>JACCDN010026381.1_pt1 | contig 53869 bp, 47 predicted proteins | sample 7441691 | NCBI WGS metagenome assembly JACCDN01 (sample SAMN15323439, study PRJNA562643) | freshwater metagenome | isolation source: river surface water | place: USA:Blue River Watershed | collected 2017-08-16 | reverse complement strand
GCTGCACGCTTTGCCAGCCAACCCGATTTGGTGCTGTTAGATATTTGGATGCCCGACACCGATGGTGTCACCTTGCTCAAGGAATGGGCTGGCGCAGGTTTGTTGAACATGCCCGTCATCATGATGAGTGGCCACGCCACTGTCGACACCGCTGTCGAGGCCACCCGCATTGGTGCGCATGCGTTTTTAGAAAAACCCATCACACTGCAAAAACTGCTGAAGGCGGTTGAACAGGGTTTGAACAAAAAAGCAGTTGTGTCGCAAACTGCCAAATCCACCGTGAGCGCAACGGGGCAAGTGCTGACCCACGCACCTGCTGCATTGAGCCCGCAAGCTGTGGTGTTGCCACCCACGCACCAGAGCTTTGATTTAGAACTGCCACTGCGCGATGCACGCGATGCGTTTGAACGCGCTTACTTTGAATACCACTTGGCCAAAGAGAGCGGCTCGATGACCCGTGTGGCTGAGAAGACAGGTTTGGAGCGCACGCATTTGTACCGCAAGCTCAAACAACTGGGTGTGGATTTATCGAAAGCCAAACGCTCGGCTTGATTGGCAACAGCGAGCCGTTAACGGGGCGCGTTCTCAGAAACGCGATGCCGTAGCAGCAGTGTGAGCCTGGATTTGAGTGCGATCCAACGCAAGACCAAAGCCCCAATCAGCGCGCCATTGATGTCGCCCAAAATCATTTCAAACATCTGCGCTGGATACAACAACTGCGAAGGATCAATTGCAGACCACAGCGCATGGTGCAGCAGTGCGTTGAGCAAAGCGTACAGCAATGCCAGCTGTACCAAGTCAACCAAGCGAATGATCGACAAGCGTCTTCGCGCCAGTGTTTGCAAAACATAAACAGAAAGCGCAGCCACACCAGCAGAGACGCATAAATTGGCCAAGCTGATCCAAATATTGGCATCATGAGACCAGTTGAGCAACATCAGACAACCAAAGCTCGTACCTAGGGTGCCCCACACCATGCCAAGAATCAACACGCTGGCCAAGCGAATGAAAGCCGGCAAATAGACCAAATTGATGTGGTCAGACACCTCCACAAACTTGAACAGCCAACTGTTGAGCAGGTGCAGTGCGCAATACAGCACACCCGCTAACAAGGCCCCCACCAGAGACACAAAAACAGATTTGTTTTTTGCAAACATTTGTTCAAAAAGCCAAAACCTTGAAACGGGTTGCATTTTGGCATTTGGTTCATCGCAAGCCTGACACTTGGGAGTCAACGGGGTTTGGGGTGAAGCGGTGCTGGAGGGTGCTACAATAACTAACTTGGCCCGGTAGCTCAGTTGGTAGAGCAGCGGATTGAAAATCCGCGTGTCGGCAGTTCGATTCTGCCCCAGGCCACCAAATTCCAATGGTACATACTGAAGACACTATTTACAGTTTGTACCGATCACATCGTTAACAACCTGGCCCCAAATGGATTGGGTCCAGGTTCGATACAGGCTGCGGTAGCCATTTCAGGCTATGTCTGCTCGTCATTCTTTACCAAAAAAACATCAACATAAAATCAGTGACTTATGGTGGACGCTTTCCTGTTGGGTGTTAGTTTTTATTCTGCACCAGCGCCGTAGTTTTGGAAAATAATCACAGTTGGTGGAGTTTTAAGTGAAAGTTCTAATTTCTGGTGCGGATGGGTTCATCGGATCTCATCTTACTGAGGCTTTGGTAAAGAATGGGCATGATGTTCGCGCATTCGTCTTGTACAACTCCTTTAATTCGTGGGGTTGGCTGGATCACGCATCAAAGTCCGTCCGTGAAAATCTTGATGTTTTCTCTGGGGATATTCGCGATCCAAATGGTGTTCGGGCTGCAATGAAGGGCTGCGATGCAGTGCTCCACCTCGCGGCATTGATAGCGATTCCATACTCATATCATTCGCCAGATACCTATATTGACACTAATGTCAAAGGAACATTAAATGTGCTTCAGGCAGCTCGCGATTTAGGAGTTAAGCGTGTAATCCATACTTCGACAAGTGAAGTCTACGGTACTGCACATTATGTGCCCATTACCGAGGAGCACCCGTTGCAAGGGCAATCACCGTACTCGGCATCAAAGATTGGCGCAGATCAGTTGGCCTATTCGTTTTATGCCTCATTCAATCTGCCCGTAGTTATCGCTCGACCTTTCAACACATATGGCCCGCGTCAGTCTGCCAGGGCAGTTATCCCGACCATCATTACACAGGTTGCCAATGGACAAAGACAGATCAAGCTTGGCGCGGTGTCTCCTACGCGTGACTTTAATTTTGTAAATGACACTGTGGCGGGATTCATTGCTGCCCTCGAGGGTAATGGTGGTTTGGGAGAGGTAATCAACTTCGGTAGCAATTTTGAGATATCGATTGGCGATACGGTACAACTGATTGCCGAGGTGATGAACAAAGAGATTGAGATTGTTACTGATGAGGCTCGCTTGAGGCCGGAAAACTCCGAGGTGGAGCGTCTATGGGCCGACAACAGTAAAGCAAAACAATTGCTCAATTGGCAACCTGCCTATGGCGGGCGTGAAGGCTTCAAGCGTGGGCTTGCGGAAACAGCTGATTGGTTCCTCAATCCTGCCAATCTTGCCGCCTACAAAGCAGACCGGTACAACATCTGACATGGCTGCGAACTCCTCCCCGCTTTCGGAAAATTTTCTCTTCGGTTTGCGTCAAGTTCTAGGCGAGGCGACTTCTTCGCTGTCGCTCCATGAGCCTGAGTTCGGTGGTAACGAATGGGCTTATGTCAGAGAGTGCATTGATACTGGTTGGGTATCCTCAGTCGGAAAATATGTAGACGAATTTGAGCTGAAACTGGCCGAATTTGTGGGCGCTCGACACGCGGTGGCGGTGGTTAATGGCACCTCTGCACTTCATATAGCGTTGCAAATAGCAGGCGTAAAAGCAGGGGATGAAGTTCTTGTTCCTGCTTTGTCTTTCGTTGCCACTGCCAATGCTGTGTCTCATTGTGGTGCTGTTCCGCACTTTGTAGACAGTAACGAATCAACTCTCGGGTTGGATGCAGAGGCACTAGCGTCCCATATGGAGTTTGTTGCTGAACGCACTGTCGACGGCTTACGCAATAAAAATACTGGTCGCAGAATAGCCGCGATCGTTCCAATGCATACCTTCGGTCATCCGGTGGATATGGATAGCCTTATGGAAGTTGCTGCAGGCTTTTCATTGCCTGTCGTTGAAGACGCTGCCGAATCTTTGGGTAGCACCTATCAAGGCAGCCATACTGGCACATTCGGATGCATGGGGGTCTTGAGCTTCAATGGCAACAAGATCATCACGACGGGCGGCGGCGGAGCGATTCTCACGAACGATCCAGATATTGCGCGTCAAGCCAAGCATCTGACAACCACTGCAAAACAGCCGCATCGTTGGGAATTTTCCCATGATGCTGTAGCCTACAACTATCGCTTGCCGAACCTGAATGCGGCGTTGGGCTGCGCCCAGCTCGAAAGGCTTCCGTATTTTATTTCCCGTAAGCGCCTCCTCGCTGAGAACTATCGTAAGACATTCGCGCACATTCCGGGTATTCATTTTGTCGACGAGCCGGAAGGCTGTAACAGCAATTTCTGGTTGAATGCGGTGCGCCTTAGGGAGCCCAGTATGTCTATCAGAGACACGTTGCTTGCCGTAGCGAACGATGCCGGCTACCAGTGCCGTCCCGCTTGGGCACTATTGAACAAGCTCCCGATGTACCAGGATTGCCCAAGAGCAGATTTGTCTGTAGCGGAGGCATTGGAAGCAAGTCTCATCAACCTGCCAAGCAGTCCCAAACTGGCTGGGTTACCGAAATGAACTCGCCAAGAAAAATATGCATCGTAACGGGCACCAGGGCCGAATACGGTTTGCTCTATTGGCTGATGAAAGAGATCGCTGAGGACCCTGAGTTGCAACTTCAAATTATTGCAACGGGGATGCATCTTTCCCCAGAGTTTGGCTTTACCTACCGTCAAATTGAAACAGATGGCTTCCCCATCGATGCCAAGGTGGAAATGCTGTTGTCGTCCGATACGGCGGTAGGCATTGCCAAGTCCATGGGTTTAGGTGTTATTGGTTTTGCGGATGCGCTGAATGACCTGCAGCCGGACATCCTTGTCGTGCTCGGTGACCGTTTCGAGATATTGGCAGCAGCGCAGGCGGCTCTGATATTTCAAATACCGATAGCGCACATCCATGGTGGAGAAACATCAGAAGGCGCATTTGATGAAGGTATTCGGCACGCAATAAGCAAAATGGCCCAATGGCATTTTGTTGCGGCCGAACCATACCGAAAACGTGTAGTTCAAATGGGGGAGTCACCTGATCGTGTATTTAACTATGGCGCACCTGGGTTGGATCACCTTTCCAAGCTCGACTGGCTGACACGAAAAGAACTCGAATCTACCTTGGAAATTGAGCTGAGAGCCCCAGTTTTCCTCGTGACATATCACCCAGTTACCTTGGCTGGTGGCGATCCGGTGGAGTCGATGTCGGAGCTACTGAATGCGCTAAAGATGTTCCCCGACGCGACAGTCATTTTTACATATCCGAATGCCGATACCGGTGGCCGAGCTCTAATCGAATGCATTGATAGTTTCGTTGCACAGCATCGCAAAACCTCACGCGCATTTGTATCCCTTGGGCAACAACGATACCTCAGCCTGATGCGTGAGGGAGACGTTATTGTTGGCAATTCTTCAAGCGGTTTAACTGAAGCTCCTGCTCTCAAAAAAGCGACCGTCAATATTGGCGACCGGCAAAAAGGACGACTTAAAGCCGCCTCAGTCATTGACGCTGCCGAGAACCGCCCAGACATCATAAGAGCCATTCAATTCGCGCTATCAAGCGAGTTTTGCGCAAGCTTGCCAGAAACAGTTTCGCTTTATGGACAAGGCAGTGTCAGCCAAAAAATCAAAGCAACCTTGAAAACAGTGCCCCTTTGTGTTCGCAAACCGTTCTTCGACATTGAGCATGGAAACTGACATGGAAACTTTCATCATTGCCGAGGCAGGCGTCAACCATAACGGCTCACTAGATTTGGCCAAGCAACTAATCAATGTTGCCGCAGATGCTGGCGCAGACGCTGTGAAGTTTCAAACCTTTCGCGCGGAGCAACTTGTTGCTCGTCATGCCCCTAAGGCTGAATACCAGACGCGTACGACGGACGCTGAGGAAAGTCAGTTCGAGATGATTCGGAAACTCGAATTGACAGATGCTGATCACGAAGTGCTGATTGCGCATGCAAAGGCGAGGGGTATTGAATTCCTGTCTACCCCGTTTGATACCGCAAGCCTGCATTTGCTCACGAATCGCTTCGGCCTGACAACCATCAAGGTTTCGTCTGGAGATATCACAAACGCCCCCTTTTTATTGGACATAGCTCGCGCAGCACAACGCGTCATCCTGTCTACGGGCATGAGCACCCTTGCGGAAATTGAAGCTGCACTAGGAGTGCTCGCGTTTGGTTTTATCGAGCCGAATGCCACTCCTGCGCGTAATTCGTTTGAGGAGGCTTATTCATCTGATGCCGGCCAACGTGCCTTACGCGATCGAGTTGTTCTCCTGCATTGCACAACGGAATACCCAGCACCTATTTCTGAGGTAAACCTTCGCGCTATGGATACGATGTCCACTGCGTTCGGTCTTCCAATAGGGTATTCCGATCACACTCAGGGTATACATGTTTCCGTGGCTGCTGTGGCACGAGGAGCGACCCTCATAGAAAAACATTTCACGCTGGATCGTGGCCTTCCTGGCCCAGATCACAAAGCGTCACTGGAGCCGGGGGAACTAAATGCCATGGTGTCGGCGATCCGAGATGTGGAGCAAGCATTGGGTGACGGCATTAAGCGACCAACAGCCTCAGAGTTGAAGAACAGGGCTATAGCGAGAAAGAGCTTGGTAGCCATCAAGTCTGTCACTCAAGGCGAACCTTTGGCCATTGCCTGCAAAAGGCCTGGCAACGGAGTTTCGCCTTATGAATTTTGGAGCCGAGAAGGCCGCATGGCTTTGCGCTCTTATGTTGCCGACGAGGTTCTGGATGACTGACCTGCCGCTACTTGTCCTTGGCGCAGGTGGACATGGCAGGGTAGTTGCAAGTGCCTTGCTGTTGACTGGGCGACGGGTGATTGGGTTTCTCGACGCAGATCGTGCGTTATGGGGTACGAGTAAGATTGACTTACCTGTTATTGGTGATGACCTATGTCTTCAGGATTTTTCGCCTGAAAGTGTCCGCTTGGTGAATGGCATCGGTTCTACCGCGCATTCACAAATTCGAAAAAAAATCTTCGAAGATCACCGCGCCAAAGGTTTTTCGTTTGAATCGGTAATTCACCCGTCCACCAGTATTGCCCCAGGGGTAATGCTGGGTGAGGGGGCGCAGGTTATGGCGGGCGCCGTGATCCAGATTGGTGTGAAGGTTGGATGCAATGCAATCATAAATACAGGGGCAACAATTGATCACGATTGTGTAATTGGTGCTCATACACATTTGGCGCCGGGAGCGACGCTTTCGGGAGGTGTGAAAATTGGTTGCAATTGTCACATAGGAGCCGGGGCTGTAGTTATTCAGTCTATAGAGTTGGGGAATGAAAGCATGGTCGCAGCAGGCGCTGTTGTGATTCGAAATCATCCCGCTTCTTCTTGTTTGGCTGGTGTTCCTGCGAAGATGATGAGAGCGCAATGAAAAATTGGAAACAAATACTAATTACTCCGAACCAGTCAATTAGAGAAGCACTCTTGAAGATCGACTCGGTTGGTGCACAGATGGCCCTTGTTACGGACGAAAATTGCAAACTGCTTGGAACGGTCTCTGACGGAGACATTCGCCGGGGACTTTTGAAAGGTATGTCTCTTTCTGATCCGATAGAGAAATGCATGTACCGTAATCCACAAACAGCTCGATCAGGCGATTGTCCGGATTCAATCCTCGCGAGGATGCGGAGGGAAAAACTCCACCAACTCCCGATTCTTGACGAAGAAGGTCACATTGTTGGTATGGAAATACTAGACGACTACCTCCTGCCGGCAGCGAGAGAAAACTGGGTGATTTTGATGGCTGGTGGGCTTGGAACACGCCTAGGCGAACTCACCAAAGTCACTCCCAAACCGATGCTTCATGTTGGAGACAAACCCCTGCTGGAAATCATCATCCGACGATTTCTTGATCAGGGCTTTCGGAAGTTTTACATTTCAGTTAATTACATGGCCGAGGTCATTGAGTCCCATTTTGGTGACGGAGATCATTTAGGCGCGGAGATCCGTTACTTGAGGGAGGTCAAGCGAATGGGCACCGCAGGCTCCTTGAGTCTGTTATCGGAGTCGCCTGTCGAACCATTTATCGTTGCCAACGGTGACCTGCTTGCCAACATTGACTACGCCCATATGCTAGATGTTCATGTGGATTCTGGATTTGCTGCAACTATGGGTGTCAGCAAATATGAATTTCAGATCCCGTATGGGGTGGTTTGCGAAGAGAACGGACTTATTCAGCGTATAGACGAAAAGCCGGTGCACACATCGTTGATCAGCGCCGGTGTTTATGTTCTGTCGCCTGCGACTCTGGCCCATGTTCCTGCAGACAGTTTTTTTGATATGCCGACTCTTTTTAAATCGTTGATCGCTGGCAATATGAAGGCCGCCACCTATAAGGTGCATGGTTATTGGCTGGATATTGGGCGGACTCCAGACTATCAGAAAGCAAATGCTGATATCAATACCGTTTTCCAGTAGAAATTGAAATTTGAATTAATGTTAAGGACTTTACTATGAACGAAAAGAGTGTAACTATTGTTGCCGAAATGGCGTGGGCTCACGATGGCTCGGTAGAAAAGGCTATTCGCATCATGCAAGCTGCAAAAGAGGCTGGTGCTGACGCGATAGGTATCCACATTACTGACTTGCCCACTTATATGGTGCCGCACTATGGCAGTGGAGAAGGTCGCGTTTCGGCTGGCAAGGAGCACAAGAAGGTCTTCCAGTACCTCCAGGAAATCAATCTATCAAACGATGATTGGGTAAAGTTCGCTGTCGCGGCTCGTGCTGCCGGCATCGCCCTGTGCGTAATGCCCAACGACCATGCCAGCCTCGTGTTCTGCGAAAGCGCCATCAAGCCCGATTTCTATGTGTTGACTGCCGCCGCCTTCGTCGAGTCAGAATTCATCGTTGCTGTCGCCAAGACGGGGCGGCCGACGATTTTCCGCGTCGGCGGTGCCACAGTCGGTGAAATCGAGGCCGGCCTTCATCTGTTCCGCGCCCATGGAGGAGGCGAGCCCACCTTGCTACACGGTTTCCAGAACTATCCAACCAAGCTCCAAGACACCAATGTCCGCCAGATGCAAACCCTTCAGGAAATGTTTGGTGTGTCGGTCGGTCTCGCCGATCACATCGACGGAGGAGACCCCATCGCCAAGGCAGTGCCCGTGCTGGCCCTAGCCTTTGGCGCAACCTGCATTGAGAAGCACATCACTTGGGACCGAGCCGAGAAAGGTGAGGACTTTGAGGCTGCCCTTGATCCGCAGGACTTCAAAGAATTTGTCGCATATGTTCGCGCTGGCGAGATTGCCCTAGGCGAGCGCACCTGGGGTCCTCTGTCCCCGGCTGCTGAGCGTTATCGCGGCGTGTCCCGCAAGCGAATGGTGGCGGCTCGCGCGATCAAGGCGGGCACTGTCCTGAGCCTGAAAGACATCACCTTTAAGCGCGCAGATGTTGGCATAAGCCCTGCCTTGCTGGACAGCGTGATCGGACGCACTGCCAAGTGTGACTTGGAGGAGAACGACGGGATAACGTTGGGGGATTTGCTTTGAAAATCGGTTGCCTGCTGTCGGTTCGGGAAAAGGCAACCCGATTGCCCAAGAAAGTCCTACTCGATGTGGCGGGTAAACCACTCACTGCGCGTTTACTCGAACGTCTCGCGATGGCTAAAGGCGTGGATCAGGTAATTCTGTCTACATCTGTCCATCCTGATGATGAGGTCCTCGCCGACCTCGCACAGAAAGAATGCTTCGCTGCCTTTCGTGGCAGCGAGGAGGATAAACTTGATCGTTACTATCAGACTGCACTGCATTACGGGCTGGATGCGGTTGTCATTGTTGACGGCGATGACCCCTTTTGTTTCCCCGAAGCCATTGACCTAGTCGCCGGCGCGCTGCGTGAGGGTGGAGCCGATTGCGTGTATCTGTCTGGCTTGCCCCTTGGCGCTGCGTCCACCGGCCTCACCACCGATGCGCTGAGCCGCGTACTGGAACTGAAGGACGAACGCGACACCGAGGTGTGGGGCGGTTACTTCATCGGATCTGGTCGTTTCAAGACCAGAGAGATTCGTGTGGACGATCCCCTGTTGAACCATCCTGAAATTCGCCTGACTCTAGATTATCAGGAGGACTACGAACTCGTCACCCGGGTGGTGGAAGCTTTCGGTAATCGCACGGACTTCACCAGCCGTGAATTGATGGAGCTGTTGATAAACCGCCAGCCCGAACTGGCTGGTATCAACACAGAAGCCCAAAAGCGCTACGAGAGTCACCTGCAGAAATGCGCGCCGGTGAAATTCAAGGATGCTGATGACTACAAGGTGATGGTGGTCGGTCTTGGTTCTATGGGCAAGCGCCGGGTGCGAAACCTGCTCGCCAACGGCATCCGGAAGGAAAACATTATCGGCGTCGACCGTCGTGCCGATCGACTTGCAGAAGCCACAGAAAAATACGGTATCAAGACATGCGGTGAAGTGCTGTCCGCCGACTTAGACAGGGTAGGCGCGCTGGTGATTTCCACATCCCCGGACCAGCACCTAGTCTACGCACAGGTGGCTGCGGAGCACGGCAAGCACATGTTCATCGAAGCCAGTGTTCTGGCTGATGGGTTACCGGAACTCGCTGCCGAAGTTGAGGCCAAGAACTTGGTGTGCTTCCCATCCTGCACGATGCGCTTTTTCGCCGGACCTAGGCGGATTTCTGCGTTGCTCGCTGAAGGCGCCATCGGTAAGATTCTTGCCTGGCAATACCAGAGCGGTCAGTACTTGCCCGACTGGCACCCCTGGGAGCCGATTACCGACTTTTATGTCTCCAACCCGCCTACCGGCGGCTGCCGTGAAATCGTGCCCTTTGAAATGGTTTGGCTGGAACCAGTCTTCGGTCGAGTCCTAGACATCGATGCCCGCCACGCGAAACTGTCCGATATGCCAGCACCCATTGACGATATCTACATGCTCCAGATGCGACACGAAGGTGGCGCGCTGGGCCAGTTGATCGTCGATGTGCTCGGTCGCTCGGCCGTCCGCAACATGCGGGTTACCGGATCAGAAGGAACACTTGAATGGGACGACGGTGCCAAGCGAATTCGCGTCTTTCGAACATCCAACGGGCAGTGGCAGGAAGAAAGTGTTGGCGGCGGCACAGTGGAGTCACGCTACATAAATCCCGAAGAACCCTACATCGAAGAAATTCGCACATTCTTGGAGTGCGCCCGTACGGGGACAACGCCGGCCTATACCTTGCGAGATGATGTGAAGATTCTCAACCTGCTGTATGCGGCCGAAGCTGCTGATACGACTGGCAAGCGTGCCGTCATCGGCTAACCAATATTCAGATGCAAAGGAGTTTTGATGCAGTTCGATGAAAGCAACCGACTTCGTGAGCGGGCCAAGCGTCTAATTCCCGGTGGGGCCCACACATACAGCAAGGGCGATGACCAGTTTCCACAACTCTCGCCCGGTTTTATCACAAATGCAAAGGGTTCTTTGGCGTGGGATCCAGACGGCAATGAGTTTCTTGATTGGGGCATGGGCCTGCGATCGGTGTGCCTCGGGCATGCTTATGAACCGGTCCTAGATGCTGTGCGAGCCCAACTTGAGAAAGGCGTGAACTTTACGCGGCCGTCACTGCTGGAGGCAGAACTGGCCGAACTACTAGTGGACATTGTGCCATCTGCAGAGATGGTTAAGTTCGCAAAGAATGGTTCAGATGTAACTACCGCTGCCGTTCGCCTTGCTCGTGCCTATACCGGGCGCGACATGATCATTCGTTGTCTGGATCACCCGTTTTTTAGTGTCGACGACTGGTTCATCGGCGACACCGCGATGGATGCAGGTATTCCGCACAGCAGTAAGGCTCTGACCAGGAATTTCCCGTTCAACGACGCGGCAGCTCTGGAACAACTTCTGGACGCTTATAGTGGGCAGGTAGCATGCATCATTCTCGAAGCCGCTGCGACTGCAGCTCCAGCGCCGGGTTTCCTGGAGCGAGTGCGCGAACTCGCCACGCAGCACGGCGCGGTGCTGGTCTTCGATGAAATCATCAGTGGCTTTCGCTGGAATGTGCGCGGCGCCCAGCACTACTACGGCGTCACCCCCGACCTTTCCACATTGGGCAAGGCCATGGCCAATGGCTTCTCCCTTTCTGCGCTGGTCGGTAAGCGCGAGATCATGGAGCTCGGAGGCCTCGAGCATACGAAGCCGAGAGTCTTTCTGCTTTCCACCACCAACGGCACCGAAACGCACTGTCTGGCCGCGTCTCTGCGCACTATTCAGACCCTGCGCGACACGCCGATCATCGAAGAAAACTGGCAGATCGGAAAGCAACTGACGGAAGGCTTCAACGAGCTTGCCGTGCGACATGGTATTGGTCAGCGGGCGCGGATGCAGGGTGTGAACATATCCCCTTGGTACGCCTTTTATGACGGCGAGGGCAAAGTGGACTTGGCGCTGCGAACATTATTCCTGCAGGAGACCATCCGCCACGGTGTGCTGATTCCCTATGTGGCCATATCTGCGTCTCATCGGCAGGCCGAAGTCACCCGGACTCTTGATGCTGTTGATAAGGCCCTGAAAGTCGTCGCACAAGCGATTAACAAGGGTAGTGTTGAAGGATTTTTGGTTGGCTCAGTCGTGAAACCGGTTTTCCGGAAATTCAACTGATGAATTTACTCGTTAGTATCACCAAAAAAGTAGTGAGGCTTCAACGCACTGTTTTTAAGGATCTATGTGCTTAAAACTGCATTAATTAAGGAATACATATACGCAAATCTAAATAGGCGTAATCCTGCGGTAATTTTTCTACTCTATGTTTATAGAAAAGCTCGCCGTATATATATAAGGGTAGCCGAAAAAATATTGTTGTTTGAAAAGTTGATTAAAGTCAGATATGGACATCGTTTATATAAAAATCATATAAATAATAAGGCAAATACACTTTTATTGCTGAATGAAAACCCACTTGGAAATAAACGATCTGTAAAGATATTAAAAATCCTATCGGATAACGCTGGACCGAATAGAAAAGTGGCCGTAATTGTCTCCAATGCTGAGGCAGCAATCGCCATGAAGAAGCTAAAAGATGACAAAATCATCGTCGTAAATTTGCAAGACTTTTGGTTATCGTCAGATGTGGATAATCTAAATCACGGTATTGCAAATGAATTTTTAAATAATATAGAAAATTCACTAACCGATATGGCGAAGAGAGACGAAGTAGTCGAGGACTCATTCCTTCTGCTGCAGTCGCTAACCATGTCGATGCATGATGAGCTTGTAAGCTACTTGAGATTGTTAAACGCCCTGAGTTTCGCAATAAAATCTGAGGCTAATATTGTATACATATGTCCTCAAATTAACATCGCTAAGCAAATTGCAATCCATCAATTTTTTACAAATTCATTCAAACATAATAGCGTAGTGCTATGTGTTGACATTTTTTCAAAATGGATAACATGCAAAAAGTCCCCAGTAGCTAAAAGCATATTTAGAAAACCATCTTACCTTGAGAAAAAAAATTATTCACCCGATAGAGTAACACCACCACGAAAACAAGAGCCTAAACCCAAGGAAAACTCAACTGGAATTGTTTTGGTTACTGATGCGGCACCCGAAAGTCATTTTTGGAGTGCTGTTAGTAATATATCGAAAGAATTAAATGATTCTAGAACGCCGCACTCAATAATTACATCGCGTGTACCTTCGGCAGATGCTCTAAGAAGCTCAAGGGCAAATGCATCTCATATACTAAACTTGCGAGGCGACCATAATAACCAAGAATATAGCGACATGTGCAATGCAGCGCTACAAGTATATGGATACATATTAGCACAAAAAGCAAATTCCCAGACGCAAGATGATCTAAGGCATTTTATTTGGAATTGGCTTTGTTTAACCATCACAGATGGCGATCTAACAAAGACTCTATTTGAATATATAAATAGGTTAAAAACTATTCTCGTGAGGGATCAAACAGTGGGATTAATCGTTCTGCCCCACTGGGGATTGCTGGCATGGACTGCAATTAAGGTGGCGAAATATAGGGGGATTCAAGTTCTAAGCGCCCCTGCTGTCACAGTTGTTAGTAGTTCGGCTTCTATTGTTGGGTGGGAGGATATCGATTTAATCGGATGTTATGGCATGCAGTGCTTTGAGTCATTCGTTTCGGTGGGAGTTGCAAGAGAAAAGCTCAGGCTAATTGGAAATATTTCGTTGGATCACCTTTCGAAGATCAAAAGAAACGACGCGATATCCAGACTTTCACTTCCAAGTTCGAATCTTAAAGGAATAATATTACTTTTTGCAACTTCTGGCATCAATTTCAATGAAAGGGAGATGCTTGCCAGTTTAATAGATTTTTGCAACTCCGATTCAAATATTTCTCTAATTGTCAGGCCACACCCTTCACTCGGGGTTGCTGCATATTCTTATGTGTGCGAACTAAATAGAGGCGGGAGCGTTTTTGTTAATAACTATGGAAGCTCAGATGATGCAATTTGTGCCGCGGACATAGTTATCACGGATTACTCAACAATAGGCGCAGATGCTATATCCTTAGGAAAATCTATCATAGTTATTAATTCGACGGGTAAAAATTTCCCAGCGAATGACTACCATCAATATGGAGTAGCAGCTTTGGTTACTGAGCCGAATCAGATCGCGCGCAAAGTAACTGAACTTTTGGATATTAAACAGTGCAATGATACAATCCAACGGAGGCGTGAGTTCCTAAATGCATACAATTGGAAGTGCGATTTTCAGGCTAGCTTACGATTGATTAATCACCTAAAAATAAATTAAAGTTAGATTGTCAAATGCTATTTACATCACACATCTTTATATTCGTATTTCTACCGATTAGCGTAATCTCGACACATATTGCATCAGTGTTTTTTGGGAAAACAGCCGGTAAGGTTGCTTTGATCGGATTCTCACTTTTCTTTTATGCTTCAAATAGCTACTCACAACTTCAAAGTGAGTTTTTGAGTAATAGAGTTGAGATGAAGGGAACATTTGGTGATATCTATTTCTTTTTAAATGATGTCTTTCATGGCCGGGCGGTTAATTCGACTGGTAGAAAATTAATGATGTCCAGATTTGGTGGATTTTCATCGGCATTTGAATTTAAAAATGATATTTGTATTCCATCCTTTCCACTTAAGTTCCCAGAAGTTATTTCTGAATTGTATAGACCTAAGCCAAAATTTGAAGTCGATGATTCCTTTTTGTTAGGTGAAATATCACTTGGACGCAAGGGTGGGGATTTACAGCATTTGGCACGACTCGAAAAAATGATATTGATTAATGAAGAACGTATAAACAATCTCAGCAAGCAAATTGCCGATTCTGGTATAGTTGGCATCAAAACTACAGATGAATCTTACTTGCATTCATTAAAAAAGAAAATTCGTCGTGTTGCAAATCCTATGTTCTAAAATTTCTGATTAAAAATATTTAGTATCGTTTTTAATGGCGCGTGAATTGAACCATGCAAATATTTGATATCTTAGATGGTTTGAAAACTGGCCATTTTCCAGTTGACCTATCAAAAGTGTGTATTTGTTGTGTACATTTGGAAACGTGCAAATACCAACCTTTGCGGGTATGTAAATTTAATACTCGATGTGGAGCTTGCGCATGAAAATCGCCGCCATACAAATGGAGATTGTCGACGGTGACCCGAGTGTAAATCGTCGCACTCTTGCCGACTTCTTAGATCGTGATCCGGGGTGCGATCTCTATCTTGTTCCTGAACTTTGGACCAGCGGCTATGTTCAGTCCCGATGGGCATTGCTGGCAGTTGAGGACAGTCCGGTGAGCCTTGAATGGATGGCTGACCAGGCGCGTCGTCGGTGCGTGTGGATCGGCGGTTCGCTGATCGCAGCCAACCCGGATGGCACGTTGGCCAACCGCTTCGTGCTCTTTGATCGTTCCGGCACACTAGCATGTCAGTACGATAAGGCACATCTTTTCCGTCCGCTCCAAGAAGATGTATTCCTTCGGGCAGGAGATCGAATGCCTCCTGTCATTGAAGTTGAGGGTCTGCGTTTGGCACCTGCGATCTGCTACGACCTGCGTTTCCCGGAGATGTTCCGGCGCCTCGCCCTGCAGGGCGTGGATGTCTTTCTCGTCTCCAGCGAATGGCCTTTCCCGCGCAAGCACGCCCTGCGCGTGATGGCCGAGGCGCGGGCCATTGAAAACCAGGCCGTCGTGGCCCTCTCCAATCGCGTCGGGCCGGACGGCCAAGGCAACGACTTCTGTGGTGGCTCGGGGATATTCGGTCCCCTTGGCCCTGTCGCCGAGGCTGGCGATGCGCGCACTATCGTCGCTGCTGAGATCGACCCGTCGCAGCTGCACTCCATGCGTACAGGCTTCCCGGTTATGTCCCACCGTCTTCATGGGATAGATCATGACTGAAGCTGTCCAACTTGGTCACGACGACCTTTTCCGCCTTGATGGTAAGGTTGTCGTCGTCACTGGCGGTGCCGGCATCCTCGGACGGGGCTATTGCCGGGCCCTTGCCCAACGCGGCGCTGAAGTGGTCGTTGCCGACATTGACCAGTCTGCCTGTGACGATCTGGCAATCCAACTGACCGAGCAAACCGGTGCAAAGGTTCGCGGTCTGGCTGTTGATTTATCCTCCGAGTCATCTATCGTAGATTGGTCCAAGGCTATTCTCGATGTCCACGGCCGCGTGGACGTGCTGATGAATAACGCTGCCGCCAAGGCCATTGGTTTCTTCGCGCCCCTCGAAAACTACTCGTTGCAGACTTGGAACCAGGTCATGGCAGTGAATGTCAATGCGCTCTTCCTAGCAGTGCGAGAGCTGGGCCCTGGTATGGCCGAGCGCGGCAGCGGAAGCATCATCAACGTAGCATCAATTTACGGCATCGTTGGCCCCGATCAGCGCATCTACGAAGGCTCCTGGTACGAAGACTTGGGCGGAGCCATCAATACGCCGATGATCTACGCAGCCACCAAGGGAGCCGTCGTCTCCATGACCCGCTACTTGGCCACTTACTGGGGGCCGAAAGGTGTACGCTGCAACTGCCTCACCCCCGGTGGTGTAGCTTCTGGCCAGAACGAGGAATTCGACAAGCGCTACTCCGCGCGGGTACCTATGGGACGTATGGCGAAGGCTGACGAGATGATAGGTGCGCTAATTTATCTTGCCTCTGATGCATCTTCCTATGTAAACGGACAGAACATCATTGTTGATGGCGGTTGGACTGCTTGGTGAGTCAATTGGAAGCAACATCTCCGCGCAACTATTTAACTGAAATAGATGGATTGCGAGCCATTGCTATTCTGGCTGTGATGCTGTTCCACGCGGGAGTCGGAGCTGATGGGGGCTTCGTAGGCGTAGATATATTTTTTGTAGTGTCCGGTTATCTGATAACTCGGCAATTATCTGTCGCCTCGTCCTTTTCCTTTGTTCGGATAGTTGCGTTCTGGTTTAGGCGAATTCGGCGAATTGCACCAGCCTTGTCAGTCGTAAGCCTTTGTGTGTTTGTCTTATCGATTTTCCTGTTAATGCCTAATGAGCAAAAGGAATTCGGTGAAAGTTTGCAGGCATCGTCATTTTTTTTCAGCAATTACTTCTTCGCTTCTCGTGCTGGGTATTTTGATACTCCTTCCCTCTCCAAACCATTGTTGCACACCTGGTCTCTGGGCGTAGAAATTCAGTTTTATCTTTTGATGCCTTTGTTAATTGCATTTTTTCCGCAAAGTGCAATCAAGCGTGGATGGTTAGTGAGTTTTGTGCTTGTTTCTTCACTCGTTTTCAGCATTTTGGAGGTACATGCAAATAAGTCGAGTCTGGCCTTCTACGGGCTCCCATCGCGGATTTGGGAGTTTTTTTTCGGCTCCGTGATGGCACTTGGTCTGATCAGAATTACTAACCGGACAATATTCAATCAGGCAGTCCAGTTTTGTGGACTTCTTCTGATCGTTTACCCCATATTTTTTTATTCAAAAAACACACCTTTCCCAGGCGTATATGCCCTCTTACCATGTCTGGGTGTAGCCTTGCTGATAGGGTGCTTTGAGGCCTCAACATATGGCCCTGCTATATACCTGCTTCGTCATCCGCTTTTAGTATGGCTGGGCAAGCACTCTTACTCACTTTATTTGTGGCACTGGCCATTGCTGGTTCTTGCTGCCTATGTGCTCGGAAGGCGCGCGCGGAGTCTCGAAAGTGTTCTTATTTTGCTACTCGCGCTTGTTCTGGCGATGGCCACGGTCAAATACGTTGAAGCGCCTTTTTTGAAATGGAAGTACAAAAGCACAGCTGGCAAAGTGCGTTTGTCTATAGCGTTGATCGCAATTTTAAGTGCCAACGCACTGGTTGCATGGCTTTCTATCGCGGAGCAGGGGTTTCCCTCGCGACTTTCTCCGGCTGCACAGAAATACGCTGCTGGAGCGAAAGACGTGGCCCCTGATGCGGAACTGTGTCACACACTAAAGCCTGAGCGTGTTGAGCGTCAAGAACTTTGCACCCTGGGGGGTGGACGGCCGCCCATAGCGGCCCCAACCCTCGTGTTGTGGGGAGATTCGCATGCTCATGCCTTGTATGGTTTATTTGACCGCCTCGCACGTGAAAACCGTATTTTTGGCGCGCATGCTAGTCGAAGCGCCTGTCCCCCACTATTGATGACGGAAGTTGCAACCCATTCCAACGATGAGTGTAAAAGATTCAATAGCGCGATGGTGGATTACATCAATGAGCAGAATCCTGACACCGTAGTTTTGGTTGCGTATTGGGCAATTTATTCGATGGGGTTCATGCCTTACTCCTTGGACATTGGCATGTCGCCTTTATTAGTCGAAAACTTAGGTGAGGTGACAAGCGAGGAAAAAAGTGAGTTGCTGTTTGAAAAAGGACTTCGCGCGACGATTAAAAGAATTGCCAAACCGGGCAGAAAAATATGGCTTGTTGAGCAATTCCCTGAGGCCACTTCAAGCATTCCCGAAGGACTGGCGAGGGCCACCTTGTTCCCATTTGCATCGGAAGAATTCAGGTTAAACCCACGCTTAGTGGATGTTGAACATCGCCAGTCTTTCGTGAACAATCTTTTTGCCAAACTTTCCAACGAATACGGCGTGAATATCTTGCCTGCTCATAAATATCTCTGCGGGGGTGGGGGGGGGCTGTGCCAAATAGAGTCTGGCGGTGTACCCCTTTATCGAGATTCGAATCACCTTTCTAATTTTGGTGCATCTTTCGTTGCACCGGTGATGATGCCAATTTTTAACAAAATCACCAATGCTTATTAGTCAAAATATATTCTCAAACTTCATGAATTCATGCCTGTTTTAAAGGGTTTTACTTAAATGATTACTCCAACCTGGCGGGACATTTCCCGCAAACCCATTGGTAATAACTTTGCCTTGAGGGTTACTCCGATGGGCATAGATGAAATGAAACACCCGCTTGCCGTGCGGGCGAAGAACTTTATAAGCGATCTAAGTCGAATCGGCTTCATTGTGTCATCCGAAGCCAAGGCAAAAGTTTTTGATAAGGTGCTTGGCCAAATTTGGCTCCTGCTAGAGCCTGTAATCATGGCTGGTCTCTACTATTTCATCACGACGGTGGTTTTTAGTTACGTCGGTGAACAGCGGCAATTCCTTTTTATCCTTACTTCGGTCATTTTTTGGCGCTGGTTCTCTCGCACAATTGATGGTGCCCCACTGTCCATCGTGGCGTATGGCTCGGTACTTAAGCAAACGCGTTTTCCAGTAATCATGGTGATATTCGCCTTTATGGCCACGGAAGTTTTTTTCTTTGCGATGTCCTCGGTCGTTTTGATTGCTTTTCTTGCGGCATATGGACACTACCCGAACCTGAGTTATATTTATTTACCTATGGTTTTGGCTGCGCAGTTTTCCGTAATGCTATTTCTCACTATCGTCTTTGCGTCGATAGGTACATTTTTCAAGGATCTTGGAGGGATACTCTATGCCATTACCGGTATCTGGTGGTATCTGTCTCCAGGTATCTACCCAGTATCCAAGATACCGCAAGACTGGCTTTGGGTATATATGCTGAACCCGTTTGCCCATCTTCTGCCAGCGTACCGTGACATTTTGATAGACGGCGTCATGCCAGCACTTTATCCACTGTCCGTGATTTTTATGCTCTTTTCAGTGCTCTCTGCATTGATAATCAAGATATTCAATTGGGTTCGTTATTATTTTTTCCCTTTTTTGTAGGCGGCACAAAGAAATGGAATTTGTTCGTAAAGATGCAGTGGCAGCCGCTGGAGATCAAGTAACGTTGCAGCAGGCGAAAAACTTTGATTGCGGGTCTTCGGAGAGTCTTCTTTCCACACTTGGAAACTTCGCGACCAAGCCAGAAGAGCTTGGTAGTTGGATGGCTAAGCGCGCTGCCAATCATCACTTGCGTCGGATCGTCTCCACCTGGGACCTGCACGGAGCAGGTTGTTGGATCAGAGACGCTGCTGCAAAAAATGGTGATATAGGGCTTAGCATCGAAGGCAATGGCATCGTTCGTACCAGCAAATTTATTGAAATGGTAACGCTTGGGCAGCAGACTGCGGCGGTACGCTGTGTCGGCCTACCGCCCGGCGGCACTTACATTGTTCATTTGCTTTCAAGTTTTCCGAGCAATGTAGCTGATAATTTCTACCTTTCTTTGGAAGGGCCTCAGGCAACTGAATCAATTCGTTTCAGCAACACCAGTGTGGCATTGGTGTCAGATAGTGCTGTTTGCAACATCAACACTAAGGCGCTGGCGTTGTACACCTTGCAAGTGACGCCCGAATGTGCGCGCCTATATATCAATGGGGTACTGCAGAAAAGCAAGCGCCGCGCCAAAGCTCAGTGCTTTGAAGAACTCGTGGTCAAACTCGTTGGTGAGCACGGGCCGGATCTCTGCGGATTGATCCATGGCATTGAAATTCAGATTGCAAACGGCAAAATTGACTCGTTTTTCGGTGACGATCAGGCGCAATTTGTGGTTCGACTGCGGGAACTTCTGATAGAGAAAAATGTAAGCGAGACATACCATCTTCTAAAAGGCATTGACGACGACTGGCTTGGCGAACTTGATGAGTCACTGCTTGAGTTGCTCGATATTCAGGTCTCCGAGCGGGGAGTGCAGGAGTGGATATACGACCAGATCCTCGGGCGGGTTTCGCCGCATCTTGCTTCACGCTGGATTGAGACGCACCAGAACAGGCTGCCGGCGCCCGTTTTGTCGGTGCAGGGATTGACAGCTGAGTTCATGCTGTCTCCGAACAAGCGTTTTGCACTGGGCTCACTGTTAAGCAGAAAAGGCCGAGAGCGATTTTTGGTGCTCAATGACATCAATTTTGATGTCTTTCCTGGCGATATCGTCGGAATCATTGGGCCCAATGGTGCTGGCAAGAGCACCTTGCTGCGAGCCATCGCCGGTCTTATGCCAATCCAGCATGGGGAAATTGTGCTTCGCGCGCCCCATTTGTTATTGAGCGCAGGGATCGGTGCGCGTAACGAGCTGACCGGACGGGAGAATATCTACTTGGCTGGAACTTTCATGGGTCTATCAAAGACCCAGATTGATGGGCTATTTGATGAAATCCTGGAGTTCTCAGAACTCGGGCAGGCAATAGATAAACCCTTTAAATACTACTCTGATGGCATGAAAGGAAGGCTGGTCTTCTCTCTGGCGACAAGCGTTTCGCCACAGTTGCTAATGTTGGATGAGCTACTGAGTGCGGGCGATATCAAGTTCCAGAAGAAAGCAGCTGACCGAATGGAGCAACTTCTTGATAGAGCCAAATCGGTAATTGTGGTGACCCATAGCATGCCATTTGTTTCGCAGCGCTGCAATAAAGCGCTCCTCGTGTCAGGGGGGCGGCTGGCGGCATACGGAGAACCGAAGGAAGTTATTTCCCATTATCTGAACATACTTCATCTCGGAGAGTCGACAGGCAATTCTGATTTCAATCCGTTGGACATGAGTATTCTGCAACAACCAACTGCGGGAGGGTTCAATCTTGGAGCCTAATTGCGCCGTAGCGCAGAGAAGGCGGGTGGTCATTTACCAGGCGGAGGTACGTCTTTGAGCGGCCTTTTTTTGGTGAAGGGAGGGCTGTCTGCTGACGCGATGCGGATGGCCTTACGTTGGTTTGACGACGATGCGGCCGTGTATGGGGAGACACATTCTCTCGAAGGTGTAGGGGTACCAGTGAAACTCCATCACATCTCGGTATTCGGCTCCTGCGATTTTCAGCCTGCGAGGAGGATTACCCGGCTCGTACTTGGGTTAAAGGACGCGTTTTTTCATGGTTGACTTGCGTTCTGCAGATGGCGGGAATTTTCATGTCGGCGAAGTCAAGGACGGGGCTACTGCTTTTGTGCTCGGCGTCGCGGCTGGGGATTTTCTGGACCGGCTACCGCGCTCCGGTGCGGTATTCACCGACTCTCTGAAAGACGAGGCACTGCTGATAGCGTCTGGCTTTCGAGGCTGCTACATCTATCGTGCCCGAAGCGCCGCATTTGAACGGGCTGCTGAACTCGCCCTGGCTTGGCTGGCGGAGCTTGGTGCTCATGCACGCGAGGCTGGCAACGGTGCCAACTTACTGTTTGGCGACGTTACGCTCCCGGCGTGGGCACTGAGCTACGATGCCCTATTTGAAATCAAAGGTGGCATCTTTGATTCCATTTTCCACAGTGTTCTGGCTGAAGAGATTTGTACGGCGGCGTCCGGCGAGATCCAAGTGTATGCCTCCAAAGACAACCAGTTAGGAGCAGCAGTCGTTCAGTTTCTCGGTACGCGGGCACACGTTGAATGGCAGGATCACAATGTACCGACCATATCTGTTTCTGGTGTGTCGCCAGTGATGCTCTTTTGGCGTCGCTTCGATGGCCTTCTGATTCAAAGTGTGCTTGTTTGTCTGCGCGGCCTTTGGGAAGGGGGCCGCAAGCACGGCCGAATTGCTTTGCTCGGAACCTCTGGAGACATGGCACGGCTAGGCCGAGATAGTCGCGGTCGCCTTTGTGTCAGTGATGTTTATTATGAAAATCTGGAGCAGGCGCTTGATGCGACATCACTGGATATCTTGAAGGTCGGCATAAACTCGCCACGCATCGCGAAGTCAGGTCTAAAAAATTCGTTCCTGGTCTGGCGTCTGATCTTGTCCGGGGCCTTCCGACCCTGGTCTGCATATGCCACCCTTAAAGATGTATTTGGGGTTTTCCGCGAGCGCCGCAGTTACCGTGCGGCGCTTACTGAGTCCGATGCCGATCCGCGTTTCCGTGCTTTGTTCGAGGCCGGAGGCCTGAACTTTTATGCGCTGTTGCGTCCTAGGCTTACCGAAATGCTGCCCGGCATGCTTGCAGCCGCACGCTTTCATCATGCCATCGCCGAGCGGTTTGTCAGTCGCGAAAAGGTCGGGCTGGTCATTTCTGTCGAGTCATTTTCGAATCTCGGGCGCTGTCTGGCATCAGCGCTGCATCGGCATGGAGGGCAACTCTGGGGGGTTCAGGGTGGAATCATCAGTCCGCGACGGGTTACAAACTCAGGTTTCCATGTGCCAGCACTTGGCGCTCGAAAAGAGCTGATGGCAGATATTTTCTTCGCTTGGGGCCCGGCATATTGTCGACTGCTCGAGCGTTTTGGGATCTCGGCACAGCGCTTGCGCATGATGGGATTCAATCGAGCAAAGCGATTGCCTGAAGGTTTGCCCGATCTGGGTGTCAAGCGGATTGTGTATGTTACAGGTGGTAACGCGCTGGTTTGTCCTTATCTTATGACTGCCGAAGAGGAATTCCACACCCTGCAGGTGCTCGCGGCCAGCTTGCCAGAAGGTGCGGAACTGCTGGTTCGAGCGCATCCGCGTCACGACGTAGAGGATTTCCAACGGCGTCTGGCCGACTGGCCTCATGTTCGTGTTATGGCAGCCGCCGATATGTCGCTGGAGAAATGTCTTGCTGATGCGAATTGCATTGTTGGCAAAGCCAGTACTGTTCTGCTGGAGGCCGTGCAAGCTGGTCGGCGGGTACTGCTAGTCAACCTTGGGGGTACCCCAGACTTTACCGGATTTTCTGAAGGGATTGAGTTTCTGCCGTGCGCGACCGATGTGGCCAGCTTGCGGTACTGGCTGGCACATATCCTGGCGCAAGAAGATGTTGAGACCGTACCAAGTCTCGAACAGTTTTCTGCAGCTTGGTGCGCAGGCGATGCACGTAGCGCGGCCAGCGTGCTGCTGGGCGAACTCGAAACATTTCAGCGGAATGCACTATGAGCGGTTCCCGCAGAGTCTGCTTTGTCTGCAGCAGCGCGTTGCATGTGAAGCTGTTCGCGCCGACGATTCGACGCGTTGCTTCAATAGGCCTGTTGCAACCGATCATCGTGTCTTTGGACCAGTTCTACCTTGGCATTCACGGAAATGTCACGGCATACGCTAAAGAGCTGCAGTTGCCAGCGGTGATTGTGAATGCTGGTTTCGGTCGGGGCGATCAAAGTGGGCTCATGGCCCGTATTTTTGCCGCGCAGGGTACTGGTATACGTTCGATGGTTGCCCTCTTGAGTGAGGGCCGGACAGGGCTTGTAGTGTTGGGTAACGATACCGGTCACGCGGAACGTGCTGTTATAAGAGCTGCTCGAGCTCGGGGTATACAAACTCTGCTTGTGCAGGACGGGTTTCTTTTCAATCAGTTTTCAGCGGGGATTTTCGGCACACTAAAGCTGATCCTGCGCCGCATCTGGCTGGCCGTCGGGGGCGATCTCATTGGGTGGGTGCCGTATGGCATGGGAGGCTGTGATGCCATCGCAGTACACGGAATCGGCTGGCAGAAGACGATTTGTCGTGGGAAACGACGTGCGACAAGGCGTATCGTTGTAACTGGACACCCGGCACTGATCAGTCCTGATGATCATCTTGTGATCCCGATCGCTGGGAGAGATGTGCTGTTCTTTTGCAGCAATTTCTTGTCTGCTTACAAGGATGCAGCAGCACACAAAGACCAGATCGGTGAAATTCTTGCCCTGAAAAAATTGCTGATGGTGCGCTACGGTGAAAATGTTTCATTACATGTGAAACTTCACCCGGCGGATCGTCTTGAAGATTATGCAGCGCTGACAGGTTTGCCGGGCATCACTTTGCATAAGGATGCTGTGCTGGATGATTTGATCCGGAAATCGTGGTTGTGCGTTACCAATATCTCCTCTGTATCCTTGGACTGCTTGGTCGCCGGGCGGGTTTGTCTGATGTCTGGGATCAGCCTAAAAAGTGCGAGCTACAGTCAGCTCTTTGCCAGACTGCCGGGAACGAAGTTTGTTACTTGGGATGCGTTTTCCTGTTGGTTGGATCAGCTTGATTCTATCGGCGGCTACGCGCGAGTGCTCGCCATGCAGGGAGAGAGTCTTGAGACATGGATTGGTGAGCCCAGGCAAGGCGGTGAACGACTGGCCGCGCTAATTGATGAATTGGCCAGCGCCAATGCGGCGAAGGGGCATGTATGACGGCCTCTTTGTCACGTTCTCAACTCGAGGCGCTTTCCACCAACTGCGTCATCATCATCGTTGCTTGGAACTGCTGGGAGCTACTTTTCCGTTGTCTTGACGCGCTTGAAGGGCAAACACTGACAAACTCTCGGACCATCGTCGTGAACAACGGGAATGAATTGACAGAACAATCCGAGTTGGTTGGCCGCTACAGAAACGTGCTGTTTCAGCAAAGTTTGAGCAACCTGGGTTTCGCAACTGGCAACAACAGGGGGATTGACTTGGCAGGCGATGCGCAGTGGATCATGCTGCTAAATCCTGATACGGTGCCCGCGCCCGACTGGCTGGAAAAAATGCTGGCTGCGACGGTGCAGCATCCGGACTTTTCGTTCTTCGGCGCACGCCTGTTGCAGGCGCAGGATGATGCGCTGCTCGACGGGGATGGTGATTGTTACCACGTCAGCGGGCTGCCCTGGCGCTCCGGCATGGGATTGCCTGTTGCGCTTGCGCCGACTGTACCTCGGGAGACATTTGCTCCTTGTGCGGCCGCAGCCCTCTATCCAACTAAAGCCTTGCGCGAAGCGGGCGGTTTCGACGAGGATTTCTTTTGTTACATGGAAGATGTTGATCTAGGCTTTCGTCTTCGGCTTGCTGGCTATCGCTGTATGACTGTACCGGGCGCAGAGGTGCTGCATGTGGGCTCGGCAACCACAGGAAAGCGTAGCTCGTTCTATATCTACTATGGGCAACGCAATCTTGTTTGGACTTATGTCAAAAATATGCCTGGGGTACTGTTCTGGCTGTTTTTGCCTCTGCACTTGGCATTGAATATTGCTGGGGTGTTGCGCTATGCGCTGAGTGGCCAGTTTCTTGTGGTCTGGCGTGCCAAATACGACGCTGTTCGGATGCTTCCCAAAATGTGGCAGAAACGCCAAGAAATTCAAAAAACACGGAGAGCTAGCCTAACGGAAATTTTAAAGGTGCTCGATAAACGCCCTGTGCCGGGCCTTGGACGGGCAATGAACTCACTATGGAAATAAAAGAAAAAATATCCGTTGTTATTGTCAATTTCAATGCTGGACCGGGTCTGGTCGATTCAGTAAAGGCTGCGATTTCCGATGCACACGAAGTCATCGTTGTTGATAACGCTTCGTCGGACGGGAGCCTTGAATTATTGGATACCGCTTTTGGTAGTGATCCCAAGTTGCGGATTGTTCGAAGTTACTCCAACGAGGGTTTTGCCAAGGCGTGTAATCGTGGCGTCGCTTTAGCGACCGGTGATTTAATTTTCTTCCTGAATCCAGACTGCGAACTGGAAAAGGGAGCAATGGCATGCTTGCTGGCCGTAATTCAGGCAGATTCCGAAGTAGGTATGGCTGGTGGTTTGCTACTCAACCCCGATGGAAGCGAACAAGCTGGAGGCCGGCGCGCAATACCAACGCCATGGCGATCATTTGTCAGAGCATTTGGGCTGGCTCGGTTTTCCAAACGCTGGCCCAAGTTGTTTTTCGATTTTCATCTGCATAAAGAACCTTTGCCGAAATCACCCATCGAGGTGGAGGCGATTTCCGGTGCGTGCATGTTGGTGAAACGCGATGCAATGCAAGTGATTGGCTTGTTAGATGAAGAATATTTCATGCACTGTGAAGACTTGGACTGGTGCATACGATTTCGTCGCGGCGAGTGGAAAATTCTTTTTGTGCCTGGCGCCAGAATGCTTCATCACAAGGGGGTGTGCAGCCGCGCACGCCCGATTTTTGTGGAGTGGCACAAACATAAGGGAATGATGCGGTTTTACCGGAAGCTTTTCCGGCATCAGTACCCGGGTGTTCTCATGTGGTTAGTATCCGTTGGGGTCTGGCTTAGATTTTTCTTGGTTGCGACCTATCACTCAGCTCGTCGTATAGGTAATGTGTTGGGGTTGGTCCGTGACTGACCCCGGGGTTGGCCTGCTCGGTGCGACTAGCCTTGTCGGCAAATGTTTGTTTCCGCTGTTGAGCAATAGTGGCGTTCGGGTTTGTGCGTTTTCCAGGCAGCCAGTGGAACCCGTTGGCGATGGTATTGCTTGGCGCAATCTGTCAGATTCAAGCTCGGTGGATTCCGATCAACTGGATTATTGGATTTGTGTCGCGCCTATTTGGGTGCTGTCAGAATATTTTCCCTTGCTCGAAGCCTCTGGCGCGCGCCGTGTTGTGGCGCTGTCTTCCACCAGTCGCTTCACCAAAGTCGACTCTGTCGACATGGCGGAAACTGCTGTGGCTGCGCGTCTGATTGAAGCTGAAGACCGTTTTGTGGCATGGGCGAAAAGCCGTGGCATCGAGTGGGTGATTCTGCGGCCTACGCTGATCTACGGCTTGGGCCGGGACAAAAACATCAGCGAGATCGCCCGTTTCATTCGCCGCTTTGGTTTTTTTCCTGTCTTCGGTCAGGCGCAAGGATTGCGTCAGCCCATTCATGCCGAGGATGTGGCTGCAGCCTGTTTCTCCGCTTTGCAGGCAACTGACGCGTCAAACCGTGCTTACAACATCTCTGGAGGCGAAATACTCCCTTACCGTGACATGGTTGTTCGAGTGTTTGCTGCCCTTGGTCGCCCCCCGCGCATGTTGACCATGCCGCTTTGGACCTTTCGTTTGGCGGTGACCGTGCTGCGTTTTCGGCACTGGTCAGCGGCCATGGCCGAGCGCATGAACCGAGACCTAGTGTTTGACCATAGCGAGGCGGTCCATGACTTGGGCTTCAAGCCTAGGGTCTTTATGCTGACGGTAGAGGACATCCCGCGATGAGACAAATTACAGTCGTGATGGCCCTGCTCGGAACGACCACCCTGATTGCATGGGGTGTTGCGGCATGGGTTCGCCGCCGAGCCAGGATGTTGCACTTGCTGCAAATGCCAAATCACCGATCTTCCCATGTACAGCCGACTCCGAATGGCGGAGGTCTCGGCATTGTGGTTGCGGGCTGTCTGGCAGGAGTCAGTTTGGCTCTATTCTCTGGGTGGACGCTCGGTTTGTTTGTGCTCGGAATTGCTGCACTACTGGCTGCGGTAGGGCTGCGCGACGATATGGCGCACTTGCCAGCCCGGGTGCGGTTAGGCGTGCAGGTCGTGGTTTCTGTGGGGTTGCTGGTAGTGCTCGGTGATATGCCACCTTTTGCATTGACCGTGGGGCTTGACTTTCAGGTGGCGGGTTGGGTTCTTTTCGGTCTATTGCTGCTGGCCGGCGTGTGGTGGATCAATCTCTTCAACTTCATGGATGGCATCGACGGAATTGCCGGGATGCAGGCGATATACATGTTGCTAGTAGGCGCTGCAATTGCAGTGTGGGCCAATGCTGAGGTGGTATCTAGCCCTGTTTGGTTGTGGATGCTGTGCATTGCAGCTGCAACGGTGGGCTTTTTGCTGCTCAATTGGCCGCCCGCCAAGATATTCATGGGTGATGTGGGTAGTACATGGTTGGCATTCATGGTGTTCGCGTTGGCGCTGCTTTCCGTGCAATCCGGTTGGTTGACTTATGCCGTATGGCTGGTGCTGCCGGCCACGTTTGTGTCAGATGCGACCGTCACGCTGCTCACCCGCATACTGCGCGGCGAGCGTTGGTACGAGGCGCACTGCAGCCATGCCTATCAACGCATGTTAAGGTGCTGGCGGGGTAACCGTAAGGTCGGACATCGCTCTGTCACCATGCTGATGACTGCAGTCAATTTGCTGTGGCTTGCGCCGTGGGCCTGGGCGTGTGTGCTATGGCCAGATAGGTCTGTGCCGTTTGTAGTGATAGCGTACTTTCCACTGGTATTGGCGGCGTTGTTGTTGGGAGCAGGTAGGTCCGACCACCATGCCTTCAACGATGAGCCTTAATGAGTAAAGATGCAGTGCTGTGCCTTGCGGTTGCCGAGGCGGCCTAACTTTCAGGGGTTTTGAGATAGTGGGCTTCTTGTATGACTTCCGGCCTTCCGATGGAATGGTGATCGGCTATGCCGCTGTTCGGAGATCGCTGGCGTTATTGAGGGCGGTTCGAAGGAGTGCTAAACTCAATCACTAATGTTAACAGTAGCTAGTGCGAATGATTGCTGTGCGCGCTTTCGCACCAGAGCATTTGCTCAGCCATTCTGTAAAGAGCTTCACCTGCTATGCTCTCTGATCTTGAGCCAGCACTGCGGTAGCGTGCTCGAGAATCCATGCCGAATGCGAATGTCGTGAAGTGGAAAATTAAATAAAGCAAATGACTTCTGAGCAAAAAAAAATCGCATTGATCGGTTTGGGCTATGTTGGCCTTCCCTTGGCTGTAGAGTTTGGCAAGGTGCGTTCGGTTGTGGGTTTCGATATCAACCCGGCGCGTATTGAAGAGTTGCGTTCCGGCAAAGACAGTACCCTCGAGGTGACGCCGCATGAGTTGTTGGCCGCTAGCCAGCTTGAATTCACAAGTGACCCACAAAAGCTTCGGGCATGTGATGTCTTCATTGTGACGGTGCCAACACCGATTGATACCGCTAATCGACCAGATCTAACGCCGCTCGTCAAGGCCAGCCAGACAGTTGGCAAGGCGATGAAGCGGGGTGCCATTGTGATTTATGAGTCGACGGTGTACCCGGGTTGTACGGAGGAAGTCTGCGTCCCGGTTTTGGAAAAAGAGTCTGGTCTCAAGTTCAACGAAGGATTTTTTTGTGGTTACAGCCCTGAGCGCATCAACCCCGGCGACAAGGTCAACACACTCACGACGATCAAAAAAATCACCAGTGGTAGCACGCCAGAAATTGCAGATGTCGTAGACGGCCTCTACAAGAGCATTATCACAGCTGGAACTTGGAAGGCCAGCAGCCTCAAAGTTGCTGAGGCGGCCAAAGTCATTGAGAACAGCCAGCGTGACCTGAATATCGCTTTTGTGAATGAGTTGTCGGTCATCTTTGATCGTTTGGGTATTGACACCCTCGAAGTGCTGGAGGCTGCCGGTAGCAAGTGGAACTTTTTACCTTTTCGACCGGGCATGGTTGGTGGGCATTGCATTGGTGTAGACCCTTACTATTTGACGCATAAGGCCGAAGAGGTCGGCTATCACCCACAAGTTATTTTGGCGGGCCGGCGTATCAATGACAACATGGCTCGCTATGCAGCAAGAAATGTGATCAGGCTCATGCTTAAAAACGGCATCGATGTTGCGCGCAGTACTGTGGGTGTGTTAGGTATCACATTCAAAGAAAACTGCCCTGATATACGCAATAGCAAAGTTGCTGACTTGGTGCGTGAGATCGAGGCTTGGGGGGTCAAGGCTGTGGTGGTAGATGCTTGGGCAGACCCCGAGGAAGTGAAGCATGAATACGGTATCGAACTGGGACAAATCGACGCCAAGCATCCAGTGGACAGTTTGATTGTGCCTGTCGGTCACACGCAGTACCGCGAATACAAAGCGGCTGAGCTTTTCGCATTCTGCCGTTCGACGCATCGCCCCGTCATTGGTGATTTAAAGAGTTTGTACAACCGGCATGAGCTCGCACAAGCGGGCTTTACGGTCTTTAGGCTTTGAGTTCTATGAAAAATTTTGCGCTGATAGGTGCGGCTGGATACATAGCCCCACGGCATATGCATGCCATCAAAGACACAGGCAACCGCTTGTCTGTGGCGTACGACATCAATGACTCGGTTGGCATCATTGACAGCATCTCTCCGCAAAGTGAATTTTTCACAGAGTTTGAGTGCTTTTACGAGCATGCTCAACAACTTCGCAGAGCCCCTGCAGATGCTTTGCACTATGTTTCAATCTGCTCGCCCAACTACCTGCATCATCCGCACATTGCCGCAGGGCTGCGCTTGGGTTGCGATGTGATTTGTGAAAAGCCACTGGTTCCAACGCCCGAGCTCATGGATGAGCTTTCAAAAGTAGAGCAGGAGACCGGTCGGCGCGTCTTCAATATTTTGCAGCTGCGTCACCATCAGGCCATACTGGCCTTGCGCGACAAGGTGGCTGCGGCACCGGCCCATCAGGTCTTTGATGTCGAGTTGACCTACATCACATCGCGCGGCAAGTGGTATGCAGAAAGCTGGAAGGGTGACCCTCGCAAGTCCTTCGGTGTTGCAACAAACATTGGCGTGCATTTTTACGACATGCTCCACTTTGTCTTTGGTAATCTCAAACGCAATGTTGTGCATCACAGTGGTGAAGCCAAAGCTGCAGGCTATTTGGAGTACGAGCGCGCCAGGGTCCGCTGGTTTCTCTCTATTGATGCCAATGATTTGCCTGACAGCGTCAAGGGTAAGAAATCAACTTTTCGCAGCGTGGATATCAGCGGCGAGCAGTTGGAGTTTTCCGAAGGCTTCACAGACCTGCACACGACCAGTTACCGAGAGCTTCTGGCCGGTCGTGGTTATGGTTTGGCCGATGCCCGCCATTGCATTGAAACTGTGCACACCATTCGTCACGCTCAGGTGGTGCGTGGTGAGGCGGGTGAGGTGCATCCCTTTGTCATGCAGATCAAGCGGTGAACGGCGTCACTATTCACCCTAGCGCCATCGTTGACGATGGTGCGCAGATTGGCGAAGGTAGCCGTGTTTGGCACTGGGTACATATTTGCGCCGGCGCGCGCATTGGCTGTAACTGCTCTTTCGGACAGAATGTCTTTGTTGGTAACGATGTGCTGATTGGCAACAATGTGAAGGTGCAAAACAATGTGAGCGTCTATGACGCCGTTACATTGGAAGACGATGTCTTTTGCGGCCCCAGCATGGTGTTCACCAATGTCTATAACCCCCGCAGTGCAGTCATTCGTAAGGACGAATATCGCCATACTCTGGTGCGTCGCGGGGCAACATTGGGTGCCAACGCCACCATCGTCTGCGGTGTCGAGGTGGGCCAATACGCCTTTGTCGGTGCAGGCGCTGTGGTTAACCATGATGTTCCCGACTATGCCTTGATGGTGGGCGTACCGGCCCGCCAAATCGGTTGGATGAGCCAGCATGGCGAGCGGCTAGATTTGCCACTGACTGGAGATGCTCAGACCGTATGCCCGCAGACGGGTAAAGAGTACCGATTGCGCAATGGGCGTTGCCATCTGGTTGTGTGAATCGCATCGGACGCACAGTATGGAATTCATCGACCTAAAAGGCCAATATCACCGTTTAAAGGCAGACATAGACGCGGGCATCCAACGCGTGCTTGATCACGGCCAGTTCATTCTCGGGCCAGAAGTTGCAGAGCTTGAAGAAAAGCTGGCCGCCTACACCGGTGCCAAGTACTGCATCTCTGTGGCCAATGGTACGGACGCGTTGCAGATTGCACTCATGGCGCTGGGCATTGGCCCGGGTGACGAGGTCATCACCCCCGGCTTCACTTACATTGCCACGGCTGAGACTGTGGCGTTGCTTCGTGCCAAGCCGGTCTATGTGGATATCGACGCGCGCACCTACAACCTTGACCCAAGCTTGCTGGAGGCAGTCATTACCCCCAATACCAAGGCCATAATTCCAGTGAGCCTGTACGGCCAGTGCGCCGACTTTGATGCTATCAATGCTATTGCTGCGCGCCATGGCATTCATGTGATTGAAGACGCTGCGCAGAGTTTTGGTGCCAGCTACAAGGGGCGCAAAAGTTGCAACCTCTCCACCATTGCCTGCACCAGTTTCTTTCCCAGCAAGCCGCTGGGTTGCTATGGCGATGGCGGTGCCATCTTCACCAACGACGACGAATTGGCCAAGGTCATGCGACAGATCGCACGCCATGGTCAGGACCGGCGCTACCACCATGTGCGTGTAGGCGTGAATAGCCGGCTGGATACCATTCAAGCTGCCATACTGCTACCCAAGTTGGCGATTCTGGACGAAGAAATGTCGCAAAGGCAGGAGGTGGCCGCGCGTTACACCCGGCTGCTGAACAAGGCTGGCATCAGCACCACGCCTTTTATTGAGTCTCATAACATCAGCGCTTGGGCGCAGTACACGATATGTGTGACGGCGCGCGATGCAACTCAGAAAGCTATGGGCGACGCCGGCGTGCCCACGGCGGTACATTACCCGATACCCCTGAACCGGCAACCTGCGGTAAAGGACAGTGAGGCCTGTCTTCCTGTGGGCAACGAAGTCGCCCTTCGGGTTATGAGCCTGCCAATGAGTCCGAACCTATCGGCCGCGGATCAGCAGCGCGTGGTGCAGGTGCTTGCACGGGCCTGAAAGTCGGATCAAAGATATTTAAGTGAATGAGCCAATATGACCGTGAGTGTTCCCTTTATTGATCTGAAGCGTTACGAGGCCGGGTTTCACCGGGCCTTGATGGATAAGTTCGCCGCTATGACTGCACAGGCTCAGTTCATAGGTGGTGCTGATGTGATCGAGCTGGAGTGCCGTTTGCAGGAGGCGTTGTCGGTCCGTTATGCCGTTACCTGTGCCAATGGAACCGACGCCCTGCAACTGGCCTTGCGTGCGCTAGGGGTGGGACGGGGCGATGCCGTGCTGGTGCCCAATGTGACATTCTGGGCCACATTTGAGGCGGTCGCCAATGTCGGGGCTGATCCTGTCACGGTGGATGCCAGCCTTGAGGACGGTGGCGTGTCCTATTTTGCCCTAGAGCAGGCTCTGGTGGAAGCCAAGCCCAAGGCAGCCATCATCGCGCACCTGTATGGCTGGGGCAGCCGCCGGCTTGCCGAGATCAGGGAGCTCTGCTGCAAGCACGGGGTTCCCCTGCTCGAGGATGGTGCTCAGAGTTATGGTGCGACCTACCAGGGCCAATCGATTTACAAGGGTGCGCTGATTTCGACGACATCCTTTTATCCGGCCAAGGTTCTGGGCGGCGCTGGTGATGGCGGGGCCGTGTTCACCGATGACGCCGAACTGGCCGACAAGGTTCGCCGCTTAGGCAACCACGGACGTACCGCACATTACGGTTATGGCGATGTGGGTTGGAACTCTCGGCTAGATGCTCTCCAGGCTGCTTTCCTGAACCTGTCGATGAACTACATTGAGCAGCGCGTCGCTTCGCGTCGCGAGGTAGCACAGACTTATCAGAAGGTCCTGCCAACGCTCGGTCTGGAAGTCATGGCGCCCTCTGCCGACTACGCAGAGAACGGCTACTGCAATGTCTGCCTGATCCAGGACCTGGACAAGAAGAGGGCGCTGGAAACCGCCCTGAAGAACGCTGGCATTGGCTTTGGGAACATCTACCCGGGCGTGATGTCGGCCCAGGAAGGTGCGCGCAGTTACAACCGGGGCCATTTCGGCGGCCGCGATGGCGAGGTGCTATGTGCTTCCGTACTGAACCTACCTCTGTTCCCCTACATGACGCAAGCCGAACTCGGCCGCGTATTTGAAGTGGTGCGCAGCGCTCTGACAAACTAGGAGCTTGTAATGACGAGCAGCTTATTCATTCACCCGACAGCGAATGTGGCCGTCAAGTCGCAGATTGGCGAAGGCACCAAGGTCTGGATAAATGTCCAGATCAGGGAGAACGCATCCATTGGCGATAATTGCATCCTGTCTAAGGATGTCTATGTCGACCACGGTGTGTCCATCGGACACCGCTGCAAGATCCAGAACAGCGTGTCGGTCTACCACGGCGTGAGCATTGGCGACGATGTCTTTGTCGGGCCGAATGTCGCCTTCACCAACGACCGCGTCCCACGCGCATTTAATACCGATTGGAAGATCACTCCAACTAAGATAGAAACTGGGGTCAGCATTGGTGCGAATTCGACCATCGTCTGTGGTGTCACCATCGGCGAGTATGCAATGGTTGCAGCTGGTAGCGTTGTGACCCGGGATGTGCCCCCCTATACCCTGGTGATGGGTAATCCGGCCCGGTCGGCCGGCAAGATCGACAAGATGGGAAACCGCGTTGCAGAGTAAACACTAATGAATGACAAACCAGTACGTTTAGGCCTCATCGGCCTGGGTCGCATGGGACAGAATCACCTGCGAATTCTATCCATGCTCAAGGGCGTCGAACTGGCCTTCGTGGCGGATGCCGATTCGGCGCTAGCCGCACGGATGGGGGCTTCCTACGGCGTACTTGGCGTGAGCCAGCTCGATAGCGTGCTCGACACTGCGGAAGCGGTCGTGATCTGCACGCCAACGGTGACGCACGCAGATTACATTCGTATGGTGGCCGGTAAGGTGCGTAACATCTTTGTCGAGAAGCCGCTTGCCGATACCATGGAGGAGGCCAAGCGCGTGGCACGCTTCGCAGTGGAGCAGGGTCTGAATGTGCAGGTCGGGTTCATCGAACGTTTCAATCCGGCAGTCCAGAGCCTTAAGCAAGTGCTCGACAAGTCCGAGCGTGTCATCAGTATCGATTTCACTAGGACCAACAAACTCAGCGCCCGCATCACCGATGTTGATGTCGTGACCGACCTGATGATCCATGACATCGACCTAGCGCTGTATCTCAATGGTCCGGCTCGTTCGGTAGCGGCACACGGCTTCGCGCACGGCAAGATGATCGACTTTGCTTCCGCGTTGATCACCCACGAGAACGGCCGCTTCTCCCGCATCCAGGCCAGCCGCATTACCGAGAAGAAGATGCGTCTAATTGAGGCAACCTGCGTGGACATGTTCGTCGACTGCGAGCTGCTGAGAAAGGAAATCATCATTAGCCGGCAGTCCGAGATCCGCCAGTCCGAGGGGCAGCCCTACACGATTTCGGCGGTCCAGGAGGCCATCGAGGTGCGCCCGCAGGAGGCGTTGTTGTCCGAATTGCAGGCGTTCGTAGCTAGCTGCCATGGTCAGAGCCAGACCGAATTGCCTGGCGTGCAGGATGGACTGGCCGCCATGCAAATCTGCGACGAGATCCAGAAGGCAGTGGCGGCATGATGAAGCAACGCGAGCTTTCCGGCAAGACCGTGCTGGTCACGGGTGGAGCCGGCTTTATTGGCAGCCATCTGGTGGATCGCTTGCTTGCCGAAGGTGCCGCCCATGTGGCGGTGATCGATAACATGTTCCTGGGGTCGGAAGAAAATCTGTCAGACGCTCAGTCTTCGGGCAAGTTGAGCTTTTACAAGGATGATGCCGAATTCGTCACCAGTTTGGATTACATATTCAACCGGCACCCGATCGATATCGTCTTCAACTGCGCCACAAAGGCGCTCAACTATTCCTTCCTGAACCCGGCCAACGCCTTTGGCATCAATGTGACGATTGCCTTGAACTTGCTGGAGTTGCAGCGCCGGGGCGCCTTCAAGTCGCTCTGCCATTTTTCCACTTCTGAGGTCTATGGCTCGGCCGTCTACGAGCCCATGGACGAAAGCCATCCCCGTAACCCGACCACGACTTATGCCGCCGGCAAAGCGGCGGCCGACCTGGCGGTTGAGAGCTATGTGCACATGTTCGGCCTTGACGGCTTTATCGTGCGCCCCTTTAACAACTATGGCCCGCGCCAGAACTACCGAGGGCTGCTGGCTGGCGTGATTCCCCTGACCGCATGGCGCATCCTGACCGGTTGTGCCCCGGAGATCCATGGCGACGGCACGCAGAGCCGCGACTTCATCCATGTGCGCGATACGGTCGATGCCGTTGTGAAGCTATTCCGGGTGCTGCCACCTGGTGAGTCTGTCAATATCTCCACGGACAACCAGATCGCCATCGGCGACCTGGTAACGCGCATTGCGGCGATGCTGGGTTATTGCAAAGAGATCGTGCGCAAGCCGGCACGGCAGGCGGATGTGCTCTGCCACAACGCCAGCAACCAAAAGGTGCGAGCGCTGATCGACTATTCACTCACCGATTTTGATACCGGCTTGCACGAGACGCTAGACTGGTATGTGAGTCGCATCGGGACAGCAAAATGAATACCATCCGCCTGATGAAGCCATATGTCAGTTTCGACGAGGTCGAAGCAGAGTTCCGTTCGGTCTTCAGTAGCGGCATATTCACTCGCGGAGAGCATGTTGAGGCCTTTCGCAAGGACCTGGCACGATTTACCGGCGCTAAGCATGTGCATCTGGCAACCTCGGCCACCACTGCACTGTGGGTCTGTCTCAAGCTACTTGGCATCGGGCCAGGGGATGAGGTGGTTATCTCGGATTTCTCATTCCCTGCGACGGCCAATGTGGTGGAAGACCTTGGGGCCAGGCCAGTCTTTGCCGATGTGTGCCGCGATACTTACAACATGCTGGCAGACACGCTAGCGCCCTTGCTAGGGCCGCGGACCAAGGCAGTGATCTTCGTGGATGCCTTGGGCAATCCGTCAGGTCTGCATGCCATCAGTACCTTGTGCCGCAGCCGCGGGATCCCGCTGATCGAGGATGCAGCTTGCGCGATTGGCAGCTCCGAAGCCGACCAGCGTTGCGGTTCGATTGCCGACCTGACTTGCTTCAGTTTCCATCCCCGCAAGCTCATCAGCACCGGCGAGGGTGGTGCGATCACTACCAACCGCGATGACTGGTCGCAATGGCTGGACATGAAGCTCTCCCACGGTGCCCGGGGCATGAAGGGTGTGGCCCTCGATTTCGTGGATTTCGGCTACAACTTCCGGCTGCCCGAACTCCAGGCTGTCATGGGGCGCAAACAGCTGGCGAAAATTGAAGACATCCTGGTCGAGCGCAACCAAGTGCGGGATGCCTACCGGGCGATGCTGGAGCCCATGGGCTTCGTGGCCCAGCGGGCCCATCCCGATGTCCGCTTCAATGTGCAGTCTCTGGTGTTTGCCGTGCCCCCGGGTTGCAGCCGAGACGGCCTGATCGCCGGCCTGAAGGCCAGGGGCGTCGAGTCCACCATCGGCACTTATTCGCTCAGCGCCACCACCTACTACACAGCTAAGTACGCCGTGAATAATCCGAATTCGCGCTGGCTCGAGGCGAATACCATCACGCTCCCATGCTACGGAGGCGTCGATGTGCAGGTGGTCTGCAATGCGATACAGGACAGTCTCGTCTCGCGATGAACACTAGGCGCATTCTTTTTCTGGGAAGCAAGGAGGCGGGCCTGATGGCGTTGCGGCGCCTGCTGGAGCGACTCCCCACGGGTAGCGTCCAGGCCGTTCTGTGTCCCGATGATAGGTCGGATGGGCGCACTGAATATGGGAATTTTCAGTTGCTAGCGGAGCAGTACGGCCTGACGCTGCATTTGATCCAAAGCAGCAAGGAAACTGCCGATTTGATCCGCCGCTTCCAGCCGCAGACCGTGCTTGTACACGGCTGGTATCGCATGATCCCGGTCTCAGAGTTCCCGGACATCGATTTCCTAGGCTTTCATTATTCCCCGCTGCCGCAATACCGCGGCAATGCGCCGATGGTCTGGCAGATCATCAATGGCGAACGCCGACTTGGCGTCAGTTTCTTCGTTCTTTCCGAGGGGATGGACGATGGTGAACTGGTTGACCGGCGCTACTTTGACTTGGCTTCGCATGAAGATATCGCCGATGCGATCGGGAAGGCCAACCAACTGGTAACGGCCATGCTGGATGACTTCCTCCCGCAATGGCTGGCCGGCAAGGTGATGCGCCGGCCCCAGGAGAATGGCCCCATTAGTTATTGCGGCTTGCGGACGCCGGAGGACGGGCATATCGATTGGCGCGCAGCCCCCGAGACCGTTCACAACTTCATCAGGGCCCAGACCCGCCCGTATCCCGGCGCCTTTTCCCGGCTCGCGGACGGACGAGTGGTCCGGTTCTGGAAGTCCGAAATCGAGTTGAGGCAGTTTTACGGCGTTCCGGGCGCCGTGGTCGATGTTGCCCCCGGTACGATCACGGTTGCCTGCGGCACGGGTGCCTTGCGGATCTTGAGGGCGGAACTGGACGGCGAAACGCCTGAAGCATCCGCAGCGGCCATGCGCTCCCTTAAAGTCCGCTTCAGCTGATAGGGCAGTTGCAACCATGATCACCATCATCGACTACGGCGCCGGCAACATCGGGTCCGTGCTCAACATGATCAGACATGTGGGCGGTTTGGCCGAGGTCACGGGAAACGCGGCCGGCGTGCTGGGTGCGAAGAAGATCCTACTGCCCGGCGTGGGTAGTTTCGACAATGCCATGGCCCGGCTGGCTAGGCTTGGCCTGGTTGAGCCCCTGAAAGAGCGTGCGCAGTCGGGCGTCCCTTTTCTGGGCATTTGCCTGGGCATGCAATTGCTGGCCAACGAGAGCGAGGAAGGTCGCATGGCGGGGCTGGGGCTGATTCCCGGGCGTGTGCGCCGCTTCTGCTTCGAGGGCGAAACTGCGAAACTCAAGATCCCGCACATGGGCTGGAATCGCGTAACGCCGGTCCGTGCCCATCCCCTGGGGCAGGGAATGGAGGAGGGGGCGCGTTTTTATTTCGTGCATTCCTACTATTTCGATTGCGAGCATGCCGAGGATGTACTGTTAAGGTCGGAATATGGACATGAATTCACTTCCGGCGTCCAACGGGGAAATGTGATGGGTGTCCAGTTCCACCCCGAGAAAAGCCATCGCTATGGTATGCAGTTGATCCGGAACTTTGTCGGGCTCTGACATGCTTGCTACACGATTGATGCCCTGCCTGCTACTGAGCAATGGTGCTCTGGTCAAGACCACCCGATTCAAGGAAGGTTCTTATGTCGGCGATCCAGTCAATGCCGTGCGGATCTTCAACCAGAAGGAGGTCGACGAACTGATTCTTCTCGACATTCACGCGACGACGCAGAGCCGGGGGATAGACTTCGAGACCTTGGAGAAGGTCGTCAGCGAATGCTTCATGCCGATCTGCTATGGCGGTGGCGTGCGCACCATTGAAGACATGCGACGGCTGTACGCCCTGGGCATCGAGAAGGTCTCGCTCGGTGCGGCGGCATTCGAGGTGCCGGATCTGGTGCGCCAGGCTTCCAGTGAATTCGGAGCGCAGGCCGTGGTGGTGACCCTTGATGTGAAGAAGGGCCTGCTGGGACGCTCCACTGTTCGCACGCGTAAAGGAAGTCACGATACTAAGATGTCCCCGTCGGAGGCGGCCCGCACCTTCGAGGAGCAGGGGGCTGGGGAATTAATTCTGTATTCGATAGACAGGGACGGAACCTGGTCTGGCTTTGACCTGACGCTGGTGGAGTCGGTGAGCCAGGCGGCTAGCGTGCCTGTGGTAGCAACGGGTGGCGCCGGCTCGCTGGAGGATATCAGGGTTGCCGTGAAGCAGGCCGGAGCATCGGCTGTGGCGATCGGAAGTATGGCTGTCTTCCAGGGCAAGGATCTGGGGGTCCTGATCAAGTTTCCCACGCGAAAAGAACAAGATGCAATCTTCGGACAGGACTAAATGAACAAGCTCATCTGCACACGGTGCATCTACGACGACTCGGTCCCCAACATCAGCTTCGATGATGAGGGGGTGTGCAACTATTGCCGCCAGATCGATACGCTAGAAGCCGAATACCCCACGGGCCAGGAGGGAGAGGCAAGGATGCAGAAACTGGTCGACGAGATGAAGGTCGCCGGGCGGGGTAAAAAGTATGACGCGGTCATAGGTGTGAGCGGTGGCTGCGACTCCTCCTACCTAGTGCACCAGATGAAAGAGGTCTACGGCCTGCGTCTATTGGCAGCACATTTCGACAATACCTGGAACTCGACGATAGCGACGGAGAATATCCACAATGTGCTGGACAAGCTGGGAGTCGATCTGTTCACGATTGTGGTCGACAACAAGGAGTACGACGACATCTACCGCTCGTTCTTCAAGGCCGGGGTCAAGGACCTAGAGACGCCCACTGACATTGGGCTGGCGACAACCTTGTACAAGGCGGCTGAGAAGTTTGGCATCAAATACATGATCGAGGGCCACTCCTTCCGCACGGAGGGAGTGGCGCCCTTGGGCTGGATCTACATGGATGGTAAGTACATCGAATCGGTGCACCGCCAGTTTGGGCGTGTTCCTATGAAGTCCTTTCCGAATCTCTGGCTGCGCGACCAGCTCAAATGGATGCTGTTCGGCGGTATCAAAAAGATCCGCCCCTTGTACTACATGGACTACGACAAGGAAGCAGCCAAGAAATTGCTGACAGAGAAATACGATTGGCAGTGGTACGGTGGGCATCATCTAGAAAACCGGTTTACGGCTTTCTATCACAGCTATTTCCTCCCTACGCGCTGGAACATTGATTTCCGCATTGCTGGCCATTCCGCCTATTGCCGTAATGGCTGGATGACGCGCGAGGGGGCCTTGCGCCTGATGAACGAGCCGCCCCATATCGAGGCGGGCTTGGTAGATTTCGTGAAGAAGCGTCTCGGGTTCACGGAAGAAGAGTTCGAACGCCTCATGACCATGCCGAAGAAGACATACAAGGACTATGTCACATACAAGAAGACATTCGAAAGAATGCGGCCGTTTTTCTGGGTGATGTACAAGATGGACCTGATCCCGAAGAGCTTTTACATTAAATACACGGCCAAGAGCTGACAGACCAAAAAGGTCCCGGGTGAAACTCTTTGTGCGTAGTGTGGCCGTATCGGTAGTCTATGGACTGCAGATGGTGCTGCTGTGGCTATCCTATGCCTCTTGCCACATGCTGAAGATCAGCACCGTCCCGCGCAAGGATTGGGCAGTAGGCCTAGACGAGGTGGCTGCCAATCTCCACAACATCTCGACGGCGTTGGGCGAGACGGTGTCGGTGAGCATGTCACGGCATCCCTTCTATGCCTATCGCTATGACCATGTGTTGCCGGCCCGCATCAGCTGGAGGTTTCTGCGATACCTTGTCCGCATCGTCTACTCACCTATCCTGCTAGGCTATCTGTGCCATCGCGTGAAGGGGTTCTTCTATGTGGCGGGTTCGGCGTACCTGTTGTCGGACTTCGACGGGCGCAGTCGTGAATTCAGATTCCTTAAGTCGCGCGGCTTGAAGATCGCCTGTTTTTTCTGCGGTAGCGAGATCCGCTCCTTGAGGCTCATGAAACAGCTGTCCAAGGATCTGGGTCGGGACATGATAAGCACTTATCAGACGATCTCGGTCCCGGGCTTTGACGATGAGCACCTGGAAGTCTTGCGGATGAAACTGGCTGCTAGCGCGGATGCTTATGCGGACCACATTTTCAACGCGCCGGTGGACCAGATCTCCTACCTTCGCAGTGCTGTACATCCCTTCATGTACTTCTATCCGGACAGCGGCTTCCGCAGGAATGACGGCAAGTTCGCAGAGATCCATCGGTTGAAGATAGTACACGCCCCCTCGTCTCCCTTGATCAAGGGCACTCCCCTGGTGAGGGCGGCCGTCAAGAAGCTGCAACTGCAAGGTTATGACTTCGAATACCGGGAGCTCATCGGCGTTACTAACCAGGCATTGCTGGAGGTGCTGGCAGAGGCGCATGTGGTACTCAACGAGTTCTATGCCCTAGTGCCGGGGCAGTTCGGTGTCGAGGCCATGGCTTCGCATTGCGCGCTCATTACTTCGGCCGACGAACGCATCGAAACTACCTTACCTGCCGGCGCGAACTCCGCCTGGATGGTGACGGAGTATTGGAATATCTACGAAAATCTGAAACGCTTGCTCGACGATCACGCATTGATCAAGCGGTATGCCGACGCCGGCTTCGCCTGGGCCGAGGAGCATTGCAGCTACCAGAAAAACGCAGCCCGCCTGAGGGTGCTGTTGAGCACCCCAAAAAATTAGGCCCATGCTCAAGAGCCTTTTCCGAGATTCCATCCTGTACACGCTGTCGACGGTACTGACGCGTGGCATCTCCTTCATTCTGCTCCCGCTCTACACGCGGGCGTTAAGCCCGGAGGAGTTCGGCATGCTCGACTACTTCGTGGCCCTAGGGGCGATTGCATCCATCTTCATCACGCTGGAGATCATGCAGGGGCTGGCGCGCCACATCCCGGAATGTCTTGAGGACGGGCAGATGAAGCGGGACTATGCATCCACTTGTATGTGGTTCGTGCTCGGCGCTTATACCGCCCTGCTGCTGCTGGTTTCGGCCTTGAGCACCCAACTGTCCACACTGCTTCTGGATTCGCCCGGGAAGGCCGGCTTGGTCGAACTGGCGGGCTGGTCCTATTGGGTGGCGGGAGTTCTTAACATTCTGCACGGACAGTTGCGCTGGGAGCTCCGAGCGGCTACCAGCGCTTTGCTGTCGCTGTTGTCAACCCTGCTGACTGTGGCCTGCACTGTTGTCATGGTGATCTGGTTGCAATGGGGTATTCGGGGGGCGCTGCTTGCCCAGGTGACTGGCGGCCTGCTGGCGCTGCTACCCAGCCTTTACCTGACCCGTTCGAGTTTCGGTCTTCGTTTCGACCTCGCGAGCCTGCGCCGTATGTTGGCGTATTCCGTGCCGCTGATCCCGTCAAGCCTAGCGGTCATCTTTGCCATGTATTTCGATCGGATCGCTCTGAAGGAGCTCATGAGCCTATCGGATGTAGGCATCTACGCGGTGGGACAGAAGATCTCGCTGGTTGTCACCCTGGCTCTGATCGGTTTTCGCACCGCCTTAACCCCCCTGATCTATGCTAGCCACGCGCAGGACTCGACGCCGGGGGATATTGCGAAGATTTTCCGAGTCTTCTGTGTCGCCGCCCTTGCTATGACGCTTTGTATTTCTGTGTTCGCGCGCGAAATCGTCGGGCTGATCTCTTCCGAGTCTTTCCAAGGGGCAGCCAGCGTGGTGCCGCTACTGATCTTCAGCGTGTTGCTGGCGAACATGTACATTTTTGCGCCAGGCTTGGACCTTAGCAGGAAGACGGGGGTCATCTCGGCTATCAATATTGTCGTCGCTGTGCTGAATGTGATGCTTAATTACCTCCTGATTCCGGTGTTCGGCATTCTGGGGGCTGCCCTGTCGGCCCTGCTGGCTTTCGGAGTGGGATTTGTCGCTTACATGTACGCAAGCCAGCGCCTTTACCCAGTGCCGCACGACTGGACTGGGGTGACTAAACTGCTAGCCATTGTGTTGGCTGGCATGGGGGCGATCCATGCCTTGGCAGTAGCTTGTGGCGACTGCCTGTGGACCAAAGTGCTGCTCGTACTTTTAATCGTTGGCCTGATGGTCTGTGCCAGTGGTGTTCCCCTGATGGGGATGCGGGCCAGACTTGAAGGTTTTCTCAGGAAATAAATGTATCCATGAAAGTGCAAGTGGCAAAAGTCGAATCGGGCACCAGAGCGCGGATTGCACACTTGACATCCGCTCATCCGCGAGACGACATCCGTGTCTTTCTGAAGGAATGCCGGAGTCTGGCCGCAAACGGCCACGAAGTCGTGCTTGTGGTTGCTGATGGGCTAGGCGACGAGCTACTCGAGGACATCGCAATCACCGATGTCGGCAGCTACAAGGGTCGGCTGGATCGCATGTTTAATGTCACTCGGCGAGTTCTGAGAAAGGCGTTGGTGTTGGATGCGGATGTCTATCACCTGCACGACCCGGAGTTGCTATCGGTGGGTCTGAGCTTGAAGTGGCGTGGCAAGAAAGTTGTGTTCGATGCGCACGAGGATGTTCCCAAGCAGATTCTGGGCAAGCATTACTTGCATCCCTTGGTGCGCAGATTGCTATCTTGGAGCTTTGCCCATTACGAGCGTTTTGCATGTACTCATCTCGATGGTATCGTGGCAGCGACTCCCTACATCCGTGACAAGTTCAAAAAATTTAATCCGTGCACGATCGATGTCAACAACTTTCCGATAGTTGGAGAGTTGGACCCTTGCGTACCTTGGCATAAGAAGGCCAACGAGGTTTGTTATGTAGGGACAATCGCGCAGGTTCGGGGGGTAAAAGAGCTGATCCTGGCGATGGATCTGACATGTTCTGATGTGCGCCTCAACATGGTCGGTGCCTACGCCGAACCGAAAGTAAAGCATGAGGTCCGGTCCTACCCCGGATGGACCCGCGTCAATGACCTAGGTGTTCAGGACCGTCGAGGCGTGTCGGATGTACTAGGCAGATCCGTTGCTGGGCTGGTGAATCTACATCCTCTGGTCAATTACCTAGATGCATTGCCAATCAAGATGTTTGAGTACATGTCGGCAGGCATACCCGTTATTGCCTCAAATTTCGAGCTATGGAGGCAGATCATCCAAGACTCAGGGTGTGGGATTTGCGTGGATCCAATGAATCCTTTAGCTATTGCAGAGGCTATTGACTTTCTTGTCGAACACCCAGATCAGGCAAGGAGAATGGGAGAAAACGGACGGCAAGCTGTTTTGAATCGCTACAACTGGGCGCAAGAAGAGGCGAAGCTGGTTAAGTTTTATGATCGACTTTTGGCTGCATGAGCGTAGTCTTTTTTTTGTGTAGCTCTTGGAGCATATAGATGTGTGGAATTTTTGGCATCGTCTCGTCGTCCCCTGTCTCAGAGAACGATCTTGGCGTTTTGGTGAAGCAGGCCCAGCAACGCGGCAGAGACTCCAGCGGCCTGCTTACTTTCGAGGGTGAGGCCTACCAGGCCTACCGTGCCGACTATCCAATCACTCGGCTTCTGAAAGAAGTACAACCCAAGTCCAGCCACATTGTGCTGGGCCACAGTCGCCTCATCACCAATGGTCTTTCAGACAACCAGCCCGTGGTGCGTGACGATATCTGTGTTTTGCACAATGGCATTGTGGTCAACTACGACGCAATTTGGCCGCAGATTGGCAAGGTGCGCGAACTCCAGATTGATACAGAGGTGATAGCAGGCATTGCCGCAGACCATCTGGCAAAAGGTGGAGCTTTGGAGGATATGCCAGCCCGCGTTTTGAGCCTATGTCGGGGAGTGGTGGCCTGTGCGCTCATGTTGCCAAAGTTGGGCAAGCTGTGCCTGTTTTCGAACAACGGCAGTCTGTATGTGGGCCGTAAGCTGGGTAACCACTATTTTTCTTCAGAGCGTTACCCCTTGGCCTTGATTGGTTGCGAGGCAATTGATCAGGTGCGGGATGCCGTGTTTATTGATATTCCGTCTTCGGTTCACTCCGTCATGGTCAGCGATCACAGGGACCGGGAAACTAATTTGATTCCCAGCCTGTCACTTTCGGGCGCTGCAGAAGAAGAAAAACTGCTGGGTTATCGCAGGTACGAAGGTCGCCGTTGCACCAAGTGCCTGCTGACTGAAACCATGCCCTATATCCGTTTTGACGCCGAAGGGATTTGCAACTATTGCAATCACTATAAGCCGCGAAATAGACCTCGCCCCAAGGAAGAGTTGTTTCGCCTGGTCGAGGCTTACCGGCGGGACAAGGGCGATGAATGCATTGTGCCGTTCTCTGGTGGTCGCGACAGTTGCTACGGCTTGCATCTGATTGTGAAAGAACTCCAAATGAAGCCCATTACGTATACCTACGATTGGGGCATGGTGACAGATCTGGGGCGACGCAACATCAGTCGCATGTGCGCCGAGCTGGGTATTGAGAACATCATCGTGGCGGATGACATCGCTAAGAAGCGTGAAAACATCGCCATGAATCTACGCGCTTGGCTCAAATCACCACATTTGGGCATGATCAGTGTTTTAACGGCTGGCGATAAGCATTTTTTTCGGCATGTTGAAACTATCAAGCAGCAGACGGGCATCAACCTGAACCTATGGGGTATCAATCCGTTAGAGGTGACACATTTCAAGGCGGGGTTTCTTGGGGTTCCCCCAGACTTTGAGGAAGAGCGTGTTTATTCGCATGGCGTCATGAAACAACTCCGTTACCAATACCTGCGTCTGAAGGCCATGATGCAAAGCCCTGGATACTTCAATAGCTCACTATGGGATACCTTGTCTGGTGAGTACTACCGTAGCTTCACCAAAAAAAGTGACTACTTCCACATCTTTGACTACTGGCGGTGGGATGAGCAGCAGATTGACAACACCCTGGCCAAATACGACTGGGAAAAGGCCCCAGACACCAACACCACATGGCGTATTGGCGACGGTACCGCAGCGTTTTATAACTATGTGTACTACACCGTGGCAGGCTTCACAGAACACGACACATTTCGCAGTAACCAGATTCGTGAGGGTGACCTGACTCGCGACGAGGCTTTAGCCTTGGTGGAAGATGAGAACCGGCCACGCTATCCCAACATCAAGTGGTATCTTGATGCGGTGGGGGTAGATTTCAAAGAGGCTATTCGGGTGGTTAACGCAATTCCTAAACTGTTTTGAGTGTTCTTGTGAAGCCTTGCGTCTGGTACATCTCTAAGTATGTTGCGCCGCCCTCTCAGGCGAGTGCTGGAGGTCGGGGTTATCTGCTCATGCGTGAAATCGCTCGCATGGGTCATGAGACCGTGATCATCACCTCAGATGCCAATCAGTTGGCGAAGGTGCCTCAGATGCCTGATCCTTATCTCTTTGAGCATGTAGATGGGATTCAACTGTGTTGGGTACGCACATTTAAGTACAGCGTTGCTAAATCAATGCGCCGTATCTTGAGTTGGCTAGATTTTGAGTGGCGACTGTTGCGTTTGCCAAAAGATAAGTTGCCCGCTCCAGATGTGGTGGTGGTATCCAGCCTATCCTTGCTCACAATCCTCAATGGTTTTTTGCTACGGTGGCATTACAAATGCCGCCTCATTTTTGAGATTCGCGACATATGGCCAATGACGATCATCGAAGAGGGAGGCTTTAGCCCTCGCAATCCTTTTGTGCTTGTTTTGGCCCTGATCGAGAAGCTTGGGTATAGGTATGCCGATGCGATTGTCGGAACCATGCCAAATCTAGGTGAACATGTGGCCAATACATTAGGCCAACCCCGTTTGACACATTGCATACCCATGGGCGTAGATGGTGCGTCAATCAGCGGTAGTGAATCTTTACCGTCTGACTATGTTTTACAGTACCTACCAAAGGGTAAATTTGTTGTAGCCCATGTTGGAGCCATTGGAATCACCAATGCGTTAGATACTTTTCTGGATTGCGCCCAAGCCATGAGTTCAGATAATCGAATTCATTTCTTGCTTGTTGGCGAGGGAGATTTACGCGAACACTACCAACGCAAATATGCCCACTTGGAGAATCTTACTTTCGCCCCCAAGGTTGCAAAGCAAATGGTGCAGTCAGTGTTGTCTCATTGTGATGTGTTGTATTTTTCAGTTCATACTTCGAATGTGTGGCGATATGGTCAGTCCTTGAACAAAGTGATTGACTACATGCTGTCGGGTAAGCCGGTGGTTGCTTCCTACACCGGTTATCCATCCATGATCAATGAAGCACAATGTGGCACCTATGTGCCAGCTGGTGATGTTGAAGCGCTGAGAGTTGAGCTTTTGCGGTATGCAAGCATGGATGCTTTAGAACGAGAGGCTATTGGTGATCGGGGGCGCGAGTGGGTGTTGCGCTACCGCAGTTATCAAACACTCGCGCAAAACTACCTACCTATTTTGTTCGGGTCTAAACAAAAAAAGAGTCCACATGAAGCGCGCCTTTGATTTGATCACGGCGTTGATTCTGCTGTTGGCACTTGCACTGCCGGTTTTAATCCTTTTTGGTTTGATCCGTTATCGGCTAGGTAGCCCAGTTCTGTTCAGGCAGGCGCGCCCCGGAATGCATGGGCACGCATTTGAAATGGTCAAATTTCGGACGATGACAAATGAGTGTGATGCCAATGGAGAGCTTTTAACAGATGCCCAGCGATTGACGGATTTCGGTCGGTTTTTACGTGCTACGAGTCTGGATGAGTTGCCAGAGTTGTGGAATGTACTCAGGGGTGAAATGAGTCTTGTAGGCCCTCGCCCCCTGTTGATGGAATATTTGCCGCTTTATTCGCCTGAGCAAGCACGCCGACATGAAGTTAGACCAGGAATCACTGGTTGGGCGCAGGTGAATGGGCGTAACGGTCTGAGTTGGGAGGACCGCTTCAAGCTCGATGTCTGGTATGTGGACAACCGCACACTTTGGCTAGACTTACGCATTCTCTGGCTCACTGTACGCAAAGTCCTTATGCGTGAAGGAATCAATGCAAAAGGAGAGGCAACGATGTCCAAATTCAGAGGTAATAAAACATGAAGCGGTTGGCCTTGCTGGGTGCAAGCGGTCATGGCAAAGTTGTTGCCGATATGGCGCTGCTTTCTGGATGGGATGATGTGTCTTTTTTCGATGATGCTTGGCCTCAGTGTGACCATAACGGTCCTTGGCGTGTGGAGGGAGACACCGCCGCTTTGATCGCGCGGTTGCCACATTTTGCCGGTGTGGTGGTTTCTATTGGCGACTGCAAAGTCCGGTGGCACAAACATAAAACATTGCTAGATGCGGGTGCCCAAATGGCATCTATCGTTCATCCAGCTGCCATTGTCAGTCCCAGAGCTGTCCTTGGTGTGGGAACTGTTGTGATGGCTTGTGCTGTGGTGAATATTGATGCGATTGTTGGCCAGGCGGCGATCATCAATACGGGTGCTTCCGTTGACCATGATTGCCATCTTGGAGATTCGGTGCATGTTAGCCCTGGTGCGCATCTTGCCGGAGGCGTGCGGGTTGGTGAGGGTGCCTGGCTGGGAATTGGTGCGACCGTAAAGCAGGGGATTGAGATCGGCAACTATGCAGTGGTGGGGGCTGGCGCCGTGGTTCTTTCATCCGTCTCACCTGGAGTCACTGTTATTGGTCATCCAGCCCTTCCTAAAACCCTCAACCAGACGCCAAGTAACTGAATAAACATATGTTGAATACACCGTTTACAACATGGCCCAGCTTTACGATTGAAGAGGCAGAGGCTGTCCAACGCGTGCTACTTTCAAACAAGGTCAACTACTGGACTGGAGATCAATGCCGTGCATTTGAGCAAGAGTTTGCCGATTGGTGCGGCAGCCGCTATGCGGTTGCACTTGCAAATGGCACCGTGGCGTTGGATGTCGCCTTGAAAGCGCTAGGCATTTCAGAGGGTGACGAGGTCGTTGTGACACCTCGCACTTTCATGGCCAGTGTTTCCTGCGTGGTCAATGCCGGAGCGATACCTGTGTTTGCAGATGTGGATCGAGATAGCGGAAACTTGTCGGCACGAACCATCGAACAGGTCTTGACGCCGCGAACACGAGCTGTTATCTGCGTGCATCTTGCCGGTTGGCCGTGTGACATGGACCCAATCATGGCGCTTGCTGACAAACATGGCATCAAGGTCATCGAAGACTGCGCGCAAGCCCATGGCGCTCGCTACAAAGGGCGAAGCGTAGGATGTATCGGTCACATAGGGGCTTGGAGCTTTTGTCAAGACAAAATCATGACAACAGGTGGTGAAGGTGGAATGGTCACCACCAACGATGAGGCGTTGTGGCGCAGCATGTGGGCTTTCAAAGACCACGGTAAGAGTTATGAGGCTGTCTACGAGCGTCAGCATCCCCCAGGCTTTCGCTGGGTTCATGAAAGCTTTGGTACCAACTGGCGAATGATAGAGATGCAAGCCGCCATTGGTCGCATACAACTTAAGCGAATGCCCCATTGGACAGCCCAGCGCGCCAGCAACGCGGCAAGACTGCGTACGGCTCTGTTACCTTTGTCTGGTGAACACGGGCCAATCCGTTTGGCTAACCAAGTTTGTTCAGGTTGCCCAGAAAAAAACGAGGTGCCTGATAAGCAAGCATGCATCAGTGGGTGCACACATGCGAATTACAAATTTTATGCCTATGTCCGCCCTCAAAACCTTGCCTCTGGATGGACTCGTGATCGAATTATTGATGCCATCAACGAACAGGGTGTTCCCTGTTATCAGGGAAGTTGTAGCGAGCTTTATCTTGAAAAAGCTTTTGAAGGAACTGTTTGGAAGCCTATTAAACCGCTGCCTATTGCTCGCGAGTTGGGGGAAACCAGTTTGATGTTTCTGGTGCACCCCTCGTTAAAGCCAGAAGAAATAGATAAAACTTGTGAGGTCGCGATTCAAGTCTTGAGCAATGCTGTGAGTATCAAAGAAATAAACCAATCAGACCACGGAAATTGAAGTCAGCACCATGGTACATCTGCACTACCTAAAGATAGCAGCTCCTATTTTGGCTTTACCAAGAATAGCAAAGCGTTTTGTAGCTTTGTTGGTAGACACTGGTCTTTGCGTTTTTACCGTCTGGCTGGCTTACTACTTGCGCTTGGGTGAGTTTGTTGCCCTCTCTGACAGCGCGCTTTGGGCAACGGTTGCTGCTATCGGCATCGCCATACCTATCTTCATCGTCTCAGGCCTGTACCGCGCTATCTTCCGATACAGCGGTTGGCCGGCGTTGCTCACCGTGGCACGAGCAGTAGCTGTTTATGGCTTGTTGTATGCGGCTGTTTTCACAGCCATGGGTGTGACTGGCGTACCACGTACGGTGGGCATCATTCAGCCGATTTTGTTGTTGCTGTTTGTGGGGGCATCTCGGGCGATGGTGAGGGTCTGGTTGGGTGACCAGTATCTCAATATCCTCAAGCAAGCCTCCCGTCCCAGGGTGTTGATTTATGGCGCTGGAAGCACCGGCCGTCAATTGGTTGCAGCCATGGCCAATAGCCATGAAATGCAAGTTGTCGGGTTCTTAGACGATGATGACCGACTGCATGGCCATGTGCTCAATGGTCAGCCCATTTACAACCCGGCGGACCTGTCTGATCTTGCTGCTGCTTTGGCCATCAGCGATGTGTTGTTGGCCATGCCCAGTCTTAACCGCAATCGTCGCAATGAAATATTGGCGCAAATGCGAAGCGCGCGCGTGGCTGTGCGTACACTGCCGAGCGTGACCGATTTGGCGCAAGGCAAGGTCAGCATTTCTGACTTGCGTGAACTGGACATTGATGACTTGCTCGGTCGCGAGGCCGTCATGCCCAACCACATCTTGATGGCGATGAATGTGCGCAGCAAGGTGGTGATGGTGACGGGTGCAGGGGGGTCGATTGGCAGTGAATTGTGTCGTCAGATTCTCGCTGTTGGACCCAGCAAGTTATTGCTGATCGAGCAAAGCGAATTCGCGCTGTACGCCATACACCAAGAGTTAGAAGAAAAAATGGCGGAGCGTGACATCGTGTTGGTGCCCTTGCTGGCTTCGGTGCAACACGATGATCGCATGCGCGAGATCATGACCACTTGGCACCCTGACACGGTTTATCACGCCGCTGCTTACAAGCATGTACCTTTGGTTGAGCACAACCCTGCAGAGGGCATCATGAACAATGTGATGGGCACCTTGCGTACCGCGCAAGTCGCTGCAGAAGTGGGTGTCTCTGACTTTGTGCTGATCAGCACTGACAAGGCGGTTCGTCCAACCAACATCATGGGGGCCAGCAAGCGATTGGCAGAAATGGCTTTGCAGGCGTTAGCAGCCACCAAGACCAATACCAAATTCAGCATGGTGCGATTTGGAAATGTGCTTGGCTCATCTGGCTCAGTGGTACCGAAGTTTCGCCAACAAATCCGCGAAGGTGGCCCCATCACATTGACCCATCCAGACATCACCCGTTATTTCATGACCATACCAGAGGCATCACAGTTGGTGATTCAAGCTGGCGCCATGGCCAAAGGAGGCGATGTGTTTGTGCTGGACATGGGTGAGCCAGTCAGAATCGTAGATTTGGCACATCGCATGGTGGAGCTCTCGGGCCTTACCGTCAAAGATGAGCAAAACCCAGAGGGAGATATCGAGATTGAAATCACAGGACTTCGACCCGGTGAAAAACTTTACGAAGAACTGCTGATTGGCGACAACCCAAAACCTACCACGCACAGCAGAATCATGAAGGCGCATGAGGAATTCATGCCTTGGCATGTGTTGTCAGACAAACTGAAGGCACTTGAGATGGCGCTTAAGGTGAACGATGTGAGTGTGATCCGTCTGATGTTGCAGCAACTCGTGACCGGCTACACACCGAGCGACGACATCGTTGACTGGGTGTATCTAGAACAAGAAGCCGAGGCGCAAGCTTTAGGCTTTTGATAGCTTCCACTAGACTTCTCGTATGAAACCTTTGGCGCATGTGAATCAAGTGATGCGTGTGTTTGCGCAGGATGTGGCGCATGGTTTTGCTTTGATCCTTCGCAATGGCTTTGCGATGTTGGGTGTAGCGTTGCTGTGCATCATCATCACTTTGAACATTCGCAGCGATTTGCGTGCTGTGGCTGAGTTGCGCTTGATCGATTGGTTAGAAGAGCGTCAAATCGAAAACGATGGCTTGATGACCGATGTCGATGCCGCTGACCGTGCCACTGCCATTCACCCACAAAATTTGAACCGCGAGCAGGCCAAGGTGGCCGCTTGGTTGAGCAACAAATACAAAGTGGCGCCTGAGCCCATCAGCGCCTTGGTGGCTGAGACCTATGTGTTAGGCCCGCAACAGCAAATCGATCCCGCACTGATTTTGGCGGTGATGGCGATTGAATCTAACTTCAACCCTTTTGCGCAAAGCCAAGTGGGTGCGCAAGGTTTGATGCAGGTGATGACCAAGGTGCATGCGGCCAAGTACAAAGACCATGGTGGGGAGCTGGCCGCATTTGACCCCATGACCAATTTGAAGGTGGGCATTCAGGTGCTCAAGGAATGCATTCGCACCAATGGCTCTACCGAGTTGGGTCTGCGTTGCTATGTCGGTGCAAGCTCACCGGATGGCGATGGCGGCTATGTGCGCAAAGTGCTGGCTGAGCACAAACGCATACAACAGGTGGCACAAGGCTATAAGGTGCCGTTCATGTCGCCTTCCACTTTGCAAATGGTGACCGACAAGGTGGAATCGTGGTTGCCCAACCCGTTTCGCAGCAAGCCCGATGCGTCGGAATGATGCGACGCTTCACTTCACGGGTTGGTCGCTTGTTTGAGTGCCAAGGCCATGGCATACACCGTATTACGTGCCTGACCTGTGATGTCCGCTGTCAGCTTGACCGCGGTTTTCAGAGGCAATTCGGGCAGTAGCAACTGCAGCACGCGTTCAGCGTCCTGTGACGTGCCGTCCTCGGCGGCGCGTGCATGAACCACCAACACAAATTCACCGCGCATGCGCGCACTGTTGGCTTGCAGCCAAGCGGGAATGTCCTGCGCGGCCAAGGTGGCAATTTCTTCAAATTGTTTGGTGAGTTCTCGGCCCAGGGTGACAGGGCGATCACCTAAGACTCTCAGCGCATGGGCCAGCGCTTCGATGCGGTGCGGTGCTTCTAACAGCACTTGCGCACGCGCTTCAGTTTGGATGTGCGAAACGGCATGCGCCCGTTCGCCCGCCTTGCTGGATAAAAACCCCACAAAAACAAATCCTGGTGAATCTGGGTGCGGCGTACCGCAGGCGCTCAGCAAGGCGGTGATGCTGCTCGCGCCTGGTAAGGGCACCACACGCAATCCCGCTTGTTGCACTTGCCAGACCAAGCGTGCACCGGGGTCGCTCACTGCGGGCGTGCCGGCATCGCTCACATAGGCCACACGCTGGCCTGCTTGCAAACGGCGAATCACTTCTTGCGACGCTTCGG
>JACCDN010243855.1_pt1 | contig 53877 bp, 3 predicted proteins | sample 7441691 | NCBI WGS metagenome assembly JACCDN01 (sample SAMN15323439, study PRJNA562643) | freshwater metagenome | isolation source: river surface water | place: USA:Blue River Watershed | collected 2017-08-16 | reverse complement strand
GTAGGGCACGATCAAAAATCACCGGAAGCGCACCATTTTGAGCCGCAAACAGGAAGTTGAGCGAACCGAGTGAGTGCCCCACAAAGAGCAACTCTCCTGCCGAATCGCCTACGTCTGCGAGCAGCGCTGCTTCGGCAATCAACAGGCTCTGCCAGTCCTGAGTGTCTGGTTTTTCTGGAGAAGGAAACTGCGGGTATGACACCACGTGCCCGGCTTTGCGAGCAGCTGTGGCCAGATGACGTTGCCAGTGATCCGGCCAGCGCAGATTACCGAGACCGTGATTGATTAGGAGCCTTGCCATGTTTCCATTCTGGCAAAGGTTTATTTACGGCGACGCACCTGACGTAATGTGAGGTAACCGAAGCCGATGGCTAAGACTCCGATGATCCATTGCCAGGCGATTTCGGAATTCTTTGGAGTGCCATCAACAGTGAGTTCTTCATTTAGCGCGGGTGGTGTGGTCGACTGCTCACAGTTGGTCGCGGCAGGGTCGTTGTCTTCACCATTTAGTATTCCATCGCCGTCGATGTCATCATCGCGACCGTTCACGATTTTATCGCCGTCTATGTCGGAGTCGGAATTATTCATAATGCCATCTGAGTCGCTGTCAATCGGAGCGCAAACCGATGGAGTTTGTGTTGGCGTGGCTGCAGATGAAGGTGCAGTGGTCATTGCAGCAAGCATGATTGAAAACAGCAACGCGAAAATGACAATAATCGCCGACCAGCGAACCCAGGGTTTAACCGGTTTGCTTGATTCTGGAACCACAGCGCGAGAATTACGCTGACTCTTTTTCTTCGGCACTAAATAACTCCAGCAAGTTTCATAGTAAGTAGCAGCATCACGATTCCGCCGATGCGATACAACCAGACTAAGCCAGGACGACGAATCCAACGCACTTCATCCGGCAAACCGTGGCGTCCGAGCATGTGAAGCACGCTGAGCAGAAGCATCGGAATTGGTAGCAGCGCGAACGACCAAAGTGGAAGATCCGGTGTTGCACCAAAGATTGCCGCAATTCCCTGAGTGGTGAGTGAAGCGACCACGAGAGTGAGCGCCAAGCCAGGCACACCGTTCGGCAGGATGCGCCAGAGCCAAGGAAGGTTAGGGAACTTGTGCTGATACCAACCGATGATGGTTGGTACCACGAATAGCGCCGAGCCGACCCAGGTGCGCCAGTCGTTGCCCATGAGAGCAGCCGTTACGAAGATGAAGATGGCTAGGCGAAGAGCCGCGGAAATCCAACGCTGCGCCGTGTGGCTTTCGGTCACTTCGGTTGGGTGCAGGGTGTTTAGGCGGTCTGGGAAATAGCGAGCCACACCTTCTTCAATGATGACTCGAAGCGCAGTGGCAATTGCAACCGCGATGGCAAAGTCGTTGACGTGGTTTGCCACGGCCAAGGTTGAACCGGCTAGCGCAGGCAGAGTGGCAATCATGCTCGCGGTGACCCAACCACCCATAAATGGCAGAACACCTAGGTCGACGATGCGCTCCCATGCGTAACTTGAGTTGGTTTCTGGAATCTTGCGGAATGCTCTAAATGCGTTGGCGAGAAGTGCAGGACCATAGCCGACGATGATGACACCAAGCAACATTCGAATGTCGTTCAGCTCGGTACCGGCACCAACAAGAAGTGAACCGATAACGAATACCGAGGTTCCAATTAGTCCGGCGAGTGTGTCGAAAATACCGATTACTGTGATTGCCAAGAAGATCTGCCAAACCGGAGGCACATGTGCTCCCTGGTTGATAATCAGTGCAGCGACCGCAAGTGCCGCCGAAGCAATCATCGGAATGAGCGATAGTGAACCAGCCGCGGCACGAATGTAAGCAGCATCTTCTGCAACGCGAGTGGCTAATGGAGAATATTTCGCCAACCAGTGAATTAACTTGAGTGAAGGCTTATCGAAGAAAGTCCAGAAACGACGACGCCAAATTCTCCAACGATCACCGCGACCACGACGACGCAATTCATATTCTTCGTGAGCCGCATCGATGTTGGCAATTGAACCTCCACCGGATGAGCCAGAGCCGCCGGAGGAATTACCTCCGGCAGCTCCAGCACCGGCCGACGCACCGGCGGCGGCCGCTCCACCGGCTGCAGCCGCTGCGGCTGCTCCGGCTGCGGCAGCAGCAGCTGCCGCTACCGATCCAGCAATCGCTGCAACATTGCCCGTTGTTTCGGTCAATGCGACAACACCCTCAGGTGTGTCGAGCGGGTCAAACGGAGCTGGTGGGGCTGAGTCGTCACCCGTCGCACCGATTGCTGGATTGGCTACTGGCGCACCAGGAATGATCTGCGGAATGTTGATTCCCGGATCAATTGCTGGTGGCAAAACTGAAGGCTGAGGCGCCGACGATGGTGAATTCGAAGGCGAAGATGATGGGCTAGCCGACGGGCTGGCCGAAGGAGTTGCCGAAGGTGCTGGAGTCGCCGAAGGAGAAGGCGACTTGCTCGGGCTTGGCGAAGCCGAAGGCGACTTCGACGGGCTAGCCGAAGGAGATGCAGTTGGGCTGGCTGAAGGGCTAGCCGACGGGCTGGCCGAAGGAGATGCTGATGGAGACGCCGAAGGTGCCGGCGGAGCAGGCGGTGCCGCAGGTGGAGGCGGAACAGTTCCATAGGTAGCGGTCGCCGGAGCCGAGGTACCGTTGGCATTGATTGCGACTACCGAGATGTTGTTGATCTGGGTTGAGACAATTGCCAGCTTGGTGCAGTTTGTTGCGCTAATCGCAGTACACACGGCAGTGCCATTAATCGAAACGGTGTAACCAGTAACTGGAGTACCACCATCGAATAGTGGCTGTGCCCAAGTGATAAGTAGATCGCTGCCAACCAAAGTGGTGGTCACCTGGTTCGGAGCTCCGGCCGCAGTGCCCTGGATTGTTGCACCTTCGGTGGTTGCTCTACTCTGCGTGCCATTGGCGGTAGAAGTGGAGACCACCTTGATGTCGTATCCGGTTGATGCGGCTGCGTTCGGGTTATTGGTAATAGTTGCTCGACCAAATCGAATTGTATTAGCGGCTGCCAAACGACGCAGCGATGCAGGCGACAAATTGTTCAACGTGGTTGAAGTGTCAGTGAGGTTACTCAAGTGAATATCTGCAGTTGCAGCAAACGCGCTTCCACGTGGAGTCACGAAGACGTCGTAACCATCGAAGGTTCCGTTGATTGCAATCGGCTGAGTCCAGGAAATATTGACACTGGTGTTGTTCTGAACAACAACGAGGTTAGTCACCGATGAAGGTTCATCAAGTGGTGCAACTAATAGAGCCGATACCGGTGAGTAGACGCCGATACCCGCTGCGGTAATTGCAGCAACCTTGATTGTGTAATTCACGCCAGGTGTTGGCGCAACACCCACGATGGTGCAGGCAAGTGGCGAAGCGTTAGCCGCACAAGCTTCATTGCTAAAGACTGATCCGTCGCTACCGGTAGCCACGAGTGAGTAACCAGCAATGGTCGAACCACCGGTGTATGAAGGTGCGGTGAACGAAGCAGTTACCGAACGCACACCACCCGATAGTGAGTAAAGGTGCGGAGCTCCGGCCTGTACCGCAGAGATGGTGAAGTACTGGGTCACGGTTGAGGCAGCGTTGTAGTTCTGGCTCGCAGCCTGGTCGGCCTTCATCTCACAGATACCGGCGGCAAGCACAGACACCAGGCCGGTGCTGCTCACGCTACACGCGTTGTTGGTGGTGCCCGAGCCCAGGCTGTAGCTCACCGGTAGACCCGAGTTGCTGGTGGCATTCAGCATGAACGCAGACGCACCGAAGTTCTTGTCGGCAATGGCCGGGAAGGTGATCGACTGGTTCAAAGCACCTACGTCGACACTCTGGGTGGTGTAGTCGGCGTTGTATGTGCCATTACCCGCTTGGGTCGCGCGGATAACACAAGTACCCACCGATAAGAACAGTACCTTGGTCGGCGTGGTGGCGTCGAACCTACAGGTGCTGTTCAAACCGGTGGTGATCGAATAAGTGACAGCTAGTCCACTGGTTGCGGTAGCCGCAACGTCGTAACTGCCACTAACAGTTGGGTACATCGGCAAGGTCGAAGTGAAGCGCACAACCTGGTCGAGTTTGTTAACTGTTACGGTTTGAGGGCTGCTTGTTGCAGCGATGTAATTTGTTGAAGCAGCCTTTAGTGCGGTCACAGTACAGGTACCAGCCTGAGCAGCTACCAACTGGTTGTTTACGACAGAACAGGTTGCTGTGCCGCTTGCGGTAAATGTGACTGCACCATTTCCAGAACCACCTGCGGTGACCAGATCCATGGTGCCAGCCGACATAGTGCTGAAGTTAACCAAACGCAAAGTTGCCTGTGCAATTTGGTTTACCGTGATGTCCATCGGAGCACTTGTGGCTGGTTGGTAGTTTGCATCGCCAGCCTTTGAAGCGATTACGGTACAAACATTCACACCTGCGTTATTGGGAACCAAAGTGGTACCAACCAAACGACAGTCACCGTTGGCGAAGTAGGTTACAGCTCCGGTACCGGATCCACCGGTCGAGCTGACAGTCAAGGTAGATAGGTAGTTGACGCTGCTTGCGTTGGTCAAAGACAGCGTCGCCTGAGTTGCGCGAATGATTCGGAAGGTACTGGTTACGTTGGTGCCGATGTAGTAAGTGGTCGAAGGCACGGTCATGGTGATGACACAGTCACCCACGCCCTTGATGGTGGCAACACCAGTCGAGGTGTTGAGCGTACAAATCGAAGTAGCCGACGTCGTCGAGTAGACCGGCACTCCGGGACCATCGTTTGTGATGGTTGGTGTGACCAACTGGTTGAGCACGAATGAGCTCTCCGGGTAGCTCAGGCTGATGTCGGCCACCTTGCTCAGGGTGAATCCGGCCGAGGTAGCTGAGGTAAGCGAGCCTGAGGTAAAGCGCAGGGCGTAGCTGACACCCGGTGTTCCACTGGCCTTTAGACCCGAGAACTGCACGCGGCCATCGACTGCCGTGGCCGAGGTGTTACCCGAGGTAGAACCGCCAACACCGCTGGCAATCGAGGCCGAAACCGTTGTGGACTGGTCGCTCATGGCGCGGTTACCGTAGGCGTCGCGAACTTCAACCAAAGGCTGGGTGCCGAGATTCTCTCCGCTTAGCGCACCGATTGGCTGGGTCAAAACCACTAGTCGGCTCGGTACGTTGTGGGTTACCGAGACGTTTCCTGAGGTAGCGCTGGCGATACCGGTTGACGCAAGAGTAAAGGTGTACTGAGTACCCGGGGTACCAATCAGAATCAATCCACTGAACTGCACGTAACCGGCAGACGCGGTTGCGGTGGTACCACCCGAGAGGCTTCCGTTGGTGCCGCTCGCAATCGAAACATTAACTTGAGTGCTGTTGTTGCTGGTAGCAATGTTTCCGTACTGGTCAACTAGCTTAAGTCGCGGCTGGGTAGGTAGATCGTCTCCGGTTGCTCCACCGACAGGCTGGTTTACCCAAACTAAAGTGGTTGCGGCATCGTGAGTCACGTGCAGCGCACTCGAGGTATCGGTAGCCAGTGCACCGGAAGAGAAGACCAATGTGTAGTCCAACATTGGAGTACCGGTCAATTTCAAACCAGAGAATGTGGCAACACCATTTACCGCAGTAGCCGTAGTGTTACCAGAAACTGAACCGTTAGCTCCGGATGCGATTGCAACAGAAACCACTGTGCTGCTGTCAGAAAGAACAACGTTGTCGAAGTAGTCAAGCACTTCAACTACAGGCTGAGTGGCAAGGTTCCTTCCGGTTACCGCACCTACCGGCTGAAGTGAAATTCTCAAGTGTGTTGGATCACCGGCGACAACAGAAACATTTTGTGAAGTTACTGCAACCAGCGGCGCTGAGCTGAAGGTCAATCTATAGTTCACACCAGGTGTTCCAGTTAGTGCGAGTCCATTGAATGAGACCACACCGTTTACCGCGGTAACAGTTTGCGCACCGGTCAGCGTGCCATTTGCTCCAGTAGTAATCGCTGCGGTCACCTGAGTGGTGTTGTCATTCGCCACTAGGTTGCCGTAGTAGTCGAGCACCTGAATCACCGGCTGTGTGGTGAAGGCCACTGCAGTCTTGTTCGCCACCGGTTGGGTGCTGATTGCCAACTGGTGTGGCGAGCTGTAAGTGACTGAAAGTGGGTTGGCCACGGCAGCGGTGAGTGAACCGGTGCTGAAGGTCAATGTGTAGGCGGTGCCCGGGGTACCTACCAGGCGGATGTTGCCAAAGGTTGCCACACCGGCAACTGCGGCAATCGAGCTCTCCCCCACGATTCGACTGGTACTTAGGCTGCCGCCGACACCACTGGTTATTGCCACATTGATGGTGTCGGTACTTGAGGTAGCCACGTTGTCGAAGCGGTCGCGAATCTCGATCACCGGTTGGGTGCTCAAACGCTCGCCCGTTGCGTTGCCGCCGGCAGGCTGGGTGGTGATTACCAACTTGGCGGCGTCGGCGTGAACTATCGAGAACGAAGCCGAAGTCACTGAGCCGAGCAAGTTCGAAGTAAAGGTGAACGTGCGTGAACCAGGAAGAGTGCGGACATTCAGAGCAGTAAAGGTTGCAATACCGTTCACCGCGTTCACTGAAGTGCCGGTCACCACATCGCCAGCAGTTGCAGTGGTGAGTGCGGCAGTCACGGCGGCAGAGGAATTCTCAACGCGGTTACCGTAAATGTCGACCACTGTGACAACCGGCTGTGTGGTTAGGTTGTCGCCGGTCTTGCCGCCAACCGGTTGAGTGGTCGTCACAAGGTGATCAGCGTTACCGTAAGTTACGGTAATCGACTGCGTTGCAGTGACGCTCGCAGGCAAGGCTGCGGTGTAAGTAATTGTGTAAGTACCGTTTAGCGCACCGACACCTAGGTTGCTAAATGTTGCAATACCCTGTGTTGCAGAAATCGTTGCAGAGCCAACCAGCGCACCACCGGTTGAAATGCTAGCGGTAACAGTTGCACCACTTCCGGTACCGGTCTGTACTACGTTTCCGTAGCTGTCCTTGATTGTGATCGAAGGCTGTGTGGTGAATGCAATACCTGCACGAGAACCAGCCGCAGATGTTGAAAGCAGAATCTGCGATGCAACGTTGTTGGTTACCGTGATTGCATTCGAGTCAGCTGAGGTGATTGACGCAGTGGTGAAGTTGAACTTGTAGGCAACACCAGGGGTACCGACAATCTGCAAGTGTGCGAAGCTGACCACACCTGCAACAGCAGTTGCTGTGACATTCGAGATAGTTCCACCAGCACCAGATGCGATGTGCGCGGTAATTACGCTCGAGTTATCTGAGGTAACGATGTTCCCGTACTGGTCTTTGAGCTGGAGCACCGGCTGACCGGCTAGGTCTTCGCCGGTCATGTTGCCACCGAGCGGCTGAGTCACCCAAACCAGCTGGCTGGCTGGAGCGTGAGTCACGCTAAATCCGTTGGAAGTCACGCCGGTCAAGCCACTCGCGGCAAAGCTCAACGAGTAAACCTGACCCGGGGTTCCCACTAGGCGCAAGGCCGAGAAGCTGGCCACACCATTGACCGCGGCTTTGGTGGCCGAGCTCAGGGTGGCCTGTCCATCGCCGCTCGCGACGCTGGCAACCACTGAGATTGTCGAATCAGCAACCACGTTTCCGACCGCGTCGTAGACGGTAACGACCGGAGCGGTGGTGAAGGCGACACCGGTAGCGTGTCCACCCACAGGCTGAGTAGAGATGCCAATGTGGTCGACGGTACCGAAGGTCAAAGTAACGCTCTGGCTAACTGTGGAGAATCCGAGTCCTACACCCTCATACGTGAGTGTGTAGGTTCCGATCAAACCGGATAGACCTAGATCGGTGAATCGTGCAATTCCGTTGACCGCCGCAACAGTGGTGGTACCAATAAAGGTACCGCCGGTAGATACGGTGACGCGAATTTGAGCGGTTGAACCTGCTCCATCGTTGACGACGTTACCTTCTGCATCGCGAACCGCAACGTTTGGCGTAGTGGTGAATACTGAGCCTGAAGCAGCGCCACTCGCCTGTCGCGAAATACCAATCTGTGATGCAGCCGCGTGAATTACCTGGAACGCTGAAGAAGCAGCTGAGGTAGTCACAGTTCCACCGAGCGATGCGGTGAAGTCAAGAGTGTAGTTGTTATTAATTGCTGCATCAGACAAAATCACGTTTGTGAAGGTTGCACGTCCGCCAACTGCGGTGACAGTCTGCTGTCCGGTGGATAGATCTCCGCGGCCAGTTCCGTTGTCGCTGTGAATGTTTACTGTGACTACGCGAGTGGAATCTGAGCCTGTGGTCACGGTGTTGCCGTACTGGTCCTGAATTTCGACGATCGGCTGCACTGTCAATGGTGAACGAACTGCGTTGCCACCAATAGGCTGCTGAACAATCACAATCTGTGATGCAGCTGCGTGGGTAACTGTGAAGTTAGCCGAGTCGGTTGCGGTCAGAGTGTCACTCGCCACTGCAAAGTGGATCGAGTAGTTGGTGCCGGGTGTGCCGACAAACTTTAGACCGCTGAAGATTGCCACACCGTTTGATGTCGTTGCGGTTAGGTTTGGTGATCCACTGAGTGTGCCACCATTTGCGTTTGCATAAGAAGCGGTAATTGTGCGTCCGTTATCGGTAAGCACCACGTTGTTGAATGCGTCGAGCACGGCAACGCGTGGCTGGGTAGCAAATACCGAACCGGTTGCTCCACCAGAACTTGGCTCTACCGTGACGCCCAACTTCACCGCGGTACCGGCAGCCAGGAGGATGGTTTGCGAGGTAGATAGAGAGGTGAAGCCGTTGTCAGTGGCGGTGTAGGCCAAGTTGTAGGTGCCGGTCACGTTGGACAACTTGAGGTCGGTGAAGGTGGCAACACCGCCGGATGCCTGTACTGTAGCGGTTCCGCCTACAGTGCCATCCGAAGAAGATGCCCGAATGTGCAGGTCTGAGCCAACACCAGAGGTCACCAGGTTGCTGTCGGCGTCTTGGATCCAGATGACCGGCTGGGTTACAAACGCGATTCCCGCCTTGGCATCTGCGGCAGCGGTGTGCACTGTCAGCTGTGAGGCGTCGCCGAAGGTAAGCGCGATGCTCTGGGTTGCGCTGGTCAAACCGGTCGCTGCATAGGTGAGCGTGTAAGTACCCACGGTACCCGAGAGCTTCAGGCCGTTTGCGTTGTTGGCAAATGTTGCAGTGCCATCAACCGCAGCCCTCGAAGTATCGCCACCGAGTGTGACACCAGAAGTAGAAACAGTAATGTTGTCGGTGCGACCCGGTACGCGGTTACCCGATACATCTTGGACCTCAAGCACCGGATGAGTGGCGATAACTTTGCGGCTTGCTGCACCAAGGGCACTCTGAGTCAAGCCGAGCTTGGTCGCGTTACCAGCAGTCAACTGAATCGACAAACTGTTCGATGTGAATGTTGTGCCGTTGATTACCACTGACGCGGTAAGTGTCTTGGTACCAACAGTTCCAGTCAAAGCCAAACTGTTTCCGGTGAAGTCTGCGATACCTGCAGATGCGGCCTGAGTTGTGGTTCCACTGAGTGTTGCACCGGTTGCCGCAATTGAAACGCTCTGAGTGACGGTGTTGGTCACGTTGTTGTCGATGTCGTAAGTGGTTACGTAAGGCTGGGTGCTCAACGCAATTGCGTTCTGCGCGGTGGTGGATGCAGTGAGTGTGATGTGATCTACCGCACCGGCAACCAACGTGACCGTCTGAGTTACCGAAGTCAATCCTGAAGATGCATAAGTAATTGTGTAAGTACCAACGGTTCCGCTTAGCTTGCTGCCGCTGAATGTGTAAACGCCAGAAACTGCGTTCACCGAAGTCGATCCGCCCAGAGTCACGTTGGCTGAGTCAACGGTCACGGTAATCGCAGCAGTCGAGTCGCTGATCGTGTTGCCGTTGGCATCCTGCACGGTAACCACCGGCTGTGTACTGAAGTTCACGCGGTTGGTAGCAGAAACAGTGGCCTGGTTGATGGCAAGCTTGGTGGCCACACCGAAGCTCAGGCTCACCGAAGCCGTGGTCGTGATGTTCGAAGGCGAGCTAATCGTTGCAGTCAATACCTTGCTGCCCACGGCACCGGTTAGTGTGATGCCCTTACCGGTGAAGTCGGCAACACCGGCAACAGCACTCATCGAAGCGGTGCCGGTCAAGGTGGCACCGGTGGCAATCGAAATAGTCACGGTCTGAGTGGACTGGCTACCGGTAGAAACCACGTTGCCGTCGGCATCCTTGATGGTCACCAGCGGCTGAGTGGCCATTACGGCACCGGAGATTGCGCTGGTTGGCAGAGTCATAACCATCTGAGTGGCTTCACCGTGATGCAAATCAATCGAGTGACTGGACGAGGTGAGTGAGCCAGAGGTAAAGGTAAGTGTGTATGTTCCGATGGTGCCAGTGAGCTTTAGGTTGCTGAAGGTAGCCACACCTGAAGACGATGTCGCAGTCAAAGTGCCACCCAGTGCAGGCCCACTTCCCACTGCAGCGGTAATCACATCGCTGGACGAAGTCACAGTGTTTCCAGAAACGTCTTGCACGGTAATCACCGGCTGAGTGGTAAATGCGACTCGGTTAACAGCACCCGAACCTTGAGTAGTGACAGCCAACTTCGCAGCAGCACCATACGTAATCGTTACGGTGTTAGAAACCGTCTTAGTAACCGGTGACGAAATTGTCGCGGTTAGGTTGCGCGAGCCAACAAGTGCCCTTAGCGTGACACCCTTGCCGGTGAAGTTTGCCACACCCGAAACCGCACTCATCGAGTATGTTCCGCCGATGGTTGCATCAGTCGACGACAAAGTCACTGTTTGAGTGGAATCAGATCCTGTAGTCACCGAGTTGTTGTCTTCGTCCTGAATTGTGACAACTGGCTGAGTGCCGAATGCGGTGTCATTCACCAAAGTAGATGGGGATGTCATGACGATGTGGTGCACCGCACCGTGAGTGAGAGTAAAGGTCTGCGTCACATGGGTCAATCCCGAAGCAGTAAAGTCCAGGGTCTTCTGACCAACGGTGCCGTTCTTACCCAAACCGCTGAATGTAACTACACCGTTTACCGCGGCAACAGTGCGAGTACCGGTGAGGTTGCCATAGTCGATGGCCACGGTGACCGACGCAGCAGAGCTGGTAACGGTGTTACCCGAAGCGTCTTGGATGTAGATCTCTGGCTGAGTGGTGAAGTCGGCGCGGTTTACGAAGCCGGCGGCCTGAGTCTTGAAGGCCAGCTGACTTGCGGTACCCGGGTCGAGTGTCAAGGTGGTGCTGCCGGTAATTGTTGCTGGGTTGGTAATCGTGGCAGTCAAGGTCTTGGTGCCAACCAAACCAGTGAGTTTGATTCCCTTACCTACGAAGTCGGCCACACCAGCAACCGCGTCCATCGACAAAGTGCCGGCGATAGTTGAATCAGATGCGCTCAGTGTGATGTTGAGCGTTGAGTATGATCCAGTGCTAACTGTGTTGTTGTCTGGATCTTGAATCGTTGCCACCGGCTGTGTAGCAAAGACTGAGCCGTTGTTCACAGACGCAGGTGAAGTCACTGCAATGTGGTGTGGGAAGCCGTGAGTCAGGGTAAAGGTTTGTGAATCCGACGCAACACCGATTGAGTTAGTTGTGAAAGTAAGTGTCTTCAAACCAATTACGCCAGACTTACCAAGATTAGTGAATGTGGCCACGCCGTTAACTGCATTGATTGTGTAGAGTCCCTGCATTTGCCCACTATCAATGCTTGCGTAAACGTCAATCGTTGAATCTTCGACTCGGTTCCCTGAAACATCTTCAACCGTGACAATTGGCTGCGTGGTGAAGTTCTGACGGTTGACAAATCCGGCAGCCTGACGAGTGATGTGCAACTTGGTTGCCTCACCGTAGGTAATAGTCACTGTTGCGTGTCCGGCAATTGATGCTGGCGACGAAATGGTCGCGGTGAGATCACGTGCCCCAACCAAACCGGTTAGCCTGATTCCCTTACCGTTGAAGTCTGCAACACCTGCAACCGCATTCATAAACAGAGTTCCGCCAATGGTGGCATCTGAAGAACTTAGGGTAACGCGCTGGGTTGAGTCAGCCCCGGTAGAAATCGTGTTACCCGCGGAATCCTGAATCGTGACCACAGGCTGAGTGGCAAAGACAGTGTCGTTGACCAGAGTCGAAGCAACTTGAATCGATACCTGAGCAGCATCGCCGGTGGCAAGTGCAATTGTCTGCAAGCCATTACCCAATCCGATGTGCGTGTAAATCAACTGGTATGTGGCAACCGAGCCAGAAAGCCCAACGCCACTGAAGGTGGCCACACCGTTGACGGCATTTACTGTTGTGGTTCCCGAAAGGGTGCCAGCCGATGACTGCAGTGCGATGCTCAAGGTGGAATCGGTAACCGTGTTCTCTGAGACGTCCTTTATGGTGATTACCGGCTGGGTGCTAAAGGCCTGACCACTCTTAGCACCGGCGGCCAAAGTTGTCACCACTAGGTGATCAGCTGCACCGAAGGTCAAGGTCACTGAGTTAGTAATGATCTTGATGCTTGGCGAGGAAATTGTCGCTTTCAGGTATCGAGTGCCAACAGTGCCAGTGAGCTTGACTCCCTTACCGGTGAAGTCAGCGACACCGGCAACTGCATTCATCGATGTAGTCCCACCTATTGTTGCATTGGTCGAGGTAAGCACTACCTGCTGGGTTGCATCTGAACCAGTGGTTACAGTGTTGTTGTCTTGGTCTTGGATGGTAACCACAGGTTGAGTGCCAAACGTGGTGTCGTTTACCAAAGTTGAAGATGAAGTCATGGCCAGGTGATCCACCACACCGTGCGTCAGTGTGAATACCTGTGTGGTGTCGGAAGTGAGTGATCCGGATGAGAAGGTAAGGGTCTTTGTGCCGACAGTGCCGTACTTACCTAGGCCGCTGAATGTGGCAGTACCGTTTACCGAAGTAACGGTTGTGGTGCCGGTTAGCGTTCCGCTGGAGATTGATACCGTGACCTGTGCCGAATTGCTGACTCGGTTTCCAGCGCTGTCCTGGATTTCAGTTACCGGCTGAGTGGTGAAATCTGTGCGGTTCTCGAAGCCGGCTACGCCGGTGACGACGACCACCTTGGTGGCTGTTCCTGCAGTCAGGGTCACGTAGTCTGTGCCCGTGATGGTGCTTGGTGAAGAAATCGTGTAGGTGAGGTCGTAGCGCCCGATAGTGCCGGTAATTCTCAAGTCGGTGAAGGTGGCAATACCGGCAACCGCCGCAATAGTCGTGGTGCCAGTCAAACCACTTGGCGAAGCACTAACGGTAACGTTTTGAGTCGAATCACTTCCGGTAGTAACTACGTTTCCGTCTTGGTCAGCGATAGTCACCTTTGGCTGCACGTAGAAGTTTGTGCCGCTGTTTACAGCTCCGGAACGAGGCGACTGTGATCCAGCCGACCCGAGCGTGAACAACTTATATGGATCACCGTGAGTTAGTTGGATGCTCTGAGTCACGTTTGAGAAACCTGAAGTGCCGAAGGTAAGCGTTGCAGTACCAGCAGTACCGAAGATACCGATGCCGCTGAAGGTGGCCACACCATTAACGGCTGCCTTCGTTGTTGTGCCAACACGTCCAGCAGTGCTTGAAGTAAAGGTGATGGTGTTTGTTGCGTTATCAACAGTGTTACCCGAGACGTCTTGAATCTTGATAACCGGCTGTGTGGTGAATACCTTTCGAGATGCCGCACCATCAGCCTGGGTGGTGATTGCAAGCTGAGTTGCGGCACCGTAGGTAATAGTCACCGACGCAGTGCCGGTGATTGTTGATGGCGAACTTATAGTTGCGGTTAGGTTGCGTGCACCAACTAATCCGGTGAGCTTGATTCCCAATCCGTTGAAGTCGGCAACACCATTGACAGCGTTCATCGAAACGGTTCCACCGATAGTCGCGTCTGTCGATGACAAAGTGACCAACTGAGTGGACTGTGCTCCGCTAGTTACCACGTTGCCGCTGGCATCCTTGATTGTGACAATCGGCTGAATGCTGAAGACGGTGTCGTTCACCAAGGTGGAACTTACTGTCACCAAAAGCTGGCTAGCATCACTAGCCACCAGAGTGATCGACTGAACCAGGTCGGTGACGCCAGTTGCACTATATGTAAGTGTCAATGAGCCGGCGGTACCGGTGAGTTTAACATCGGTAAATGTGGCAGTACCGGCCACTGCAGCCTTTGAATAGGTGCCACCCAAGGTAGGGCCCGAGCTAGCAATCGAAACAGTGGCGGTGCTGGTGGTCTGGTTGCCCGAGATATCAACGATGTTGACCACCGGCTGGGTGGTAAATACCGTGCCGTTTACCGCGCCAGCAGCCTGGGTGCCAAAGGCCAGATGATCTGCTGCACCGACTGTCAGTGAGACGGAGTTTGCCTTGACCAATGTAGATGGCGAGCTAACCGTCGCGGTGAGGTTGCGTGTGCCAACCAAACCGGTAAGTTTTACTCCGTTGCCGGAGAAGTTGGCAACACCGGCAACGGCATTCATCGAGTAAGTACCGCCAATTGTGGTATCTGTCGAAGACAAGGTGACCAACTGAGTGGAATCGCTACCGGTGGTTACTGTGTTGTTGTCTTGGTCTTGAATTGTGACCACGGGCTGTGTGCCAAATGCGGTGTCGTTAACCAAGGTAGCCGGTGATGTCATTGCGATGTGATGTGCAACACCGTGTGTGATCGTCATCGTCTGAGAAGTGCCGGTGTAACCATCGGTAGATGTGTAATAAATAGTGATGCTGCCGACGGTACCGCGTGGTGCCATTCCCGAGTAAGTGATCACACCATTTACCGCGCGAGTGATAAGCGACTGAACAATTCCGCCATTAACGGTAACTTCAGCTGTTGAGTTCTCTACTGTGTTACCAGAGACGTCTTGAATTGCAAGCACCGGTTGAGTGGTGAAGACCTGACGGTTGACCGAGCCAACTGCCTGGGTGGTTAGTCCAAGTTTTGTTGGCGCACCGTATGTGATATTGACAGTGGTCGCAGCACTCATTGCACTCGGGGATGTAATTGCCGCAGTGAGGTTTCGTGCACCAACCAAACCGGTGAGCTTAACTGTGCCGCTAGCAAAGGTAGCGCGTCCGGCTGCATTCGCGGTAGCCGTTAAGGTTCCGGCAATTGTGGCGTCGGTCGACGACAGCGTGACGGTTGTGCCAGAACCGGTGTTGTTGTTGTCAACGTCGTAAATCTGTACCAAAACATCGCTGGTGAAGTTGACGTTGTTTACTGCACTGTTAGGCGTGCTGTAGAAACCAAGGTGATCCACGGCGCCTGCCGTTAGAGTGACTGACTTTGTAACGCTGGTGTACCCGGTAGCGGAGAAGGTAAGCACACGCGCACCTATTGTGCCGCTTAGGCCAAGACCGCTGAAAGTAGCGACACCATTTACCGCAGTAGCGGTTAGGGTGCCGATTGTTCCACCTGTATTGACAGAGACTGTGACCGTATCGGTAACGGAACTTACCGTGTTACCGGCTGAGTCCTGGAAGCTAATCTGCGGCTGAGTGGTAAAGGCCACGCGGTTCACAAAGCCAACTGGCTGTCGAGTAATCGCGATTTGCGTAGGCGTGCCCACCTCAAGGGTTACTTGTACCGTAGCCGTCTTTGTCGACGGGCTAGAGATTGTAGCGGTGAGGTTGCGTGCTCCGACGGTTCCACTCAGCTTGACCCCCTTACCGGAGAAATCGGCAACGCCAGCAACTGCATACATAGAGTAAGTTCCGCCAATAGTTGCGTCGCTTGAAGACAGAGTGACTAACTGAGTCGAATCGGTACCATCATCGATTGTGTTGCCGTCCTGATCTTGGATAGTTACAACTGGCTGCGATGTAAACACTGCACCCGTGACCGAAGTTGATGGGGCATTGGTTATGGAAATCTTGTTAGTCGGACCATGCGCCAAGGAGATGTTTTGAACTGCGCTAGTCAGGTTGCTGCCACTGAAAGTTAATGTGTAATTACCTACAGGGCCATAAATTGCGGCACTGGTAAACGTGCCCACACCTGATGCGTTAGTAGTCACCGATGAATTTAGCGTGTTTCCTCCGGCAGAAATTGTCATTGTTATGACCTTTTGCGCCGAAACATTGTTTCCGCCTGAGTCGCGAAGTTGAATCACAGGCTGAGTTGTGAAGGCTTGTCTGTTCGCAGCACCTGCGGCCTGGGTACTTATGTAAACAACCGATGCGGTTCCAGCAGACAAAGTAACGGTGCCAGTTGTGGTGATGTTTGTGCCGTTTATGGTTGCAGTCAAGTTGCGTGAGCCGGCAAGACCGACCATGGTCAAAGAATAGATTGACCAGTCGGCAACTCCAGAAACGGCTGCTTGACTTACGGTTCCACTCAAGGTCGCATCTGTTGATGTTAGATCAATCGTGACTGTCGAATTGGCAACCGTATTGTTGTCGGCATCCTTCACCGTAATCGATGGGACATTAAGCATCGCCGTTCCACTTGAAGCAGTGCTGATGCCGGTCATGACTAGTTGCGCCGGTGCGCCGTAGCTAACGTTGAAATTTGAGCTGCTAGTGCCTGAAAGAGGACTTGAGGTGAAGTTCAAGGACATGCTGCTATTTGTGCGACCGGAAGGTGCCAAATCGGTGAAAGAAGCCACACCAGCCACTGCATTCACAGTTGTGGTGCCGGCGTAGAGGGTTCCACCGGTAAGGGAAGCGGTCACTGCAACTGTCGAGTTGGTCACCACGTTACCTGAGACGTCCTGAACGTAAACTTCCGGCTGAGTGCTGAATACCGCGCGCGTCACACCGGCCACTGGCTGAGTCTTCATGACGAGCTTGGTAGCGGCACCAAATGTCAATGGCACCGATTGGTTCGTCCCAGTTGCGCCAGTGAAACTAAAGTACAGGGTGTAACTCGTAGCAGGTCCGGTCAGCTTCAGGTCGGTAAATGTAGCTACACCATTTGAAACAGCTACCGCCTTAGTACCCGCAAACGTAATCAACGATCCATTCAAGCTAGCTGTAACGTTTCCGCTGGCGTTCGTGACCACGTTGTTGCTGTAGTCGTAGACCGTCACAACCGGCTGAGTAGTCCAAGTAGCGTCATTGGTAAAACCGCTTGCCGGAGTCGTAATTCCAAGGTGATCCACTGCACCAAAAGTCAGCGTAATTGTCTGACTATTAGTGATAGTGCTTGGTGATGCAATCGAATAAGTGAGCGTGTAAGTACCAACTATTCCGGTGATTGACACGTCACCAAAAGTCTTGACACCAGCTACTGCGGCTTGCGAATAAACATTATTGGTTACGTATGTTCCACCAAGAGTTCCGCCAGAGCTAATCGAGATACTGATTGCCTGAGTGGCCTGTGATCCACCGGTAACGGTATTTCCATCCTGATCGAGGATTGTAATCTTCGGCTGAGTAGTGAACGCTGCGCGGTTCACCGCACCTGCGGCCGGTGTAGTTATGTCGAGCGAGTATGCAGGACCGTATGTGAATGTAACTGTCTGAGTCTTTGTAAAAGCACCAGCGGTATAAGTAATTGTGTAAGTGCCAGCGGTACCGTAAATTCCAAGGTCGGTAAACGTCGCCTTGCCGGCACTTGTAGTGACGCTAGTGTTTCCGCTCAAAGTTGCGCCAGATACAGATGCTGTCACAGTAGAACCGGAAGCACTCACCGCGTTTCCGCTGGCATCAGCAATCCAAACCACAGGCTGGGTGGTGAAGTTGGCGCGGTTCACACTTGCTACCGCTGTCGTCTTGATAATCAGCTGAGTAGCTGTTCCCGGTGAAAGAGTTAGCGACTGAGTGGTCGAATAAACTCCGCCGGAATAGGTGAGCGTGTAAGAGTTTGCAGTACCGGTCAAAGCCAAACCGGAGAAGGTGGCCACACCGGAAACCGCAGCAACAGAAGTGGTACCTGTCCAAGTCGGCCCAGTTACTGCAACAGAAATGGACATGGTGCTGTTCTCAACTGTGTTGTTTGAGATGTCTTGCACCTTTACCACTGGCTGCGTGGTGAAGGTAACACCGTTGACTGCCCCAGCCGCCGGGGTGGTCAAGGCAATGTGGTGAACCGCACCATATGTAAGTGTCACTGACTGATCCACTGAAAGTGAAAGGCTGGCAGCCGTGAAGGTAAGGGTGTAAGTACCCACCAAACCAGTAAGCTTCAAGCCTTTGCCAGCAAAATCAGCCACACCAGAAGCGGCAGAGGCAGTAGGAGTTCCAGCGAGGGTAGGTCCAGCAGAGACGGAAGCCACGACATCCGGGGTTGCCGAGGTGACAGTGTTGTTGTCTTCATCTTGCACTGTGACCACCGGCTGCACAGTGAAGGCAACCGCATTTACGATTCCGCTCGGTGCTGTAGTCACTGCCAAGTGGTGAATGGCACCAGGCAAGAGCGTGAATGCAGTTTGCGAAATTGTCGTCACACCGCTGGCTGCGAACGAGAGCACCTTTGTGCCAGATACGGAACCATACTTTCCTAGATTGCTAAAAGTGGCCACACCATTGACTGCGTTTATTTGAGTGGTGCCCGTAAGGGTTGCATTGGTGAGCGAAGCTGTGATCTGCAAGCTCGAGTCTGTCACCGTGTTGTTGTCTTGGTCTTGCACAGTGATTACAGGTTGTGTTGTGAAGTTAGCGCGGTTCACAAAACCGGCAGCAAGAGTGGTTTGTGAAAGGTGGTGAACAGCACCAAACGTCAGATCAATTGTTTGAGTGGTCGTTAGTGAAGGCGATGCCAAAGTGTAGGTAATTGTGTAATTCGTCGCAGCGGTACCAGACAAGGTGAAGCCTGAGAAAGTTGCCACACCACTGGAAACAGTCGCAGAAGCATTTGTCAAAGTGATTGCGGTAGTACCGGTGCGAGTAGCAGTAATTGTGGATGCATTTCCAGTAACAACGTTTCCATAAGCATCAAGCACCTTAACCACCGGCTGTGTGGTCAGCGCAACGCGGTTAACCGCACCAGCTCCAAGCGTAGTAGCCGAAATAGAAGCAGCATCACCCGGAGTAATCGTGATGCCGGTTTGCGTGGTCGTGTAGTCGGTACCGTTGAAAGTGATCTTGAAGGTAAGTGTGTAGCTGCCTGAAACCAATCCCCCGATGCCCAAACCACTGAATGTGGCCACACCACTTACAGCAGTTGCAGTCCCGGTACCAATTAGCGTTCCGCCGGCAGAAACAGTCGCGGTGACAACCGCAGTTGCTCCAGCGCCAGTAGTCACAGCGGTGTTTCCAACCGTGCTGATTTCAACAACCGGCTGAACCGTGAACGCCTTACCAGCAGCCATAGTGCCACCCGCACTGGTCTTGATGGTTAGGTGATCAGGGTCACCGTAGGTAACGGTAATCGATGCGGCCTGCACGTTTTGAGCCGTGGCAACCCCAGAAACAGAGGCCGTCAGCGTCAAGGTTCCGGTACCGGATGCCACGTTTAGCCCGGTAAATGTGGCTACTCCGCCAGATGAAGCGACGGTAGTGGTGCCACCCAAAGTAAAGCCAGAGCTTGGAGCAATAGTCACATTCGAGGTCGAAGCATTTCGAGACTGCAGGTCAGCCCCGTAAGCATCGGTTAGCTTGACCGTGATTACTGGGTTGAAGTTCACTCCAACGAAAGCCGAGGTCGGCTGTGCGTTGACTGACGCAGCTGTGGCAACACCAAATACTCCAGCAATCGAGTCAACAGTGCCAGGCGTGTAAGTCGAAGTTGAAATTTCGTTATAAGAAACCGATGGAGTTCCAGCCGAAGTGACAAGTGCAAGGGTTGTGACGTTGTTCCCGCTTGCATTCAGGGTGATACTTCCCCCAACAGAGACTCCTAGGTTTGCAACAGCTAATGAGGATTGACCTATTTGAGTTACATTGCCACCTGTGCGAATTGCAAGTGTTGTGATGTTGGTTGTAGTAATCGGATTTATGTCAACGTTGCCGGTGTTAGTGCCATTCAGCGCACCAACACGCAAGGTTCCCGCAGTGATTCTTGCGGACTCTGCACTCGAAAGCCCAAGGGTTCCCGAGGTGTCGCTGGAACCTAAACCTATTGTTACAGTATTGGTATTTGGAGAAACTGTAAGAACTCCAGAAGTCGCAATTGATGTATTTGCGGTTGTGTCCATGATCAGCTGATCAGCACTAATCGAAATTGCGCCAGAATCCGATGTTACAGAGCTTCCAGACTTGTAACCGATGTTTGTGTAAGCATTCAGGTTTACACGTCGAGTACCACCAGTCAAAGTGATATTGCCGTTTGCGGCCAGGATATCGGTGTAGCCGATGTTGAATTCATCGAGGCTAGTTCCTGTACCTGTGATGCTGATGTCACCCCCACCTGTTGCCTTAAGTAGAGCAATGTAAGAGGCGCCACCTCCCTTGTTAATCCAAATTCCCGCGGGGCTATCGGTAGCAGTACTTGTCGTATTTCCAATCAATTGAATTGCAGTGGCACCAGTTCCGGCAGAGGACCAAAGTCCGCCACCATTGGTAACCGTGGTCGCATTGAAGAGGTCAAGTGCAGCAACAGTGCCGGTCGTTGTTCCTGAACTAGAACCCTCAATCATGATTGCGCCACCGGCGACCATTGAAACCGCGGCTGACACGAAAGTACCGCGACCGTAGGCAGATTTACCCTTGATGTTGATAGATCCGGTGCCCGAAATTATGTTGTTGAACACCGCTGACGCTGTGGTTCCGGTGCCGATGCGAACGCCGTCCTTATTGCCAGAAGAGTTACCTTGTGCATAACCGTCTGGAATTCCGTCGGCCGGTGAAGAGGAATCCAAGCCACCCGCAATCGTGATGTTTCCGCCGGCAGTGGTTTGAGAAGTTGAGCCGGTGGTGCCATTTGCCGAGTTTACGTTTGTGTAGTCGGCCAGGCTAATTGCTCCGGCACCAGAATTGTCGGAATCAGACCAGAGAGTAATTGGTCCACCATTTGTTCGCAAGGAAATTGGGCTGCCTGATGTTCCGCTAGAAGTTGTGATGTCACCAGTGGCCTTGACGAGTATTCCATTGCCCGAGCCAGTTGAAATCAGATCTTTAGTGATGCTCGCTGAGCCAGAATAAATTGTGATTGGACCAACAATTGAGTATGCGCCTGTTGTCGTATAAGGCCAAGTATTAGTTGTCTGATCCTTACCTATTACTAAGCCAGTGCAGTCGCTAGATATCTTGTCATTCTGCGTTGGTACAGACGTCAAGAATCCAGTTGAAAGACTAGGGGTGAATGTAACAACACCCTTTGTGTTTATGTTGTTGTCAACTGGGGTTAGGTAGCTTCTCTGACTGTTTGTGTTAAAAGTGATGTTTGCCGAGGTTGTGGTCACCTGGCTCAGAGGACAGGTCGCTACAGCACAATAACCAATTGTTGAAGGGCCAGAGCTTCCAGCAGAAACTAGCTGAGAATCAAAGTACCCACCTGCTCCAGCTGTAACACTCGATGTGTTGATCGTGATTGGGCCAACAGATAAAACGTTGGTGCCGTTTATTCCAACCTCTGGTCGGTTCAAAGTGGTGCTGCCATTGGTTCCGGTAAAAGTTATGCCGCCGGTGCCAGTTGCTTGGAAATAAATCTTGTTAGCAGCGTTAGCGAACTGTCCAGATTCAAAAGCCGGTCCATTGGTAGATGATGCTGAAATGCTAATTGCTGGTGATGCGTTGCTGCTCGAGTAGAAATCACTCGCGTTTGTCGCAACTGCTGTATCCATGACTTCGATACCCGGTGGAGTGCCCGTCGCCGAATCATTCACGCCATTTAGTGTTATTTGTCCGCCATTTGCCCACATGGTGGTTGCATAACTCAAGGAAATGGCTCGGTTTTGATTGGACTGCTTTGCCCTGATAGTAATTGCGCCGCCACCGGAGTAATAAGTCGTGATCGAGCCAGCACTGCCGCTAGCTCCAGACCAGAATGCTGGTGAACCAGAAGTGTTGGCAGTTACTGGACCCGAAGGATAGCCCCCGCTTGTGGCAGATCCGCCACCGACAATGATGGCTCCACCTCCAGTGGCAGTTCGGGTTGTTGTTCCGTTTACTGTGTTTACAGTCGACCCCGCATAAATTTGCACATAACCAGTTCCGTCAGCCGACGTTGCCCAGAACACAATTGGTCCACCGTTTGACTGCATGGTGGTCGCAGCGTTGTTGATGATCGAACCGGTGGCCTTGAAAGTTATGCCAGCACTGGCACCAGATGAGGTCATGTTTGTGGCTATTGTTGTGTCTCCACCGGTCGAGTTGATAGAGATACCGTTTGTGCCGGCCGCAGTAAATGCGCCTGTGCCAGCAAAACTCAACGCTGTCACCGAAATAGACCCAGCTGCATTGAAAGCGCTAGCACCCGTGTATGCACCACTTCCAACTACTGTGATATTGCCATTTGTCGTTGTTGTGAGGTTTGGAGTTACTGTTACTGCACCGCCCCAGATGTCGATGTTTCCCTTTACCGTCGTAGCCGGGGCTGAAACTGTTATTGCCGCGGTATTGCCATCTTTTCCAAGCGCCAAGTAACTAATGTTCGTGAAACTAGTTACCGAGTTGATGGTTTGCGATGCCCCGAAAGATGTTGACTTCGGTTCGATGTAGACACCTGACGCATTTTGGAAGGCAACAGTGGTGCTCGCGTGAACGCTCAACTTATCGGCGATAATCTTCACGTTTCCCGAAAGCGAGGAAGAACTGGATCCGCCGAATGTAGTTCCGGCGACTCCTGTTGCATATCCCAATTCGATAGTTTTAGTTCCACCATCGATGGTTATTGCTCCACCTGCAGAAGTTACGTTTGTGTAGTTCAGCTCAATAGAATTTGTCGTGCCAGAGCTAGCTGATGCCGTTATGGAGATTGCACCGGCAGCAGTAGCTGTAATGTTTTGAGCACCACTGGTTCCGATGACAGAAATTCCTGTAGATGCTGTTGACGCGCTCGAGGCCGCGGAAGTGACTAATCCCGATATCTCGATCGCAGGGGATGCAGTAGAACCGGTGCTAATCGTGGACGTGTACCCTCCCGTGCGATTTAGATAGACACCTTCTGAAGAGTTAGTCCCTGTCGGTTGATTGCTGTGGCCAAAAATTCCGATGGTGCCTGTGCCTGAAGTTACCTTGACGCCAGACCAGAAAGTTACGCCGTCGTAAGAAGTTTGGTTATTCACCTGGCCCTTGATAAAGATTGCACCAGAGCCGCTCGACACAAGCCGCACTGAATCTGTGGCCGCGGCGCTCGATGCCAATTCGACACCCGAGCCATTTGACCCATTGCCCTGCGCATAACCTGTCGGGCTCGTTTCGGTTGCTGTTGCACCTCCAGCCATGGTGATGTTGCCATTTGTGGTCAAGAATTCGACGTAGTTTTCAACGTTGATGGCACCGCTGCCGCTTGCGTCCGCGTTAGACCAAAGCGTGATCGGGCCATCTGCGGCTGTATAAACCTTTCGAGTACCAGTTACACCGGCTGAACAGATCACATCCTGGGTTGCTTTGAAGAGAATTGCGTTCGAACCCGAAACCGTGATGTTTGCATTGGCCGTCACAGTTCCACCATAAATTGCCACTGAACCTGATGAGGTAATGGCAGTTGAAAGGGTGACGTTCGCAGAGTTCTGGGTCGAACCCGATACTGTGCCGCCAGTGCCTGATTGGCCGAGGGTTACCGCACCAATGTTGCCGCTGTTAACACCGGTGGTTCCGGAGAAAGACCAGGTGCTGTCAAAAGTTTGTGCTTCACTGAATGACTGCGCACCCGTGAATGACCCAACGGTAACCGACGGCTGGACTGTTACTGATCCGCTTGTCTTCGCTATCACGCTAGCCGCAACTGCATTGTCGACAAATGTGTTTCCAGAAATTGTGATGTTCGAACTTGAACTAGTTACTGCAGACCCATCGGCACCGAAAACGAGAGGTAAAGCTACTGTGTTGCTAGAGAGATCGAGACCCGTTCCGAAGTTGGCGCGAATTGCACCGCTGGTTGCGAGGAAATAGAAAGCCTTTGTTGAATCAGCTGCCTTGTATGAGCTATTGGCCGTGGTTACTGCAATTTCAAGGTCGCCGCCACCATTTGCAATGAATTTATGAGCGTAGCTCTGCTGCTGCTGAATTGGAGCGAATGCATTAGCGGAGTTTCTCTGCTGAACCACAAACTTAATCGCCGGTGAATCGGCATTAGCAACTGCGGCCGATGTGGCAGTGAAGGCACCCCAACTCTCAAAAACGTTATCGCTGGAATTTCCACCAATTAGGTTGATGTCCTGCCTTCCGGTCCCTGAATTCCAAGTTGTTGCAGTTCCGTTATTTTCATTAGCCAGAGCGTGAGCTGCTGACGCGCCCGACTGGCCATAAATTCTAATAAAGCCGCCCCCACTGGTTAGATTCACACCAACAGCTGTATTCACGGTTCCCAGCTCAATCGCCATGGTGCTAGCGGTGTTGGTGTAGGTGTGTCCAATTGGGTAGCCATTGGTATCTGTGCTCGACGTGCCAGCCAAGATGATTGAACCACCACTGGTTGAGATTGAAGAGTTATTTCCGATGCTGATTCGGCCTTCACCCGACTGTGATGCAGTGTTTTGCGTTGAACCAGATCGTGACCAAAGGACTACGTCACCACCATTGGTAGTAATTGGGTCACTTGAACCCACAAGCACGTTGCCTGTGGCCTTGAACAAAACGTCACCCGCAGAGGAAGTGCTCACGGTAGTGGTGCCGCCAATGCTTAACGCTCCGGCCGATGCAACAGCGGAAATACCAGTGTCACCGGTAGCACTCATGTTTGCCGAGGTGGTCACGGTTGTTCCGGTTAGGTTTATTCCCCCACTTGATGTGAGTGCTGCTGTAGTGGACAGTGCTCCGGTAGCTGGAATGTTGATGTTTCCAAGGGTGGTGGTAGCTGTAAGTGAAGCTGAGACCGTTACAGCCGCTCCGTAGATATCGATAGGTCCAGCTACAGAGATTGTTCCACCGGAAACCGTCACACCGGAGGTGTTTCCGCTCTTACCAATTCGCAAGCTCGACGGACTGCCACTCAGACTCAACGCTGAGGTGCTGAATGTACCGGTAAAGGCTGAACTCGAAGATTCGAAAACCACATCTCCGGAAGTTTTCACGTTTATCGCAGTTGCACCGTTAATCACGTCACCGATTACCGTCACACTTCCGCTAGGTGCGGTGCCGGCAGAGGTTGCTCCTAGGTTGTGAGTACCACTCATGTAGATACCCTTGGTACCACCATTTACGGTGACGGTACCTGCACCCGAAGCCAGAATGTCGGTGTCGCCGAGAATGTAAATTCCACCAGGGTTGGTGTTGCTTGCTACAGCAGCCGTTCCAACCACGGAGACTGATCCACCACCGGTTGCGCTGATGGTTAGGCCGGCACCTGCAGTGTAGATACCTCGCTGTCCACCGTTAGCCGCAGTAGTTCCAGTGGCCACACCATTAATGGATATTGCGGTTCCAGTAGTCGCAGCAGACAAAATGCTGATTTTGTTTGTGCTGCTGTTTTCAAACTCGATTGCGTTTCCGGTGGCCGAAGAATCGGCCTTTCCATCGATGCTGATGGTTCCCGTTCCAGATGTGATCTTTGTGCCACCACGAACTATCACACCCCAAGAGTTTGTATTTCCAGCCTGCTGTCCAAAAAGTTCAATCGGGCCACCGGAAGAGTTGAGCAAAACGTTTGTGTCGGTAGCAAGATCGCTGGTGCCGAGCTGCACTCCACCCGTGCTCGCAGTTGTGGTGTAGGCGTGACCGGTTGGAATACCGTTTACCAAGTTTGTATTTGATCCGGCAAGGGTAATTCGTCCACCCCTAGTGACAATCTGCGACGAGTTAGCGAGTGTGATTGAACCAACTGTCGTGGAACTTTCTGCAGCTCCAGATCGACTCCAAAGAACTACACCACCACCATTGGTGTTTAGGGTCTTAGCTGCGTTTACTGTGATGTTGGCGGTGGCCTTGACCACGATCGGCGCAGACGTTGATGTTTGAGCGTTGAGGTTTCCGCCGACTGTCGCATCACCGCCAGTAGCAGTGATGTAAATACCGCCGTTTGAAACCGATGAGATTGCTCCAGTGCCAGAGAATGATGAACCGGTGATTGATACCGCGCCGGCACTGGTAATTGTCGCGGCGCCTGAAACCGCGCCGCTTGCAGTCACCGAAACGTTTCCGCCATTGGTGTCGGTGGTTAGATTTCCGCCAAGAGTAGCCACACCTGATGTGGCAGCAATGGTAATTCCGCCAGAACCAGAAGCTGTTATCGCTCCGGTGCCCGTATACGAACCACTGGAGATGTTCACGTTCCTGGTTGCAGTAATTGTGCCTGCTCCGCTCACTGCTCCGGTCGCGGTGATCGAAACACTAGCCGTGGCAGTGCCTGCGTTTAGGTTGGCGCCGATTGAGGCGCCGCCGCTTGATGCGGAAATTGTAATTCCATCCGCGGCTGCCGAAGTAATCGCTCCCGTGGTGCTGAATGAAGTACCGGTTACCGATACGTAGCCCTTCGCATTCAAGGCTCCAGAGCCGGAGTACGCTCCGGAACCAACCATGGAGATGTTTCCATCCACGGTCGTGGTCATGCTTGCATTTTGAGTAATAGCAGCACCATTGATGGTGATGTTGCCAAGCACTGAGATAGTTCCAGCCGAAACAGTTACATCAGAAGTGTTGCCCGATTTACCGATGCGAAGACTTCCGGCACCTGCAGTTACGTTCAACGTGCTGGCATTAAATGCGGCGGCAAATGAAGAGCTACTTGACTCTTCAACTACTGCGCCGGATGTCTTTATCGTTGTGGTGCCAGCAGAAATAATTCGATCGCCAATAACCGTTACTGCTCCGGTGGCAGATCCTGCTGATGTCGCGCCAAGATTTGTTGTGCCGCCAGATATAGAAGTAACTACACCTTGAGTGCCACCATCAAGCTTCACGTAACCAGTGGACGCCACTATGTCTGCGCTTTGAATGTAAATCGCACCAGGATTAGTGCTGTGAGTTGCAGAGTTTGTGCCAGTCAGCAGAATGTCTCCACCGCCTGTCGCAGAAATTGTTAATCCTGAAGTTCCGCCCCAAATTCCGCGCTGTTCGGTGGTTGCAGTAGAAGTGCTGTCACAATCACCAGTGATTGAAATTGCCGGAGTAACTGCATCGGCAACTGCCGCAGAAGTAATAGTGCTCTTTGCTGTGGAAGTTGAGTCAATTGCTACACCGTCTAGAGTGCCAGTTGCCCAACCATCAATGAGAATTCGTCCAGCACCGGAGTTGATGTTCACACCTGGATAGAGCGCAACACCCCATGAAGAGTCGACGGTCGCCTTACCGCGAACCTGGATTGCTCCTCCACCAGAAATTAATTGAGCGGTCGTGCCATTGCCCACTGCACTGGTTCCTAGTTGAACTCCGCCTCTGCTAGTTGTGCTCGATAAAGCGTAGCCATTCGGCAAACCAGTAGTGGAGTCTGTAGAACTAGATCCGGCAAGAGCTATCGCTCCGCCGTTAGACGTGACGATCGTTGAGTTTCCAATCAGCACATAACCTTGTGTCGATGCCGAATTGAGCGCAGCGGATCTGGCCCAGAAAGTAATTGGTCCGCCGGCTGAAGTAACAGTTTTACTAGCTGCTACGGTTACTGAACCGGTTGCCTTCAGCAAAATAGGAGCGGTCAATGACGTGTTGGCTGTCATCGAACCCATACCGATCAAGTCACCACTGGTTGCAGTAATCGAGATTCCGCCAGAACCTGCAGATGTGTAACTTCCAGTTGGTGTGGCCGCACTACCGGCTGAAATTGTTAGGTTTGCTGCGGAGTTCATTGTCGATGCACCAGAGAACTGACCGGAACATGATATAGCGATGTTTCCGGCGTTAGTTGTCGTGATGTTTCCATCCAAAGCACAGGCACCAGTCGATGCTGTAAGGCTGGCTCCCCCGCTTCCAGCTGTTGAAATGGTTCCTGCCGCCGCTGTCGTTAAGGCGGTACCGCTAATGGTGACATTTCTGTTTGATGAAATTGAACCATTCACAGTTACAGCACCGTTGGCCGTGATGTTGATGTCTGGGGTGGTTGAACCGTTAGTGTTCAGTGCACCACTGGTGGTTACTGCTCCACCAAAGAAGTTGATCGCGCCGGCAGTTGAGATTGGCGCTTTATATTCGTAGTCGCCAGTTGTCGTGGCGCTGCCGACGGTAAATGTTGCTGGGCGAAGAGTGGTACTGAACTGACCGAAGCGCCAGTTTGCAGTTGTGGCTGCACTGGTGAATCCGGTACCGACGGTAACTAGCCCCTGACTTGTCTCTTGAATTGCCGGCTGAATCGAGACGTTTCCAGTGGTGTTAAACGCCGTTCCGTATCCGCCCTCCCATGAATATGACTTATTGGTCTTTATCGTGATGTCAGATGAGCTAGTACTGAAGTCTGCAGTTCTTAAACTTCCTGGAATCGTCACGTTTGCGCCGCCACTTGCGCCCGATCCATTTGCGGCCCAAGCACCTAGTCGGGCAAGGCTCGAGCCATTAGCGCGCCAACCGACACCAAATCCAGGGCTTACCGACGTTTTTCCAGAAACACCGGTTAGAGTAATCGGTCCACTCTTGGCGAGAATGTCAATGAACTCAAGTTCGATTCCCCAACCGTCGGTAGCTCCTGCCGTGGAACTTCCTATTCCGGTCATAGTAATTCCACCGCCGGCTGCGGTAGCTAAAATTTGCACGCCTTGCCAACCATTGGCTGCGTCATAGTTACCGTGCCAGTACGAAGTGATTCCGCGCGAAGCACTGTGTGTGCTGCCACTGGAGTCGGAGTACATAGTTATGGCATCCGCGGAAGTCGCATGCGAGCTGATAACTATCTCACCACCCTGGTCGTAATCCAAGAAGTCAATGCCTTGGCTCCAAGTGGTGGAGTTCGCAAGTGCTTTGGCCCACATTGCGATTCGGCCGGTACCCGAATCAATCGTCACGCCCGGGTACAAGGCAATGTGCCCAAAGCCGTCAAAGCTGTTTGGCGCCTCTGCACCCGCAAGGAAAATGTCACCACCAGCGGAGTAGAGACGCGTGGAGGTGTGCATAAAGATACCTGCACGCCAGGCATTGTTTGCAACCGCCCCTACTGCATAACCGTCTGGGAGACCATCATTTGCTAAGACGGATGCCCATTTGCCACGATCTGCAGTGATTGCCGCATCGGCACCACCATCGTCAAGCCCACCACCCAGCCAAATCTTTCCACCGGTAGTAAGAATAGAAACACTGCTCTCGATGTAAATCGTGCCGTTATTTAGTGTGGTGCCAGCAACTTTTTCCGGGTTTGTCCAAACTACAAAGTTTCCATTGTTGGTCTTCATAGTTTTACTTCCGGCGATGTACGTGCGATTGGTGCTCTGCAACCTAATTTCAGAACCAGAACCGGTCGTTTCTAGATTGCTCTTGGCGGAAATATCAAATGCGTAAATACGAATTGGTCCGGCGATTTTGATTTCCGGGTAAATGTTGAACTCAAAGGAACCCACGTTGAGGTCCTTACCTAAAGTCACTCCGCCACAGTCACTGGAGAACAACAGACCAGATGATGCATTGACAGCCTTGAACTCGGAGAATCCAGAGGTGCTAATGGGTTCAAACTTGAATGCTCCAGTGGTACTAACCGTAAGGTTTACATCTGTGTTGTAAGTCGTGAATCGGTCTTCGTAGATGTTGATGTCTGCCGCGGTGGTAGTTACCCGAGATAGCGCACAATCGGCTAGCAGGCAGTACCCAAGTCTCGACTTTGCTCCCGATAGGTTAGCCGCAAGTGCGCCAGTAAATAAACCTCCATGCCAGTTGCTGGACTGCTGAGTACCAGTAAGTGTGATTGGCCCAGTCGAGAGAATATTTGTCGCGTTTATGCCGATATCAAACAGGTCCTGTGCTCCACCGTCACCATTCAGTGCGACACCACCAGAGCCGGTTGCTTGTATATAAATATTGTTCGCAGATGCCTGGTTCCAGCCTAAAACTACCCCTCTACCTGTGTTGCTTACTCCCGTGATGCTAATTGCTGGAGAAGTGTTAGTAGAGCTAAAGAATTCTGTCGCGTTGGTTGCAGTCGAACGTGCGATCTGAACTGCGATACCAGTTGAGGTGTTTTGCCCATCGATGATGATTTGGTTGTTGTTCGCCCAAATTCGAGTTCCATATGTGAATGCAAGCGCGTCAACCGAGTCAGACTTTCCGCGGGCGATAAATTTTCCACCACCGGTGTAGTAGCTGGTGATTGAGGCAGTGGAGCCTCCAGAGCTACCAGAGAAGAAGCCTGAATTTGTGCCATCTGAGTACGCATAACCGGACGGGTATCCGCTTGCGTCTGACGTGCTTCCACCACCAAAAACCATGTCGCCACCGCCGCTAGCCGTGTCGGTGTTGGTGCCGTTGCAAGTACTGAAGGTTGAGCCTGCGTAAGTTCTGATGTATCCGGTGTTGTTGCCGTCGGCGTCAGCCCAAAAAACCATCGGGCCATTGTTGGTTGTGAAGGTAGATGCTGCGCCGTTCTGCACGTAGCCGGTTGACTTGAACAACATTCTGTTGCCCGAGCCTGTAATAGTTTGCCCTGCGCTGATGTCGATCGTTCCACTGTAGATCGACATTGGACCGCTGATGTTCCAGCTCGGAGCCAAAGTTAGCGCGTAGGTGTTTGTGGTTTGATCTTTACCAATCACCAAGCCGCCAACATCGCTTGAAAGTGCGAGTCCTGTACTGACAAAGTTATTGAAACCAGTTGTTGCTTTTGGAATGAAGCTAACTGTGCCGCTAGTTCTGAAAGTCGAACTGAGTGTTGGAGTGGTGGCGTTTTTCGAGAAAACTTTGTCGCTGTTGACAGTGATGTTAGCTGTGGATGTAGTTACGAGCGAATCAGCACAGGTACCGGCCGAGCAGTAGCCAAAACTATTGGTTGCAAAAGAGTTTGTCGATTCAAGTTCACCTAGGTCCAATCCTCCGGCGGAGCCTGACGAAGATGTGTTGAGTGTGATTGTTCCACTTGCCGAAAGAATGCTGGCGGCGTTGATTCCTATGTCTGCGGTGCCACCAGAAGCCGAACCAGTGATCGTGATACCACCAGTACCAGTTGCTTGAATGAGGTGCTGGTTTGCGCCAGGTGAACCATACCCAATAAGCACTCCGTATTTTGTAGCAGTACTTGCTGCCGTAGAAGTTCCATCAATCGAAATCGCTGGTGAAACGTTGGCACTGGAAGAAATTTGCTGCCTGGTGGTGCTGGTTGTGCCGGCTGCAATGTAGACACCTTGGGTGGGCGAGGTTCCCTTGACCTCAATTTGACCTCGGTTGGCTTGAATTACCTGACCGTAGTAGATGCCAACACCCTCATTGCCCGAACCGGAGCTCTGGCCATACATGCGAATGTCTCCGCCACCGGTATACATGTAGTTCATCGTGCTTGCATTGCTGCTTGCGCCATAAAAAACACCGGCGGTGTTAGCCGTGGTAGTCCGGGCATTACCTGTTGGGTAGCCACTGCTATCAGTAGTCGTACCACCGGCCATGATAACTTTTCCACCGCCGGTTACAGAGCTGGTGGTTAACCCGTTTGCAGTGTTGATCGTCGAGCCGGCCAAGATAGAGATTCGTCCATCAGCGGTCGCATCGGAGTCGCTCCAGAAGACCAGGTCGCCCTTGTTGGTTTGCATAGTCGCCGCATTGGTGGACTGCAGCACATGCCTGGTGGCCTTCAAAATCGTTGTGGCATTCAAGGTGCTATTCGTGATGCCAGCCTTAAACTCAAGATCTTTATCGGCACTAGGTCCAGACGTCACCGCGATGTTTCCCTTTGCGGAAATTGCATTGTTGAGCGTAATGCCATCTGCGTTGATGGTTAATGCGCCATCTGAGGAAATGCCGGACGATGCAGTTAGTGCGTACGTACTTGCGGTGTTGAGTGAGATATTTGCACCGCTAGAAGCTGTTGTTGATATTGCGGAAGATGCATTAATCGTGGTCGTGCCAGCATAGGTGACGATGTCTCCACCTGCCGAGATTGCTGCGCCGATTGTGAGTGAAGCGGTGTTTCCAGATTTTCCAATGGTGACACCACCGGTTGTCGAGATTCCAGTCCAGGTGCCCGGGAAGGTAACCCCGTTGGTAAACGATGTGCCGTTCGGCTTGAGAGTTAGCATTCCGGTTGCCGACAATGTTGAACTGGCATCAAAAGCAGGATTGTCTGAGGCGATTGTCAGCTTGCCACCTGAAGAGATGCTCGAAGGGGTAAAGCTGTCGCCAGCCGATGAGGAAGTACTTGTGAAGGTGATGTCGCCAGTGCCGGTAGTCGAAATGCTGGAAGATCCATTGACAAACAAGAATCCGCGCTGACTGCCCGATAGTGGGTTGGCGTTGAAGGAGATATTTCCGTTCACGGCAGAAACCGTGGCCTTCTCAAAAAGCACCGCCTGGTGGGAGGTGTTTGTAGTGCTTCCAGTGATGGTTCCGGTCATGGTGATGGTTCCACTTCCGGTGGTTGTAACCGAAGGCACTGGAGTTGAGTTATTTCCAAGTCGAATTGCTCGATAAGACTGACCGGTAAGTGAGCTATCCATAGTGCCGGTAATAGTGACATTTCCGCCCCCTGCGGAAATAGAACCATCGTTTGGCATGTAGAAACCAGCAGAGTCTGCGGTACCAGTACCTTCTTGGGCATTAATAGTTACAGCACCACCACTGGTACTAACATCTCCTGCGAGCCAGACACCGGCACAGTCAACGTTTCCAGCTGACAAACCTGGCACCACGAATGAACTTGCACTTGAAGAGGTGTTGTAACCAACTGCGTTACCCGTAGTTGCAGTCCAACTTCCTCCGGCAAGGATCAGCGCGCCACCGCCAGTGGAAATTCCACCAGCAGTGGTGAAGGAAATGTTTCCAGCACTGGCGCCGGTACCGGCATCCGCATTGGATAGAACTGTCACGCTGCCGTTATTGGTGGAGAGTAGCGCAGAGAGAGTGATGTACCCATTTGCGGCTAAGCGCAATCTTCCGCCTGATGATGCTGGGCTTGTGTTGGCACCTGAGAGGTTTATGTTTGCTGTGCTCTCAATCACGGTGGTGGCTGACGTTGCAGAATTCAATTGCGAAGTCAGCGTTGCCGGCGTGATGTTGGATGTACCAGTCGAAGTGGTGTACCAGGTGTTATTTATCCAAGATCCACCGGTGTCGGTGGTACCGGCGGCGATAGTGACATCTGATGCTCGACCAGAAAGCGTTGAAGTAACTGAGAAATAGTTTGTCGCTGAGAAAGTAACTGAAGCACCGGCAAGTGAACTGCTCGATGTAATAGTCGCACCATTAAACATTGAGCCTGCAGTTGCAGTGTTATTTGAATAGGTACAGGTGATGCTCGTACACGTCATCGTTACAGTCGGAGAGCCACCATCAGTTACACCGGCATATGGCTGCTGCGCTAAAGCAATACCTGATGCCGCACCGCCAGGCTCTATTGACACAAAGACTTTGTTCGGTCGTAAACGTAGTTGGGTTGTGTTGCCAGTTACATAGCCCATCTGGTCTGTGCCCTGGGCGTAATAGTAATTTAGACTCGAATTTTGCCAGCCGGTCGGGAGATCGCAATTCCAAGACCCATCGCTGGCAACCGGCACAGAAACAGGGCTTCCATTGCCGTTGGTGCAGTTTACGACGCTAGTTGTAGTGCTGTCCGTTTGGTACACGGTCACCTTGGAAGCCAAGTTATTGGTGCCTGAACCGTCTGAATACGATCCCGCTGCGCCAGAGATACGGGGGTTTGCAACGCCTGTGATGTTGTCGGTGCTGCTAGCTCCAGTGTCATCGGAAGCACGTAAAACCGGGGCAGTGGAAGAAATTGTTGGAGCCGACTGGTCATTGACCACGGTCGTGCCTTGGTTGTAAAGCCAAGATGATGGAATCGTCTGCCAATTCGAATTGTCAGTGCTGTACGCGAATTGAACTATGTCGCCGCCTGTGTATTCACCAAACAATGCACGAATTGGGTAATACAAACCGGATGTCACGTTTCCGAGATAACCGCTGGTGATTACTCCAGTATTTGCCCCGTGGAGACCTGGGTGCTTTGCAGTGGGGTTGGTTCGTGTCCAGCCACTTACAGCATTTGCTCCTGACCACAGATAAGACGCGTCATCCGAATTGATCTTTAGATAAATGTTTCCCGAAATGTTTGGCTTTAGGTATCCCTGGAAAAGCACGGTGTAGTTGTCGATAGATGAGGTGTCACTGCTGCTGTAAGTCTTGGGAACATTTGCCGTGGTGTAGTACTGAGATAAAGACCAAGCAGACGATAGGTCTGTTGCATACGCACTGCAGTCGCCCGTCGGTGTGGTGGCATCCAACTTAGTTACGTTATCGTTGTCACCTAAGGTGGCAGAGCTAGTTGTTTCACCAAAGTAATAAGTTGAATCTGTGTTGCTACCGCCGTTGTGCCAGAACTTACAACTCAATCCTGCTGTTGGCGCTGCCGCACGGGCAGGAGTTGCTGGTTGCAAAAATGTCACAAGTGCAATTACCGCAACGCCGACTAAAACTAATAAGCGAGTGAATTGAATTTTGCGAACAGCGACGGTTAAAGAAGCAAAGAATTTTTTAAAAAAAGTTAAGACGAGCGAGCGCGTTGTGTGAAGAAATTGCTTCAGCACTTTGCCTCCTCGTTTTACTCGAAACCTGCGTGGATATTGAGATCCGGGCAGGGCAAGGTAGGGCAAAGCATGCCCCACCAGGCCTTTTAAGAGTAAGAAACGCCGAAAATTACACTGATGTAGTTCTACGGAGATACCGAATGCTTTTTGGGCTGTTTTTTGGCCCATTCCTGAGAGTTTTTAGATGACTCCGGCGAGCTTCATGGTGATCAAAAGCATGACAATTCCACCAATTCGGTAGACCCAGGTGAGGCCAGGGCGCTTGATCCAGCGGATTTCGTCTGGTAGGCCTTCGCGGCCGAGAATGTGGAGCACACTCAGGGCCAGCATCGGGATAGGTAGCAGGGCAAATGACCAGAGGGCTAGGTCTGGGGTGGCACCAAAGAACCCAGCAATTGCCTGCGTTGTGAGGGAGGCAACCACCAGGGTGAAGGCCAAACCAGGCACTCCGTTTGGCAAAATACGCCATAGCCATGGGTAGTTCGGGAACTTGTGGCTATACCAGCCGATGATGGTTGGGGCCACGAATAGGGCTGATCCCAAAACGGTTCGCCAGTCGTTGCCCATCAAGGCGGCGGTCACGAAGATGAAAACACCCAGGCGAAGGGCCACCGAGACCCACTTTTGGGCGCTGTGGGAGCCAATAACCTCGGTCGGGTGCAGCATATTCAGGCGCTCCGGGAAGTAACGGGAGACACCTTCCTCCAGGATTACGCGGATGGCAATTGCCGCGGCCACCGCGAGCGCGAAGTCGTTCACGTGGTTGGCGACCGCCAAAGTGCTTCCGGCAAGGGCAGGCAGGGTGGCAATCATGCTGGCAGTGACCCAGCCACCCATGAATGGCAAGACGCCGAGGTCGACTATGCGCTCCCAAATGTAGTTGCCGTTTTGCTCCGGAATCTTGCGGAAGGCACGGAAGGCATTGGCAAGCAGGGCTGGTCCGTAGCCGACGATGATTACGCCCAGGAGCATGCGGATTTCGTTGATATCCCCGCCACCATTGGCAATCAGCGAACCGATGACGAATACGGCGGTGCCGATGAAGCCGGCAAGTGTGTCAAAAATACCGATTACAGCGATGGCCAGGAACAGCTGCCAGGTCGGCGGTGCGACAGTGCCTTGGTTCATGGCAAGCGAAATCAAGCTCATTACCGTGGCCGAGATGGTCGGCAATAGTGCCAAAGGTCCAGCTGCAGCGCGGATATAGGCGCCATCCTCGGCCACGCGGGTAAACAGCGGCGTGAAGCGAGAGAGCGCGTGAATTAGCTTGAGGCTCGGTTTGTCTATGGATCGCCAGAATCGGCGACGCCAGATGCGCCAACCGTCTCCTCGTTTACGGCCCTCAAGTTCAAATTCTTCGTGATCGGCATCCACGTTGGATAGCGAACCGCCATCACCGTTGCCGCCCTCTCCTCCGCTTCCGGAGCCACCGCTACCTGAACCTCCGCTGCCGGATCCTCCCCCGGTACCGCCAGAACTTGCGGTTCGACCACCAGATGCACCGGATGAGCCGGAGCCACCGGCAGCATTACCACCGGCAGCTCCAGCACCGGCCGAAGCACCAGCTGCGGCCGCTCCTCCGGCAGCCGCGGCGGCAGCACCAGCTGCGGCGGCGGCTCCGGCTGCCGCTGCGGCTGCAGCGGCTACCGATCCAGCAATCGCTGCGACATTGCCCGTAGTTTCGGTCAATGCGACTACACCCTGAGGTGAGTCGAGCGGGTTGAACGGTACTGGTGGAGTGCTGTCATCACCCGTCGCACCGATTGCTGGATTGGCTACTGGCGCACCAGGGACGATCTCCGGAATCTTGATTCCAGGGTCGATCGCTGGTGGCAATTGTGTTGGCTGAGGAGCGGCAATTACCGACTCACTCGCAGAAGGAGAAGGGGTTGCGCTCGGGGCAGCGCTCGCTGATGCACTTGCTGATGGTGTGCTTGACGGCGAGGCACTAGGAGCGGCACTCGCGCTCGGGCTCGGACTTGCACTCGGTGAGCGGGTAGCACTCGGGCTGGCGCTTGGGCTTGGCGAACGGGTGGCACTCGGGCTGGCCGAAGGCGATGCCGATGGAGAAGCACTTGCAGTTGGGCTCGGAGCCGGTGGTGGCGGAGGCGGAGGCGGAGTTGTTCCGTAGGTGGCAGTGGCCGGAGCGGAAGTGCCGTTCGCGTTAATCGCCACTACGGTGATGCTATTTACCTGTGATGCCGAAACGTTGGTGGCAGTGCAGTTCGTTGTTGCTGTTGCAGTACAAACTGCAGTGCCGTTGATGTAAACCGTGTATCCGGTAATTGCAGCACCGCCATCAACGATTGGTTGCGACCAGGTAAGCAAGAGGTCGCCATTTACAGGAGTAGTAGTTAACTGGTTCGGCGCACTTGCAGCTGAGCCTTGAATGGTTGCACCTTGTGTAGTAGTTGCACTGTTTGCGGTCTGAGTAACAACCTTGATGTCATATCCTGCAGGCAGAGCAGACGACGCACTTGGTGAAGGTGTTGAAACAGAAGCGCGACTGAAGTTTCTAAGTGCTGTGAGTCGACGCATCGACGCGCTCGATAAATTGTTGATAGTGGTGTTTAACTGATCAGGGTTGGTAATCACAACATCTGGTGTGGCTGCGTAATTGTTTCCGCGCGAGGTTACGTAGACGCCGTAGCTTGTGAATGTGCCATCGAATACCTGTGGCTTAGTCCAGTTGATGTTGATTGAACTTCCAGTTTGCACAGCGGTTAGGTTGCTCACCGAAGTTGGCTCATCAACTGGCGCAATCGGAAGAGCAGACACTGGCGAGTAAATACCGATTCCTGCTGCAGTAATTGCCGCAACCTTGATGGTGTAGTTCACTCCGGTAATTGGTGTAACTCCGAGCACGGTACAACTTAGTGGCACAGCATTTGGATCACAGGCATCGTTGTTGTGAGAGCTGCCGTCGCTTCCGGTGGCCACCAGTGAGTAACCAACGATTGCCGAACCACCCGTGTAAGAAGGTGCCGTGAAGGTGGCCGTGACCGAGCGAATTCCGCCTGAGAACGAGTAAAGATAAGGGGCTCCGGCCTGCACCGCGGTGACATTGAAGTACTGGGTCACTGTGGATGCAGCGTTGTAGTTCTGGCTGGCGCCTTGGTCGGCATTGATTTCACAAACACCTGCGGCAAGGATTTCCACGAAGCCGGTGCTCGAAACGGTACAAGCTGTGTTTGTAGTTCCGCTGCCGCGACTGTATGTCACCGGCAAACCAGAGTTACTGGTTGCGTTCAACATGAATCCTGCAGAGCCGTATGCACGATCAGTAATTGCTGGGAAGGTAATCCATTGGTTTAGTGCACCTACTGTAATTGTCTGCACTGCATAGTCTGAGTTGTAGGTGTTGTTTCCAACTTGGGTTGCACGAATCACACAGTTACCGGTTGCTAGGAATTGCAACTTGGTAGGAAGAACGGTATCGAACTTACATATTGTGTTGTTACCTGAGGTAATCGAATAGGTGACCGCTAGTCCGCTAGATGCTGTCGCGGCAAAATCGTAACTTCCGGTGATGGTTGGGTACATCGGCACAGCAGTAGTGAATCGAACTATTTGTTCCTGCTTGGTAACAGTAATTGTTTGAGCTGCACTATCGATGGCTGTGTAGTTAGTCGATGCCGCTTTTGTCGCGATAACGGAACAAGAGCCCGATTGCGCAGCGGTAAGAGTATTACCTGTGACGGTACAGTTTGCCGAACCAGTGGCAGTGAAAGTAATCGCACCAGAGCCCGAACCACCGGCAGTAACAAGATCAAGCGTTCCAGCGGCTATGGTGTTTACGTTTACCAAGCGCAAGGTTGCCTGTGCGATCTTGTTGATAGTGATCTGCTGGGCACTTGAAAGCACATCCTGGTAGTTTGCATCGCCTGCGCGAGTGGCAATTACACTACAGACGTTTGCGCCGGCGTTGCCAGGAATCAAGGTGGTGCCCACCAACTTACAGTCGCCGTTCACGAAGTAACTTAGGGCACCCGTTCCCGAGCCGCCTGTTGCAGTGAGGCTTAGCGTGCCAAGGTAGTTCACGTTGTTGGCGCTAGTGATGGAAAGTGCAGCCTGTACTGCCTTCAAAATGCGCAGAGTTGCAGTGACGTTGGTGCCAATGTAATAAGTAGTAGATGGCATGACCACACGTACCTGGCAATCGCCCACACCCTTGATGGTTACCTGGCCGTTGGCAGTGTTTACGGTACAAATAGTCGACGGAGTGGTGGTCGAGTAAACCGGAGTGCCAGGGCTGTCGGTGCTGTAGTTCGGAGTCACCAGCTGGTTTGGCGAATATGCGGTGTCGGCAAAGCTCAGGGCAAGATCGGCCACCTTCGACAGAGTGAAGGTGTTGCTGTTTGCGGCCGAAAGTCCAGGTGAAGTTAGGCGCAGCTGGTAGGTTGTGCCCGGCACGCCAGAGGCAGTCAAACCGCTGAATGTGGCCACACCATTGACATGCGTGGCCGTCACGCTGCCGCCTACCGCTCCGCCAGAGCCCGAGGTGGCACAGGTAACGGTAGGGCAAATAGCGGCAGTCACTACGGTCGAGCTATCCGAGGTGGTTCGGTTGCCGTAGGCATCCTGCACCTCAACCACCGGCTGGGTACCGAGGGCGTTTCCGCTGAGCGCACCTACCGGTTGAGTGAGCACTACGAGTCGCGCTGGCACGTTGTGAGTGACAGTTAGCGTCTGCGATGTGGTCGGGTTGATGCCGGTAGCCGCAAACGAAATCGTGTAGTTCACGCTTAGCGGGGTACCGATTAGCACCAAACCGTTGAACTGCACGTAACCACCCGATGCGGTTGCCGTGGTGGTACCAGAAACAATTCCACCTGCACCAGAACCAAGCGATGCGGTAACTACTGTCGAGTTGTTGCTGCTGGCAAGGTTTCCATACTGATCGACAAGTTTGAGTCGAGGCTGAGTTGGCAAGAAGTTTCCGGTGGCATCAGCAACCGGTTGAGTCACCCAAACAAATGCGGCAGCGGCATCGTGAGTTACGTTTAGAGCACTAGAAGTATCAGTCGCAAGTGAACCGGATGAGAACACGAGTGTGTAATCAAGCATCGGAGTACCGGTGAGTTTCAATCCGCTGAAGGTAGCGACACCGTTTACCGCAGTTGCAGTTGTGCTTCCTGAAAGAGAACCGTTTGCTCCAGATGCGATTGCTGCGGTAATTACCGAAGTGCTATCGGCGGTTACTCGGTTATCGAAGTAGTCGAGCAGCTCAACCACCGGCTGAGTGCTTAGGTTCTTACCGGTAATTGCACCAACTGGCTGCAAGGTGATGCGAAGGTGAGTTGCGTCGCCAGCGGTCACAGTTACGTTTTGCGAAGTTGCGGCTACGAGTGGGCTCGAGGTAAAGCCAATTCTGTAGTTTGCGCCCGGTGTACCGGTAAGTGCCAAGTTAGTAAATGTGACAACACCATTTACCGCGGTAACGGTTTGTGTACCGGTGAGTATGCCATTTGCACCAGAAGAGATTGCCGCAGTAATCGATGTGCTGTTGTCATTTGCCACCAAGTTGCCGTAGTAGTCGAGCACCTGAATCACCGGCTGTGTGGTGAATGTGACAGCAGTCTTTCCTGCCACTGGCTGCGTGACGATGGCAAGCTGGTGAGCGGTGCTGTAGGTCAAAGTGACCGAGTTGGAGACCGCAGGGGTAAGCGAACCGGTGCTGAAGGTCAATGAATACGCGGTACCTGGCGTACCTACCAAACGCACGTTAGTAAATGTGGCCACACCGGCGACAGCCGCAATCGAACTCTCGCCTGCGGTTCTGCTAGTTGAAAGCGATCCGCCAGCACTAGAAGTAATTGTGATGATGTCGGTGTTTGAGGTTGCTACGTTGTCAAAGCGGTCACGAATTTCGACAACCGGCTGAGTGGATAGTCGATCTCCGGTTGCGTTGCCACCCACCGGCTGAGTGGTAAGCACAAGCTTCGCAGCATCAGCGTGAGTGATGTTAAATGAAGCAGAAGTTACAGAGGTTAGCGAGTTCGAGGTAAATGTAAGTGTGCGAGTACCAGGCAGCGTTCTGACATTTAGTGAACTGAAAGTAGCAACACCATTAACTGCATTGACCGAAGTACCAGTGACTACATCACCAGCGGTAGCGGTGCTCAACGCTGCGGTAACAGTCGCAGTCGAGTTGTCTACCTTGTTGCCGTAAAGGTCGACTACGTAAACAATCGGCACCGTGGTGAGCACATCTCCGGTCTTTCCACCCACTGGTTGACGGTTCATCATGAGGTGATCGGCATTTCCATAGGTCACTGTCGCACTCTGAGTTGCAGTGACGTTCAACGACTGCGCAAGATCAGAGGTGTATGTAATCGTGTAAGTGTTTGACAGCGCACCGATACCTAGGTTGGTAAATGTGGCAACACCTTGGTTTGCCGCAATCGATGCAGTACCAACAAGAGCACCACCGCTAGAAATACTTGCGGTAATTGTTGCTCCACTACCCACTCCGGTTTGCACCACGTTGCCGTAAGCGTCTTTCACTGTGATAACCGGTTGAGTGGTGAATGCCAAACCTGCACGGGCTCCGCTAGCTGAAGTGCTCAATACGATTTGGGTCGCAACATTGTTAGTCACCGTGATTGCATTCGAATCTGCAGAGGTAATCGACGCGGTGGTGAAGTTCAATGTGTAAGAAACCCCAGGAGTACCAACCAACTTGAGGTGAGCAAAGGTGACCACACCGCCCGATGCGGTAGCGGTGGCACCACTCAGACTGCCACCAGTGCCGGTCGAGATGTATGCGGTAATGACGCTCGAGTTATCGCCGGTGATTAGGTTTCCGTACTGATCCTTTAGGTTCAGCACCGGCTGCCCGGTGAGGTCTTCGCCGGTCATGTTGGTTCCATAAGGCTGAGTCACCAAGACCAGCTGGCTGGCAGCGGCGTATGTCACAGTAAATGACTGGGATGTAGCCCCGGTGAGCCCGGTCGAGGCAAAAGCCAAGGTGTATGCCGTGCCCGGAGTACCCACTAAACGAAGAGCACTGAAGTCGGCAATTCCACTGACGGCTGCCTTGGTAGCCGAGGTCAAGCTGCCGCCAGTACCCGAGGCTATGGTTGCCACAACCGAAGCCGTCGAGTTTCCAACCACGTTGTCGTAGGCGTCGTAAACCTTAACCACAGGAGCCGCGGTGAAGGCAGCACCGGTGGCGTGACCACCACCTGGCTGCGTGGTGATGCCAAGGTGATGGGCATTTCCATATGTAAGTGTGAGGCTCTGAGTTACCGTGCTGAGCCCAGGGGTGGCAAACGAAAGCGTGTAACTGTTAGCGGTACCTTCGGCCAACAGGTTGGTGAATGTGGCAACACCGTTCACCGCATTGATGGCGTAGTCGCCACTTAGGGTTGCACCAGTGCCAATCGAGGCAATGATAATCGCGTTGGACTTGTTGCCGTCGGTCACGACGTTTTCTTCAATGTCACGCACTTCGATTACTGGTTGACGCGTGAATGCGATTCCAGCGGCAGCACCAGTGGCGGTCGTGGCAACGGTTAAGTGATCGGCCGCAGCGTGAACTACTTGCACAGCATTTGATGCAGCAGAAGTTCTTGACCCAGCGGTCAAAGTTGCTGTGAAGTTAAAGTTGTAGTTGTTGTTGATAGTAGCGCTGCTCAAAATCACATTGCTAAATGTTGCGCGACCGTTCACTGCTGTTGCGGTAATTGATCCGAGTGCCAGGCTTCCTGCATTTCCACCGTTTGCACTTGCAATCGCAATGGTCACAACGCGAGTTGAATCTGCGCCGCTCGTAATTGGGTTGCCGTACTGGTCTTGAATTTCAACAATTGGCTGCACAGTGAGCGGTGAACGAACCGCGTTTCCACCAATTGGCTGCTGAAGAATTACAATTTGCGAAGCCGCCGCAAAGGTAACAGTGAAAGTATTTGAGTCGGTTGCGGTCAATGTGTCACTCGCCACAGCAAAGTGCAACGAGTAGTTGGTGCCTGGGGTTCCGACAAACTTTAGACCGCTGAAAGTTGCCAAACCACTTGAAGTCGTTGCGGTTAGATTAGGCGAACCACTGAGTGTGCCACCATTGGCTCCGGCATAAGAAGCTGTAATTGTGCGGCCGGTATCGGTCAAAACTCGATTATTGAAGGCATCGAGCACTTGGACCGAAGGCTGCGTCGCAAAGGCGCTGCCGCTTGCACCACCAGAACTTGGTTGGCTAACCATTCCCAGTTTCACCGCGGTACCGGCAGCCAAGCTCAAGCTCTGCGAGGTGGTGAACGAGGTGTAACCGCTGTCGATCAAACCAAAACTTAAGTTGTAACTGCCGGTAGTGTTCGAAAGCATCAAGTTTGTATAGGTGATCACACCAGCAATGGCTTGCTTGTCAGTCGTGCCAGTGAGTGTGCCGTTAGTTGAACTCGCGCGGGCGGTGAGTGTCGACTCTGGACCAGAAGTGACCACGTTGTTGTCGGCGTCGCGAATCTCAAGCATCGGTTGAGTGGTGAATGCAATTCCCGCCTGGGCGCCTGATGCCTGTGTTGCAATCACCAACTGAGTTGCCGCACCGTGAGTCAGCGTGAATGTTTGAGTTACGTGTGTCAAACCTGTCGACGTGAAATCAAGCGTCTTGCTGCCAATAGTTCCAGTCTTGCCCAATCCAGCAAATGAGACAACACCGTTTACGGCAGCCACAGTGCGAGTGCCAGTCAATGTACCCGTATCGATAGTTACCAAAACACTCGCCGTGGAAGATGTAACCGTGTTACCCGATGCATCCTGAATGTAAATTTCAGGTTGAGTGGTGAAGTCGGTGCGATTCACAAATCCAGCAGCCTGAGTCTTGAAGGCCAGCTTTGTAGCTGTACCAAAGGTGAGTTCAATTGACTGCGTAGTTTGGCTGAGACCGTTAGAGGTGAAGGTAAGTGTGTATGTGCCAGCTGTTCCAGTGAGGGTTAGACCAGAAAATGTGGTTGTACCTGATACGGCAGCCACAGGAGTTGTGCCACTCAGAGTTGGTCCGCTAATTGAAACACCGATTGATGCCGTTGAAGAGCTAACGGTGTTTCCAGATACATCCTGGACGGCTACCTGAGGTTGGGTAGTAAATGCGACGCCATTTACTGCACCGGCTGCGCTCCTGGTTACTCCGAGTTTGGTCGCAGCACCTGGATTTACTGTCAAAGTTTCGGAAGTTGTGAAGTTAGTGGTTCCCATGGTGTACGTGATGGTGCGGGAACCAGAAGTACCCGTGTATTTCAGATCAGTGAATGTAGCTAGCCCGCCACTGATGTTGATCGTGGTGGTGCCAGTAATTGCGGTGCCCGATGCGGCGGTAATTGTGCCGGTAGAGCTCGATCCGGTAGTCACTGTGTTGCCATCGGCGTCTTGCACAGCAATCATCGGCTGGGTGGTAAGGGTTACGTCGTTAGTCTGCTGACCAGTGACGGTAGCGCCGTTCGACTGGTAGTAAACACGCTCGTAGGCAGAACTTCCATTTAGTCCTGTCAGGCTACCGATTCGATATCCGCCGCTCGCCGTTAAGTGAGTACAGAAACTGTAGGCACGAATGTAGAAGCCGTCACACTGCCCAAGGCTCACCGTAGAACTTGAGAATCCCATAGCCGAACCGGTTACGTAGTACCAGTTAGAGCCATTTGCAGTGGTGGTGGTGTTACCAGTCGTTGCAGTGAAAACACTGGCCCGTGGAGCAGCCGCGGCAAGCATCAACGTCGTCGAACCAGCAACCCTACCGGCCGCGAGTATGTAGGTGCCGGTACAGTTGGCGAGCACCTGGGATTCCAGGGTGGTACCCGATCCATTGAAGGCTTGGTTGTAGCACTGAGTCCAGCCGCCGTCGGTGACCAGTGAGGTCGGCACGTTTACCTGTGGACCAGAAGGGTAATAAAGCGGAGTGCCCGAAGCGCTTGCATTTGCGGCCCTGAGAGTAGCGATCTTTGTTGCAGCGCCGTGAGTGAGCAGGAGTGTATGGCGGGCCTGGCTGTAACCGCCGCCATCGAAGTAGATAATTCGGTAACCGGCTTTAGCTTGAGTTCCTAATGGAGTTGCTGCAGTAGACCAATCCAATACTCCATTTACGGCAGTGAGGGTTCTTGTGCCAGTAAGTGATCCCTGGTCGATGTATGCCGTAACGCTGGTTGAGTTGTCGGTGGTCACAGTATTTCCGGCCGCATCCTTCACAGCAACCACGGGTTGCGTTGTGAAGTTCGATCGGTTTACGAAACCGGCGGGTGTTGTCGTAATTACAAGTTGAGTTGCAGCACCAAATGTCAGAGTGAAAGTTTGAGAATCAGATGCTAGGACACCTGACGTGAACGTCAGGACGTTAGAGTTTGTCACCAATCCACTCGCTGATAGACCTGCGAAGGTGGCTACACCTGAAGTTGGTGTCGCAGTATTGGTGCCGTTCAGAGTCGATCCGCCGGTGAGTGTTGCCGTAATTGCAGTAGCCCAGGTTGTAACTGTATTTCCGTAGTAGTCCTGAACCGTTACAGCAGGCTGTGTGGTGAATGCAGCACCGCTCACAAATCCAGCAGCAGGTGTTGTCAAAGCAAGCTTGGTGGCTGCACCTGCCGTAATCGTTATGGTCGCACTATCCACTGTGATGTTTGTTGAGTTGAATACTGCGGTGAATCGAATTGTGTAGTTCTGGTTGGTGTATCCTCCGATTCCCAAGTTTGTGAATGTCGCAACACCAGCGACTGCCTGCTTGGTTACAGTTCCTACAAGTGCACCTGTGCCCGAAATCAAAGATGCTGTCACATCGAGCGTGGTACCAGGACTTGTTGTTACAACCGTGTTAGACGATGTGCGGATTTCTACTACCGGTTGAGTGGTGAAGGCAGCACCAGAGGCACCTCCAGCTGGGGCTGTGGTAATTACGAGACGATCTGGGTCGCCAGCCTGAATTGTGATTGAACCGGTGCTCACAGATGACTGACTAGTAACGCCAGTGACCGCAAAATTGACCACCAACGTTCCGGTACCAGCCGTGACCTTTAGATTGCTGAAGGTAAATGTTCCACCAACCTGGTTAGCAATCGAGGTTGTTCCGCCCAGGGTGAAGCCTGCGCTCGAAGTGGATGCGGTAACTGTATTTGTGGTGGCGTTTTGTGAGCTGATGGTCACACCGTAGAGGTCTTTCAGTGTGACAACTGGTGAGCTACTGAAAACCTGGTTCACATAGCCAGATGTCGGCGCGCTGGCAACCGTGAATGAGTTGACAGTACCGAAGTTGGCAGTGATTCCATCAACAGTTCCTGGGGTGTAGGTCTGGCCGGTGGCTTCGGTATAGGAAACCGTTGGGGAAACCTTAGATGTCGTGATCGCAAGAGTCGTGGTGTTGTTCTGACCAGTCAGCGTGACATCGCCACCTGCAGAAATTCCAAGGTTGGCAATAGCTATTGCGGCAGTTGAAGTAACCGAACCTGAAGTTCTAAGTGCCAAAGTACTGAACGTGGAGGGAGTGCCAAAAGAAGAAATTGTGATTGTTCCACTATTTGTACCGCCTGCTTCACCGAACCTTACGATATTTGCAGTTATCGTGCCATACTCTTCTACCAGCATGCAGAGGCATCCGGCTGTTTTGGGCCCTACCTTAATTGGAGTCGAATCCGTTGTCGGTGTAACAGTCACTATCCCATTTGTTGCGCGAACAGTGTTCAAATTTCCAAGAGTTAGCGTATTGGCGCGCAACATGACAGTCGAAGAATTACCTGCTGCAATGTTTGCAGATGTGGAAACAGCCCCACCAGCAATTTCAACCGGACCAGCCGAACTAATTGCAGCGGCAACAGTTACGTCTGAAGTATTGCCGGCTTTACCGAAGGTAAATCCTGTGTTTGCAGCGTCTAAGGTAATTCCCGAGTTTGACACGGCACGATCAAAGCTAGTAATTGCAGAGCCGTTGCTTGCAGGCTGGATTTTTACTGTTCCGGTTGTAGTTACATTCGTAGAGCTGGTGCCGTTGTTTGGGACATAAATTGAGTCGACATTGAAAACGATGTTCGAAGAGGACGTCGACATGTCTGTTCCATTAATAGTGACGCCAGGAGCCGCTCCGAAGTATGAAGGGCCTGGGAACGTTTGTGGGGAACCCACATTGGCATCATTCGAGGTAAAGCCATAGGTGATGCCGTTGTTTGGCGATGAGGTGTCGCCATTCAGGGTGATAGTTCCGCTCTTCGCCAAAATCGCTGTGGCGTATAGCTCTAGTCCGGCGCCGCGTGTGTCACTTGTATCTGCCGCAGTAACCGTGCCACCGCGGCCGGTTAGGGTAACCCCGCCTGTGCCAGTGTTTGCGATGATATTTCTAGAACCACCGCCGGTCTTGGCGTTCCAAGACACCGCAAGAATTCCGCCGGCACGGCCCTGAGTAGAGGCTGAGGCATCTCCAACAATCACGATTGCATCTGTGGCTGAGCTTGAATTTGTGATGGTCAGTGGTCTGGAGGCATTGAGAGAGGTAACTCCACGAAGGCGAATTCCCTCACTGTAACCATTCGATGTTGTAATCGCGTTGCTAGTGCCGTAGATGTGAATCTTGCCGGTACCGCCATCAACCAGTGTTCCTTCGGCCATCTGAATACCTTCGCCGACACCGGTGGTTTGGTTGGCGCCATGCCCTGCGATAAAGATGTAACCGTTCGCAGAGTTTATTGTGCTTAATGCAGCGATGTTAATACCGATCAGTTGCCCAGATTGACCCCACGCATAGCCATCTGGAATGCCATCGCCTGCAGTTCTTCCAGATTCAACTGTCGACGCACCATCATCGGCTCCACCGGCGAGAGTAATCGACCCGCCGTTCGAGGAATAGGTGACACTTGCACCACTGGAGATATAGCCAAGTGAGTCAGCATTGCTGTCGGCCCACAAAATAATTGGTCCACCGCCGGTTGCAGTGTTACTGAGCGTTCTATTGGCGTCCACATTTATGTTGCCGCTTGCCTTGAGCGTAATTGCGGCTGACGCTAGTGATGAAGTCAGGTTTGATGAAACAGTGATGGTCGCGCCGTAAATCGAAATGGGTCCTGCGGCGGCTAATGCACCAGAAGTTGTAATTGACGATCCTGTATCAGTCGTTTTTCCGATTCGGATTGACGAAGCTCCTGAATCAATATTGATGTTTGCAAGACTGATGCTCGAAAAGTTCGCGCCACTAGATTCAATTGAGACAGCACCGGTGGTTTTTACATTGGCAGTACCGGCGCTAATCACCTTGTCACCGATGATGTTAACTGCAGCTGCCGAAGTGCCGCCACTAATCGCTCCAAAGTCGGAGGTGTAACCCGAGGTGGACAGAACGACACCATCGGACAAACTGTCGATTTTTATAGTTCCGCCTGAGGCCAGCACGTCCACACCAGGCATATAAATAGATCCTGGATTGGTGCTGGCAACAGCAACGTTGTCACCGGTGAAAGTGATATTTCCTCCACCCGTTGCGCTGACTGTCGTACCAGCAAGGGTGAAGTAAAGTCCGCGTTGCCCGGCCCCAGTGGTGGCGTCATCACACTTACCCTGCATTGCGATTGCCGGGGTCGCGTTTGAGGTGGCCGCCGAGGTAATGATGCTCTGGATTGCGCTAGTGGATTCGATGTCGATTCCGTTACCGGTGGAAGTCTGCCAGCCATTCAGCGAAATACGACCTGTGCCGGAGTCAATTTTCAATCCTGCATAGGCAAGGATTCCCCAGCCTCCAGCGCCTGTGCCTTTACCCATAAGCGTTACATCACCGCTGGTGGACAGAATTCTCACGTTGTTAAGGCTCGCGCCATTGCTGGTACCCAACTGAACGCCAGCGGTGCTTCCTGTACTGGTAATTGCGAAAGTAGTCGGAGTTGTGTCGGAGCTTGCAGTTGCTCCACCCATTTTGATAGCTCCAGCAACAGTGGAAACGTCAACATTGTTGTTGAGCAAAATCGCGCCGGTTGAAGCTGCGTCTGCGTTGGCTAGGAATGTGATTGGCGCAGTGCTGTTTGTGCCGGTAACTGCGATTGTGGTTTTTGATGAAGACGAAGCTCCTGCACTTACTTCAATGTTGCCCGTCGCCTTTAGCAAGATACCTGTGCCAGATGTAGCGGTTGTGTTTATTGAGTTAGTGGTGATTGTCCCACCGTAAACGCTTACTGAGCCGGCAATTGAAATCGGGTGATAGATCGTGACGCTATCGGTGTTTGTGCTCTGATCTTTACCAATGGTCAAGCCAGTCATATCAGCAGATTCAACCAAGCTGCTTGCATTGTTCATCAAGTTCAGGTTCTTGAATCCCGTCGTCGCAAGAGGCTGCAATACCAGTGCGCCAGCAGTGTTGAACGTCATATAGTTTGACGCTCCGCTGTTAGTTGAAATCACATTTGAGGTAATGGTGATGTTCGCGGAGCTTGATGTAACCAAACTCTTTGGGCAGGTGGTTGTGTCACAGTAACCAAAAATGTTCTCTGTTGTTCCAACAGCCGACGAACCATATTTTGCGGTGTAGAAACCACCATTCGTATTGGTAGTTGAAGTGTTTACAGTAATCGGACCTGCTGATAGCAAATCTGTACTGCTGAATCCAACTTCAGGCCAGGTAGCGCTTGGTGTCGTGGTTGTACCCGATACGCTCACGCCTCCGGCACCCGTTGCTTGAATAGTGAGCAAGTTGTTGGTGGCGAGACTAAAGCCGGTGATGACACCAAAAAGACTCTGGCTCGAACCGCTGATTGAGATTGCCGGCACAGTAGCTGAGCTCGAGTAGATCTCACTTTCGACAGTTGGCTGGTTGCGAATTACTGTGACACCACCGCCGGTGCTGCTGTTTTGACCATCGATGACAATTTGATTGTCATTTGCCCAAGCGAGAATGCCGTAATCGAAACAAACACCGTGGTTGGAAGTCGCTGAACTGCCCTTGATGCTTAACTGTCCGCCACCGGTATAGAAGTAAGTAAGTGAAGTAGCCGAACCACCAAGACCCGTTTGCACGGCACAGGTACCGTTTCCGGTTGTCACTCGAACAGTTGAAGAGCCCGTCGGGGCAGTGGTACCAGCGGTTCCACCACCGAGAGTTATGTTTCCTCCACCAGTGGAGCTGCGGGTTTCATTGCCGTTGGCCGAATTTAGCTTTGAACCCGCCTCGAGCCAAATTGCTCCACCGTTAGTTGTATCAGTCGAACTATCAGCGTCAGACCAAAGAACCAACGGACCCTTATTGGTTTGAAGAGTCACGGCGTTTGTTGTGGCATCGATGTTCTGCTGACTCTTGAGTGTCAGCGACGCAGTTGCGCCAGAAACCGTGATGTTCTGTTTTGCCAAAATGTCCGAAGTCGCACCGCTGGTTGTCACGTTCACGTTTCCAACAGAAGTGATTGTGCCGTTTAGATCTGCACTAGTCGCAGTGACTGAAAGTGTTGAAGATGAAGTTCCGGTAGTTGTTAGAGAAGCCGATTGAACATACTGCCCTGCGTAAATTGCGATTGGCCCCGCTACTTGCAGAGCGGCTGCAATGGTCACCTTGGAAGTGTTTGTTGATCTTCCAATTGTCAAACTGGTCGAACTAGAGTCAACTGTCATTCCTGACGTAGAGAAATCCGTGTAGAAAGAATTTGCTCCGCTAGGACTCTCTATAATCTTCGGACTAGCACCATTCAGAGCCAAAGACGTAATTACCGGTTTATAAATATCCAGCGTTACACCTGTGCCGCCGGTAATTGTCATTGAAGTCAAGTTGGATGCCGAACCTGAAGTTCCACTTGTGAATGTGACCGAACCTGAAGTACTACTAACTGCGTTGGAGACATTTGTGTCCGTGTAGAAGTCAAAATTTGCAGCATCCAAAGTGCTGTTAGATGTTAGTGATATCGCACCGGAGTTGGACGAAGCAGTTGAGCTGACTACACCACCGTAAAAACCGATACCTAAACGCCTGGTAAACGCACTGTTCGACGCGTCACCGGTGACACTGATGGCCCCTGTAGTGGAAGTGATCTGCGCGGTACCAGTGCCAGACCAACCTAAAACCACTCCCAGGTGATACTTGGTTGTATCAGTGTTAGTTGCAACAGTACGGCCGTTGATGGTGATCGAACCTGAAGTCGAACTTATCGTCGCTCCGCGGTTGATCTGAATTCCAGCACCATACTCTGCGCCCATAGACGTAGAGTCTTGACCACGCATCACAATATTTCCGCTTGTCGAGCTCACCGATCCGGCAATAAAAATTCCACCGTAGCCGCCACCATCCAAGACTGTAACTGAGGTTCCCTTGGCGTAGCCGGTGCCATTGGTATCGCCACCGGCAAGTGTGATAGCCCCACCATTTGATGCCAGGCTCGCGCCACTTGCAATCTTTATTCCACCGTCGCTGGCATTGTCCGTGTCTGAAGAAAGCAAAATAGCTCCAGCTTGGGTACTAATTGCTCCTGAACTAACCACAGCGTTAGCCACAGACCTTAGCGTCAATGTCTTACCTGACCCGGAATTTGTTATGTCCGCACTAACTGTGACATCACCAGTATTTGCGTAAAGCGTCAAGTTGTTGTTCGTAGAAATCGCACCACTTACTGAAACTTTCTTTCCATTAAGCGTGGTGATGCCATTGAAAGTGGTAGCACCAATTACCTTGGTATCCCCACCTGGAGAACTGTTAACGGTTCCATTGAAAGTGTTTCCGGAGTCGAAGACTACGTTGTGACCACTTGAGCAACTGAACGATGCGGTTCCAGAACCCATTGATACCGTCGAGTTTTTTACATATACTCCAGCCACATTGCTCGTGCCAGCGTTGTAAATGTAACTGGTGAAATTCACTCCTCCGGAGTTCAAGCTAACTACGTCATTGGCTGAGCCGTAGTTGATTCCAAGCCCTACGCCATAGTTGTCATTAGTGGCAACAGATGGACTTAATGAAGTTTGACCGGCAATGCTTACCGTACCGCTACCCGCATCGATTGCTCCACTTTCCCAAGCGACGCCATAGAGCAGAGTTACGTTTGTCGACCCATTGGCCTGTCCATTAATACGTACTCCACCATTCGAGGTGCTTATCAATTTCTGATTCGGGATATCGGTATTTACCCCTAGCTGAACTCCCCACCAGTTTCCCGTTGAAGCACCAACACCGGTTGCATAGCCCGACGGGATGGTGAGTGAGTTCCAGGTAGCTGTGGTGTTACCGCCACCAATCGCAACTGATCCACCTTTTGTTTCAAGTGCGTAAGAGTTGTTTCCACCGTTAATCGCAACAGCTCCGCCGTTGCTGTTGTCGGTATCAGACCAAATAATTACGTTCAGTGGACTCGACGCAGTCGTTATTCGTCCAGCAATCCAAATGTTTCTCGAAGTTTTCAGGGTGAGGGTTCGGGCTGCAGATGCTGTCGAACTTAGAGTCGTGCCTGAATTTAGGGTTATGTCTCCCGACGATGCACTTGAGTTATAAGCCCTAAGAGTTACATCACGATTAGAAAGTTCATTTGCCAGAGTCGTGACAGAGATATTCGAGTCTGTTGCAGTAGCCACCCAAACACCAGTTGTTCCAACCCACATTCCAGTTGTGTCGGTCGAGCCCGAAACGACAGTCAATGTGCTCGCATACGCTCGCATTGTGATGGTGGTTTGAATATTTCGATAACCCACGGATTCAAAGGTGAGCGTTACGGAGTTGCCTACGGATAAGCCGGAGAGGTAGAAGCTGAAGGTAGCAGAACCGCTGCTATTGGTATTCACCGTAAGCGTGCTTCCAGCTGAACCATTGATGTTTCCGGTCGAAGTAGACATTGTGATTGGGACAGCCGACGTGGTCAAGTTGGTTCCCGCGGTGTCCTGTAGTTGCACAACACCTGACTGAATACAGTTCTCAGCGATGTTTGCGAGGCAACCTTCAGGAGCAGTTGTAACAGCTAAGACATTCTCAACGAATGACAAAACTGCCACACCGGAACCGCCAGATCCTCCATCTGTTCGTTCGCTTGTACCGTTGTAGTTACCGTTGCTCCAGTCACATGCAGCACCCGCGCCGCCGCCGCCACCAGTGTTTGGTGTTCCGTTATATCCTGCGGTTGCACCAGAACCATTTACATAGTCTGAGCCTCGTCCACCACCACCAGCACCACCAGCGGGGCCGGTCACGGAGTAGTTAAGGCCAACACCAAGGCAGGTTCCAGCTCCACCACCGCCGCCATAGTTAGTAGCCGACGTGCCAGTTACCGAAACAGAAGGTCCCGCCGCACCTGCACTACCCATGGTGATGCCACCGGCATTTGGACAACTGCTCAGACCGTTTCCACCGGCACCGCCTTGAGCACCAGTTCCTCCAGTACCGCCAGTTCCTCCACTTGGGCCATACTGAAAATTGCAACTATTCCAGCCCGCACCTGCGTTACCGCCTTTTGCAGTAAACGTTAGACCCGTGCCCGTTCCTGAGATTGTCGAATCAGACCCACCAAGTGCACCATAGACCCCGATCCAACTTGCTCCTCGGCCGCCCGCACCAATAGTTACAGTTGCCGTCTGCCCGGCACTAATACTTTGTCCGCTGACGTATCTAACTTCTCCACCGGAACCACCAGTTCCACCGTCAGTACCACCACCGCCACCACCACCTACGAGAATTACAGAAACATTTGAGGTGTAATTAGGAAAAGTTAAAGTCGTGGTGCCTGTTACTGTGACAACACAGTTGTTTCCGCTTTTCGCAATCGTTGCGTTTCCTGAAGTACCAATATCAACAGTGCAACCATCACTTGATGCTGAGCGAATTGTTACAGCGTTTGCAGCTTGAAGATTTGGTGCAGTAACAATGAGAACAGCAGCTACAAAAGTTGCCGCGAGCGCGAGAAGTGTTTCGCGTGAGAAGAAAAGTTTTGATGTGAGTGTGCGAATTTCCTTGATCATTTTGCTGATCATTCGCACCTCCTCAGAAATATCCCGGAGGCGACAAGACAGGGCTATCGCCCTTTATTTTCACCCCACCAGGTAGTTAAAGGCTAGGAAACGCCGGGAATTACATGGTTGTAGTTATAGGGATATACCGAACACATTTAAGGGGTTTTTGGGGCACTTTTCTGTGAGTTTTTAAAGCAGAAAACCCGCCGTTTCCGACGGGTTTTCTTAGCTTTTAGCTGAAATTACTTCAGGGTAACCTTTGCGCCAGCAGCCTCTAGAGCAGCCTTTGCCTTCTCTGCGGTGTCCTTGTTGGCACCCTCAAGAATGGTTGCAGGTGCACCGTCAACTAGAGCCTTTGCTTCGCCTAGGCCTAGGTTGGTTAGCGCACGAACTTCCTTAATTACCTGGATCTTCTGGTCGCCAG
>JACCDN010019226.1_pt1 | contig 54120 bp, 47 predicted proteins | sample 7441691 | NCBI WGS metagenome assembly JACCDN01 (sample SAMN15323439, study PRJNA562643) | freshwater metagenome | isolation source: river surface water | place: USA:Blue River Watershed | collected 2017-08-16 | reverse complement strand
ACAGGTGTAGTCGCTGCCCTGAAGGGCCTTTCTGCTCCACGAATCCCTGCGCCATCCAAGGCCAAGGGCGCTCGCGGAGGGCTCAACTCCAAACTTCAACAGCGCTGGGAGCAGCGCAATAATGAGAGCTTTGAGTAAGGGCCTCCTCTTTCAATAACTAGTAGATAACTAGCCGATCTGCCTTCTGGTAGATCGGCTTTTTTGCCTCCATTTGCACCCCTTAAGAGCGCTCTGATGTGAGGTGGGGCGAGGAGGGGAGGGAGTGGGAAAAAAGTGGGCAAAAGTGGTGCGAAAAGGAGGAAAGTGGTGTAAAGTGGGGAATTGAGCGCGGAAATCACGCTCACGACCTTGGGGAAGGCGGTGAAAATCAATGTTCTTAGGCACTCATGAACCACGCCTTGATGAAAAGGGACGTTTGATCCTTCCTGCCAAATTCCGCGAAGAGCTCTCTCCAGGTCTTGTCATTACAAAGGGACAAGAGCGTTGCCTCTATGTCTTTCCAGCAGGTGAGTTCGCCACCATTACAGAGACCCTCCGCCAGGCGCCTGTGACAGCAAAAGCTGCCCGTGATTACCAACGCGTGATGTTCGCCGGCGCACACGATGAAATTCCTGACCGTCAAGGTCGAATCACTATTCCCGCAGGCCTTCGCACCTATGCAGGTCTTGAAAAAGATTGCGTTGTTATCGGGGCAAATACCCGAGTTGAAATCTGGGATAGCTCTGCTTGGGCTACCTATCTCGCAGATCGCGAAACAAGTTTTGCTGACGTATCTGAAGAAGTTTTTCCGGGACTTTTCTAGAGCGTCAGCAAAAAGTATTAAAACTAAATAAAAAAAACTGAATAACAAAAATAAATATGGGCCTCGTTCATCTGTGGCCACCGCCGACCCAATAGCACTACATAACAGTGTGGGCCGACAGCGGCGTCTCTTCCCCGACGTCGCTTTCGAAAAACAATCCGTCGGCCGGCGGTGACCAGAGATGAACGCGGTTCCACAAGAAGTAGTGAAGTAGAAACGAAAGCAGTAACGAGAAGATGAAGTGGGGGAGTTGATGGAGCATATATCCGTCATGCGTGATCGATGCGTCGATCTCCTTGCCCCTGCAATTCTTGCAACGAAGAACCCAGTAATTGTTGATGCAACCCTAGGTCTTGGTGGTCACTCAGAAGCGCTTCTGCAGCGCTTTGAAAATTTAACAGTCATCGGAATCGATCGCGATACGCAAGCTCTTGAAAAGGCCCGCACACGACTTGCTCCGTTTGGGGATCGATTTAAATCAAGCCATGCAATCTTTGATCAATTTGAGAATGTGATTGCAGAACATGGTTACTCCAAGGTCAATGGTGCACTCTTTGATCTAGGCGTCTCATCTATGCAACTCGATCAGAGTGCACGTGGTTTCTCATATTCACATGATGCTCCGCTAGATATGCGGATGGATCAAAGCCGTGGCATTACAGCTGGTGAAATTCTTAATACATATCAACCTGGCGAGCTCGTGCGAATTCTGCGCGTCTACGGTGAAGAAAAGTTCGCAACTCGTATTGTGGAAAATGTTGTGAAGGCTCGAGCAATCGCTCCCATGACCTCGACTGTTGCACTCGCAGAGTTGGTTAAAGAGAGTATTCCTGCGGCGACTCGTCGTACTGGCGGAAATCCAGCTAAGCGAACATTCCAGGCACTTCGTATTGCCGTCAATGATGAACTTGGTGCGGTTGAACGCGCATTGCCTCAAGCTCTTGATTGCATCCTTGTCGGAGGACGCGTTGTTGTGATGTCCTTTCAATCACTTGAAGATCGAATTGTGAAGGAGCACTTTTCACAAGCTTCTACTTCAAAGAGTCCACGTGAGCTCCCAGTAGAACTTCCAGAGTTTGCTGCAAAATTTAAGCTTGTTTTTAACTCAAGCGAGAAGCCAAGCGAGCAAGAACTTGCAGAGAATCCGCGAGCAGCATCTGTGCGACTACGTGCAATTGAGCGGGTGGCAGCATGACGACTGCACAGGCTCGTTCCTCTGCGACTCTGACATCAACTCTGACAACAGGTATCAAGCGTCAGGTTGTTGATCGCACAGCGCAGGTCATCTATGCAACATTCCCACAGATGAGCGTTGCTCAGCAGGCAAGCCGAAAGTACTTTGCGATCTTCGTGACTTCAGTGAGCACTATGGGATTTCTTGCTTTACTTGGAATCAATACCTTGCTTGCTCAGGATGCATTCACACTTTCTAATCTCAAGCTAGAGGCGAAGCAGGTTGCAGATCAACGAGATGCAATCAACCGCCAAATTGATGCCCACTCTGCTCCTGATGCCTTGGCTAAGGCTGCTGCACTGCTAGGTATGAAGGCCTCTGAGTCTCCAGTTTTTCTCAACCTTGCTCCAGAGGATGTGACAAATGGGTAACCTTCTTCTAGCAAAGTCACGCATGCGTCTTCTTGCCCTGGTCTTTATCGCAATCTTCGCTCTCTTCTCATTGCAGCTCGTTCGCGTTCAAGTTGTTGAAGCGGCGAATTACAAAATTCGTGCAATCGATGAGATGGAGACAACGCGCACCGTTCAAGCTCCACGTGGTGAGATCACTGACATCAACGGTGTGACATTTGCAAGAAGCGTCTCAGCAATTTCAATTGTGGTCGATCAAACTCAAATCAAGAACCCTGCGATGACTGCTCAATTTGCAGCCCCTATTCTTGGACTGACCGTTGAAGAGGTTCAGAGTGCAATTACTGGCACACGAAAATACTCAATGGTCCTCAAGAATGGCCGTCCTGCACTTTGGGATAAGTTGACTTCAGCGATTGAAACACATAATGCCGCACTGACTTCTGAGCAGATGGGGGAGCGCATATTGGGCTTCTTCCCAGAGCGTTCCTTCGTTCGCGAATACCCATCTGGGCAGATCATCTCCTCGCTAGTTGGTTTTGTGAGAGCAGATGGAGTCGGCGCATCCGGTATTGAATCGAGTTTAAACTCAACACTGACTGGAGTCTCTGGGCAGTATTCATATGCACGAGCTAACGGAGCGGAAATTCCAGGTTCACAGTCAGAGATCATCGCTCCAAAAGCGGGCAGCACTGTGCGCCTTACCATTGATCGAGACGTTCAATGGGTTGCAGCTGAAGCAATTGCCAAAGCGGTGAAAGATTCTGGCGCTGTAAACGGAACAGTGATTGTGATGGATCCTAAGACTGGGGCAATCATCGCTCACGCAACAGCGCCAACATTTGATCCAAATAATACAAAGGGTGTTCCACTGGAGTTGATGCGAAATCCTTCAGTGCAAGATGTCTATGAGCCAGGTTCAACTGGCAAGGTAATGACTATGGCAGCTGCGCTTGAAGAGGGAACAATTACACCGACTACTGTCTTTAGAGTTCCTTATAAGCTCGTGCGTGCAGGTAAGCCATTTAAGGATCATGATCCACATCCTGTGCAGCACCTGACGACAACCGGAATTTTGGCAGTTTCAAGTAATACCGGATTGATTAAGGTCGGAGAGACAATTGGAAGCCAGAAGCTTCACGATTACCTCAGTAAGTTCGGAATCGGAAGCAAAACGGGTTCAGGCCTTTCGGGCGAATCAGCTGGAATCTTGCACCCGGTTGATGAGTGGACTGGTACCTCTGCTCCAACAATCTCTTTCGGACAGGGCTATTCAGTGACAGCAATGCAGGCCACAAGCGTCTTTGCAACGATTGCAAATAATGGAGTCCGTGTGTCTCCGACAGTTATTGCGGGAGTCAGTGATGCAGAAGGCCACTTCACACCTGCATCAAATCGTGAGTCAGTTCGAGTTGTCAGCGAATCCACAGCAACATCACTACGACTGATGATGGAGAGCGTCGTTACCGCTAATGGAACTGCCCCGAGTGCTGCAATTCCTGGCTATCGAGTTGCTGGCAAAACTGGTACCGCTCAGCGAGTTGATCCGATTACAGGAAAGTACAGCGGTTACACCGCATCCTTTATTGGATTTGCACCTGCTGATGCTCCACGTTATGTCATCAATGTGACCCTGCAGCGCCCTACCAATGGCCACTTCGGTGGATCACTCTGTGGGCCTGTCTTTAAGAAGGTCATGACCTTTGTTCTTCAATCAGAGCATGTGGCCCCAACAGGGACGGCAGTTGTTCCAGTTGCACTTACCCAGTCTGATCTCAAGAGAATGAAGACAGCACCTGCAAGTGTGAAGAAGCCATGATTCGCCCGCTGACCTCCTTCTCGCTATCACTGGATGAAGCGGCGATTCTGCTCAGCGCTGAGAAAAAGAATTACACATCTGTTGAATTTACAGGCGCTACGCATAATGACGCATTTGTGCTGCCTGGAGATATTTTTCTCGCATTTCCTGGGGCAAAAAGTCATGGCGCGGCGTTCATTGAATCCGCAAAGAGTAAAGGGGCTGTTGCAGTTCTGACGGATGAGGAAGGCGCAAAAATCTCAGCGTCACTTCCCACACTTGTGGTGCGTGATGCTCGAGAAGCAGGAGCCATTCTTGCCTCGCATCTCTATCGAGAGCCATCCCGGTCAATGCAAAGCATTGGAATTACTGGAACTAATGGGAAGACAACTGTCACCACTTTGCTCTACCAAATTTTCTCTGCCGTTGGACGTGAAACAGGGCTCATTGGAACTGTAGAAACGCGCATAGGCACAGAAAGGATTAAGAGCGATAGAACCACCCCCGAAGCTAGCGAACTAGCTGCCCTGGCCGCGTCAATGGTGGAGCAACACATGCGCCATCTTGTCATGGAGGTTTCCAGTCACTCACTCTCGCTTAAGCGCCTTACAGGGACTCATTTTTCTATTGTTGGCTTCACCAATTTGTCACAGGATCATTTAGATTTTCATGGTGACATGGAACGCTACTTTGCTGCAAAGTCAGAGCTCTTCACACATGAGTATGCAGATTTGGGATTCGTTAACATCGACAATAGTTACGGATTGCAACTATTTGAGCATGCACCAATTCCTGTCATTTCACTCTCTCGAACACTCAAGAGCGCGACTTGGCACTTCACCGAGATCCATCGGACCAACAATGGTTTTGAATTCACAATGCGCGGGCGCGATGGCATCCTGATTGAATCAAGTTGCAAAATCTTCGGTGATTACAATCTAGATAATCTCTTAATGGCAGTTGCCATAGCCTATGAGTGCGGAATCGATCCTCTAGAGCTCGCATCAATTATTCCTTCCCTTACTGGTGCACCAGGACGACTTGAGAGCGTATCGCTTGGTCAGAACTTCACAGCCCTGGTCGACTACGCACACTCACCAGATGCGGTAGAGAACGTTCTCAGCGCTGTGCGAGAATTTACATCAGGGCGAGTAATTGCAGTCTTGGGATGTGGCGGTAATCGCGATGCGACCAAGCGTCCACTCATGGGAAAGGCCCTTGCTCAGGCAAGTGATGTCGCAATTTTTACAAGCGATAACCCACGTAATGAAGATCCTGCGGCAATCCTTTCGCAGATGACAGCCGGAATTTCGCTATCACCATCCTGCATCATTGTTGAAGATCGCAGTGCTGCGATTATCCATGCGGTGGCACTTGCAGCAGCAGGAGATACGGTGGTCGTTTTAGGTAAGGGTCATGAAATCGGTCAAGAGATTTCAGGGCGCATCACCCCATTTGATGATCGCATAGAGCTAGCGCGAGCGATTGAGGGAAAGAAGTGATAACTCTTAAAGCGAGCACAATTGCATCAATTGTCAATGGTACTTTCTATGGTGAAGATTGTGAGATTAACGGCAGCGTTGAAATCTCATCGAAAAGTTGTACAGCTGGATCGATTTTTGTCGCAATTGCAGGCGAGAGAGTTGATGGACATGACTATGTATCAGATGCAGAATCTCGAGGTGCGTCTCTTGTCATCTCAACAAGAGAGGTTGGTTCTCGCTGCATCGTTGTTGAGAATCCAATTGAGGCAATCACTCTTCTAGCAAGACATATTCGTACTCAGTTACCAAAAATGATGGTCATAGCAATAACTGGCTCTCAAGGTAAGACGACAACTAAAGAATTACTTGCATCGGCTCTTCGTATCAAGGGTGAGGTAGTTGCACCTTCTGGTAATCACAATAATGAAATTGGCGTTCCCTTGACCCTGCTTAAGTGCAAGGAATCCACCGAATTTTGCGTAGTGGAAATGGGTGCTCGCCATCAAGGCGATATCTTGCATCTTTCATCAATTGCTCAACAACATATTGGAGTAGTACTACGAGTTGCTGCAGCCCACATTGGCGAATTCGGGTCATTGGAAAACATTGCACTGGCTAAGTCAGAGATGATTCAGGGATTATCCTCCGAGGCAATAGCGGTATTAGGTGATTACGATGCATTCACCCCTGCAATGCGCTCACTTCATCAGGGGCGTGTTCTTATGTTCGGAGAGAAATCTGAAGATGATGTCCGAGCTGCCGACATCGAGTTACGTGATGGTCGCCCGTACTTTGATTTAGTGACACCGGAGGGGCGCAGCACTGTTGCCTTGCGCCTGGTCGGTGCCCACCAGATCGCCAATGCGTTAGCGGCTGCAACAGTACTGCATGCCCTCAAGTGGAGTGCAGAGGAGATTGCCGGGGCGCTTTCTTTGGCAGAAAGTGATGCAAAGTGGCGTATGGAGCTTCATGAACTTCCAGATCTTCTCCTCATCAATGATGCCTACAACGCGAGCCCAGACTCAATGGCTGCTGCGATTCGCACGCTGGCCCATCTCTCACAAGAGCGTGGGGGAGAGTCGTGGGCATTCCTTGGAAAGATGGCTGAACTCGGCGAGTCAGCGGTGCACGAACATGAAGCTATTGGCACCCTTGCCCTAGAGATGGGTATTGATCACCTCGTTGCAATTGGTGCACCTGAATACGGTGCGCGCTTAACAAGTGACGGGGCAACATCAGTACATATCTGTGCTGATAAGGGTGAAGCTGAACGTTTTATAGGTTTTCTCAATAGGGGCGATGTGGTTCTCTGCAAGGGATCACGCTCGGCAGGCCTAGAGGAAATTGCAGTCAAGATCGAAGAGAGCTGGATGTCACGAATCGAGGAGCAGGCATGAAAGAAATTTTGATCGCAGGATCTTTGGCGCTCTTCTTCTCTCTCTTTGGCACACCCGTACTAATTAAGTGGCTTGCGCGACGCGGATTTGGGCAATTTATCCGCGATGATGGTCCGACATCGCATCACACAAAGCGTGGCACCCCAACTATGGGTGGATTGATGATTATTGCAAGTGTGATTGCCGCATACCTGATTGCACACTTGATCTCAGGCAATGTCATCAGTACATCAGCTCTTTTGATTATTGGACTTGTCATTGCTCTAGGTTTTATCGGCTTCCTCGATGATTACATGAAGATTTCACGTCAGAACTCGCAAGGCATTAATGGCAAGCAGAAGATTGCTGGCCAAGTTCTTGCCGCTGCCATATTTGGCTATCTTGGTCTTCAATTTCCAGATAAAGATGGGCTCACCCCTATCAGCCTTCAGCTCTCGACTGTTCGAGACACATCAATTACCTTAGGTGTCATCGCCGTCGTGCTCTGGATTGTATTAATGGTCACGGCAGCAAGTAACGGCGTCAATCTCACCGATGGCCTTGATGGATTGGCAACTGGCGCATCAGTAATGACCTTTATCGCTTTCATCATGATTGGCGTTTGGGAGTTTGGACAAAGCTGCGCAATTACTGCAACGAGCAATTGCTATAACGTCCGCGACCCACTCGATCTAGCGGTGCTTGCAGCGGCATTTGCAGGAGCTTGTACAGGTTTTCTTTGGTGGAACGCTTCTCCTGCACGAATCTTTTTAGGAGATACAGGCTCACTCGCACTTGGTGGTGCACTTGCAGGATTTGCAGCCTCTCTACGTGTGCAACTTCTCCTTATTCCATTGGGAGGCCTCTTCGTCATCATCACTCTCTCTGTAGTGCTCCAAGTTCTCTACTTCAAGGCAACCAAGGGCAAAAGGCTATTTAAGATGGCGCCTCTGCATCATCACTTTGAATTGATGGGCTGGGGACAAGTCACGGTTGTATTGAGATTCTGGATTATTGCTGGATTGAGCGTGGCACTTGGACTCGGCCTCTTTTACACACAATGGGTAGTCAGTTAAGAGTTATCGCTGATGGCCCTTTCGTATTACCAATCACTGAGTGATAAGCGCATCCTCGTAGCTGGAGCTGGAGTAACCGGTGTCGCTGTTGCACAGGCACTTGTAGCCAAGGGAGCCAATGTCTGTTTTGCAGATGAGAAAGTTACCGAGCTTCCTTCATTTGAGGTAAAGCGTCCAGATGAATTTTCAGCAGATGACTTTGATGCCCTGATGATCTCTCCTGGATGGCGCGAAGATCATCCGCTTGTGCAGTTAGCGCGCGGTGGGGGCAAAGAGATTCTCAATGAGATTGACTTTGCGTGGTCGCTAAAGCAGGAGCGCAATCCTGGGCAGAAATGGCTGGCTCTGACTGGAACAAATGGCAAGACAACTACCGTTGAGATGGTGGCACATATCTTTGCTGAATCAGGTGTTCGCGGGCGTGCCTGCGGAAATGTTGGGACCACTGTTATTGAAAGTGTGACAAGCAGCGAAAACTTTGACTATCTCATCCTGGAACTCTCATCCTTTCAATTACATTGGCTTGAAGATGCACAGTTCATATCATGCGCAATTCTCAACATTGCAGATGACCATGTGGATTGGCATGGATCATTTGATGCATACGCGGCCGATAAGATCTCTCTCTTAGATCAATCCACGACTGCCATCCTCAATGGCGACGATGGGGAAGTAGTTGGTCGAACCTCACATTGGCTTGGCCGGAAGATCTTCTACTCAATTGATACTCCAGCACCAGGTGAACTTGGTGTGGTCGAGGAGCTATTGGTTGACCGAGCATTTGTCGCTGACCCACAAGAGGCTGCGATGATTGCAGAGCTCTCAGAGATTATTCCGACAGTTCCACACCAAGTTTCAAACGCGCTTGCTGCAGCTGGGCTTGCAGCAACAGCTGGAATTTCCCATGAGAAGATTCGTGAAGCGCTGAGAAGTTTCAGACCAGGTCGCCATCGCATAGAAGAGGTCTGCATCCATGATGGAGTGCGCTGGATTGATGATTCAAAGGCAACTAACCCTCACGCAGCTGCAGCATCCATCCTTTCTCATTTCTCAGTCATTTGGATTGCAGGAGGCCTGGCAAAGGGCGCTTCCATGACACCACTTATTGATCGTGTGTGGTCTCGCCTTAAAGCGGCAATCCTTATTGGTGAAGATCGAGGCCTGATTGAGCAAGAGTTGCGGAGCAAGAATCCTGAGTTGCCAATCATCCTTATCGATCCACCTGCTGGATACATCAAAGGCAGTGAGGACAATGATTTTATGGAGCGAGTAGTAGCTACCGCACAGGGGCTCTCAGAAGAAGGTGATGTGGTCCTCTTAGCACCTGCATGCGCATCGATGGACCAATTCCTCTCTTATGCCGACCGCGGAGATAGATTTAACAGCGCAGTAAAGAAGGCTATACAGAATGGCAAGTAAGCAACCATCGCCAGTTAAGGATTTCTATCTTCTCAGCGCAAGTGCTGGAATCTTAATTGTGCTAGGTCTTGTCATGGTCTTCTCAGCATCTTCAATCCATGCTATTGACACAAAAGGCTATGCCTTCGCAGTCGCTTTACGTCAATTCATCTTCTTGGCCGTCGGCCTCCCATTTGCACTCTGGCTTGCTCGATTTAAAGTCCAGACATGGGAGCTCATTGCCCGATTTGGATTACTTATCTCAATTGCACTTGTAGCTGTGGTGATGATCCCAGGAGTTGGTAAAGAGGTTAATGGAAATCGAAATTGGATTGACCTTAAAGTTATTGATGTGCAGCCTGGAGAGTTCGTCAAGTTCTTTCTGATTTTGTGGGCAAGCCTGCTACTTGCAAAGAAAGAGCGCGCAAAGAAGATGCAGTTTCATGTGATTGCACTTATTGCACCAGGCTTCTTCTTGGTCATGGCAATGATTATGCGAGGTGGCGATTTAGGTACAACTTCTGTAGTGGGGGCAATTCTTGTCGGACTTCTTTTTATCTCCGGAGTCGATATCAAGAAGATGATGATGGTTGGCATATCAGCGGGAGTTCTTCTTGCGGCAGCGATTGCTACATCAGATTACCGTCGTGCTCGATTCTTAGCATTTATCAATCCCTTCGACCCCGATGAATACAAGAACTCAGGTTGGCAACAGGCGCATAGCCTGCTTGGTCTTGCAAGCGGAGGAGTATTTGGCGTTGGCCTAGGTGGCTCTCGCCAGAAGTGGGGCAATCTAGCTGAGGCGCATACTGACTTCATCTTTTCCGTTATCGGAGAAGAGCTTGGACTCATTGGAGCCTTTGTAGTTCTAGTTCTAATGGGTGTATTGATTTTCTCTATTGTCAAAATTGCACTTCGCGCACGTGATCCATTCTCGCGTTATGTCTGTGGGGGAATAGCAACCTGGATAGGAATGCAGGCATTTCTTAATGTTGGCACGGCCATTAGCGTTCTTCCCGTTGTTGGTGTGACACTTCCGCTGGTCTCTTATGGCGGTTCTGCCTTACTTACTACAGTAGTTGCATTAGGTTTTGTCGTGGGCGTTGCTCTTCGCGATAAGGAAGTCTCTCAGGCTCTTATTGCCCGCTTTGCACAGAAGAAGTGAGTTAGAAAGATGAGATCGAATCGATGAAGGTTCTCCTTGCAGGTGGAGGCACAGCAGGCCACATCGAACCTGCAATTGCTGTCGGACGTGCTCTGCAAATGCGCAATCCAGATTGTGAGCTCCTCTTTCTAGGTACTTCAGAGGGGTTGGAGAACACTCTGATTCCAGCTGCTGGATTTAAGCTGCATCTGATTCCTAAGGTGAAGATTGCCCGCAGGGCTCATCCTTCACTTCTGAAAGTCCCCTTTCAGCTGATCTCATCTGTATTGGCATCTGCACGTGCACTCAACGGAGTGGATCTCCTCATAGGCTTTGGTGGGTATGTATCGGCTCCCGCTTATTTGGCAGCCAAAGTACTCAAAGTGCCCATTCTTATTCATGAGCAGAATGCTCATCCTGGATGGGCAAATCGTATTGGGGCACGATTTACCTCACATGTTGCGCTGAGTTATCCCATTAAGAAGGGCGCACTTCACAAAGGCGTCTTAACTGGCCTGCCTCTACGAAGTGATGTGATTGAAGCCTGCCGGAGAGCTTGCAGTGACTGGAAGAGTGCTCGTGAAAGCGCAAAGCATGAAGTAGCAAGTCAATATGGTCTCGATAGTAAGAACCCACTCATCTTTATCTTTGGCGGTTCACAAGGTTCACACGCCATCAATGCTGTCATTGAGGGCGCTCGAGGCGACTTAGAGAACTATGGCTACTCAATGATTCATGGAGTAGGAAAGAGTAATCTGCTTCCCGCATCATCTAATCACTATCGCCCTCTCTCCTATATTGATGAGATGGCAAAGCTCTACCTAGCCGCTGATCTCATTATTGCCCGAAGCGGCGCCGTGACCTGCGCAGAGATATATGCCCTTGGAAAATTTGCCCTGTTTATTCCATTGCCTGTGGGCAACGGAGAGCAGGCACACAATGCAGCCCCCTTGGTGCAGGCAGGGAGAGCAAGAATCATTGAGCAATCAAGTTTTACCTCAGAATGGTTGGCCTCTCATATTCAAGACCTCATCGCAGAGAGCGGTAAGAGAGAGTTTGCAGGTTCACTCGATTCAATCGATGCAGCCGATAAGATTGCAGAGATCGCGCTAAAAGTCGTGAATGAGATTGGTCGGTAATGACGCTTAACGGTAAGAGAGTGCACTTTATTGGCATTGGTGGCTCTGGTATGAGCGGCCTTGCACGTATTGCACTTTCTGACGGAATTCATGTTTCGGGTTCTGATGCAAAAGAGTCCTCAGTACTTAGTGCCCTCAAGGCTCTCGGCGCTGAGGTCTATACATCCCATGAAGCTGCCCATATTGATGATGTGGATGTTGTTGTGTATTCAACCGCCATTTCTCCTTCGAATCCGGAGATGGTGCGCGCTGCAGAACTTTCACTTCCAATTTTGACAAGAGCTAAGGCTCTAGCACTTCTCATGAATGAGAATCGAGCTATTGCTGTTGCTGGCACACATGGAAAGACGACGACCTCTTCGATGGCCACCGTTGCGTTCCAGGCCTGTGGAATAGATCCCTCATTTGCTATTGGAGGAATTCTCACTGCATCGGGTTCAAATGCCCATCGCGGCTCCGGTGATTTCTTTATTGCAGAGGCAGATGAATCTGATGGCTCGTTTATTGAATACCACCCTCTCGCTGCGATTGTTACCAATATCGAACATGATCATGTTGATTTCTTTGCCACACCAGAGGCGGTAACGGATGCATTTAACAAATTTGCCTCGACTATCTCAGCAGAGGGCTTCCTTATCTATTGCAAAGATGACTCCGGTTCACGTTCACTGGGGGAGAGTGCACTTGCTTGCAAAGCCATCTCCTATGGTGTTCATGATGAGAGTGATCTACACATTGATCAGATTGAGCTTCACCCAGCAGGCTCTCGCGCACGTGCGCTCTGGAAGGGGCGAGTTGTCGGCTTTATAGAACTCTCCGTTCCAGGCCACCATAACCTTCTCAACGCAGCAGGAGTCTTAGCCCTTGGTCTTGCTTTCGATCTGCCTGCCACAGATCTGCTGACAGGACTTCACTCATTTCGTGGAGCAGGGCGACGGTTTGAGTTAAAGGCAAGCGTTCATGGCATCCGCATTGTTGATGATTATGGTCACCACCCCACAGAGATTTCAGTAACTCTTGAGGCTGCCCGACGATATGCAGACACTGGAAAGCTTTTAGTAATTTTCCAGCCACATCGATATTCTCGCACCCAAGCGTTTCTAGATGATTTTGCGCTTTCACTCGATAAAGCAGATGATGTCACTCTGCTCGAGATCTACGCAGCTAGTGAGAAACCAATCCCAGGAGTAAGCGCCGCGCTGATAGCAGAGCGAATGAAACGTGGGCACTTCATTCCTAACTTTGCAGAAGCAGCAGATCGTTTGGTCGAGATTGCAGCTCCTGGTGATGTAATCGTCACCCTGGGTGCAGGCGATGTAAATTCGTTAGGACCAATCATTGCCGATGGACTAATTCGCCGCTATGAATAAAAGAGCGAAATTCCTCTTAGCATCACTGGCGCTCTTCTCTCTCATCGTCTATCTGCTTGCGTGGTCGCCGTATTTAACTGTGAAGGAGATTTCAGTTGTTGGCGCTCCGGAAGAAGTTGCATCGTCTGTAATCACCCAACAGAGTGAAGTTGCAATTGGAGATAAACTTGCGCGAGTAGACCCTCGCGCAATTAAGAATCGCTTAAGTGAACTCAACTGGATTAAGAGTTCAGAAATTGATCGCCAGTGGATTAAAGGAATTGTCACCATCTCGATTACATCACGGATTCCGGTCGGTATCTATGATGGACAAGTACTCGACTCCACAGGCGTGCTCTTTGATTACCCAAGCCAGGTCCCCGATGGCCTGCCGGTTGTGATCTCCTCCACCCCAGATTTGGGGCTGGATGCGATCTCCCTTTTTAAGAAATTGCCTGCCCAGATTCGCAAGAATCTCGTCTCAATCAGTGCAGTCAAAGAGAGCTCAATATCATCGACCCAACTTATTCGAGGAAAGCTTGTGGTGGTGCAATGGGGATCTCTTGATGAGATAGCTCTTAAAGTGCGTGTATATCAGGCACTTATCGCACTACCCGAAAACAAAGTTCTGAAGAGAATTGACCTCTCAGCACCACATGCACCGATAGTGAAATAAGGGCTCTAAAAACTCTCTACAACAGGTAGAGGTATTTCTTCGTGTTGGTTTTTGATTAGAGACGCTCAACAACATACCTTGCCACCATCAAAGTGAATAGAAATGTAACTCTCAAGAGAGAGTTTACAGTTCTTAAGGAGGCTCCAGGTGGCTGCACCACAGAATTATCTCGCCGTTATCAAGGTCGTCGGAATCGGCGGCGGCGGTGTTAATGCAATTAATCGAATGATTGAAGTTGGACTCAAAGGTGTTGAGTTCATTGCCATTAACACAGATGCACAACATCTCTTGATGAGTGATGCTGATGTGAAGCTTGATATTGGTCGCGCATCAACAAAGGGTCTTGGTGCAGGTGCTGCTCCTGAAAAGGGTCGTCAAGCTGCAATTGATCACACTGAAGAGATCGAAGAAATTCTCCGCGGTGCAGATATGGTCTTCGTTACAGCAGGTGAAGGCGGAGGAACAGGTACCGGTGGAGCACCGATTGTTGCAAAGATTGCGCGCGATCTTGGCGCTCTCACTATCGGTGTAGTAACTCGTCCATTCTCATTTGAAGGAAAGATTCGTACTCGCCAAGCTGAAGAAGGAATTGCTGCACTTCGCGAACATGTTGACACTTTAATTGTTATTCCTAATGATCGCCTCCTTGCGATCTCTGATCGCAATATCACTGCGATGGATGCATTCAAGAGTGCAGATCAAGTTCTTCTTTCAGGTGTCCAAGGAATCACAGAGATAATCACCCAGCCTGGTTTGATTAACCTCGACTTTGCAGATGTGAAGACAGTGATGACAGATGCAGGTTCAGCTCTCATGGGTATTGGTTCTGCTCGCGGAGAAAACCGTGCTTCACGTGCAGCTGAGCTTGCAATCTCTAGCCCACTTCTTGAGGCATCTATAGATGGCGCCATGGGAGTACTTCTCTCCGTTGCAGGTGGCTCAGATCTTGGCCTCTTTGAAATCAATGAGGCTTGTGAGCTTGTTCAAAGCGCCGCCCATCCTGATGCTCGTATCATCTTTGGTACAACAATCGATGATGCCCTCGGTGATGAGGTTCGAATTACAGTCATAGCAGCCGGGTTTGCAGGTGGAGAGCCAACTAAGGTGGCTATGCCAACTATCGATGCAACAACTCTCTCGGGAGTTGCCGATCCAATTCCTTCGAATGATCCACTTTCAGTGGCTCTTGATCTCGATGGCACTCAGGGTCGCAAGCGCATCACGTTTGAAGAGCTTGTTTCTGAGGACGAGATCGACGTTCCCGACTTTATGAAGTAAAGCGCTCTCAATGCGCATTAGCTTTACCAAACGCACCGGAGGCCTAAGCCACGGTGCGTTTGCATCTCTGAACCTAGGTGCTCACGTGGGTGATGACTTAGAGCTGGTGGCTGGTAACCGGGCATTGGCGGCAGCTGACTTTGGTCCAGTTCAGTATATGAACCAAGTCCATGGCGATCGCATCGCAATTATCGAGGAGATATCCGAAGAAGTACCCACAGCAGATGCTCTTGTGACGGGTATACCTGGCATTGGTTTAGCCGTAATGGTTGCAGATTGCATTCCCCTCTTACTGCATTCTCCGGAAGTTGTTGCTGCAGTTCATGTCGGGCGCAAGGGATTGGTCAATGGCGTTGCAGTAAAGACAATTGAATTAATGCAAGAGATGGGCGCTTCGAGGATTTCGGCAACAATTGGCCCAGCAATTTGCGGAACTTGCTATGAAGTTTCCGAAGACATTTACTCAGAGGTTACTTCATATTTCCCCTTGGCAGCTTCTCGAACCGAACAGGGGACTCTTTCATTAGATCTTCCCAAGGCGCTCATTGCAGTTCTTGAATCACGCTCGATCGAGGTCAGCAATGAGTCAATCTGCACCGTTGAATCAGATGATCATTTCTCTTATCGTCGCGACGGTGTTACCGGACGCCAAGCTGGATTCATTGCACTATGACAGATCGCCATCGTGAGATAGCGGAGAACTTGGCTGTTCTTCGCGAAGAAATTTCCCCATTTGATCCCACACTTATCGCAGTGACAAAGACCTACCCTGTCAGTGATGTCGCAATTTTGAAGAGTTGCGGCATTTCCGATTTCGGAGAGAACCGGAATGAGGAAGGTGTGGAGAAATCACCACAAGTTCAAGGGCGTTGGCATTACCAAGGTGAGCTTCAAAGCAAGAAGCTTCGAAGCATTTTGAGCTGGGCCGATGTCATTCATTCACTGGATGAATTGCGCCATGCAATTCGAATTGAGCAGATTCTGAAGGAGACGGGCGCAGAGATTGATCTCTTTATCCAACTCTCACTCGATGGAGATCCCTCTCGCGGGGGAGTGAGCGAAGAAGGCCTCTACAGCTTGGCTGAATCACTTCTTGCAATGAGCCAGATCACGCTGCTTGGAATCATGTGCGTTCCCCCTGTGACTGCCCGCCCCGAGGAGGCCTTCGCCAAGCTCTCATCTATTCATCACGAGTTCTCACGTCGATTTCCAGAATCCACCGCGCTTTCTGCGGGGATGAGTGGTGACTATCTCTTTGCGCTAGAGCATGGTGCGACACATATACGCGTGGGGAGCAAAATCCTCGGTCCACGTGACTACCCCCAGTAACCTATAGCCATGTCTATGCTCAATAAAGCTATGGGTTTTCTCGGTCTCGTAGATACCGATGAAGATCTCGAAGTCAAAGAAACTCCCATCCAGAACCGTGAGACAACGACTCGCGATACAAATCGTCGTGCAGCCGAGTCAACAGGTGTCACTGTCATCGGAGCGAGCACTGCGGTAAAGAGAACTCCTGAAATTATCGAAGAGTCTTCCTACAACATCATCACTCTTCAGCCACGTTCATATTCAGAGGCTCGTAAGGTGGGCGAGTATTACCGTGAAGGCAATCCCGTCATTATCAACCTTGACGACATGGAAGAGGGCGAGCGTAAGCGTCTCGTTGACTTCGCCAGTGGTCTTGTCTTCGGTCTCCATGGACGCATTGAGCGCATCAGTCTCAAGGTCTTCCTTCTCTCACCTGCAAATGTGAATGTGAGCAATGAAGATAAGAGTGCAGCTCAGGCTACATTCTTTAACCAGAGCTGATTTACTTTACGCATGCTCAAATCGCTCATTCTGCAATTCTTATTTCTCTTTAAGGTTGCGCTCTTTCTCCGTCTGATTATCGATTACATACGCATGTTTGCGCGCAACTGGCGCCCGAATGCATTCTTAATTGCGATCTTCGAAGTCGTTTACTTGATAACTGAGAAGCCAATGGCCTTCGTGCGTCGCTTTGTTCCACCGCTTCGCCTTGGCGGCGTAGCACTGGATCTCTCATTTATCGTTCTCTTCATCGCAATCTCTTCAGCTGAAAAGATTGTGGTCGCCCTTCTCTAACTTAAGAGTTCTTCTTTAGAGCAATTGATAGATTGAGATCGCCATCGCCAAGGGGGAGTGACTCATCTCTGGTTGATGAGAGTGCCAATACCTCTTCGCATATATGAGCCATGCCTGATTCAAGTGTTGCCACATGTTCAGGTGCACAGTTCCAGCTCAGAGCAATCCGATCAGAGATATCAAAGCCATCACTCTTGCGACGCTCTTGAATCGCACGAATTACCTCACGAATGTTTCCTGCAGCAATGAGCTCGGGTGTAAGGGCCAAATCGAGTGCAACGCTCTCGCCATCGTGGCTTGAGACCATCCAGCCGCTCTTCGGAACCTCAGTAATGACTAGATCTTCAAGTGCAAGCTCGAAATCGCCGACAATTGCTGAATTAGTCGAACGCAATTGCTTGACTAGGGCGACAGGATTTTCGGCCAAGAGAAGCTTTGCAACCTCTTGCACAGATTTTCCATACTTTGCCCCTAGGGATTTGAAGTTTGCCTTGATGGAAACATCAACAAGGTCGCCATCAGCATCGGCGATATCTGCAAGATCAATGACATTGAGTTCATCAGAAATCTGCTCCTTCATCTCGGGTGGGAGCGTCGCCCAACCATGGGCAGAGATCAGTGCGCGCTGAAGAGGCTGGCGAATTTTCACCCCTGACTCAGCACGTGCTGCTCGACCGAGCTCGACAACACGTCGAGTCATAGCAACTTGAGTGTTGAGCTCTCGGTTGATTAACGAAACATTTGCAACTGGAAAATCTGTCAGATGAACAGAGATTGGTGCTGCTGAATTTGCCACACGAATCAACTCTTGCCATGTTTGCTCTGCGATAAATGGAACCATCGGAGCCAGGAGTTGGGTCAGTGTCTCTAGGCATTCGTGAAGAGTGGCAAGAGCTGCAACATCTCCATCCCAGAAGCGACGTCGTGAGCGACGAACATACCAATTTGAAAGATCATCGATGAATGCTGCGAGAACTTTTCCAGCTGCTTGTGAATCAAATTCGCTATAAGCCTTATCAACTGACTCGATCAGCAGGTTGAGCTCGCTCAGAATCCACTTGTCCATAGTTGAACGTTCAGCAACAGCCGGGCTTTGATCGAGAGTGAAATCAGATGCCTGTGCGTAGAGGGCGTGGAAAGAGATCGTGTTCCAATAAGTCAGAAGAGTTTTACGAACAACATCGGAGATTGCATCGTGACCAACACGGCGCGATGCCCACGGTGAACCAGCTGCGAGCATGTACCAGCGGACAGCATCTGCACCATGCTGATCCATAAGGGCCATTGGTTCAAGAACATTTCCTAGATGCTTGCTCATCTTGCGGCCATCTTTATCAAGAATGTGTCCTAGGCACAGGACGTTCTCATAGGAGCTCTCATCAAAGACAAGAGTTCCGATTGTCATCAAGGTATAGAACCAGCCTCGAGTCTGATCAATTGCTTCGCAGATAAAGTCAGCTGGGTAGGCAGCTTTAAATTTCTCGACAGAACCTTCCTTATGTGGATAGCCCCACTGTGCAAATGGCATGGATCCTGAGTCATACCAGCAATCGATTACTTCAGGTATGCGTGTCATTATCTGGCTGCATTCACCACAGGCAAAGGTAATGTCATCAACAAATGGACGGTGTGGATCTAGATTTGAAAGTTCTTGTCCTGCAAGTGCACCTAATTCGGCAAGTGAGGCGACACAGACTTCATGCTTATTCTCGCAGCGCCAAATAGGCAGGGGAGTACCCCAGAAACGATTACGCGAAAGCGCCCAATCGATATTGTTATTGAGCCAATCTCCATAGCGTCCAGTCTTAATTGTCTCTGGATACCAGTTGGTCTTCTCATTCTCGCGAATGAGTGCATCCTTAATTGAGGTTGTGCGGATATACCAAGATGGTTGTGCGTAATAGATCAACGCTGTGTGGCATCTCCAGCAATGTGGATATGAGTGTTCATATTGCTGACTCTTATATAGAGCACCTGATGCCTTGAGCTCCTTCACCAATGGCTTATCGGCATCTTTAAAGAACATTCCACCAACTACAGGAACATCTGCAAGGAAGGTTCCATCTGGGGCAACGGGATTTACAACTGGAAGTCCGTATGCACGGCAAGACGCAAGGTCATCTGCACCGAATGCTGGAGCTTGGTGAACAAGTCCTGAGCCATCCTCTGTTGTCACATATGTTGCCATGATGACGTAATGCGCATCGGCAATATCAATGTAATCAAGAGGGCGCTTGTATGCAACGCGCTCTAGAGCGCTGCCTTTAAAGCGCTTCAGGATTTCATGTTCGCCAGCTACAGATGTAAGTAGCGCTTCTGCGACTACAAGAACTTCGCTCTTCTCGTCAACAGTTGTTCGCACAGCGACATAATCGACATCAGGATGGGCAGCGATCGCAGTATTTGATACAAGAGTCCACGGTGTGGTCGTCCAAACAAGAAGAGATGCATCAAGTTCTTGCAGCTCTCCTGATGTGATTGGAAAGCGGACGTAGACAGATGGATCTGTGACAGTTTCGTAACCCTGAGCTAGCTCGTGATCTGATAATCCAGTTCCACATCGAGGACAGTACGGTGCCACTCGGTGATCTTGTACAAGTAGACCCTTCTTCCAGATTTCTTTAAGGCTCCACCAAACAGACTCAACGTATTCAGGTGCCATCGTCCAATATGCCTGATCGAAATCTACCCAAAAGCCCATGCGTTCAGTCATGCGAGTGAATGCATCAACATGGCGCGTTACTGAGCTCTTACATTTCTCATTAAACTCGGCAATTCCAAATTTCTCGATATCGCCTTTGCCGGAAAATCCAAGCTCTTTCTCAACGGCAATCTCAACAGGCAATCCATGACAGTCCCACCCTGCTTTACGGGTGACGTACTTGCCCTTCATTGTTTGATAACGAGGGAAAACATCTTTAAACACTCGCGCTTCAATGTGGTGAGTTCCAGGCATTCCATTTGCAGTAGGAGGGCCTTCATAGAAGGTCCATTGCTGTGCACCGCTGCGAGATTCGAGTGACTTCTCGAAAACTTTATTGCTCTTCCAGAAATCAAGGATGGAGTGTTCCATCGCAGGCAGGTCAATCTGCGGTGCGATTGCGTTAAAGCTCTTCTTTTCGGTCATCTCTCACTCCATCTCTATGGGCCATCTCAATTACGAGATACGCCTCTGTAGAACTTGGAGGGACGAGCCTTTTAGCTCGCGGTACCACCCGCCTTGCAGAAAATCTCTGCCGCTTCCTTACCTTCGCCTGGGCTGGTTCTACCTCACCGCCAATTACTCGGTGCATCTTCCAGCTAGCTCGTGAGGTGATCGCCTCGTCTACGCCAGGTTCCTGCGAAGTACTGCCCGCCTAGTCTAAACCATCGTGCGAGGAGCCTGAAATGCGTGGCGTAGTTGGCGAGAGAGGGTAATTAGGCATAAGGTGCGCGGCGTGTCAGTGAAAAAGGTCATCAAGAAGGCTCTCGCCAAGAAGGCGACTGCCAAGAAGGCCCCTGCAAAGAAGGCAGCGCCAGTGAAGAAGGCCGTTGCCAAAAAAGCTGTAGCCAAGAAAGCACCGGCAAAGAAAGCCGTAGCCAAGAAAGCGGTCGCAAAAAAAGCAGCGCCAGTAAAGAAGGCAGTGCCAGTAAAGAAAGCGGCAGCAAAGAAAGTTACTGAGATAAAGAAGGCGCCAGGTCGCCCCTTCCCTTCAAAAGTTGGAAAGACAACACTGACTGTTGATGAGAAGTCTCAAACGGTTTCAGTTGCAACAGTTGTTGCCCCCACAGCGGCGCCAGTAGTTGAAGAGCGTCGCTTGGTCATGCCACCTCCGCCACGTCCTGTGAAGAGTGGGAAGAAGGTTGCTCCTCTTAAGCCGCTCAAGGCTGCGCCTACACCAGTGCTAGCAGCAGAGGGAGAGGCTGCTTGGTCTGCAGCAGAACTCAAGGCAATGCGCACTGAACTTTCTAAGGATCTTCTTCGTTTGCAAAGTGAACTCGCAGCGGTTGAATCCGAGATGGATGAACTCATTGCTGATGCCGGAGACGGTGCTGGTGATGATCAAGCAGATTCAGGGACAAAGACTTTCGAGCGCGAACATGAGATGTCTTTGGTCATTAATGCGCGCGACATGGTTCTCCAAACAGAGCGCGCTCTCTCTCGCATCGATAACAAGACTTATGGAATTTGCGAAGTATGCCAATCTCCAATTGGTAAGGCTCGTCTACAAGTGTTTCCTCGCGCAACTCTCTGCATGATTTGTAAGCAGAAGGAAGAGCGGCGCTAAAGTGCGCCGAACTTTTTCAATTCAGCGCTTTGCCGCTCTTGTATTAGTTATATGGTCTATCGACTTTCTTACTAAGAATTGGGCTGTGACTCATTTCTCCGCTACTCCTCAGCCAGTAATCGGAACTTTTCTTCAATTTAGATTACTTCGCAATCCTGGGGCAGCTTTCAGTATGGCAACGAGCTTCACAATAGTGTTTACCTCAATCTCCATCATCGTTGCCATATTTATTCTTCGTTATGCAGCGCGAATCACCTCAACGGGATGGAAAGTTGTTGCCGCCCTAGTTCTCGCAGGAGTTCTGGGCAATCTCACAGATCGCATCTTTCGGGCACCAGGTTTTCTCTATGGCCATGTAATCGATTGGATTCAGATTCCTCATTGGCCAATCTTTAACATCGCAGATTCATCCATCACCATCGCTGCTGCAATCGCAGTCGTGCTCACGACGCGCAATGTGCGCCCAATAGAAGTAGATAAGAGCGGCAACAATGGCTAGAGAATCTCGCACACTTATAGTTCCTGAAGGTGTCGCTGGAGAGCGAATCGATAGTGCTCTGACACGCGTTCTAGGCCTGTCTCGCACTGCGATTGTTCGATTGATTGAAGACGGCGATATTTGTAGTGATGGTCGCCCGCTTGCAAAGTCAGAGCGAGTCACAGCAGGTCAGATGCTTGAAGTGCTCATGCCAGAACAGATCAATCAGGATCCAATTCCATTGACCCCTCTTGAAGGTCTCACTATCGTCTATAACGATGATGAGATTGTTGTAGTGGATAAGCCAATAGGTTGCGCAGCGCACCCAGCTCCGGGATGGACTGGTCCTACCGTAATTGGCGCACTCATCGCTGCCGGATACACAATCTCTACAAGTGGACCGGCAGAGCGCGCAGGAATTGTGCACCGTCTTGATGCTGGAACGAGTGGGTTGATGATTGTTGCAAAGACTGATCGCGCATACCTGGCCTTAAAAGAGATGTTTCGCACCCATGAGATTGAAAAGACATATCACGCACTTGTTCAAGGACATATGGATCCATCAGAGGGAACGATTGATGCCCCGATAGATCGCCATCCAACGCAGGATCATCGCTTTGCAGTTGTTGCAGATGGCAAAGAGAGCATCACTCATTATGAGGTAATCGAGTATTACCGAAGCGTTTCGATGGTCAAGGTTGAACTTGAGACAGGACGCACACATCAGATCCGCGTTCATTTCTCCGCACTTGGTCATCCTCTTGTGGGAGATACGACATACGGCGCAGATCCTGTCTTGGGAAAGTCGCTAGCAATGCGCAGGCCATGGCTTCACGCCCTTGAGCTCCGATTTGCTCATCCAGTTTCGGGCGAGGCGATGGTTTTACGCGCAGAGTATCCAGCTGACCTTCAGGCTTCGCTGGCGTTGCTTTCCGATGCGGTTTTGCCCTAAAGGGCTACTCTTTGCCAATAATGTCATCTGAAGATCAATTAGCTTCACGGGCATCGACGCAAGACTCCTTTGTGCATCTTCATGTACATACCGAGTACTCGATGCTCGATGGAGCAGCGCGCGTCGGCGATCTCGTTAAAGAGGTTGCACGGTTAGGTATGCCTGCCATCGCGATGACAGATCATGGAAATGTCTTCGGTGCATTTGATTTCTATAAGCAGGCCAAGAAGGCAGGCGTTAAGCCAATCATTGGCATTGAAGCCTATGTGGCTCCCGAATCACGCCATGAAAAAAAGCGCATTCAGTGGGGCGATGGCGGCGAAGATGATGTCTCAGGTGGTGGCGCTTATACCCACATGACAATCTTGGCCGAGAATAATCAAGGCCTAGCAAACCTTTTCCGACTCTCATCTCTTGCCTCTCTTGAAGGCTATTACTACAAGCCGCGCATGGATCGCGAGCTCTTGTCGCAATACGCAGATGGCCTTATTGCAACAACTGGGTGCCCAGGTGGTGAAATCCAAACTCGTTTGCGCATGGGCAAATATAAAGAAGCGTTGCGCGCAGCAAGTGACTTTCGAGATATTTTCGGTGCCAATAATTATTATCTCGAATTAATGGATCACGATATCGATATTGAGAACCGCGTCAAAGCTGATTTGATGAAGCTCGGCAAGGATCTCAAGCTTCCGCTTCTAGCTACCAATGATCTTCACTACACATTCCATGATGATGCTCCTGCACATGAGGCGCTCCTCTGCGTTCAATCTGGATCGACTCTTGCAGATCCCAAGCGATTTAAGTTTGAAAACTCTGAGTTCTATGTCAAGACAGCAGAGCAGATGCGACATCTCTTTAAAGACACACCCGAGGCATGCGATAACACTTTGTTGATCGCAGAGCGCTGTAACGTCACTTTGCGAGAGGGCGAGAACCTCATGCCTCGCTTTGATGTGCCCAAGGGAGAGACTGAAGATTCCTGGTTGCGCTCTGAAGCCGTTCGAGGGCTTGCTGAGAAATTGGGTGAAAGACTTACCCCGGCACATAGCCAACGTCTCGAATATGAACTTGGCGTCATGATCGATATGGGATTTCCGGGTTACTTCCTCGTTGTTGCTGACTTGGTTAACCATGCCAAGAAAGTTGGAATTCGAGTAGGTCCCGGTCGTGGATCGGCAGCAGGATCACTTGTTGCATATGCGTTAGGAATCACCGGACTTGATCCAATCGAGCATGGACTCCTCTTTGAGCGATTCCTTAATCCTGAGCGTATCTCTATGCCTGATATCGATCTCGACTTCGATGAACGTCGCCGTTCAGAGATGATTCGATATGCAACAGAGAAATACGGCGAAGATCGCGTTGCTCAGATCATTACCTACGGAACAATTAAGTCAAAGCAAGCGCTTAAAGATTCCACTCGCGTTCTTGGCTATCCATATGCCATCGGTGAGAAACTTACAAAGGCCCTTCCACCTTCTGTAATGGGTAAAGACATCACTCTCAGTGGTGTCTTTGACAGTAAAGATTCTCGCTATGGCGAGGCGGGGGAGTTCCGCCAACTCTATGAGACTGATGTAGATTCCAAGCGAGTGGTCGATCTTGCGCGAGGCCTTGAAGGTCTGAAGCGCCAATGGGGTGTGCATGCAGCTGGAGTCATCCTCTCGCGCGATCCTTTGCTTGATGTCATTCCTATTCATCGCCGCGAATCAGATGGCTCCATCATCACTCAATTTGATATGGGTGCATGTGAGGCTACGGGTCTTCTCAAGATGGACTTCCTTGGTCTACGAAATCTCTCAGTACTCGATGACACGCTAGTGAACATCAAAGAGAATCAGAATATTGATGTAGTTCTAGAAGATCTTCCACTTTCAGATCAGAAAACGTTCGAGCTTTTATCACGTGGTGACACTCTCGGTGTATTCCAACTCGATGGTGGTGGAATGCGTTCGCTTCTTCGTGCGATGTCACCTGACTCATTTGAAGATATCTCAGCTGTTATTGCCCTTTATCGTCCTGGGCCTATGGGTGAGAACGCACATAATGATTACGCCGATCGCAAGAATGGCCGTAAACCAGTTGAGCCGATTCATCCCGAGCTCTCGGATGTTCTTCAAGAAATTCTTGGCGACACATATGGATTAATCGTCTATCAAGAGCAGGTAATGGCAATTGCCCAGAAAGTTGCAGGCTTTACTCTCGGTCGCGCGGATTTATTGCGTAAAGCGATGGGTAAGAAGAATAAGGAGATTCTAGATAAAGAGTACGTTCCTTTTGAGGCTGGAATGAAGGCCAATGGTTTTTCAGAGGCATCAATTAAGCGTCTCTGGGAAGTTTTGATTCCGTTCTCTGACTATGCATTTAACCGCGCTCACTCTGCAGGTTATGGCGTAGTTTCATTCTGGACTGCATATCTGAAGGCAAATTTTCCGACTGAATATATGGCGGCACTTCTCACATCTGTGCGCGACGATAAAGATAAGTCTGCGCTCTATCTCTCAGAATGCCGCCGCATGGGAATCAAGGTACTTCCACCGGATGTTAATGAATCCAATGGCGAATACACACCGCGTGGTCGTGATATTCGATTTGGGCTCGCTGCAATTCGCAATGTAGGCGAGGGTGTCGTGGCATCAATCAAGGCATCGCGTGAGAGCAAAGGCCGTTTTGCATCCTTTGGCGATTTCCTCTCCAAAGTCGATGCTCAGGTATGTAATAAGAAGACAATTGAGTCACTTATCAAGGCTGGCGCTTTCGATTCCCTTAACCATCCTCGAAAAGGTTTAGTAGCAATTCACCTCGAAGCAATTGATTCTGTGATTGAAACAAAGCGTGCAGAAGCAATTGGTCAGTTTGATCTCTTTGGGGGCGAGAGCAGCGCAGATATCGCAGGACTGGAGATCGAGATTCCGGCAACCGAGTGGGATAAGTCAACGTTGCTCGCATTTGAGCGTGAGATGCTCGGGCTCTATGTCTCAGACCACCCGTTGTTGGGAGTCGAACACATACTGCGCTCACATACCGACATGTCCATTAGCGCCCTACTCGATGATGGAATGGCTGACGGAGTTGTCACTATCGGTGGATTGATCACTGGAGTCCAGCGTAAAGTTTCTAGACAAGGCGCATCATGGGCTGTAGTAAATATTGAAGACTTAGAAGGTGCCATTGAGGCGCTCTTCTTTGCAAATACTTACAATCAATATGCCCTCTCACTCACAGAAGATCGAGTAGTCGTAATTCGTGGTCGTTTCTCTCGCAGCGATGAGCAGGTGAGATTTACTGCACTTGAAATGAGCATGCCGGATATCACAGGTGGTCCGACAGGCCCTCTCGTTATCTCACTTCCAGCTTCTCAAGTTACCCCTCCGATTGTGGAGCGCATGAAGGAGATCTTGAAATCTCATCCAGGCAAGCGAGAAGTTCATCTCCATGTAGTCGAGCAAACCAAGACAACGACTCTGAAGATTGACGCTCTCGTCACATCATCGCCAAGTTTGAGCGCAGATCTCAAGGCAATTCTTGGAGTTGAATGCATCGTGCGCGGGTAATTGGCGTCGCACCAGATAGCCAACGCAAAGTAGAATAAGCACATGTTGCGCCGCGTGGACCTTCGGGGAAAACACCTGAGTAAAGGTCAATATCAGAGAGAGCTTCCGCGAGCGAGCCTAGATGTGGTCGCGGCCATGGAGACAGTTGCGCCAATATTGGAGCAAGTACGTACCGGCTCTGAAGCAGATTTAATTGAATTGGCTCAGCGATTTGATGGTGTTGCCCCTGCATCCATTCGAGTGCCACAGAGCGCTCTCGATAAGGCTCTTGCAGAACTAGACCCCGCCATCCGTACAGCGCTAGAAATTTCAGCAGATCGAATCCGCACTGTTCATCGTGCACAGCTACGAAACGAATCCTCAGTAACTGTCGTTGATGGGGGAGTCATCTCCGAAAAGTGGATTCCAGTTGATCGAGTAGGGCTCTATGTGCCAGGCGGTCGCGCTGTATACCCAAGCTCAGTGTTGATGAATGTAATTCCAGCCCAGTTAGCTAACGTACCCAGCATCGCAGTGGCATCACCTCCACAAGCAGAGTTTGCAGGATTGCCACACCCAACTATCTTGGCGGCATGCGCACTTCTTGGTATCACTGAAGTCTTTGCCATTGGTGGAGCTCAGGCGGTTGCTCTCTTTGCATACGGCATGGATGGGCTCTGCGAGAAGTGTGATCTCGTCACAGGCCCGGGCAACATTTATGTTGCAGCAGCAAAGCGAGCTCTGCGTGGAGTCATTGGAATTGATTCAGAGGCAGGACCAACCGAGATTGCCATTTTGGCAGACTCTTCAGCGCTGCCGGCAGATGTTGCAACGGATTTGATTAGCCAAGCCGAGCACGATGTCATTGCTGCAGCAGTATTGGTAACTGATTCGCAAGAATTAATTGATCAGGTAATAGCTGAACTCGAAAAGAGAGTTCCTCTGACAAAGCACTCCGAACGTATTCGAGTTGCACTTGCTGGTATCCAATCCGCAGCTGTTCTTGTCGATGATATTGCTCAGGGCTTAGACGTTGTTAACGCATATGCAGCTGAACATTTAGAGATTCAGACTCGCAACTCAGCAGCCGATGCCGCACAGATTCGCAATGCAGGGGCTGTCTTTATTGGCCGTTTTTCACCTGTCTCACTTGGTGATTATTCAGCTGGCTCAAATCACGTTCTTCCAACAGGAGGATGTGCCTGCCACAGTAGTGGTTTATCCGTTCAGAGCTTCTTGCGTGGACTTCACTACATTGAATACAACCAAGAAGCTTTTAACGATATTGCAGATACAGTGATCACGTTGGCAAAGTCGGAAGATCTTCCTGCTCATGGCGAGGCGATTTCTGCGCGATTTGAGTCACTATGAGTCAATGGCCTGAGTGGCTTCCACTCGCAAGTCGACTTCGCCCACTCTCACCTTATGGCGCGCCTCAAGTTCCCGCTGAGGCAACACTTAACACAAATGAGAACCCATATTCGCTCTCGCCAGCAATCTCTCTTGCCATAGCTAAGCGAATCGAGAAGGTAGCCAAAGATCTCAACCGTTACCCAGATCGCGATGCGACCACCCTGCGCACCGCCCTTGCTACTTTCGTTAATGGCCTTTCAGGCACATCGTTGACATACGAAAACATCTGGGCTGCCAATGGAAGTAACGAGATTATTCAATCTCTCTTCCTGGCATTTGGTGAAGGTGGAGCTCTAGGTTTTACACCTTCTTACTCCATGCATCCTCTGATTGCACGCGTTACCAATTCTCCTTGGATTGATGGCCGACGTGAAGCAGACTTTTCACTCAACATTACATCTGCCATCACAGCTATGAAAGAGAGCTCTGCATCTCTGACGTTTATCACAACTCCCAATAATCCAACGGGATCATCGGTCACACTGTCAGAGATTGAAAAGCTAGCATCTGAAAGCACAGGATTGCTGGTGGTTGATGAGGCTTACGCTGAGTTCTCAGATGAAGTTTCAGCAGTAACGCTGATCGAGAAGTACCCCCAGATTGTTGTTATTCGCACTATGAGTAAGGCGTTCTCCTTCGCGGGCATACGCCTTGGCTACTTAGTCGCCCATCCTGCTGTTATCGATGCAATGCTTTTGGTCCGACTGCCCTACCACCTGAGCGCCATTACTCAGGCAGCAGCTGAAGTTGCACTCGATTACAAGGATGAACTTCTAGGAAATGTTGCACAGATTAAGACCCACCAGCGCACAATGACGGAGGACTTAAAGAAGCTAGGGCTGGAAGTTATTCCAAGTGAAGGCAACTTTCTTCTCTTCTCAGGATTTGATATTCCTGCGTCAACACTTTGGCAGCAGCTCCTTGATAGAGGTGTATTGATAAGGGATGTGGGATTATCTGGTTACCTACGAGTGAGCATCGGCAGCGAAGCCGAAAATGCCCTCTTCCTGAGCTCCTTAAGAGAAATACTTGAGAAATCAAGAAAAGTGACCGAATAAAGAAGTAGAAGGAGAAACTAATGAGACATGCACGAGTAGAGCGCACCACTAAAGAGTCAAGCGTTCTTGTCGATCTGACCCTTGATGGTAGCGGCGAGATTTCTGTAGAGACAGGTGTTCCATTCTTTGATCACATGATGTCTCAACTGGGCAAGCATTCGGGCTTTAATCTGATCATTAAAACAACTGGGGATGTTGATGTCGACTCTCACCATACAGTTGAAGATACCTCTCTGGCATTTGGGCAAGCTCTGCGCGAGGCTCTCGGTGATAAGGCAGGCATTCGTCGCTTTGGTGATGCGATGGTTCCACTTGATGAAGTTCTTGTGCAGGCAGCTGTTGACCTTTCAGGTCGTCCTTACCTCGTACATCGTCAGCCTGAGATTGTTGAACTCATAGGAACTTTTGATACCACTCTTGGGCGCCATATTTGGGAGTCCATAGTTGCAGAGGCTCGAATAGCACTTCATGTCAGAGTTCTTGAAGGTCGCAATGCACATCACGTATTCGAGGCACAATTCAAAGCAGTTGCTCGCGCACTTCGCGATGCCGTATCTCTCGATGGGCGCGTAGCTGGCATCCCATCAACTAAGGGCACTCTCTAACTTGATCGCAATTCTTGATTACGGCTCTGGCAATCTCCGATCTGCGCTGCGCGCATTTGAGCGTGCCGGTAAAGATGTCGAAGTCACATCTGACTACGAAGTAGCACTTGAAGCCGAGGGACTCGTAGTTCCTGGAGTGGGAGCTTTCGCTGCATGCATGGCAGGGCTTAAATCGGTCCGTGGTGATCAATTAGTGCGGGAACGTACGGCACTTGCTCGTCCAACATTGGGAATATGTGTTGGAATGCAGATCCTCTTTGCACGCGGCCTCGAACATGGTCAATGTGAGGGGGTGGGTATGTGGGATGCAACAGTGGAAAAACTGGAGGCAAAGGTTCTTCCGCATATGGGCTGGAATACTGTTGATGTTGCACCAGAGAGCGCTCTGTTTAAAGGAGTAGAAGGTGAATCTTTCTACTTTGTACATTCTTATGGAGTTGGGCAGTCAGTGGGCAAGCGCGAGAGTTGGACGGATTACGACACTCGCTTCTTAGCTGCGATAGAAGATGGCGTTCTCTCGGCTACACAGTTTCACCCTGAAAAGTCCGGAGATGCTGGTCTTCATCTGATCAAGAATTGGGTATTAACGCTATGAGCAATTCAAAATGAGTTATCTAGAACTTCTTCCTGCCGTTGATGTAAAAGACGGCCGTGCAGTTCGCCTTGTCCAAGGTGAACTCGATGCTGAGACTGCATATGGTTCACCGTTAGATGCAGCACTTGATTTTCAGACATCGGGTGCGGAGTGGATTCACCTTGTAGATCTCGATGCTGCATTTGGTCGTGGAGAAAATAGTGCACTCCTTGCCGAAGTTGTTGGTCGCCTCGATATCAAAGTAGAACTCTCCGGAGGAATTCGCGATGATGCATCACTTGAGCGTGCCCTCGCAACAGGGTGTCGTCGGGTGAATTTGGGAACTGCGGCACTTGAAAACCCTGAATGGACTTCACGAGTGATAGCTCAATATGGAGATCGTATCGCTGTGGGTCTTGATGTCCGTGGTCACACTCTAGCTGCACGTGGCTGGACGCAAGAAGGTGGAGATCTCTTTGAAACGATTGCACGTTTGGAAAAAGATGGTTGCACCCGTTATGTCGTCACCGACGTCACTAAAGATGGAACGCTGAAAGGTCCTAATCTCGAACTCTTGCGCGAGGTCTGTGCGGCAACAAGTAAGCCGGTGATTGCCAGTGGCGGCATTTCATCTCTTCAAGACATTGCTGCATTAAGCGCACTTCGTACTATCGGCGTCGAAGGTGCAATCGTAGGAAAAGCGCTCTATGCCGGCGCGTTTACACTTGAGCAAGCTTTGGAGTTGACTCGCAAGTGAGCCTTTCTCTTCGAATTATTCCTTGTCTAGATGTCACTGACGGACGAGTTGTCAAAGGTGTCAACTTCACCAATCTTGTCGATGCAGGCGATCCCGTTGAAATGGCTGCGCTCTATAACGCTGAAGGCGCTGATGAACTTACATTTCTAGACATTTCGGCAAGTGTTGCAGGACGAGAGACGACGCTAGATGTTGTGCGTCGCACAGCAGAGCAGGTCTTCATTCCTTTAACAGTTGGCGGTGGAATTCGCAGCGTAGAAGATGTTGATCGATTGCTCCGAGCGGGGGCAGATAAAGTTTCAATCAACACATCTGCTATTGCGCGTCCAGAGCTCATTGCCGAGATTGCCGATCGATTTGGCTCACAGGTACTTGTACTTTCTGTTGATGCACGTCGGGCAAATACTGATTCAGGCTTTGAGGTAACCACTCATGGTGGTCGTCAAAGCGCAGGCCTGGACGCTCTTGCATGGGTAGAGAAGGCGTGCGCTCTTGGAGTTGGCGAAATTCTCCTCAACTCGATGGATGCAGATGGCACTCGTGCCGGATATGACATAGGAATGATTACTGCAGTTCGTGCAATTTCCTCGGTTCCTTTGATTGCAAGCGGGGGAGCGGGCGCTCGAGAGGATTTTGCACACGCACTCGATGCAGGCGCTGATGCACTGCTTGCTGCGAGCGTCTTTCACTTTGGAACCCATCGCATCAATGATGTGAAGAAATACCTGGATTCATGCGGATATCCGGTGCGCAAGAGCAGAAGCTTCTAAGGCAGAATACGCACATGAGAGTTCAAGGCGATGTGGCAGCGCTCCTCAAAGAGGGAGTTGAACTATTTCCGGCTGTTGCCCAAGATGCCAAGACGGGTGAAATCTTGATGCTTGCCTATATGAACCGTGAGTCGCTAGAGGCAACCCTTAAGACAGGACAGGCAACCTACTGGTCGCGCAGTCGCAACGAGCTCTGGATTAAAGGCGCAACATCTGGTCACACTCAGACTGTGATTTCAGTTGCCCTTGATTGTGATGGAGATGCACTAGTTCTGCAGGTTGAACAAGTTGGCGCTGCATGCCATACAGGTGATCGCACCTGCTTTCATCGAGAAATTCCGGTTGAGGGTCGATGAACCTCGCTGAGTTTCGCAGCTATGCGCGAAACCACAACGTCATCCCAGTATTTCGAAAAGTTTTAGCAGATGGCGAGACACCGCTTGGAATCTACAAGAAGTTGGCACAGAACAAGCATGGAACATTTCTTTTGGAATCTGCAGCCCATGGTGGTGCTTGGTCGCGCTACTCATTTATTGGAGTTCGAAGCCAGACAACTCTGACTGAGCGAGATGGAAGAGCTGCCTGGCTTGGCACTCCACCAGTTGGCGTTCCAGTAGGAATGGATCCACTTCAAGCGTTGAAACTTTCTGTGGCGCACCTGAAAACTCCAATCATTGATGGACTTCCACCGCTGACCGGCGGACTTGTTGGCTATATGGGATATGACGCAGTTCGACGTTTAGAGAAATTGCCGACACTTGCAGTCGATGATCTCAATCTGCCCGAGATTGCTTTTATGCTCACCAGCGATCTTGCTGTTATGGATCACTCTGATGGCACCGTCACACTGATCGCCAATGCAATCAATTGGGACGGTTCTGATGAGCGCGTTGATGAAGCTTATCTTGATGCTCAGAATCGTCTTGATCGCATGCAGCAGAACCTTCTCTCAGCACTTGCAGGCGATGTCACTGAAATCCCACCTTCTACACTTCCAGAATTTGATCGCAATATCTCTGCCGAAGAGTTCCGTGCGAAAGTAGAAATTGCCAAAGAGGAGATACGTGCAGGAGAGGCTTTTCAGATCGTCATCTCCCAGAGATTTACCACTGAATGTCGCTCTGATTCTCTTGATGTCTATCGGGCACTTCGCCTGAGTAACCCAAGTCCATATATGTATCTCTTCCGTTTCGAGAGTGGATTCGATGTTGTGGGTTCAAGTCCAGAGGCTCTTGTGAAGGTAACTGGCCGTGAAGTTATGGTTCATCCCATCGCTGGAACTAGAAAGCGATCTGCTTCGATTGAAGAAGATATTCGTTTAGGCGAAGAGCTTTTAGCTGATCCCAAAGAGCGGGCTGAGCATCTGATGCTCGTTGATCTTGGTCGCAATGATGTGGGACGCGTCTGCACACCGGGTTCGGTTGAAGTGATCGACTTTATGCATATTGAGCGATACTCGCATGTGATGCATATTGTCTCCACTGTCGTTGGCGAACTTGCAGCAGATGCAGCTCCTATCGATGCGCTCTTCTCAGTTTTTCCTGCCGGCACACTTTCAGGTGCTCCTAAGCCACGAGCGATGGAGATTATTGAGCGTCTTGAGCCAACACGACGTGGCCTCTATGGTGGAGCCATCGGCTACTTTGACTTCACTGGCAATATAGATACGTGCATTGCAATCAGAACAGCGCTGATAAGAGATCATAAGGCCTATGTTCAAGCAGGTGCTGGGGTAGTAGCAGACTCAGACCCAGAGAGTGAGAACCAAGAGACTCTGAATAAGGCAGCAGCTGTATTAAGAGCGATAGCAATTGCAGAGGGAATAAGGGGAGTCAGATGACAAAGGTTGGTTTCTTCGTTCTGCTTATTGCAATCATTGCAATCGCAATTTCAAGAAGGATGCGACTTTCAGATCGCTACGAACGAAATAACAAGAAGGCAACTCCATCCTCGCCTTGGAAGGCGATGGATCGTGGAATTGATCCCACTGATGAGGAGAAGAAGTGAGTGTTCTCGACTCCATAATCGAAGGAGTTCGTGAGGATCTTGCAGATAGGCGCATCTCTTTGGCTCAGATCAATGAGAAGCTCTCGCAAGCCCCAGCAGTCATCGATGCACATCTGGCATTGAGAGCACAGGAGATGAATCTCATTGCGGAGGTAAAGAGGTCATCACCTAGCAAAGGTGTGCTCTCTGATATTTCAGATCCCGTGGGACTCGCATCTAGGTATCAAGAGGCGGGAGCATCGGTGATATCTGTCTTGACCGAACGTCGCAGATTCGGCGGATCACTTGATGATTTAATCGCGGTTCGCAAAGGGGTGACTGTTCCTATTTTGCGAAAAGATTTCATGGTCGATGAGTATCAATTTCTTGAAGCGCGTGCAGCAGGTGCAGATGTAGTCCTTCTTATCGTGGCTGCTCTTTCAAAGAATCAGCTCAAAGATTACTTCGACCTTGCAACCGAGTTGGGTATGGCATCACTGATTGAAATCCACACCCGTCAAGAGCTCGAAGATGCTTTAGAAATTAACCCTCGTATTGTCGGAGTTAATGCTCGAAACTTAAAGACGCTTGAAATTGATCTAGCAGCCTTTACTGAGCTGATCCCTGAAATTCCTTCATCGATAATTAGGGTTGCAGAATCTGGGATCTCCACACGAGCCGATGTTGAGTTGGCTCAAAGTGCAGGTGCTACAGCAATCTTGGTGGGTGAGACTCTAGTTCGGGCGGGTAATCCGGCTGAGAAAATCGACGCGCTCTTAGGTGGCACTCGGAGGTAGGCTCGCCCCATGACTACTGAAGCTACTAGTGAGATTGCAGGCCATTTCGGTCCCTACGGTGGTCGTTTTGTTCCAGAAGCATTGATTGCTGCCCTCGATGAGCTCGATGCTGCCCACCAAAGTGCGCTGAGTGATCCAATCTTTCAACGTGAGCTATCTGAGTTACATCGCACATACACAGGTCGTCCATCAATTCTGACAGAGGCGAAGCGCTTTGCTACCTACGCCGGCGGAGCGCGAATCTTTCTCAAGCGTGAAGACCTCAACCACACTGGTAGCCACAAGATCAATAATGTTTTAGGTCAAGCACTTCTGACAAAGAAGATGGGCAAGAAACGCATCATTGCTGAGACAGGAGCCGGCCAACATGGCGTTGCATCTGCAACCGCTGCTGCGTTGATGGGTCTGGAATGTGTTGTCTATATGGGCGAAGAAGACACCCGTCGCCAGGCGCTCAATGTTGCTCGAATGAAGTTACTTGGCGCTGAGGTAATTCCTGTGACTTCAGGTTCTCGGACTCTCAAGGATGCGATTAATGAGGCGATGCGCGATTGGGTTACCAATGTTGAGACCACTCATTACCTTTTAGGTACTGTAGCTGGCCCGCATCCTTTCCCAACGATGGTCCGTGATTTCCATAAGATAATTGGCGAAGAGGCGCGCGAACAGATGCTCACTGAGGTGGGTCGACTTCCTGATGCAGTTCTTGCCTGTGTTGGAGGTGGATCTAATGCAATTGGAATCTTCCACCCCTTTATTAACGATAAAGATGTGCGCCTGATTGGTCTTGAAGCAGGTGGTGATGGTGTGGCAACAGGTCGCCATGCAGCAACAATCACTGGTGGATCTGCCGGTGTGCTTCATGGAACTCGTTCTTATGTTCTCCAAGATGAGAATGGACAGACAGTAGAGTCACATTCAATTTCAGCAGGGTTGGATTATCCAGGTGTGGGGCCAGAACATGCCTACCTTCACGATATTGGCCGCGCCGAATATCGGGCAATTACTGATGCTGAAGCAATGGATGCTTTCTCATTACTGTCAAAGAGCGAAGGCATTATCCCTGCAATTGAAACAGCTCATGCACTAGCTGGTGCAATCAAGGTTGGTAAGGAGCTAGGTCCAGACGGCGTCATCCTTATCAATCTTTCGGGGCGTGGAGATAAAGATGTTCAGACAGCTGCTGCCTACTTCGGAATCCCGTTGGAGTAATCGATGAGCACCCCACTTGAGGATATGTTTGTAAAGGTTCGAGCAGAAAACCGTTCAGCCCTTATTGCTTACATACCAGCAGGATTTCCAACCATTAAAGATTGTCATCGTGTCATCGAGGCATTCATCGAAGGTGGAGTCGATGCAATAGAGATTGGCTTTCCTTATAGCGATCCCGTAATGGATGGGCCAACGATTCAGGCTGCCGCTGTAACGGCGCTTGAGAATAAGACCTCGGCCGCAGATGTGTTCGACGCTCTAGAAGTTGCAACCAGTGCTGGCATTCCATCAGTTGTGATGACCTATTGGAATCCCATTGAAAAATTTGGCGTCGAAAAGTTTGCGCAATCAATTTCAGATCGAGGCGGCTCGGGAGTAATCCATCCTGACATCACTATTGAAGAATCAGCCCAATGGTTAGCTGCCACAAAGAAATCCGAGATTAATCCAATCTATGTTGTTGCACTCAGCACTAGTGATGAACGACTAGCAAAGGTCACCGCTGCCTGCTCAGGCTTTATCTATGCAGCCTCAATTATGGGAGTCACCGGCGCACGTGCCTCAGTCTCATCTGCAGCCGGGGATTTAGTCGCTCGTATTCGTAAGGTCAGCTCATTGCCCGTTGCTGTGGGCCTTGGCGTTTCCACTCGCGAACAGGCTCGCGAGGTTGCCGGTTATGCCGATGGGGTCATCGTGGGTTCAGCCTTTGTCAAAGCCCTCCTTGATGCCCCCGACATCGAAAGCGGCCTTGCTGCAGTCAAGCACTTGGCTCAAGAGCTCTCGTTAGGCGTTCGCGGTAAGTAAGGCCTTATATTTAGCTCAGGTTTTTACAGAGACATCGAGAGATAGAGAAGGAAATCATGGCTGCTCCAAAGGGTAAGAAGAGCGAAGATACTGTCACACGAAATATCGTGATCGGAACAATCGTATTTGTTCTCGTTGCAGTGAGTGGATTCATCTATTTTGAGAAGAACCAAGAAAGCGCCATCTCCCAGGCGATTCCTTCAGCAGTCTCAGAGGAGAGCGGTTACGCCATCTCCTTTAACACCGAACTCACCGGAGTTCCTGTTGTTGATATCTATGAAGATTTCCAATGCCCTGTCTGTATGCAATTTGAAGCAGTCAATATGAAGTATCTCGAATCATTGGTAACTGAAAAGAAGGCAACTGTGCGCTATCACATCCTCTCCTTCCTTGGAGATGAGTCAAAGCGTGCTGCAAATGCATCTGCTTGCGCCAACGAAGAGGATAAGTTCCTTGCATTCCATAGCGCGATGTATGCAAATCAACCAGCTGCCGAGAACTCAGGAGAATGGTCAAACGATCGCCTGATTGCAATTGGTAAGGCAGCCGGAATCTCCAGCAAGACTTTTGAGAGCTGCGTTAATGAAGGCACCTATGCAGGATGGGTTCAAAAGGTTGCAGAAGCTGCTGCGAAATCTGGCGTGAACTCAACTCCAACTGTCTTCGTTGATGGCAAAGAGATTGATCGCAATAAGGATTACTTCTCAGCCACAAACTTCAAAGCAGCAATCGAGGGATAAGTGCTCCATCGCTCAATTCCCACACCGAGTTTTTCGGTGATAGAAATTGGGCCACTCTCAATTCATGCTTATGCACTCTGCATAATCTCCGGAGTCGCAGTTGCAATATGGCTTAGTAATAAGCGATTTGTTGCAGCCTTTCCAGATGCACGTGGCATTGTCTCTGATGTTGCGGTGGTGGCAGTTCCCGCTGGAGTCTTAGGTGGTCGTCTCTATCATGTCATCACTACACCAGAGCGATTCTTTGGAAGCCAAGGTCGACCTGGAGATATTCTCAAGATCTGGCAAGGTGGCCTCGGCATCTGGGGAGCCATCTTCCTTGGGGGAGTGGGCGCATTTGTTACCTATCTCTATTTGGGTCGCACTCGAAGCCTTCCTAAGTTTCGTCACTTTGCAGATGCAGTTGCACCAGGAATCATCTTCGCCCAAGCTATAGGGCGTTGGGGTAATTGGTTTAATGGTGAGTTATTTGGCAAGCCAACCACACTGCCGTGGGGTCTAGAGATTCCGCAATACCTTCGTCCTGATGGCTTTGAGAATTTTGAAACTTTTCATCCAACCTTTCTCTACGAATCGCTCTGGTGCGCTCTCGTTGGATATCTACTCCTTCAGTACTCATCTCGCTTCGCACCTGGTCAGATATTCACCTTGTATGTTGCTGGGTATTGCGCCGGCCGCCTGATTTTTGAATACCTTCGTATAGATCAAGCACATCTGATTGCTGGTGTCAGGCTCAATGTTTATGTGTCTGTAACGGTAGCTCTCATATCACTGGCTATCTTCCGCAAGTTTTCCAAAACTCCAAGGTAGGCTACCAATATGGCACTTGAAGATGTTTATAGACGCAATCTCCAGCACCGCGCCCATCGCGCAGGCTGGCTCCGTGCTGCAGTCTTAGGAATCAATGATGGCCTTGTCTCTACTGCAAGCTTGATGGTTGGTGTGGCCACCGCAAGTGCTGGACTGGAGAATGCATCGACAATTCTCATTTCAACTGGCGCTGCTGGAATCGCAGCTGGCGCTCTCTCTATGGCAGTGGGTGAATACATATCTGTGAGTTCCCAGACAGATATTGAAAATTCAGATCGTCTCCTTGAGATGGAACATCTTGCAATTGATCCTGAAGGTGAACTTGAAGAACTTGTTGAGATCTATAAATCTCGTGGCCTTGAAGAGCCTCTTGCTCGCCAAGTTGCAATCTCATTGACAGCCAAGGATGCTCTTGCCACCCATCTTCGTGATGAGTTGGGCCATCATCCACATAGCAAGGCACGCCCTGTTCAGGCATCGATTGCCTCAGCAGTGGCATTTACTATCGGTGGACTCATTCCCTTTATCGGAGCTCTGACCTTAGGAGCATCCGTGAGCTCCACCTCTGCTGAGACTCTTGGAATTCTCGCCTTTACTGTGGCGGGATTGATCATCGCCGGTGCTGTTGGAGCCAAGACTGCAGGCTCGCGACTTCTGATTCCGACCCTTCGCGTTCTCATAGGTGGCTGCATCGCAATGGCTGTGACAGCAGGAATCGGCCAGCTCTTTAACGCCTCAGTCGGATAAAGTAGTCATAGCCCTACCTGCCTTGCTAGGCTTCACCACTTAAGAAGACCGGGCCACCGTCGTCCCCATTGCCACATCTGCAGGGTTCTCTGTAGCGCAATCGGTAAGGACAAGATCTATGGCACTCACATCAAACTATCCAGCGGCAGCTGGTCTCTACGACCCTGCCAATGAACATGATGCATGTGGTGTTGCGATGGTTGCAACGCTTAACAAAGTTGCCACCCACGAGATTGTTGAAAAGGCATTGACTGCTCTTCGAAACCTAGAACATCGCGGTGCATCAGGAGCAGAGCCTGATAGCGGTGATGGTGCTGGAATTTTGATTCGTGTTCCAGATGCGTTCTATCGCGCAGTAGTTGACTTCGAACTTCCTGCAGAGGGAAGTTATGCCACAGGTATTGCATTTATTACTGCTGGAAAAGATCTCAAGAGCGAGATCACAGAACTTGCGAAAGAGGAAGGTCTGAGCGTTCTTGGATGGCGCACACTTCCAATTAACTCATCTTCACTTGGTAGAACAGCCCTCTCTGTCATGCCAGATTTCGTGCAGGTATTTCTAGCCGGCGCAAAGGGCGAATCTGGAATCCATCTTGAGCGCAAAGCTTTCTGTCTACGCAAGAGAGCCGAACATAGCCTCGATCTCTACTTCCCATCACTTTCATCTCAGACAATTGTCTATAAGGGAATGTTGACTACAGGTCAGCTAGAAGAATTCTTCCCAGATCTCAGCGATGAGCGCGTCGTCTCGCCTTTGGCACTTGTCCACTCTCGCTTTTCTACAAATACCTTCCCTTCATGGCCTCTAGCCCACCCATATCGTTACATCGCTCACAATGGTGAGATCAATACAGTTAAGGGAAATCGCAACTGGATGCGCGCACGCGAGTCACTTCTTAAGAGCGAGTACTTTGGCGAAGATCTTGAGCGCATCTTTCCTATCGTTGAGATGTCAGGATCTGATTCAGCTTCATTTGATGAAGTTCTTGAGCTTCTCTATCTCGGAGGTCGTTCACTTCCACATTCAATCTTGATGATGATTCCTGAGGCATGGGAGAACCATGCAACGATGTCTCAGAAGCGACGCGATTTCTACGCCTTCCACGCTTCGATGATGGAGCCATGGGATGGACCTGCCTGTGTGACATTTACAAATGGACATCAAGTTGGCGCAGTACTTGATCGCAATGGCCTTCGTCCATCCCGCTACTGGGTCACAGATGATGGACTTGTAGTTCTTGCATCTGAAGTGGGAGTTTTAGATTTTCCTGCAGAGAAGATTGTGCGCAAGGGTCGTCTGCAGCCAGGAAAGATGTTCCTAGTTGATATCGAATCCGGTCGCATCATTGAAGATGATGAGATCAAAGATCAATTGGCAGATGCAGCTCCTTACGGCAAGTGGTTACATGATGGAATGGTCAAGCTCTCTGAGCTTCCTGCGCGTGAGCACATCATCTATCCACATAAGTCAGTTGTGCGTCGCCAGAAAGCATTTGGCTATACCGAAGAAGAGCTCAAGATCATTATCGCCCCTATGGCTAAGGGCGGGGGAGAAGCTCTGGGCTCAATGGGAACAGATACCCCAATAGCAGCACTTTCTAACAAGCCACGCCTGCTCTTTGATTACTTCTCGCAACTCTTTGCTCAAGTCACAAATCCACCACTCGATGCCATTCGTGAAGAGCTTGTAACAAGCCTGGGTGGCTCTATTGGACCAGAGCACAATCTGCTTGATCCAGGACCGGAGTCTTGCAAACAAATTTCACTTGCATTTCCTGTAATCGATAATGATGAACTCGCAAAGATCATTAACGTCGATGCCGACGAAGAGTATCCAGAGCTGGCAACCTATGTTGTGAGAGGGCTCTTTCCTGTCACAGGCGATGGCAACACCTTGCGCAATCGCCTTGAAGAGATTAAGCGCGAAGTTTCACAGGCAATCGTCGATGGTGCTCACATCATCGTTCTCTCCGATCGCGATGGCGATGCTGAGGATTGCCCAATTCCATCACTTCTTCTCACAGCAACAGTTCACCATCACTTGATTCGCGAGAAGACCCGCACACAGGTGGGTCTCATCGTTGAAGCTGGCGATGTTCGTGAAGTTCATCATGTGGCACTTCTGATTGGTTATGGCGCGGCTGCAGTCAACCCGTACCTTGTAATGGAATCTGCTGAAGATTTAGTGCGACAAGGCGCAATTAGCGGCATTACACCCGAAAAGGCTGTCCGTAACATTATCAAAGCGCTCGGCAAGGGCGTGCTCAAGGTGATGTCGAAGATGGGCATCTCAACTATCTCTTCATATACGGGTGCGCAAGTCTTTGAAGCTATTGGACTTGCCCAAGATGTTGTTGATGAATTCTTCGTCGGCACCACATCACGCCTTGGTGGTGTCAGCCTTGATGTGATTGCAGAAGAGACCATTAAACGCCACTTCTTGGCATACCCACCAGGGGGAGAGATTCCTGGCGCAAAGAAGCTCGCAGTCGGCGGTGAATACCAGTGGCGTCGCGACGGTGAGCCACACTTATTCAATCCTGAGACGGTTTTTGCACTTCAACATTCAACACGCAATAAGCGCTATGACATCTTCAAGCGCTACACCTCACAGGTCAATGATCAGAGTAAGAATTTGATGACACTTCGAGGTCTCTTTGAATTCAAGACAGATCGCACACCGATTTCAATTGATGAAGTCGAACCTATCTCTGAAATCGTAAAGCGGTTCTCGACAGGTGCGATGTCTTATGGCTCTGTGTCGCAAGAGGTGCATGAGACTCTCGCCATTGCAATGAATCGACTTGGCGCAAAGTCCAACACAGGCGAAGGCGGAGAAGATCCATCACGATTTATTCCATTAGAAAACGGTGATTCAAAGCGTTCGGCAATCAAGCAGGTAGCCTCTGGTCGATTCGGAGTCACTAGCAATTACTTGATTAACGCCGATGATATTCAGATCAAGATTGCACAAGGTGCCAAGCCTGGAGAAGGCGGACAACTTCCGGGTTACAAGGTCTACCCATGGGTGGCAAAAGCACGCTACTCAACACCTGGCGTGGGCTTGATATCGCCACCTCCTCACCACGATATCTATTCGATTGAAGACCTTGCCCAGTTAATTCATGATTTAAAGAATGCAAATAAGAATGCGCGAGTCCACGTCAAGCTTGTTGCAGAGGTGGGAGTCGGAACAGTTGCAGCTGGCGTTTCGAAAGCACATGCCGATGTCGTTCTCATATCTGGCCACGACGGCGGAACTGGTGCCTCACCGCTTACCTCACTGAAGCATGCTGGTGCTCCATGGGAGCTCGGACTTGCTGAAACACAGCAGACACTTCTTCTTAACGGTCTTCGTGATCGCATCGTTGTTCAAGCCGATGGCCAACTCAAGACAGGCCGCGATGTCATGATCGCTGCACTGCTGGGTGCAGAGGAGTACGGATTTGCAACTGCGCCATTGGTGGTTTCTGGCTGCATCATGATGCGCGTCTGCCATTTGGATACTTGTCCTGTAGGTGTTGCGACTCAGAATCCTGAGCTACGCAAGAACTTCACTGGTAAGCCTGAGTTTGTCGAGACTTTCTTTGAATACATTGCAGAGGAAGTTCGTGAAATTCTTGCATCCCTTGGCTTCCGCACAATTCAAGAAGCTATTGGCCATGTTGAGTTTTTGGAGACAAAGAAGGCAGTGGAGCATTGGAAGGCGTCAGGCCTTGATCTCTCTCCACTTCTAGTGCGTCCAGATGTTGAGTCATCTCTCTACTGCACTACAACTCAAGATCACGGTCTTGCTGCAGCCCTTGATAATCGCCTCATTGAACTGGCAGAGCCAGCACTTTCAAAGGGCGAGGCTGTTCGTATTGATCTTCCTGTCCGTAACGTTAACCGCACCGTAGGAACTATGTTGGGTGCTGAGATCACTCGTCGTTATGGCGCCGAGGGACTTCCTCAAGGCACTATCGATATCACTTTGCACGGATCTGCCGGTCAATCACTGGGAGCCTTTACGCCACAAGGAATGGCAATTCGTCTCTATGGAGATTCCAATGATTATGTAGGAAAGGGAATCTCCGGCGGTCGCGTCATTGTGCGCCCCGATGAGAAGGCAACCTTTGATTCACATCTTAATGTGATTGCAGGAAATGTTATTGGCTATGGCGCAACTTCTGGCGAAATCTATATTCGCGGTCTTGTGGGCGAGAGATTCTGCGTGCGCAACTCAGGTGCAACAGCTGTTGTTGAGGGCGTGGGAGACCATGCGCTCGAATACATGACAGGTGGCACTGTGGTTATTCTCGGTCAGACAGGGCGAAATATTGCAGCAGGAATGTCTGGAGGCCGTGCCTTCGTACTCGACCTCAATGCAGCATTAGTTAATTCTGAGATGGTCGATGTTCTTGCAGTTCCGCAAGATCAGCGCGAGCGACTCAGGGCGATTGTCTCTGACTTCCAAGTTGAGACTGGCTCTGAAATCGCATCTGAACTTCTTTCGGATTGGGAATCAAGTATTGCTCGCTTCTCATTGATTATGCCTCGCGACTATGCACGAGTAGTTGCAGCTATGGAGAGAGCGACTAAAGAAGGCTTACCTATCGATCACTATGTTATGGAGGTTGCAGCAAATGGCTGATCCAAAGGGATTTATGACAACCCCTCGCGAAACTCCAAAGCGACGCCCTGTTGATGTGCGCATTAAAGATTGGCGCGAGGTTTATGAACCACAGAGTTTCGAACACCTACAGAAGCAGGCAGGACGCTGTATGGATTGCGGCATCCCGTTCTGTCATAACGGCTGCCCACTCGGCAATTTGATTCCTGAGTGGAATGACTTGATGTGGCGTGGGTATAAGTCAGATGCACTCGATCGCCTGCACGCAACAAATAACTTCCCTGAATTCACAGGACGTCTCTGCCCTGCGCCATGCGAAACTGCGTGCGTTGTTGCAATCAATCAAGAGGCTGTAACAATCAAGCAGGTAGAGCTTCGCACCATTGAAGAGGCATTTGGATTTGGCGCAGTAAAGCCGATGATTCCAGATCGTCTCTCAGGAAAGACAGTTGCTGTTATCGGCTCAGGACCAGCAGGACTTGCAGTAGCACAACAGCTCACACGAGCAGGTCATACAGTTGCTGTCTATGATCGCGCAGATAAGGTCGGTGGGCTTCTGCGTTATGGAATTCCAGAGTTTAAGATGGAGAAGAACATCCTTGATCGACGCCTTGCTCAAATGGAGCAAGAGGGCACCCGTTTTCGCGCAGGTGTAAATGTCGGTGTGGATATCACTGGTGATGCACTTCGTGCACGCTATGACGCAGTAGTCCTTGCTGTTGGTGCTACCCAATGGCGCGACCTTCCAATTAAGGGTCGCGATTACAAGGGTGTCTATCAAGCGATGGAGTTCTTACCTTGGGGAAATAAGCAGGCACTTGGTGAGGTCGAAGTTCCACCTATCAATGTTGCTGGAAAGCATGTCGTCATCTTGGGTGGTGGCGATACTGGAGCAGACTGCCTCGGAACATCCATTCGCCAAGGAGCGGCAAGTGTTACCCAGTTAGAGATTATGCCTCGCCCAACACAGGAGCGTCCTTCAGGGCAGCCATGGCCTACATATCCAATGATCTTCCGCGTCTCTAGTGCACACGAAGAGCTCGATAATCGAATCTTCGGTGTGAGCACAGAAGAGTTCTTGGGCGATAGCGAGGGCAACCTTCGCGCCCTGAAGATTGTTGAGACAGAATTCAAAGATGGAAAGTTCCAGTCAATTCCAGGAACTGAACGTGAATTGCCAGCAGATTTTGCATTCTTAGCCATGGGCTTTACCGGTCCTGAAAAGAGCGCACTCATTGATCAGCTTGAAGTTGAACTCGATGACCGAGGCAATATCAAGCGTGATGAGAACTTCCAGTCGAGCCAAGAGGGAGTCTTTGTTGCAGGCGATGCGGGCCGCGGCCAATCTTTGATCGTATGGGCGATTGCAGAGGGGCGTTCAGCTGCAGCGGCAGTTGATCGCTATCTAGTGGGGGAGACTCAACTACCTGCTCCCATCGAACCGACAACCCGACAGCTGTTGGTGTGATCCTTCAGAATTACAGATATATCACAGTAAAAAACCGATAAGTAATATCAAATGAAAAATATAAGAAGATAAGGTACGAAGATGCGCAGAGCGAAAATTGTATGCACCATGGGTCCAGCTGTTGAATCTCCAGAGAAGGTTCGTGAACTCATCGCAGCTGGAATGAATATGGCGCGACTCAATCTCTCCCACGGCTCTTACGAGGAGCACCAGGGTCGCCTCGATCGCGTTCGCGAAGCAGCAAAGGAAGCTGGCAAGGCTGTGGCGATTCTTGTCGATCTTCAAGGGCCAAAGATTCGTCTAGCTCGCTTTGAGAACGGTCCACACGAGCTCGCTCGCGGAGACATCTTCACAATTACTACAGATGAAGTTCCGGGAACAAAGGAGCGCGTCGGTACAACGTATAAGGGCTTGCCGGGTGATTGTAAGCCTGGCGATTTCATCATGATCGATGATGGCAAGGTCACTGTCGAAGTTGTTGAAGTCAAGGGAAATGATGTTGTGACTAAGTGCATCTATCCAGGGGCTGTGAGCAATAACAAAGGTCTCAATCTTCCAGGAGTAGCGGTCTCAGTTCCTGCAATGTCTGAAAAAGATGAAGAGGATCTTCGCTGGGGGCTACGAGCTGGAGCTGACTTCATTGCGCTTTCATTTGTTCGCAATGCTGCAGACATTAAAGATGTTCATGCAATTATGGATGAGGTAGGAATCCATATTCCTGTCATCGCAAAGATTGAAAAGCCTCAGGCGGTAGATAATCTCGAAGAGATTGTCGATGCCTTCGATGGCATCATGGTGGCCCGAGGTGATCTTGGCGTGGAGATGCCAATTGAAGATGTGCCTATGGTTCAAAAGCGTTGCGTCGAACTCGCTCGCGAAGCAGCAAAGCCAGTCATTGTTGCCACACAAATGCTCGATTCCATGATTACAAATTCACGCCCAACTCGCGCAGAGGCAACTGACTGTGCAAATGCGGTCCTCGATGGCGCAGATGCCCTCATGCTCTCAGGTGAGACCTCTGTCGGAGACTTTGCGATTGAAACAGTTCAGACAATGTCTCGTATTATTGAAAAGACAGAGAAAGAGGGGCTTGATCGCATCCGCCCACTCTCACATGCACCACGCACCAAGGGCGGGGCGGTAACTAAGGCAGCTGCAGAAGTTGGCGATGTTCTAGGTGCAAAGTACCTTGTGACATTTACTCAGACAGGTGACTCGGCTCGTCGAATCTCACGTCTTCGTTCACATATTCCAATTCTTGCAATCACCCCAGAATCAGGTACGTATAACCGTCTTGCGCTCTCATGGGGTATCGAGCCAATGATCTCCCCAATGGTCAAGCACACCGACGATATGGTTCTTCAGGCCGATCGCATCATTATTGAGACTAAGCGCGCGGCAATTGGCGAGCAGGTCATGATTGTTGCAGGAGCACCTCCAGGAATTCCAGGATCGACCAATGCAATGCGCGTTCATACTGTGGGCGATGCAGTCAATGGCGTAGTTCCCGCTTATAAATAAGCGCTTTCCATCGGGTAGTATTCGGGACAGAAGCCTCGGTACTCCAACGGTAGAGAGGGCAGTCTCAAACACTGCATAGTGTCGGTTCGAATCCGACTCGGGGCACTCTATTTTTCACTTCCCAAATCTTTCGGCGGAGAGGATGATTCATCTATGAGCATTCGTATCCTCGTTGCAGAAGATGAAGCTCTCATCCGCATGGACTTAGTCGAGATGCTGGGGGAGGCTGGCTACACAGTCATTGCGCAGGCCACCAATGGTGAAGAGGCAATTGCGCTGGCAACGCAGCATCAACCTGATCTCTGCATCCTGGATGTAAAGATGCCAGTTCTCGATGGAATTTCAGCTGCTGAAAAGATCATCTCTATTGCGCCTGTTCTGATGTTGACAGCATTTAGCCAGAAGGAGCTCGTCGATCGAGCACGTGATGCCGGAGTCATGGCATATGTCGTCAAGCCATTTACTATCGGGGATTTAGTGCCTGCTATCGAGATCGCGATGAGCCGTCATCTGCAGATGAAATCACTAGCCGATGAAGTTGCTGATCTTCACGAGCGACTTGAGACTCGCAAAATCATTGATCGCGCCAAGGGAATCCTGATGAAGGCCCTTAATCTCTCCGAACCAGAGGCATTCTCTTGGATTCAGCGGGCAGCGATGGACCGTCGATTGACTATGAAAGAGGTTGCCCAAGCTGTGATTTCACCAGAGGCTGCTCTCGACCGATAATCCAATTGTGGGATAGCCATCTCATCTTATGAGACAGCTATATTTTGTAATCAAAAAGTAATGAGTTATTTAGCTATTTTCCCCGAAATTCCTTGTGAGGGGTGACCCAAGCACACTACCCTTCAACCCTCCCTGTCCCGGGATAAAAACAGGAAAGGCTCCACATGAAGAAGATCATTTCTCTTGCTGCAGCTAGCGCGATGCTCCTTGGTGTAACAGTTGCTGTTGCTCCATCTGCATTCGCAGCTTGCACAGGAAACCCAAAAATCTATTTCCAGGGCGCACAGACAGGCCCATACGCTGAAACAGGCATCAACGAGGCTAACGGCGTAATCCTCGCAATTGAGAAGTACAACAAGACAGCTAAGGTCAAGGTCGATTACGACGTAATCGATACACAGGCTTCTGGTGCACAGTCACCAGCTCTTGCTGCAAAGGTTGTAGCTGACGAGTGCGCAATCGGCGTAGTCGGCGGTATGTACTCAGGCGAGACACTTGCTGCTGTCCCAATCTACGAAGGCGGTAAGGTCCCTGTTATTTCACCATCAGCGACTAACCCAGCTCTTACAAACAAGTCAGATTACTTCCACCGTGTCGTAGGTTCTGACCTTGTTCAGGGTCCAGCTCTTGCTCAGATCGCAATCGGTCTTAAGGCAAAGCTATTCGTTGTAGATGACGCGACACCATACGGTAAGGGTCTTGCAACAATCGTGAAGAAGAACGCTTCTAAGAACATCGTCGGAACAGACGGAGTTACAGAAGGAACAACAAACTTCTCATCAGTAGTTGCAAAGGTCGCTAAGGCGAAGGCAACAGCAGTCTTCTACGGTGGTTACTACCCAGAAGCAGCTATCCTCGTTAAGGCACTTCGCGACAATCCTGCAACAAAGAACGTTAAGTTGATCGCAGGCGACGGCGTACTTGATGGCGAGTACATCAAGCTTGCTAAGAAGAACGCAGAGGGTACATACCTCACAGCTCCAGGACTTCCAATGGAGAAGGTTGCACCAGCACTTGCTGCTGAGTACAAGAAGCGTTTCGGTCGCGATCACGGTCTCTACACACTTGAGGCTTACAACTCAGCTTATGTATTCCTTCAGGGAATCAAGGCTGGCAAGACAACACGCGAGTCACTCAACGAGTGGTTGAACGAAGCTGTTGTTAAGGCAGTTGGAGCAACAATCTCATTCTCAGCTACTGGAGATCCTGACAAGATTGTCATGAACCAGTACACAATCAAGAATGGAAAGATGGTCTGGGTTAAGCAGCTTTCATAAGCTTCTTAATTCATAACCGTTAGATTGTCTAACGCGTGGCAGGTGCTCTAGTAGCATCTGCCACGCGTTGCAATTCTCCAGTTGCTAGGCCCTAGCTGCAATTACCCAAAGGATTCTCAGTGGATTTTTCAATAATAGTTACCAACTTCTGGTCGTTAGGCTTTGACGGGATTGTTGTCGGCGCCATCTATGCGTTGATCTCCCTCGGCTACACCCTTGTATACGGCGTACTTCGCCTCATTAACTTTGCTCATTCAGAGATTTTCATGATCGGAACGATGGTTGTCTACTTCATCATCGGTCTATTTGGATTTACAGGATACGAAGACCCACTTCCGTTCTTCCGATTCCTGGCAATCTTCCTACTCCTTGCTCTAGGCGCAGCTGTCGTCAGCGGTCTTTCAGCGGTACTCCTTGAGGTTGTTGCTTATCGTCGCTTGCGCAATATGGGTGCGAGCCGTTTGAGCTCCCTCATCTCCGCAATCGGTGCTTCATTCTTCTTAGTTGAAGTCTTCCGCAAGATTTCTGACTCAAAGAACTTGGATTTCCCTCGATTAATTAACAAGGATCCATTTCTTACCCTTATTGGATACGAACTCACTGTTGCAAAGATTGCACTCGTTCTCGTTGCAGCCCTGCCACTGGTCTTCCTGTATCGACTTCTGAAGTTCAGCGCAAAAGGTTCAACAGCAGCTGCTCTAACAACTTCAGCGGTTCTTATTGGCGTTGCGGTTTATCCGAAGTTTGATTTTTCAATTCCAGGTTCTGGAAGCAGCTCATTTATCGAGTGGCTCAATAAGTCATTGGTGACAACCAGTGATATCTATGTGACACAAGATCGTCTGCTCGTAATTATTGGCGCTGCGGTCATCTTCATCGCCCTCGATCGCGTCATCAACCATACAAAACTTGGACTGGGTATTCGCGCCGTATCTCAAGATGAGCGCACCTCAATCTTGATGGGCGTAAACGTTAACCGCGTTATCTCCTACACATTCCTCCTTGGCGGAGTTCTTGCAGGCGTCGGTTCAGCCTTCTATATGGTCTTCTATGAGACAACAAAGGCAAACGTCGGCTTCCTTGTTGGTATCTCTGCCTTTACCGCTGCAGTACTTGGCGGAATCGGAAATGTGAAGGGTGCTCTCTACGGCTCCTTTGCACTTGGACTAGTACAGCAGTACACATCTGCAGTCTTAGGTTATAACTGGCGTGACGTAGTCACATTTGCCATCTTGGTTCTTGTTCTCTTGGTGAAGCCAACAGGACTCTTTGGAGAAGCACTCCAGAAAGCGAGAGTCTAATAATGAAAAACTTTAACCTTCGCGATCGCTTTGGCGATTGGTGGGATGGCGCATCTGGCGCACAGAAGACCGTTTTCCGTGTGGTCGTCATTGCGTTCTTCTTCGCGCTGCCATTGCTCAACAATCCGATTATCGATACACCTGAGACCTCTTTTGGCTCTGTTCTCTTCTACCCATTGATCATGTTCAGCCTCATGGCTGTTGGACTCAATGTCGTTGTGGGCAAGTCAGGAATCCTCGACCTCGGATACGTTGCATTCTTTGCAATTGGTGCATACACACATGCGCTGATGAGCATTCATACGAAGCTCAACTTCTGGGAGATCATTCCTTTTGCAATGGCATTTGCGATGCTCGCAGGTGTCATTCTCGGACTTCCGGCACTTCGCCTTCGTGGTGACTACTTAGCGATCATCACACTTGGTTTTGGTGAGATCGTCCGCATCATTGCAATCAATACTGAGGCAATCGGTGGCGCAATGGGTATCACTGATATTCCTGGCCCAACATCGATCTTCGGAATCGAATTCACAGTAATGGATCCACGTCCTTACTACTGGCTGACTTTGACACTGCTTCTAGTTGTAATCTGGGGAATCCTGCGCCTCACAAAGCGCAAGCCTGGCCGTGCATGGGAGGCTATTCGTGAAGATGAAGATGTTGCGGAGTTCATGGGTGTAGCAACACTGAAGTACAAGCTCTGGGCATTTATCATCGGTGGTGCAGTCGGCGGCCTTGCTGGCGCAATCTATGCCTCACAGATTCGCTCTATTCAACCAGAACTCTTCACTCTCAACCTCTCCATCATGATCCTTGCCACTGTTGTTCTTGGTGGAATGGGAAATATTTGGGGAGTTATCCTCGGAGCGGTCTTGCTCGGCTACATCCCTGAGAAGCTTCGCTTCCTCAGTGATTACCGCATCATTTTCTTCGGCCTCTTGATGGTTGTGATGATGAACCTACGTCCAAATGGTCTTCTTCCTCGTAAGAAGCGTGAAAAATTCCAGGAGAAGAGCGCATGACAAAGAAGCTTCTTGAGGTTAAAGATATCCTCGTAAAGTTTGGTGGTGTAACAGCCCTCAATAACGTCAACCTCCATGTCAATGAAGGTGAGATTGCAGCTCTTATTGGACCTAACGGTGCTGGTAAGACCACAGTCTTTAATATTGTTACCGGCTACTACACACCTGCCTCAGGTCAGGTTCTCCTTGATGGAGAGTCGATTGTTGGCCTTCGTCCATACAAGATTGCACGCAAGGGTCTTGGTCGCACGTTCCAGAACATTCGCCTCTTCGGAGATATGACTGCTCTTGAAAACGTTGCGACAGCAGCCGATGCTCTCAATAAGTCAGGCCTTGTTGGTTCACTCTTTGGTGTTCCACGTAGTCGTCGTGATGAGAAGAAGAGTCTTGAGACTGCGATGGAGCTATTGACTTTCATCGGGCTAGATCACCGAGCACATCAGATGGCGAAGAATCTCCCATACGGAGATCAGCGCCGCCTCGAAATCGCACGCGCTCTAGCTCTCAATCCAAAGGTTCTTCTTCTTGATGAGCCAGCAGCTGGCTTCAACCCACAAGAAAAGGTCGAACTTGGCAACTTGATTCGAAAGATTCGCGACCGTGGCTTTGCCGTCTTGCTTATCGAGCATGACATGAGCCTTGTCATGAAGATTTCAGATCGCATCTCTGTGCTTGACTTTGGACAGAAGATTGCTGAAGGAAAGCCAGAAGAGATTCAGAACAACCAACGAGTTATTGATGCTTACCTAGGAGTTGCCGAAGATGCTTCTTAAAATCCAAGACCTCCACGTTTCATATGGAAAGATCAAAGCGATCAAGGGAATCTCTCTTGAAGTTGGAGCAGGCGAGATTGTTACTCTTGTTGGCGCAAATGGTGCAGGCAAGACAACTCTTCTCAAGACCATTTCAGGAATCCTCACACCTGCAAGCGGTCAGATTCAATACGACGATAAGCCACTTTCAGATATCAAGCCATTTGAACGTGTGATCGAAGGAATCTGCCAAGCACCAGAAGGTCGCGGAATCTTTCCTGGAATGACAGTTCTAGAAAACCTTGAGATGGGTAAGTTCAGTCGTCCAGCTGCAAAGTCCGAGAATGAACAAGATCTTGCAATGATCTATGACCTCTTTCCTCGTCTGAAAGAGCGCGTCTCTCAGATGGGTGGAACGCTCTCTGGTGGCGAGCAGCAGATGCTTGCAATTGGTCGCGCTCTCATGAGCCGTCCACGTCTACTTCTTCTTGATGAGCCATCAATGGGTCTTGCACCTAAGTTCATTGCTCAGATCTTCGAGATTATTCAAGAGATCAAGAAGCGCGGCGTAACAATTCTTCTCGTAGAGCAGAATGCTGCAAAGGCTCTCACAATTGCTGATCGCGCCTACGTCCTTGAGACAGGTAACATCACAATGCAGGGAAGCGGACAAGAGTTGCTCAATGATCCAGCGGTACGCAAGGCCTACCTAGGACACGGCGCTTAAGTTACTTACGAGCCTCAAGTATGAGGCAGGTGATACGGGCAGTGCATGTGCGCTGCCCGTCTTCATTGGTAATCTCAATCTGATAGCTGCACATGGTGCGACCCAGGCTTATCGCCGTTGCAACACCTGTCACATAACCTGTGCGAGCTGATTTGTGATGTGTGGCGTTGATATCTACGCCAACAATCATGCGATCTGGACCGGCATGAATCTGAGTTCCGATTGAACCCAATGATTCTGCAAGGACAACATTTGCCCCGCCGTGGAGCAAGCCGATTGGCTGCGTATTTCCTTCAACTGGCATACGACCTACAAGGCGCTCAGGGGAGGCTTCGAGAATCTCGATTCCCATCTTCTGGTCAAGTGCTCCAGCACCTCGTTCACGGATAATTGCCAAGTAATCAGGTTGCGTCATAGTTCGAAATCTTAACTTGTTACATAGGATGTCCGCCATGAGCAGCGCGAAGAAACTCCTTCTAATTGATGGCCACTCAATGGCTTATCGCGCATATTTTGCTCTTCCGGTTGAGAACTTCACTACGGCAATGGGTCAGCACACCAATGCAATCTATGGCTTTGCCACGATGCTCATCTCGCTGATAAAAGAGGAGAAGCCGACCCATGTGGCGGTCGCATTTGATGTCTCGCGCAAGACCTTTCGCTCGGAGATCTTCCCTGAGTACAAAGCCAATCGAGCTTCGACACCTGATGAATTTAGATCTCAGATGTCCTATCTTCATGAATTTATCGAAAGCTGCGGACTTCAGCACTACCAACTTGAGGGCTATGAAGCTGATGACCTAATTGCCACGATGGCAAAGAAGGCAGAGCTGGAGGGTTTTGAAACGCTCATCTGTACGGGAGATCGCGATAGCTTCCAGTTGGTCAACGAAAAGACAACTGTTCTCTATCCCAAGCGTGGAGTCAGCGACCTTGCACGTATGACACCTGAGGCAGTTCAAGAGAAATACTTGATGACTCCTGATCAGTATCCAGATTTTGCTGCACTGCGCGGTGATCCCAGCGACAACCTTCCATCGATACCTGGGGTTGGCGAGAAGACGGCTGCAAAGTGGATTGTTGAATATGGATCACTAAAGGATCTACTCTCACAGGTAGACACAGTTGGTGGAAAAGTAGGACAGGCTCTTCGCGATAACATTGATAACGTCATTCGTAATCGCGAACTCACTCAGCTTGTTCATGATGCGCCATTTGATTTTGATTTAGCCTCCATGGAGTTCAAAGGTGTGGACCTCGACAAGCTCGATCCGCTTCTGACTACCCTTGAATTCAAGACACTCAAAGATAGATTCAAGGTGATAGCAGCAGCAGGCTCCGGGGAGAAGAAGTCTGCAAAGAAGAACGATCTCCAGGGCGATCTCTTCGGAGCTCCAGTCAAGGCAGATTTCATTTCATCAGCTGAGCTCGCAAAGAAGATTGCCGCCCATTCGGGAGAGATTGCACTCGCATTTGAACTCTCTGGTGATTCAGTTGATGAGAAATTGATTCGTTATGCGGTAGCGCTCGATGCACACGATGTCTTCTTGCTTGAAGGCGCAACGATGGGGGATTGGGCTCTCGATGCCAATGTCTCAAAGATTGTCTACGATGGAAAATCACTCGCTCGCATCAGCTCTCTTCGAGGCTTCTCCTTTGATATTGATATCGCTGCATATCTTGTCAATCCAGGGACCCGCGCTTCATCGTTTTCAGATATTGCAGATAAATGGGGAGCTCCTCTCGATACATCTTCGCCAGAGAATTTACTTGCATCACAAGCTAGCGCCTCATTTGCAATAAAGAAAAACCTCGAGGCAGAACTTGCTGAGCGAAAGCTGACTGAACTTTTCTATAACCTCGAACTTCCCATAGCTGAACTTCTTGCGATTATGGAAAGTCGCGGAGTTGCAGTTGATACAGAAGAACTTGCTCGCCTCCTCGAACTCTTTGAAGGTGAAGTAGCCGAGGAGACTGTCAAGGCACATGCTGCGGTT
>JACCDN011135746.1_pt1 | contig 54143 bp, 52 predicted proteins | sample 7441691 | NCBI WGS metagenome assembly JACCDN01 (sample SAMN15323439, study PRJNA562643) | freshwater metagenome | isolation source: river surface water | place: USA:Blue River Watershed | collected 2017-08-16 | reverse complement strand
CTGGATAACAACAGTGTCCCATTGATTTTAAAGTATCAATAATGGTTGTTTTTCCGGTTCCAGGACCTCCAATGATGACAACGATTTCTTTTTCCACTGTTTTTTGAATAAGCTGCAAATTTATTCAAAGAATTTAGATTTTTGAGCTTCCACTATTATTTTTTAAAATTAAATTTATTTGGGTAATAAACTTGGGATTAAATCCATCTAAAACAAGGGGAAAGCACCAATTAAGTACCCTTCATTTTTGCCTCAAAAAAATCTAAAATGGAACCTATTATATTTGATATCAAAAACGTATATTTGCCTTTAATATTTTTTGACAGAATGGATAAGAAAACGGAAGAGTTTTATATTAGATTAAAAGAAGAATTGGCCAGTACTTCGGTTTGGCCTTCCGAATATTTGTATAAATTCATTGTTCCAACGGATGCAAGTAAAATTGTTGAAGTAGAGCAGGCCTTTGATAATATGGGAGCGGTCATAAAAACGACCCCTTCAAAAACAGGAAAATACACCAGTGTTTCCATCAATGTTTTTATGCAAAATCCAGATCATGTAGTAGAAAAATACCTTGAAGTTTCAACCATTGAAGGAATAATCTCATTTTAAATATGGATACAAAGTATATTAAAGAAAATGCTAACGATGTAGTTGCCCATTTAGAATACAATGCAGAGCGTTCGCATTTGATTATCCCTGAATACGGTAGACATTTACAGAAATTGATTGATCAAGCAACAGAAATAACGGATGATGTTGAACGCAACAAAGCTGCAAAATACATCATACGCGTGATGGGAGGTCTAAACCCGCATTTGAGAGATGTACCCGATTTTCAGCACAAATTATGGGATCAATTGTTCATTATGTCAGATTTTAGACTGATTGCTGATTCTCCTTATCCAATACCAACAAGAGATGTGATTAATTTAAAACCTGAAATTTTAGATTATCCTCAAAAATTTCCTAAATACCGATTTTATGGAAACAACATCAAGTACATGATTGATGTGGCCAACAAATGGGAGGAGGGCGATAAAAAAGACGCTTTGGTTCGTGTGATTGCAAACCACATGAAAAAGATGTACTTGAGCTGGAACAAAGACATGGTAGAGGATCGCGTGATTTTTGAACATTTGTTCGAATTATCAGAAGGTACCTTGAATTTGCTTCAAGGCGATGAAGAGCTTACCAACACAACGCAACTGATCAAAATCAACAATAAAGTGACCAACAAAGTAATGTCGGCACCTCAAAAAAATCTTAAAATTCAGTCGTTTAAGAAAAATAACAATAATGGTAAAAAACCATTCGTAAAAAAAAATAATAACCAACAGTAATCAAAGAAATTCGTTTCTTTGGAACTACTAATAATTTGATATCAATGGGAACTTTTAAAATTGAAGGAGGCATTCAACTAAAAGGTGATGTGACACCACAAGGTGCTAAAAATGAAGCATTACAAATTTTGTGTGCCGTATTGTTAACTCCAGAAAAGGTAACAATAACAAACATACCAGACATTATTGATGTCAATAAATTGATTACCCTTTTAGGAAATTTGGGTGTCAAAATTCAAAAAATAGGAGCGGGAGCATACACATTTCAAGCCGATGAAGTAAATGTAGGTTATCTTGAAACTGAAGCCTTTAAGAAAGAAGGTGGATCTTTGAGAGGTTCTATTATGATTGTAGGTCCCTTGTTGGCTCGTTTTGGAAAAGGATACATCCCAAAACCTGGAGGAGATAAAATTGGAAGAAGAAGATTGGATACCCACTTTGAAGGATTCATCAATTTGGGAGCTAAATTTAGATACAACAGAGAAGATCATTTCTATGGAGTGGAAACAGACGGTAGACTAAAAGGAGCCTACATGTTGCTGGATGAGGCATCTGTAACCGGTACAGCAAATATTGTAATGGCTGCTGTGCTTGCTGAAGGAACTACGACCATCTACAATGCAGCTTGCGAACCTTATTTGCAACAATTATGCAAAATGATGAATGCCATGGGCGCAAAAGTTTCGGGCATTGGTTCCAATTTAATTACCATTGAAGGGGTTGAATCTATGGGAGGTTGCGAACATAGAATTCTTCCGGATATGATCGAAATTGGAAGTTGGATCGGTTTGGCAGCGATGACAAGAAGCGAAATCACAATCAAAAATGTAAGTTGGCCTAACTTAGGTGTTATTCCAAATACGTTTAGAAAATTAGGAATCACATTAGAGCAAAGAGGAGATGATATTTACATTCCGGCTCATACCAACGGATACGAAGTAAAAACAGATATTGATGGTTCTATCTTAACCATTGCAGATGCACCGTGGCCTGGTTTTACTCCTGATTTGTTGAGTATCGTATTGGTGGTGGCTACCCAAGCAAAAGGAGATGTGTTGATTCATCAAAAAATGTTTGAAAGCCGTTTGTTCTTTGTAGATAAATTGATTGATATGGGTGCCAAAATCATGTTGTGTGATCCACATCGTGCTGTAGTAATGGGACATAACTTTGAATCGCAATTGAAAGCAACGACGATGTCATCACCTGATATCAGAGCAGGAATTTCATTATTGATTGCTGCGCTTTCTGCCAAAGGAACGAGCACCATTCAAAACATCGAACAAATTGATAGAGGTTACGAGCGAATCGATGAAAGACTTCGTGAACTTGGAGCCAATATTGTTAGAGTATAATTACTTTTTATTGGTAATAAATCAAATAAATCCAAATTCCAACACCCTTGGAGTTTGGATTTTTTAGTATAAAAAATGGAACCTTATATTTTACTTTTTCTTTGTATTGCTTCTTTTTTCGCAGGATTTGTAGATGCGATTGTGGGCGGCGGCGGGTTGATTCAAACACCTGTTGCCTTGATTTTGATGCCCAACCTAGCTGTTTCTACCATCATAGGCTCGTTAAAAATACCTGCCTTTAGCGGAACTAGTTTTGCAGCTTTTCAATACCTAAAGCAGGTCAAAATGAATTGGAAATTGCTTTTTTCAATGGCGGTAGTTGCTTTTGTTTCGGCTTTTTTTGGTTCGATGTTGCTCACAGAAGTTAGCAATGATTTTATGAAACCTGTTTTGTTTTTTGTGCTTATAGGTTTGGCGATTTATACCTTTTTCAAAAAAGACTTTGGTCAAAAAGAAGTACGTCACATCTCGAAAAAAAGGTTGTTTTATTACGCCTTGATTTTGAGTATTCTGATTGGTTTTTACGATGGATTTATTGGTCCTGGAACGGGAAGTTTTCTTGTTTTAGGATTTGTAGCTTTGTTGGGTTTCGATTTTTTAAATGCTTCTGCCAATGCAAAAATGGTCAATTTAGCGACCAATTTTGGTTCTATTTGTCTATTTATAAGTAAAGGTAAAATCATGTGGAGTTTTGCAATTCCTATGGCTTTTTGCAATGCAATTGGAGGTTGGCTTGGAGCCAAACTAGCCATAGCAAAAGGAAATCAATTCATTCGCTATTTCTTTTTATTGATCGTAATTGGCACGTTGCTCCGTTTCGGATATGATATTTATTTCCGATAAGGGTTGTTTTTTATCCTTCAGTACAACAAATTAAAGATTGACTGTCTTACATTTTGAATCCAAACATAACACCATCTCCCTGAAAGCCATTTTGATAACTTCTCACATAATCAATTCGTAAAAAGCGGAATTTCCCCCAACCAATGTTGTCAAATCCAATTACGACCTCTTGGTAAGGTTTGAGATTGGGGATGTTTATTTGGTGAAAACCGCCAATCAAATTCCATTGAAGTTTGTTTAACAAAGGAATTTTATTCATGATGTATCCTTTGAAATTGTGTTCCAAGTGTGTTTCTATGTAGGCATCATTGGTAGAGTGTGAGTAATATGGCAATAAATTGAATGCGTTCAAAGTTGAATTGGATGTAATCAAATGCGTAAGGTTTCCGTTGAAATGTTTGTAATCAATGAATGAAATATTTTGAGCGTTTACAAATTTACCCGCTTTCACTTTTAGTCCAAAATCCCCTTTGTTACCTATCGTTTTATAATAATCGATGCTTGCACCAAAATAATCGTAGTTCAAGTTTTTAGTGGTTCCGGCCATCGCTTTTTCATAGAATACAGTCAGGCTTGGGTAATCGTCATTTGACATGTTCAATTTGGCATTTGGTCGGGAAATGTATTTTTGGCCAAAATTAAAACGCGCTCCAACAGATGCTTTCACTAAATGATGGTTGCTGAAGGGTGTAGCAATAAAATCCAATGGCGCCAATGGGTTGTTTGAAGTATACAGATCTTCCGATTTTACAAAACTATAATCGGTGGTATTTTTCAGTGTTTTTCTATTTTCAAATGACAGCTTTCCAGATACAAAGATGCCGTTAATGGCTTCTCGTCCAAAGTTAAGGGTTGCAAATTCTTTGTTGTACAACTTCATGAAATTGTTTTTAAAGAGGAGCGTACTAGACGTATTGATAAAAGCACTTATAGGTTCGTTGCTATTAAATTGTGCAACCGTACTTCCTCCTTTGAAACTGATGTAAGCATTATTGATGCTGTTAAATTTGTGATAATAACTTCCTGTCACTCTCAGTCGATCATCAGAAAAACCATAATTAAATGTGCTTGAAATGGAGGTGTATTTTCCTTTTTCTGTATTATAGTTGGTATATGAAAACCCGCTATCTAGATTCCATCCCTGTACGGTGTTGAAAGACAACGACGATAAATTGAGAAGTCCTTGGTAATTAAAACTGTATTTTTTGAATGAATTTTTATAGTTGTACCCCGTGATGATATTGTGCCATTTGAACTTGTTTCCTTTGGCGTCAATCGAATCGAGGTATTTTTGTGATTTTCGGATGGTTTGAATACTGTCTTTTTTTACATAGTTCGTTAATTCCTCATCAGTTAATGGAACAGGTCTGTTTTCGGTCCAAAATGTATTTTCCTTTTTGTTTGCATTTTCTGCAAATTTCACCACTTCATTTTTGAATGTTTTTTTATCTATGGTAACCTCAAAATCGTAGTTGCTAAACACATGCGTAAATTTTCCATTGAAGGACATTCCAAAGATACCCGCATTAAAGTCGAGTGTTTGAATGTTTTTTGCCCAAAGTTTTGTTTTCGAATTGTAACTAAAATTTTGGGTGAGCTTCATGGTTTCAACAAAAGGTTGTTGCATGCGGTACCCTTTTATTTCCAAGTCGACGGCATAAATTTCCCACGAATCTTCTACAATATAAATGTATCCTTCAAAAACGGGTTCTTTGTCTCTTTTTGCGCTGACTTTTATTTTATTGATGAGGTGTTCTTTTTCATCAAAAAAGGTGCTTTCCAATTTGTATTTGTAGTAATTAAAGGCATTATCCGCAATAGGTGAGATCAAATTGATACCAAAATCGACGTAGTTTTCATAAAAATCATAATTGGCTCCCAGTGCTGTGTTGTAGCTAAAGCCATTGTCGTTTCCGGCTACTTTAGACGCAATAATTTCTTCGGTTAATTGATCGGGTTTTTTGAATTTTATTTTTGAAAAAGTTTCCGATTGATAGATGATGCCACTCCTTGTCGAGTCTAAATTTCCATCCAAATCACCTACCTCTTGACCCAAGATTTTTTTCGGAATGTCCTTTACTTTAAAGATCCCTCTTGAATAGAAGTCAGCAGAAAATTTACTTGTTTTTTTAGCGTTGTCTTTTCGGTCTTTGATGGCGCTTTTGATGATGTTATTGGCGGGATTGTTGTTTTTACTCACCATTACTTCCTTCAATTGAAAGTCTTCTTCAATCAATGAAACATCAATTTTCTTGGGTGTTCCATCAAATGAAATGGTTTCTTTGTGGGTTTTGTATCCAAGGTATTGAAACAACAAAATGTAATTTCCGTTGGATTTAAAATTGAGCTCATATTTACCTACTTCGTTGGAAGTAGTTCCCAAATAGGTATCTTTTACGTAAATGTTTACAAAAGGAATTGGTTTGCCTGACTTGTCGGTAACAGTACCTTTAATTTGTCCAAAACTTGCTGCGGTAATAAATAAGAATAATAGGAGTATACGTTTCATCTGGAATTTGTTTTTAGTTAAAGGAATGATTGTATGGCTAGTTCGTAACTTTTGAGGCCAAACCCTAATATTACGCCTTTTGCATAAGGTGAAATATAGGAATGGTGTCTGAATTCTTCTCGTGCGAAGGTATTTGAAATATGTACTTCAATTACGGGTGTTGTTATGGCTTTCACGGCATCGCCAATACCAATGGAAGTATGTGTATAGGCACCTGCATTTAAAACGATCCCGTCATAGTCAAACCCAAATTCTTGGATTTTTGATATGATTTCTCCTTCGATATTGCTTTGAAAATACTCAAAATGGATGAAGTTAAATTGGTCTTTTAATAAAGTAAAGTAATCTTCAAAAGTCTGACTTCCGTAAATTTCGGGTTCTCTTTTCCCTAATAAATTTAGATTAGGTCCATTGATGATGATGATTTTCATAAGTGTATTATATTGAGTGATGTAAAAATAGAAAAAGCAATTCAGATATGGTGAGGTTTTAGAAAAGTTTATGATTTTTTAGTCTGAGTTAAATACTGTTACTTTGTAACTATGAATTGGAATTCGTACATAAAAAGCTACCAGTCGTATTTGAAAATAGAAAGGGGATTGTCAAAAAACACCATTGATAATTATTCGTTCGATTTGGATCGATTGTGTACTTTTTTGAACGAAAATGCAATGGAAGTATCTCCCATCAAAATCAATGAAACTCATATCCAGCAATTTGTATATGCTGTTTCCAAAGAAGTGAATGCACGATCGCAAGCGCGAATTATTTCGGGACTAAAAAGCTTTTTTTCTTATTTGGTTTTTGAAGATTTTAGAGCAGATTCTCCCATGGAATTGATTGAAGCACCTCGTTTGGGAAGGAAGTTGCCTGATACACTTGCTGTGGAAGAGATCGATGCATTGATTGCTGCGATTGATTTGTCAAAACCCGAAGGAGAGCGCAACCGGGCCATGCTGGAGTTACTTTATGGTTGTGGCTTGCGTGTATCGGAATTGGTGACTTTGAAAATATCGGATTTATTTTTTGAGGAAGGATTTATTAAAATCACGGGAAAAGGGAACAAGCAGCGTTTTGTACCCATCAGTGAATTGACCATGAAGTACATTTCTCTGTATAGAAAAGAGGTACGTATCCATGTTGCCATACAAAAAGGATGCGAAGACACGTTGTTTTTAAATAGGAGAGGGAGGCAATTGACCCGAGCCATGATATTTACCATCATCAAGAATTTGGCGGTTGCAATCCATTTACAAAAGACCATCAGTCCGCACACATTGCGTCATTCGTTTGCTACGCATTTGTTAGAAAACGGAGCCGATTTACGAGCGATTCAAATGATGTTAGGTCATGAATCTATTACCACTACCGAAATATATGTGCATTTGGATCGAAAACATTTAACTCAGATTGTGAATCAATTTCATCCTAGGAAATAAAAAAAAAGACCTGCAATTGCAGGTCTTTTTTTACTCAAATTTAGGTATTTTATTTAGCGATATTTACCGCTCTAGTTTCTCTAATCACAGTGATTTTCACCTGACCTGGATACGTCATTTCTGTTTGGATTTTCTGAGAGATATCAAACGATAATCCAGATGCCATTTCATCACTTACTTTTTCGCTTTCTACGATAACACGTAGTTCACGACCTGCTTGAATAGCATAGGCGTTTTTAACTCCGTTGAATCCAAAAGCAATTTCTTCAAGATCTTTCAAACGTTGGATGTATGAATCAAGTACTTGTCTTCTTGCACCTGGTCTTGCACCCGAAATAGCATCACAAACTTGAATAATAGGAGAAATTAAGTATTTCATTTCTATTTCATCGTGGTGCGCTCCAATCGCGTTGCAAACTTCTTCTTTTTCACCATATTTTTCTGCCCATTGCATTCCAAGTAATGCGTGAGGTAAATCACTTTCTGCATCGGGTACTTTACCAATATCATGTAATAAACCGGCACGTTTTGCTAATTTTACATTCAAGCCTAATTCAGCTGCCATGATACCACAAAGTTTGGCAACTTCACGTGAGTGTTGTAACAAGTTTTGTCCGTAAGATGAACGGTATTTCATACGTCCAACTACTTTAATCAATTCTGGGTGAAGTCCGTGGATACCTAAATCAATTACAGTACGTTTACCAACTTCGATGATTTCGTCATCAATTTGTTTGGTAGTTTTAGCGACTACTTCTTCAATACGCGCTGGGTGAATTCTACCATCTGTAACCAATTTGTGTAAAGACAATCTAGCGATTTCTCTTCTTACTGGGTCAAAACAAGATAAGATGATGGCTTCTGGTGTATCGTCAACAATGATTTCTACTCCGGTTGCAGCTTCAAGTGCACGTATGTTACGACCTTCACGGCCAATGATGCGTCCTTTTACGTCATCCGATTCAATGTTGAATACAGAAACGCAATTTTCAACCGCTTCTTCTGTTCCAACTCTTTGGATGGTTGAGATGATTACTTTCTTAGCTTCTTGTGCAGCAGTAAGTTTGGCTTCTTCAATTGTTTCTTGAATGTGAGCCATTGCTTTGGTTTTAGCCTCTGCTTTTAAACTTTCGATCAATTGGTCTTTTGCTTCTTCAGCAGAGAGTCCAGAGATCACTTCAAGTTGTTGTACTTGGCTTGCGTGAAGACGATCGATTTCGGCTTGTTTCTTTTCTAAGTGTTCAATTTTAGTTGTATATTCAACTGTTTTGGTTTCAAAATCATCATTGATTTTCTTTGCCTTAGATAACTCACTTGAAACTTGAGATTCTTTGTCTCGAATTCTTTTTTCAACTTCGGCAAGTTTTTTATCCTTTGATAAAATTTCTTGTTCGTGTTGTGATTTTAATTCTAAAAATTTCTCTTTTGCTTGAAGTAATTTTGTTTGTTTTGTATTTTCTGCTTCGATATTAGCGTCTTTAATGATAGATGCTGCGTCTTTTTTAGCACTGGTCAAAACATTTGAAGCAGAAGATTTTTCCATTACTTTGGCAATTGAAAATCCCCCAGCTACTCCAGCTACGATTCCGATAATTATAAATGTTATTGTCATTTGTTTGTTAAAAATTAAATATAAAAAAAACCTACATCAGGCGATTGCATAAACTCGAATCGACAAGTTTTGAGCTAACTCACTGTTCAAGCTTTCTTCGCAAGGAAGACGTGCTTTAGTAGCGACGATTTACTCATTTTAATTTGTTAGTGTTGAGTTTACCAAAAATGTACTAATGTAGGCAGTATTTTAGTGTATGATTGTAAGAACGTTTGTAATCTATGTATTATTTTTTGAGATATTCATCAACCAAATTATTTAGTTTTGAGAGGCGTTCAAGTGATGCGGTTCCGTCAATGGCGTTGTCTACTTTTTTTTGCTCCACTTGTGATGCAAATTGTAAAGCGCACATGGCCAAAACATCTTGTTTGTCTCTAACTGCATAATTTTCTTCAAATTGCTTAATCATCGTATCAATTTTCTTTGAAGCGCTTCGCAAGCCCTCTTCTTGAGAGAAATCTACCGTTAAAGGGTAAATTCTATCAGCAATTGAAATTTTGATTTTTAGCTTTTCATCCATAATTTTAATCTGATAATTGCGCTATACAATAATCAATTTCACGAATTAATGAATTTATTTTCAGTTTTGTATCTCTTTTGTAATCTTCACTGCCTAATAACGAATTGGCCATTTTTAATGATTCAAATTCAGATTGAAGCGTATCTAAAACTGCTTTCTGATTTTGGTTTGAAACGATAGATTTGTTTAATTCTAGTTGTAACAATTGATTTTTTTCTTCCAAACTATCTATTTTTTGAAATAGTTTTTGAATTTTAAATTCAAGAGTATCAATTATTTCTACAATTTCACTCATTAGTGACTTAGTTCATTACTTAATCTTACAAATTTATAATTCTCAATCTATTAAAGCAATATTTTAACGAAAAAAATACTATTTTTTTTATTTGACGTTTTAAAATATTATTATTCAGATAGTTAAGGATAGTTTGATTATTTTATTTTTTGTTGTTACTTACTTTTTTTATTTTAGCAAAAATTATGATTCTGATGAAATATTTACTTGCCATTTTCTTTTTTTCGCTTTCTTTTTTTGCCCAAAAAAAATACCCAAAAGGTGATTTTAGATTGCCCTTAGACATCCCGATGCAGTTGTCGGGAAATTTTGGCGAACTTCGTCCGAATCATTTTCATGCGGGATTCGATTTTAAAACACAACAAAAAGAGGGGTTGAATGTATATGCCGTTGCCGACGGATATGTTTCTCGTATCAAGATTTCGACCGCAGGATACGGTAAGGCAATTTACATTACCCATCCAAATGGATACACCACGGTTTATGGTCATTTACAAAAAGCGGTTGGTAAAATACAGGACACCCTTGTTTCTAAACAGTACGCTGCTCAATCCTACGAAGTAGAAGTCTTTTTTAAACCCGATGAATTGCTTGTAAAACAAGGGGAGGTGATCGCTATTTCCGGAAATACAGGCGGATCCGAAGGCCCTCATTTGCATTTTGAAATACGAGACAACATCACTGAAAACATCATCAATCCGTTGCATTTTGGATTGGAATTAAAAGACACCAAAGTGCCCCAAGTTTCTAATTTGTATGTCTATCCTTTAGACGAAAATGCAGTGGTTAATGAATCAAAAAGGCCTTTGGTTTTGAACCTGTCGCTACAGTCGGATGGCACGTACCTTTCCGAAAAGGTGTTGGCAAACGGAACCATCGGTTTGGGTATTTCCTCATTTGATTATGATGATGTATCCTATAACGTGAACGGAACTTATAAAACAGAGCTTTTTAGTAACGGCCATTCTGTTTTTGGGTATCAATTTGATGTCATGTCTTTTGATGAAGGTCGCTATGTCAATGCTTTGATTGATTATAATCGGTACAAAAAAATGCACCAACGAGTACAAAAACTCTTCATGAATGCACCCTATAGTTGGAGCAATGTTTTCTCAAATGAACAATTAGGAAAAATACATGTGACTCACGATTTCTATACGAATGAAAAAATTGAAGTATCCGATTTCAATGGAAATAAATGCCAAATAAATATTCCGGTTGTTTATTCTTCCAAACCCGCCCTCATTCAATCGGATCAAAAAGTAACCAATTATAAAGTGATTTCTAAATTGGATGCTGTTTTTGAGAAAGAGAATGTGTCTGTATTTTTTCCTGCAAATACTTTTTATGATGATTTCTATTTGAATTTTGAGGTCAAAAACAAGGTTGTTTATTTACACGATGATACAGTTCCAGCTCATTCCAACTTCACTATTTCAATCGAAGACTCTATTTCTACTTCAGTCGAAAAAGAAAAAATGTATATAGCAAGTGTGAATGGTTCTAAAATAAATTACATCCCAACAAAAATGATAGGAAACACGTTTTCATGCAAGGTAAAAACCTTAGGTCAGTTCAAACTAGTAAAAGACGACGTTGCGCCTGTTGTAAAAATGGCAAAAAGCATCCAAGATAAATGGATAACGAACCAAAAAACAATTGAAGTGAATGTTTCGGATGCCTTGTCTGGAGTTAAAACATACAATGGTTATATAAATGATAAGTGGGTATTGTTTGAGTACGAATCCAAGTTAAACAAGCTGTCGTATGAATTAAACGATGCCAATTTGTTGGAAGGTAAAAATAATTTGAAACTAATTGTAACCGATAATGTCGGAAATTCTACTATATTTGAATCTCAGTTTTTTCGCAGTATAAAAAAATAACATTTGAAGACACTACATAAAATAAGTTTCCTTTTTTTACTTTTTCTATCCCTGTCCGTTTTTGCACAAACAGCAAGAATTAAAGGGGTATTGATGGATGAAAAGAATCATGCTATTGATGGCGTTACAGTAAGCTATCAAAACAAATCTACCATTACAGACACGAGTGGTTTTTATATGTTGGTAGTACCCGCAAATCAAAAAGTAACTTTGGTATTTACGCATGTTTCATTAGGAAGAATTACAGCTTCTTTTTTGTTAAAACCCAATGAAGACTTCGAATACAACCCAGTAATGCTGACCAATTCACAGCAACTAGAAGATGTTGTGATTACAACAAACAAAAGAAGGGTGCAGGGCATCATCAGTATTGATCCCGAGGTGATACGCACCATTCCAGGAGCCAATGCCGGGGTTGAAAACATTCTGAAAACATTCGGAAGTGTAAATAACAACAACGAAATGAGTTCGGGTTACAATGTGCGCGGAGGAAATTATGATGAAAACCTTGTTTATGTAAATGAAATTGAAGTATATCGGCCGTTTTTAGTTCGTTCAGGACAACAAGAAGGGTTGAGTTTTACAAACACCGATTTGGTTCAAAAAGTAGATTTTTCTGCCGGTGGTTTTCAATCAAAATACGGAGATAAAATTTCTTCTGTTTTAGATATCTCTTACAGAAAACCTAACCGTTTTGGATTAGCTGCTCAAGCTAGTTTTTTGGGTGGGAGTCTTGCACTTGAAGGAGTTTCAAAAAACCAAAAATGGAGTTATTTGACAGGTGTTCGTTACAGAGACAATTCGCTTTTAGTCAATAGTCAAGAAACTCAAACCAATTTCAAACCTTCTTTTGCCGATTTTCAAACGTCCATTGTTTTTAATTCATCCACGAAATGGCAATGGAACTTTTTAGGTAATATTTCTCAAAACAGTTACAACTATCAGCCGTTGACACGTCAAACTAATTTCGGTACCATTGACGAACCAATTGCGCTTCAAATTTTTTATGAAGGGCAAGAAAAAGACCAATACCGAACTTATTTTGGAGCCCTTAAATCGACCTATGTTGCGAGTGAAAAAGCAAACTACAAGGCGATTCTTTCGGCATACCACACACAAGAACAAGAACATTACGATATCGAAGGGGCTTATTATCTTGGTGAAGTAGATTCCAATATTGGTTCGGAAACATTCGGAAACATTACGTTTAATAGAGCCGTAGGATCTCAACTGAATCATGCACGAAATGATCTTGATGCTTTTATTGTCAATGTTGAAGTGAAAGGAAATCATACGACAAAGAAGAAAAACCAACTGGATTGGGGCGTAAAATATACTCGAGAAAGTATCAGAGATCGAATTGTAGAATGGGAGGTGATTGATTCAGCAGGTTTTTCATTAAACGATCCTTCACTTGATGTACCGGTCAATGATCAGCCTTACCAACCTTATGTTGGGCCATTGGTTCCTTTTAACAATGTACGAGCGACTAATTTCATTACGATTGATCGTTTTTCTGGATTTGCTCAATGGAGCGGAAAAACTACTTTGGGTCAAAATCAATTGTGGTTCAACGCAGGTGCTAGAGCGCATAGTTGGCAAGTTATGGGAGATGCTTTTTCTAATGGAACACGACAAACTGTTATAAGTCCGAGAATGCAATTAAGTCTTAAGCCAAATTGGGACAAAGACATGATTTTTAGATTCTCAACAGGGTTTTACTACCAACCTCCTTTTTATAGAGAACTTCGTGACGTGAATGGAGTGGTTCAGCCCAACGTAAAAGCACAAAAATCAATTCATTTTGTACTGAGTAATGATTATAATTTCAAGCTTTGGAATCGCCCGTTTAAATTGGTTTCTGAAGTGTATTATAAAAACATGACGGATATCAATACGTACACTCTAGAAAACGTTCGTATTCGATATAGAGCCAATAATGATGCGGTGGCATATGCTTACGGGTTTGATTGTAGGTTAAATGGTGAATTTGTACCTGGAACTGAATCTTGGTTCAGCTTTGGTTTTATGAAAACACAGGAAAATCAAAATGGGAAGGGTTATATTGATCGTCCAACCGATCAGCGATTAAAATTCGGAATTTTGTTTCAAGATTACATGCCCAATATTCCGAGTGTCAAAATTTATTTGAATTTAGTTTACAATACGGGCTTGCCTGGAGGTTCTCCTTCTTATGCGGATGTTTATCAATACCAAAACAGACTTCGTGATTACCGACGAGCAGATGTTGGATTTTCATATGTTTTTACCGAAAAAAATAATGAAAGACCCAACGGACATTGGCTGAAAAAATTCAAAGAACTTTCTTTAGGGTTTGAAATTTTTAATATGTTCAACAATCAAAATGCAATTACCAATACGTGGGTTCGCGATGTGTATACCAAAAATCAATACGGAGTGCCCAATTATTTGACGCAACGCGTTTTTAATTTAAAATTATCAATGAGGTTGTAATTTTTTTGTAAATTTGATTAAAATAGTACGATTATGTCAAAATTCATTCAGCTTTTCGTTTTGTTGCTTTTGGTGGCAAGTTGTAAAAAAGAAGAGGTAGTCACCCCAAAAGTGCGTTACGAAAACACTTCTAAATCCGAACCAAAAAATGAAGTGGTTGCTACAGAACTTGTAATTGCTGATTTACCCATCCATTTTGCCGATACTTCGACTTTATTATTTCCTGTGGGCAATGTTGTTCCATCTCAAAGAGGATCACAAAGTTTTACCATTTCAAATAATAGCGACTTTCAAATTACGGGATATTTGAAAAACATGCACTTTCAAGATATAAAATCAGACTCAATTATTCCCCTTACCGACCAGTCGATTTTAATTGAAACTGCTACTTATTTAAAGTCCATTGCAGATAAGCACAAGAAAAAATTGATGGTGTATACATTGGCTGATGCCGATACAAATAAGGACCAAAAAGTTGATGAAAATGACATCCAGTCTCTTTATATTAGTCAATTGACAGGAAAAAAATTCACTAAAATTTCTGCAGATTTTAACGAATTGATCGATTGGAAAGTGATTGATGCCAACGCACGTTTGTATTATAAAACCATTGAAGATACGGACAAAAATGGGCAACTGGATCAAAACGATCAAGTACAATATTACTATGTGGATTTGCTTAAAGAGGATTGGAAATCAATTGCTTACTTTCCATTAAAGAAGTAACTATATCAAAATATCGCTTTCTAAATCTGATTTTTCTATTTCAAAATCAAAGCCCAATTTAGAAACCAATTCGATCACCAATTTTTTGTACCAGTTTTCTGATTTGGGGTGGATGTAGATTTTTTCAATCAGTTGTTTGATGTCTACATCAATTTTCATCCCTTCATTGATTGTGATGTTTTTATCAGATAAATCAGAAATTATTCTCACTTCACGTTCGTACTGGAAGCTCTTTCGCTTGAATAAAAACGGGAAAAAACTATCGTCAAAAGGAATGTGTTCTTTTTTATAATCGATGTAATTTACCTCACCAATATATTGTTTGAAATGGGTCTCCAATTCCAATGATTTTTGAAGTCGATTGACCGTCGATTGGATGGCCAAACCTTCACTGTTTTGAGTGAATATCTGCCACATGGCAAACGATTCGTATTCGTTGATGTGCCAACTACTAATCACTACCTTTTCTCTTTTAGATTTGTAATAGTCTAAAAACTCAGGGTTGTTTTCGGATAGCTTTTTTATTTCTTCAAACGTAGGTTCGCTGAAAGTGCCTTCGTATTGATCTTCAAATTTATCAGATCGTGACATAAAGAGTTTTTGCGACAGGAGTAAATCCAAAAATTTTGACAAATCCAAGTACTTCCAAACAACGGTGTTCGGATCAGATGGAAGTGAACTATTTGGATTTTCGCAGTACATTAGGATTCAAAGCTTTGCATTAATACGAGTTTGGAATACATTCCGTTCCTTGCTAATAATTCATCATGCGTTCCTTGCTCTACGATTTTTCCTTTTTGCATGACCACAATTTTATCTGCCTTTTGAATGGTAGATAGGCGGTGCGCAATGACAATGGAAGTTCTGTTTTGCATCATGTTTTCTAACGCCACTTGTACAAATTTTTCGCTTTCTGTATCGAGTGCTGAGGTAGCTTCGTCCAAAATCATGATTGGCGGATTTTTCAAAACGGCACGTGCTATCGAAAGACGTTGTTTTTGACCGCCTGATAATTTATTTCCACTATCGCCAATGTTGGTATGAATGCCATTTGGTAAATCTTGGACAAATTCATATGCATTCGCAATTTTAAGTGCCTCAATGATTTCTTCGTCGGTAGCGTTGTTTTTGCCTAATGCAATATTCGCTTTGATGCTGTCATTAAAGAGGATCGAATCTTGTGTTACCAATCCGATCATCTCACGAAGAGAATGTAATTTTATGTTTTTTATGTCGGTGTTGTCAATTGTAATTTGTCCTTCATTGACATCGTAAAAACGAGTCAGCAAATTGGCAATGGTACTTTTACCACTTCCGGATTGTCCCACTAATGCAACTGTTTGACCTTTTTTAACTTGTAGCGAAAAGGCATTCAGAACATTTTCACTTTCATATCTAAAATTGATATTCGAAAGTTCAATTGAAGTGTCAAATGATGACTTTTCAATAGCGTTTTCAGTATCGGCAATTTCATTTTCTACTTCCAATACTTCAAAGACACGTTGTGCTGCCGCCATACCGGTTTTTACACTGTATGAGGCTTTAGATATTGATTTGGCAGGCGTTAGAATGTTATACGCAAGTCCCATATAAGCAATGAAATCAGATCCTTTCAATACTTTTTCTACCAAAACCAAACTTCCTCCGTACCATAACAATACAGCAATGATGATGATTCCCATGAACTCGCTTAACGGAGAGGCTAGATTGTTTTTCATTCCAATACTATCCGAAAATTGTTTCATTCTGTTGACAGAGCCGTTGAACTTTTCTTTAAACTTGGATTCTGCATTATAACTTTTTACGATTTTTAGGCCGCTTAAAGATTCCTCCACAATTGAGATTAAGTACCCTCCTTCAAATTGAAGTTTTTCTGATTTTGCTTTTAATGACTTTCCTATTTTTGAAATAATAAATCCAGAGATAGGTATGAAAACAAATACAAACAAGGTAAGTTTTGTACTAATGTAAAGCATGACGCCAATTGTGAAAACAATAGTCATTGGTTCCTTAACAATCAGTTCAAGAATTGCGAAAAAGGAGTTTTGAACTTCATTTACATCTCCAAGCATACGCGCCATGACATCTCCTTTTCTTTTTTCAGAATAGTAAGAAACGGGTAGTTCGATGATTTTATCGTACATTTTGTTTCGCAAATCTTTCAGTACCCCATTTTTTAACACGGTTAAGTGGTTGGAAGCTAAATAATTGAATAGATTTTTAAATAGAAAGGTTGTAATTACAATAGCGACTACTAATAATAAAGAATATTGTGCTCCGTAATTTTTTGATAAATCGGATATGTAATAATACAAATACTCTTTTCCAAAGCTACTGATGTCTGTTATGTCGGTATATACCGGTTTTTCTGCTACTTTTTTGGCATGATCAAAAAGCACATCCATCATTGGGATGAGTGCTACAAATGAAAGCGTACTAAATAAAGCGTACAAGATATTGAACACAACATTCCAAACAACATTGGTTTTGTAAGGCTGTATAAAAGGGATTATTTTTTTTAGATTATGGTCCATTTACTTCAACTGCATTGCTGCGATAATGTTGTTAATTTTTTGATCTAATTCAGCTTCTACTTCTTTGAAATCTTCCACACGGTCAAGGGGAGCGTTTACACTGAAATAGAATTTTATTTTTGGTTCGGTTCCGCTTGGTCGAGCACAAATTTTAGATCCGTCTTCCAAATAGTATATCAATACATTCGATTTTGGAATGGAAATAGGCTCAATTTCATGGGTAAATCTATTTGATGATGTAGAATTTTGATAATCATCAATACAAACCACGCGTTCTCCGTTAATTTCTTCTACAGGATTTTCTCTTAAATTAACCATCATTTGATTGATTTCGGCTAAACCGTCTATACCTTTTTTGGTTAACGAAATGAGGTGCTCTTTGTAACAACCAAAATCAACATATAAATGTAATAATTCCTGGTACAACGAACTTCCTGACGCTTTTGCCAAAGCTGCAATTTCGCAAACTAAAAGGGATGCACCTACGGCATCTTTGTCTCTTACCGCATCGCCTACCATAAACCCGAAACTTTCCTCACCACCTCCAATAAATGTTTGGTTAGGGAAATCCTTAATCATTTTGGCAATCCATTTGAAACCGGTCAAGCCAACTTTGCATTCTATGCCATAAGCCGATGCCAATTCGAGCATCATGGGTGTTGAAACGATAGTAGATCCAATGAATTCCGTTCCTTTTAATTTGTGGGCACGTTTCCATTGTTCTAAAAGAAAAGCAGTCATGATGATCATGGTTTGGTTTCCATTTAGTAGGGTCATTTTTCCGTTTGTATCCCGAACGGCAACGCCTAATCTGTCTGAATCGGGGTCGGTTCCAATTACGATGTCGGCTTCAGTAGCTTCAGCTAATTCCATGGCCATTTTTAATGCTTCAGGCTCTTCAGGATTAGGAGATTTGACAGTAGGAAAATTACCGTTAGGTTCAGCTTGTTCTTTTACAATATTGAGTTGTGTATATCCAGCTTGTTCTAATACAGTAGGAATCGATTTGATCGAAGTTCCATGTAAGGAAGTATATACAATTTTTAAGTTTTCTTTGGCAGATTTTGGTGTGTTAAAACTTGCGTTTTCAAGCGTCGATTGATGGAACGCGTTGTCCACCTCTTCGTCGATGTATTCTATAAATTCAGGATTAGCTTCAAATTTGATTTCATCATAATTCAATGCTTCAATCAAGTGGATGATCTCACCATCTTGAGGGGGAACTAATTGTCCTCCATCTTGCCAATAGACTTTGTAACCGTTGTATTCAGGTGGATTGTGGGAAGCGGTTAAAACGATGCCTGCATGGCAATGTAAATGTTTTACAGTAAATGATAATTCGGGAGTAGTTCTCATTTCTGAAAACAAAAAAACCTGGATTCCATTGGCAGAAAACACATCTGCAACGACCTTTGCTAAGGTGTCGCTGTTGTTTCGGCAATCGTATGCAATAGCAACACGTAATGCTTCACCAGGAAAGACTTTTTTTAAGTAATTGGACAAGCCTTGGGTGTTTTTTCCTAAGGTGTATTTGTTGATTCGGTTTGTTCCAACGCCCATTACGCCTCGCATACCGCCCGTTCCGAATTCTAAATTTTTATAAAAACTTTCTTCCAACTCTTTTGGAGCGGAGGTCATCATTTCTTTTATCGCATTTTGAGTTTCTTCGTCAAAACACGGCGAAAGCCATTCGTTTACTTTATCTAAAATAGGTTGTTTAATTTCCATTTTTATTATTTGGTATACCCAATCTTTTTTCGTTCTTCTTGTATTTGACGGTTTTGTTTGGAATCCATCAAATGATTCAATGCTTTGTAAATGTCAGGAAATTGCTGTTCAATTTCGGTTACTCTTTTCGTGAGTTCTTCATACGTGAGTGCAAATTTTCTGAGCGAAACAAAACTTCGCATGATGGCAATATTTATTTCAATTGCCTTTTCATTGTTCAATACGCTCGAAAGCATGGCAACACCTTGTTCTGTAAAAGCGAAAGGTAAATATTTTGAGTGTTGACCTCTACCACTTTTTAGGATCACAATTTGTGATCTTATAGAATTCCATTCGTCTTTAGTCAATTCAAACATAAAGTCCTCAGGGAATCGATGGCTATTTCGTCGAACAGCTTGTTTCAAAGTTCTCGTTTCGGTATTGTACAAGGTGGCTAAATCAAAATCGAGCAATACTTTGTGGCCTCTGATTTCGATGATTTTTTGGCTGATAATTTCGGATTTTGGCATACATATTTTGGCATATAGTTATATTTCATGGGCTATTTTATAGCGTTCTTCGTTGTTTTTAGTGCGTAATATTATTTCTCCTAAAAATCCAGCTAAAAACAATTGCGATCCAATAACCATGGAAGTAAGCGCTATATAAAATAGGGGATTGTCAGTGACTAATACGGTATGATAACCGGCGTACAAGCGAAACAATTTGATTCCGATTATCGATCCAGTTGAAATAAAACCTAAAATAAACATCAACACACCAGCAGCTCCAAAGAAGTGCATTGGGCGTTTTCCGTAACGAGATAAAAACCAAATGGTAATTAAATCCAGAAATCCGTTAATGAAACGGCTCATGCCAAATTTTGATTCACCGTATTTTCTAGCTTGATGGATGACCACTTTTTCGCCAATTTTGCCAAAACCTGCATTTTTAGCTAAAACAGGTATGTAGCGATGCATTTCACCCGAAACTTCAACGTTTTTAATAACAATGTTTTTGTATGCTTTCAATCCGCAATTAAAATCATTTAAATAGACGCCCGAAGTTTTTCGAGCCGCCCAATTAAACAATTTAGACGGTATGTTTTTAGCAACTACCGAGTCGTATCTTTTTTTCTTCCAACCCGAAACCAAATCATAATTTTGTTTTGTAATCATCTCAAGTAAACCTGGGATTTCATCAGGGCTGTCTTGTAAATCAGCATCCATAGTAATCACTACATCACCCTTAGCTCTTGCAAAACCAGCGTGCAATGCCTGGGATTTTCCATAATTTCTTAAGAAACGAATGCCTTTTACATTCGGGTTTTCCGATTGTAATTTTTCAATAACTTCCCAAGAAGCATCGGTACTTCCATCGTCAATGAACAGGATTTCATACGAGTATTTATGTGCTTGCATCACACGCACAATCCATGCATGCAATTCGGGTAACGATTCTTGTTCGTTTAATAAAGGGATGATGATGGATAAGTTCATTTATATATTAAAAGCTTTGATTAGCATCTTTTTTTACGATTGCACCAACAATTAAAGAATGAATTAAGTAAATAAAACAATTCATCACAATACTAAGAGGAACAGTTACGTAGGGATTCATCATTTTTTGCATAATGGATAAAGACATATCCAATTCTTCTTTAGTGATAGAAGGTCTTTCTTTGATGGTGATTGACATTATTTTCTCTATTAATTCCGGAACAAATTCTGGAAAAATAAGGGTAAATACGAAATAAAATATTCCATATACAACACTTGAGATCAAACCAATGGTTACTCCTGTTTTAAGGCACTGGCCAAATGAAATAAATCCTTCGTTGATTTTATTTTTATAATGATTACAAGCTATGTAAGTGAAAATAAATGGAAGAATCAATAAGTTGGCAATATTCATCACGATACCAAAAGTTTTATTGGTTTGCGGATCAATGTTTAATATGTAGCCAATAACAAATTCAAAAATTGTAATTACTCCTAATAGTAGGCCATACTGAGTAGCCGATTTAGCAATGGTAGTTTTGTTTTCCATAATTTTGTTGATAGAAATTAATAATCTACAAATATAGCAATTCTAGAAATACGGAGTGCTATATTTTTTTTGATGAGCAATTGAAAAAAAATCAAACTTATTATTTGAAATTTGAAATAATAGTTTACTTTTGCAAACTGAAATTAAAATAATAGTAATAAAAAGCTGTAACAAGTCGATACCTTTTTAATTAAAAGCATCAAGATACGTTACTTCATAACAAATAAAGATTTACACAATGAAACAAGGAATTCACCCAGAAAATTACAGATTAGTTGCATTCAAAGACATGTCAAATGACGACGTTTTTATCACTAAATCAACAGTAGAAACAAAAGAAACGATTACTCACGAAGGAGTTGAATATCCAGTTTTTAAAATGGAGATCTCTAGAACATCTCACCCATTTTACACAGGTAAATCTAAACTTATTGATACGGCAGGTCGTATTGACAAGTTCAAAACTAAATATGCTAAACACGGTAAATAATCGTTTTAAGTGTTCAAATAAAAAAAACCTTCCCATTCGGAAGGTTTTTTTATGTCTTAAACTTTCGTAACTTTGAAATCTAAATGCACAGACAGTGATCCATTGTCTTTTCAATTAAAAAAAAATGAACTACATACTTTTTGACGGAACGGTTAGAGCTGCTTTGTTGCCGTTTACTTTTACGAGACCTGTTGCCGATATTCGAATTGGAATTTTAACCATTAGAGAAAAATGGGAAATCCAACTAGGTACTACTACCACCACGTTGACCGAGGAATACCTTTCAGAGAAATACCCTATGGTTGAGATGGAAGAAAATGTAATGATCAATGCAGCATTTGTCCCAAATAGCGAATTGGTGTTTTTAGTTCAAAATTTGAAAGCCAATCAAGCTCTTTTTGCAGGGGATGAGGTAGTTGCCTTTTATACCCAAGATACGCAAGAAGAAATTAATTTTGATACCTATGAAATAATTGACATTGATTGTTCTTGCATTAAAATAGAGCATACCTGGGATATTTTTTCAAAAAATGATCAGGCCATCCGAGAAGATTATACTTTGCTTACTTCAGATAGAAAGTCACAACCCATCCCTAAATCAGTGAATGTGATCGCTCCAGAACATGTTTTTATTGAGGAAGGAGCAAAATTGGAATTTGTTACCTTGAATGCATCTACGGGTCCAATTTATATTGGTAAAAACGCCGAGATTATGGAAGGTTCTGTCATTAGAGGGCCTTTTGCATTGTGTGAAGAAGCTCAAGTTAAGTTAGCAACAAAGGTGTATGGCGCTACTACGGTGGGTCCGCACTGCCGAATCGGAGGTGAAGTGAATAATTCCGTTCTTTTTGGTTATTCCAACAAAGGGCATGATGGGTTTTTAGGAAATTCTGTGCTTGGAGAATGGTGTAATATTGGAGCTGACAGCAATAATTCCAATTTAAAGAACAACTACGAAGAAGTGAAACTGTGGAGTTATGAAACGGAGAATTTTGCCAAAACAGGTTTGCAATTCTGCGGTTTAATGATGGGAGATCATAGTAAATGTGGGATCAACACGATGTTCAATACAGGAACTGTGGTAGGAGTGAGTGCAAATATTTTTGGAAGCGGATTTCCAAGAAATTTTGTACCTAGCTTTTCTTGGGGAGGAGCCAGCGGTTTCACTACTTATCTTACCAAGAAAGCATTTGAAGTGGCAAAAGTGGTCATGTCCCGTCGTCATGTAGCATTCACCGAACAAGACGCTCAAATTCTAGAACACGTTTTTGAAGAAACCAAAAAGTGGAGGAATTTCTAATTTTATCAATGGACGAATTAACTGATTTATCAATTCGTATATCGTTGCATTGATTCATTGTTCCCTTTTAATAAAATCCCTATCTTTGTGCACTCAATTTTTTGACAACGATTTCATTAATTGAGAAATGCCATGGAAAACAATAAAAAAGTAGCCTTCTATACTTTAGGCTGTAAATTGAACTTCTCTGAAACATCGACCATTGCGCGCGATTTTCAAAACGAAGGATTTGAACGAGTTGATTTTGAAGAATCAGCCGATATGTATGTCATCAACACCTGTTCTGTTACCGACAATGCCGACAAACAATTTAAACAAATTGTAAAAAAAGCCTTGAAAAATAACCCGCATGCTTTTATTGCAGCGGTAGGTTGCTATGCACAGTTAAAACCAGAAGAATTGGCCAATGTAGAAGGTGTCGACTTGGTTCTAGGTGCTACAGAAAAATTCAAAATCACCGATTACATCAACGACTTGACTAAAAACCAGATTGGAGAAGTTCATTCTTGCGAAATAGAAGAAGCCGATTTTTATGTGGGTAGTTATTCTATTGGCGATAGAACTCGAGCGTTTCTTAAAGTCCAAGATGGTTGTGATTATAAATGTACGTATTGTACCATTCCTTTGGCAAGAGGTATTTCTAGAAGTGATGCCCTCGAAAATGTTTTAAAAAATGCCTACGAAATTTCGAAACAAAACATCAAAGAAATTGTACTTACCGGTGTCAATATTGGTGATTATGGTAAAGGAGAATTTGGGAACAAAAAGCACGAGCACACATTTCTAGATTTGGTTCAGGCCCTAGACAAGGTAGAAGGAGTAGAGCGTTTGCGTATTTCGTCTATCGAACCCAATTTGTTGAAAAACGAAACCATTCATTTTGTAGCGCAAAGCCGCACATTTGTTCCTCATTTTCATATTCCGCTTCAAAGTGGAAGTAATGATATTCTCAAAAAAATGAAACGCCGTTACCTTCGTGAAGTCTATACAGATCGCGTAGAAAACATTCGTCAAGTCATGCCGCATGCTTGTATTGGAGTGGATGTAATTGTTGGGTTTCCGGGTGAAACCGACGAGCATTTCTTGGAAACCTATCATTTCTTGAACGACCTCGATATTTCTTATTTGCATGTTTTTACCTATTCAGAAAGAGACAATACAGAAGCCATCGCCCTAGAAGGAGTCGTGCCTGCCAATGTTCGTGCCAAGCGTAGTAAAATGTTACGCGGTTTATCGGTAAAAAAACGTCGTGCTTTTTATGAAAGCCAGATAGGTACGATTCGAAAAGTGCTTTTTGAAACCGAGAACAAAGAAGGTTATATTCATGGTTTTACCGAAAACTACGTGAAAGTTAAAACTCCCTGGAATCCCGAATTGAGTAATACATTGCATCAAGTGCAGCTTACAAATATTGACGATGACGGAAGTGTTCGAATCCAGTTATTGGATTAAAGAGCGCACACTCTAATTACATCATCCGATTTTTGGGTTACTATAATTTTATTCCTGGTGGAAGCAAATCATGGTAGGTCTTATTTTTTCTGAAAAATGCAGCGATTTTGGGTAAAATTGGGACCACTTTAAGTTTGCGTTCGTAAGCGATTTCCATGATGTTTTTTAGCAACTCGTTGATGAAGTCTTCATCCGAAAAACCATCAGGTAGGTTCAGACGCGTTAAAAATATTTTCTTTTCTTGAAAGGAATATTCTACAGAAATTAGTTTGTCATCAACCAAAGTTTCAAATTGTCTCGAAAAAGTATTGTCTCTAATTTCCATGGTGCTTAAAAAAATAACGATAACTTTTATCTCAAGTCGAGTAAAAGAATTAATTTTATGCAAAATTCGGAATAATTAATGAATAACCACCCGAATTACAACTAAAAAATGTCTAAAATCCATGTTTATTTCATGCCTGGCCTTGCGGCAAGCTCTGCTATTTTTGAAAAAATAGAATTGCCAGAAGCTATTTTTGAAATACATCTTTTAGAATGGATACTCCCGGTAGCAAACGAATCCATCCAAAGCTATGCAAAACGAATGGCGCAATTGGTTCATCACCAAGAGGTTGTTTTGATTGGGGTGTCTTTTGGAGGTATTTTGGTGCAAGAAATGGCCGCTTTTTTACAAGTAAAAAAAGTGATTATTATTTCGAGTGTCAAATCAAGTGAGGAACTTCCTCTGAGAATGAAGTTTGCAAAAGCAACCAAAATTTATAAGTTAATTCCAACCCGATTGTTGAAAAATGTAAATTTTTTGCTCAAATTTGCATTCGGAACCCAACTCAAAAACCGATTGGAACTCTACCAACGATTTGTTTATATGAATGATGTGAGGTACTTAAATTGGGCGATTGAACAAGTTATTTGTTGGGATAGAAAACAAATTGATCCAAAGGTCGTTCATATACATGGAGATGCAGATGCGATTTTCCCAATAAAGTACATCAAGAATGCTGTTTGTGTATCGAAGGGAACCCATTTAATGATCATCAATCGACACAAATGGTTCAATGAATTTTTGCCGAATCTAATTGTAAAATAAATCAGACATACCTTCTGAAAAATAATTAAAACACACCCAATGAAAAGAACTTATTTATATTATTTCGCTTTTGCACTCATTTCGGTTAGTGGAATGTTCATTTTTGCTACGACAGTTGCAGATAAAGAAAAACAATTGCACGAAGGAACTTCCCAATATTTTCCGTTGGAGGTTGATTTTGCGGGCGAAAAAACACCTTTGCAAATTTCAGATGTAAAAGAGCGCTTCGATCGTGAGTTGTTGGTCAATGCCAACTTGCATTCGTCTACTTTGTTAATCATAAAAAGAGCCAATAGAGCTTTTCCTGTAATCGAACCGATATTAGCTCAATATGGTGTGCCAGATGATTTTAAATACCTAGCAGTCATCGAAAGTGCTTTGGTTAATGCTGTGTCTCCATCGGGCGCAAAAGGAGTTTGGCAATTTATGCCCGAAACAGCAAAAGAGAAAGGAATGGAAGTCAATGATTTTGTAGACGAAAGATACCATTTGGTAAAATCGACCGAAGCAGCTTGTAAATACTTATTGGCAGCCAAACAAAAATTTGGATCTTGGACCTTGGCTGCAGCTTCATACAATGGCGGCATGAATGGCGTTGGAAAAAAAATGGAAGAACAAAAAGTGAGTAATTACTACGATTTGTTATTAACCGATGAAACTTCTCGTTATGTGTTCAGAATTTTAGCTCTCAAAGAAATCATGAAATCTCCAGAAAAATTTGGCTTCAATGTGTTCAGTCATGAATTGTATCCATTATTGCCAACCAAAACAATTGTAGTCGATTCTACCATTACCGATTTGGCTGCGTTTGCAAAAGATCAAGGAATCAATTATAAAATATTGAAACTGCATAACCCTTGGATGCGCGATAAAAAGTTGACAAATACCACCAAAAAGAGATACGAAATTGAAATTCCAACTTCGGGTTATTAAAAAATAGCATTCACTTTTAAAACGGGATAAAACAAAAAAGCCAAACTTGATCAAGTTTGGCTTTTTTGTATGATACATAATGAAAAGGGCTTACATTTTTTTCATTTGATTTTTCATCATCACGATTTGGTCCTTTAACATCCCTTGTTTGTCAAGTTTTTTAACTTCATTGATGAGGTTGGTTGCTTCTAGCTTTCTTCTTCTAGACATTGCAATACCGGCCAGGTTCAATTTGGCAACAGCCAAATCCATGTCCATGCTCAATCCCAATTGAATGGCTTTCTTGAAATATTTTTCGGCTTGCATTAAGTTGGTTTGAGACAACATCAATCCATGTAGGTAGTTGTAATATCCTTGTTGTTTGGTTACTAATGCGGCTTCTGGATTAGTGATTTTATCCAACCATTTTTGAGCTCCTGGAAAGTTTTGTTTACGTAATTGTAAAAAAGCGAGTAAAATGAACTCATTTTTATAATATAGAAAAATCGGAAGGATCATTAATAATAGAAGAAAAATACCATTTCCAATATTATCTTCAGTAAATTGCCATACGGCTGTAGCCAAGATGATGACCGCTAAAACAAGCTTGATATTTTTATGAAACATAATTAATTTATTTAAGCGACAAAGGTAAGAAAGTTTTTCAAAATATTTTTTATAAAACCACTTGCCAGAAAAAAAAAGGTTTGTATATTTGCACTCGGTTTAAAAATCACATGAGTGCTTTTATTCCTGTAAACAAAATTATCATCATTTTTAAAGATACATCGCAATGAGCAAAAGAACCTTTCAACCATCGAAAAGAAAAAGAAGAAATAAACACGGATTTATGGACAGAATGTCTTCACCTAATGGAAGAAAAGTACTTGCGCGTCGTAGAGCGAAAGGAAGACATAAATTGACTGTTTCTTCTGAACCAAGACACAAAAAATAATGATTAGCAATAATCAAAATATAGCCGTTACTATTTTTTAGTAACGGCTTTTTTTTAAACTTGTTTATAAATTTTAATAATTTTTTGAAGCTTTTTCCTGCTGTTCGTTACAATCTTTCTACTTTTATGGCTTCGTGCCTCAGCATAAAAAGAAAGGATTTTCACTGCCATCAGGGCTAGGGTTTCGGTAAATAAAAAAGATAGCGGCTCACAAGCCATTACAAATAAATACATAACTACAACAACACCATACAATGCCAAAAGACAACTCCATTAAATCGGTTTTAATTATAGGTTCGGGACCCATCGTAATCGGACAAGCGTGCGAATTTGATTATGCAGGTTCTCAATCGGCTCGTTCCATTCGCGAAGAAGGAATCGAAGTAATCTTGATCAATTCCAATCCGGCGACCATCATGACCGATCCGTCGATGGCAGATCACGTGTATCTTTTGCCTTTAACCACCAAGTCCATCATCCAAATTTTAAAAGAACACCCACAAATTGATGCGGTATTGCCTACCATGGGAGGTCAAACAGCCTTGAACTTGTGTTTGGAAGCCGACGAAAAAGGAATCTGGAAAGATTTTGGTGTAAAATTAATTGGTGTGGATATCAATGCCATCAATATTACAGAAGACAGAGAGCAGTTCAAACAATTGCTTGAAAAAATAAATGTGCCTACAGCACCAGCAAAAACGGCTACGTCGTTTCTTAAAGGAAAAGAAATAGCGCAAGAATTTGGATTCCCATTGGTGATTCGTCCTTCTTTTACTTTAGGAGGTACCGGAGCAGCTTTTGTGCACACCAAAGAAGAATTTGACGAAAAACTAACCTACGGATTGGAAATGTCTCCCATCCACGAAGTACTTATTGACAAGGCTTTACTAGGTTGGAAAGAATACGAATTGGAGCTTTTGCGCGACAAAAACGACAACGTGGTAATCATCTGTTCAATCGAAAACATGGACCCAATGGGAATCCATACCGGCGATTCGATCACGGTGGCTCCCGCAATGACGTTGTCTGACACGACTTTCCAAAAAATGCGTGACATGGCCATCTTGATGATGCGTTCTATCGGAAACTTTGCCGGTGGATGTAACGTACAATTTGCTGTTTCGCCCGACGAAAAAGAAGATATTGTTGCGATTGAAATCAATCCGCGTGTATCAAGATCCTCTGCATTGGCTTCCAAAGCAACCGGTTATCCAATTGCCAAAATTGCTTCAAAACTAGCTTTAGGTTATCATTTGGATGAACTTCAAAACCAAATTACAAAATCTACATCAGCGCTTTTTGAGCCAACATTGGATTATGTAATCGTGAAGATCCCACGTTGGAATTTTGACAAATTTGAAGGAGCTGACAGAACTTTGGGACTTCAAATGAAATCGGTAGGAGAGGTAATGGGAATTGGTCGTTCGTTTCAAGAAGCACTTCACAAAGCAACCCAATCGTTAGAAATTAAACGCAACGGATTGGGAGCCGACGGAAAAGGATATAAAAATTACGAGCAAATCATCGAGAAATTGACCCATGCAAGTTGGGACCGTGTTTTTGTTATTTACGATGCCATTGCGATGGGAATTCCATTGAGCCGTATTCATGAAATCACCCGAATTGACATGTGGTTTTTAAAGCAATACGAAGAATTATATACCCTTGAGAAAGAAATTTCAAATTATAAAGTAGACTCTTTACCTAAACAATTGTTGCTAGAAGCCAAACAAAAAGGTTTTGCCGACCGACAAATTGCACACATGGTGGGTTGTTTGGAAAGTCAGATCTACAAACTTCGTGAAGAACAAAGCATCAAGCGTGTTTACAAACTGGTAGATACCTGTGCAGCCGAGTTCAAAGCTTTGACACCATATTATTATTCAACGTTTGAAGCTGAAATTCAAACGGCATCGGGCGAAAGATACGTTCACAACGAAAGTATTGTAACCAACAAAAAGAAAATTGTGGTTTTGGGTTCTGGACCTAACCGAATCGGACAAGGAATTGAGTTTGATTACTCGTGCGTGCACGGAGTCCTTGCCGCAAAAGAATGCGGTTATGAAACCATCATGATCAATTGTAATCCAGAAACGGTTTCTACCGATTTTGATACTGCCGATAAATTGTATTTCGAACCTGTTTTTTGGGAGCATATTTACGACATCATCCAACACGAAAAACCAGAAGGTGTCATCGTTCAATTGGGTGGACAAACCGCTCTTAAATTAGCAGAAAAACTATCTAAATACGGAATTAAAATCATCGGAACTTCTTTTGATGCATTGGATTTAGCAGAAGATAGAGGACGTTTTTCAGATTTATTAACCGAGTTGAACATTCCGTTCCCAAAATTCGGAATAGCAGAAAGTGCAGAAGAAGCGACCCTTTTAGCCGATACATTAGACTTTCCGTTATTAGTACGACCTTCGTATGTATTGGGAGGACAAGGAATGAAAATTGTGATCAACAAACAAGAATTAGAAGAACACGTAATCGATTTGTTGAAATCCATACCAGGAAACAAACTCCTTTTGGATCATTACTTAGACGGCGCTATTGAAGCAGAAGCAGATGCTATTTGCGACGCAGAGGGCAATGTGTACATCATTGGGATTATGGAGCATATTGAGCCTTGTGGAGTGCATTCGGGCGATTCCAATGCGACCTTACCACCTTTTAATTTAGGTGAATTTGTGATGCAACAAATCAAAGACCACACCCATAAGATTGCCAAAGCATTGCAAACAGTTGGTTTGATCAACATCCAATTTGCAATCAAAGACGATGTGGTATACATCATCGAGGCCAATCCACGTGCTTCGAGAACGGTTCCATTCATTGCCAAAGCATACGGAGAGCCTTATGTGAATTATGCGACCAAAGTAATGTTGGGCGAGAAGAAAGTAACCGATTTCAATTTTCAACCCAAGTTGAAAGGATATGCCATCAAGCAACCGGTCTTTTCATTCAGTAAGTTTGCCAACGTAAACAAAGCCCTTGGACCAGAAATGAAATCTACCGGCGAAAGCATCCTCTTCATTGAGGATCTAAAAGACGATCAGTTTTATGATTTGTATTCAAGAAGAAAAATGTATTTAACGAAATAATTAAAAAGTCCCAACCGAAAGATTGGGACTTTTTTTATAGTCGTAAAAAGGGCGCAATGTCATCCGTTTTTTTTTTTGCTATTGCTATAAAGATTTCCCACTTATGAAACGAATTGGTTTTCGTTTCTATCAAAGAAAAAAAATTCTTGCTAAATGTAATCGCTTATTTTTGCATTTTTCAACATTTAATAAAAGTTATTTTACGCTAATTATTCAGACGGCAAGCTGAATGTTAAGTTGATACTTTCGTTGCTGTTCAATATTTCTTTAGTAATCATTTCATGCTTTGAATTAAAAAAATATTTTTCCATGATTAATCCATTCGGTATATTTTTTTTAGCTTTCCAAATTTCATATGCTGTAGCAAATGTGAACATAGGATTCATGCTAAACGAGGTGTCTATGACATAAACTTCTGTGCCGAGTTTTTTATTTTTCTTTGTTTCGAACTCATTACTTTTTAGCATAAAACGTTTAAGTACTTTGTTGTTTAGAATTGTATCTCTCAATTCGATAAAGTTATAATGGTTAACCTGATGTTTATATGGATTTCTATAATTTGATATTTCTTCTTTCTTTAAAGATATTTTTGATTTATTCAATTCTTCATTATTGATTTGGCCTTTCCAATAGATCCCCTTTTGATCCAAAAAGGTGACTTCATTTTGATAACTTGAAATTTTTTTTTGAGAAGCAAAATAGCTATTATCTTGCTCGTTTATCAAATAAGTGACATGATGGTTTTTCTTTTGGTTTTTTAAATTAGTGACTTCATAAATTAATCGATGATTAAAATTGTACTCAGTTAATTGAGTAAAGAATAAATAGAATAATCCAATATTGATAAGTTTAATCATGACTTTTCGGGTAAATGTTTGCAGTTTGACGAAGTGGCGAATAGCTTGATTATAAAGATTTCGAATTTTCTTAAGTAAACCACAACTTAGAAAAAAAATACCAGCCAATAGCGATACTGCTTTTACAGTATCGTTATTATTGAACCTTTATTTTAATAGAATCATAGCCACTCGAATTTATACCTATCAGTCCATAAATAGTTTCACCTTTTTTAATGGTTTTTCCGATGATATCGAATTTCATTAATTCAGTTTTAAAATTCTTATTTGCAGAACTTGCAGCAATCATGTTACCTCCAGCTAATCCCGGACCTACAATCACCCCAATTGGAAATGTATTTGCGGGTTTAGTTTCAGTATAATATCCATTTGATGTAGTTGTTGTTCCTGAATAAAGTTGAAGCGGGGATAAAAGCAAATACCATAAATAGGAAGCCGGACTTTGTTTAATGGTAGTATATAATTTTTCAGTTTCAAGGATACTTACTTCATTACCGTTTTCAAAAGAAAGTGTAAAATCCGTTCCAAAAACCAAATCTTTTCCAGAATTGTTCTTGATCTTAACTGCAATTAGCTTAACGTTATTGTTGGTTTCTTTCTTTCTGTATTTTTTTTCTAACAAATCATATTTGTATTCTAGTAAAATATTGTTTTCTATACTTTTTGATACGTAATTTAATTTTTCCGGATTTATTTTTTTATACCCAGAAGCACAACTATTTAAAAGCAGTACAAGAACTAGAAGCGAACTAATTTTAATCATTTTTTTCATTAAATATTTTATTTAGGTTTGATTTTTTTTTGTTAAAATTTTTGCGCTACACGCAGTTTGGGTCTAAAGTAAGCACATTATTCGGATTTGCCAAAACTTCCAAATACAAAACAAATTTCACATTAAGCCAATGGCTCAAATCTTTTATTGTCGGTATTTTATTTGAATGTCAAAGCATGAAAAGGAGTATCCATTAATTCAGAATGAGTTTTCCTATCATTACTCATAAATGTTATTATTGCATCCGCAACATTTTCTTTATGTAAACATACAAATTGACCATACTTATAACCTTTTCCAAACTCACAATTAAATTCTAAAAATGCACTTCCACCATAATCAGCATTAAATTCTTTCTTAACTGCTTTAGTTGGAAAATCACCAATATCGACCATTTTTCCACCGGTCATGTTAAGTCCATTTGAGTTCATAATACCAATGTAGACATTATTTGGGTTTATCATTATTTGGTTTGGATTGCTTTTCGATTTTTCATATTCATTTAGCATTTGTTTCATTGGAAATAAAGAATATCTAACTTCCATAGTTTCGTCTAAGTTAATAATGGCAAATGTGTATTGTAAATCTCTATTTTTTTTAACTTCTTTGATTTTGTATCCGATTGGCATTTCAAATTGCAGTCCTGACAATGCAGCTTGTTTTTGGAATTCTTCTAAAGTTAATGTTTGGCAATATGAATTTGCCGATAAAAAAAGGAAAAGTGCAATTAGAAGTGTTTTTCTCATGATATTTTAATTTATAGTTTCTCTTTAGATACTAAATATAGCTACTAACGGTCTTGGATATGAGTATTTACGTGGTTTAACGATTAATTTTACAAGAATACACCAAGTTGGAAATTCCGCACGAATATAAAAAATAGGCAATAATAAGTAATTACTTATAGACATTGTTGTGTGCTGTTATTTTTATTATTTTACGTAAATTCTAAATGCCCATGGCTCCATCTCAATTTTAGTGTTTTTATTTAGTTCTACAGATTCATTTGAAATGAAATCATTATAATTCCCGAAATACAGAGATTCTTTAAATTCTACTGTCTTTTTTTTGTCTGAAAAATTAAAAACGGCGAAGACTTTGTCTTTTTCATTTTGACGGACAAAACTTAATATTTCAGTTTCATGATTATTGGGGATTTTTATCATCGTGGCACCCCACTTTCCATGCCACAAAGCTGTATTCGATTTTAGTAAAGCAAAAAGTTTTTTGTATAAACTTCCTATTTTATGCTCTTTCCATTGAATAGCATCTTTTTCAAAAAATTCTAATCTTTTTGTATTTCCTGCCTCTTGGCCATTGTATATCAGTGGCATTCCATCACCAACTACAGATAATGCAATAGCTGCTTCTAAACCTTCTCCGAACTGCTCATACATAGTACCTTCCCAAGAATTCTTATCATGATTACTTACAAAAGTCATACGAATGCTGTTTTTTGGAAAAAATCTTTCGTTCCAAGAATAATAAATGTACAATTGATTTACATCTGCTTTTCCCATACAAATATTATGGAGTTTTTCATTCCAATCCCAAGCATATGTCATGTCAAAAGCTGAAGCATGAAGGTCTCTAGACTCCCATTCTCCTAGCATAAAAACAGGCTTTATTGCATCTAACTCTTTACGAGCATTGTTCCAAAAATCAAGAGGGACAAAACCAGCAACATCACATCTATAGCCATCAATATCAGCTTCTTTAACCCAATATTTTAAGGCTTCTGTCATATATTCTCTTAATCCGGGTTTGCTATAATCTAAATCGATAATATCTGACCAATCCCACCAAGGTGTAGGTCTAAAATCGCCTTTGTAATCTTTCGCATACCATTCTGGATGTTTTTCAACCAAAACATTATCCCAAGCAGTATGATTGGCAACCCAATCTAAAATTACATACATCCCTAATTTATGCGCTTCATTCACAAAGTTTTTTAAATCTTGAAGAGTCCCAAATTCAGGGTTTACTTCAAAATAATCCTTTACAGAATAAGGGCTTCCTAATGTTCCTTTTCTATTTTTTTTACCTATCGGATTTATGGGCATCAACCATATTATATCTATCCCTAACTCCTTTATTCTTGGTAATTGCCTTTGTGCTGCTTTAAACGTGCCTTCTTCAGAAAACTGTCTTGTATTCAGTTCATAGATTGTCGCATTTTTACTCCATTCTGGATGGGTAAGTTTTACGTATTCATGTGTCTGATATTTGTCTTCAATCTCATTTTTGTTGGCTTCTTTTTGATTTACTTTCTTTATGCTTTGACATCCAATAGCAAAAGTTAATATTAAAAGGTAGTTGAATATTTTTTTCATGTTATTTGTTTTTTACTAGCACACAACGTTCCGTTGCTTTACAAAAGTGGTGGTTAAGAAAGGCTAAACTTTTGGTTAAACACTGCTTTGCAAGTACAAAACCAACTTTAATTAAGCCCAAAAACCGCGATTTTCGCAAACTGCTATCAGCAGATAGCCATTTTAATTGAATTTAAAGTGTAAGATAAGATTTGGTGAAAAATTATTATTTAAACTATTTAAACTATAATTAGTGTTAATTCCAATTCCAAAATTTTTATCGAAATAAAACTTGGTATTAAATTTCAGTGGAAAAGAAATTGTATTTCCATTTCTAATGTCTGTAACTTCACTTTTTTGATTATAATAACCTAATCCGGCAAATAATTCAAATTTAATCCATTTTTTTAGATTTAACTCTCTTCCATATTGTAATCTAAATTCATTAAAATTGTAAGTTGAACTTCCAACGATGCCAATTTCGGAACCCGTCAAAATAGATGTAGAAATAAGATTATTACCAAAAGAAGTCGTTAAATCTGCAACAAATGTTGCCCCTCCACCTACAGAGTAATTTTTCTTAAAATAAAATCCTCCAAAACCAATTTCTGCGGAATGCATTTTTAGTTTATTTTCTTGTGCATTTACGTTTAATGAACACACTAAACAAATTAATGTTAAAAATACTTTTTTCATTTTATTACGTTTTTTTGTTATAGTTTCTATTAACGTCCCCGCGGCTTCACGACAGTTGCGATCTTCGTAACTGATAATTTTCTATCAAAGATAAAATTTCTTGCGAAATGTAAACGTGATTTTACTACAAAATTCGCAATCTTGCCATTCGCCTGTTATGCAACGTTGCTTTACTTTTTCATTCCAAAACTTTTACAAAGAATGCAAAAGACTAAGAAATGGATAATATTTAATCCAATTCCCCAATTCTCTCCATTCGATGTTGTATTAACAAAAGCGTACACATTGAAAACTTTAAAATCAAGTTTTGTTGTTAAGTCGCCATTTCTAATTAAATAAAACGATAAGTCAGTTCCGATAATTAATTTCCAAGTTAAATTTGAGATTAAGAATGAAAATGATTGCATAAAATAAATAACACATAACACTATATAAGATGCTTTTACACTTCTATTTGATTGAATAAAGACATAACAAATCAAACTCAATAAACTAATTAAAATTAGAGTTATGTCATCAAATTTTGGTTCTTTTAGAAATAGATTTACCAAACAAAGTAAGAAGCAAATTGAGTTAACAATTAAAACATATGTGAAGGCTATTTTTTTCATTTCAGTAAAGTTGAGTGGCAATGTTGGATAACGGTCGATGCTAGAGCTCGTGGCGGCTTATGGAAATCTTTTTTCCATAACCGACCGAGCGAAGTTATAAAAAGAAAACGAACAATTTACCGCAAAACTAGCCATGAGTTTTAGCATTTGTTACCAGCCGTTTTTTATTTAAGGTTTAATTTTTCTATTTTATTTCCGATTGTAAACGCTTTCATTTCGCTTTCTAAATTGCTAAATTCCTCCTTCAAAACTCTCTTAATTATTTTTCCGTTTTTCAATAAAAATATTTCATCGCAAGTGTCGTTTAGTGTCGAAAAAATGTGAGATGAAATTATTATTGATTTTCCCATTTCTTTCAATTTATGAATTATTTCGGTAATTATTATATTACTGTGAATATCAACACCATTAAATGGTTCGTCTAAAATGAATAATTTGTTTTCTTGCAATAATATTGCTGTAAATGCGAGTTTTTTTCTCATTCCAGTTGAGTATTTTACTGCATATTCATTCAATGGTAAATCAAAAATATTTTTTTCTTTTATATCAGTATTGGTTACATTTCTAGCATTGCATAATAATTTAATATACTCATTACCTGTTATTTTTGAAAAAAAGTAAGGTTCAGTTTGTAAATAGCCCAGAAAGTCTTTAGGTTTTCCATATTCACAATTGATTGCTCCATTGTATTTTTCTAATCCAGCAATACATTTAAACAATGTAGTTTTTCCTGAACCATTTTCCCCAACAATTCCATAAACTTTTCCTTTTTCAAAATTCAAGTTAATATTTTCTAAAACTACTTTAGAACCGTATGATTTTGACAAGTTTTCTATGCTAATCATTGTAATATCTCTTTTAATTTTTTCGTTGATTGAATGTATAAATAAGGAATAATTAGCAATAATAATGGCGGAAGCCACAATGTTAATGCAAATACAATTCCGAATCTAATATTTAATTTTTCAGGAAATACTGAATATTTTGCTAACATAGTTGTAAAAATAAATAAATAACCTAAAAATTGAAAACCTAATATTAAATCAATTTTTGTATAAAAAAATAGAGATAAACTTATAATTATTGGTAAACACAGAATGGTTGAATATTGGATGATGTTTTTTAATTTATATCTTAAAAATTCTTTTGGGGACAATGAAAATACCCAAACATAAAATTCATCTTCAGAATTTGCATAATAATTAAGACAAGAAAGTAAAGTCAGAATTAATGAAAAAATCCCCAAATTAAAATTATCAACACTAATCGACATAAATGTCAAAAAATAAGCAAAGAAATAGATGAAATAATTTGACCTAAAACCTACTGTAAACTCAAACGGATACTTATAAAAAGGAGTTGGTAATGTAAAACTTGATTTGCTTTTTAAATCTATTAGCAAAAAAAGACAAACCGAAATAAAAAGTAAAATCGAACTCAAATACTTTTCTTGAAATAACAAAAAGGTTATAAAACCTATTGAAACAATTAGGTTTTCAACTATTCTTATATTGAAATACTCCGTTTTAGAATAACAAAGCTTCAAAAAATCGTTTCTGTTTATTTCATTCAATTTTATTACTAAACTTAAAGCCAATGCAATATAGATATATTCAGCAAATTGAGTTTTTTCAAATAATTTTATCGAAATACCAATAAATGCAAAAAGACCAACAAGATAACCAATTACAGGTTCAATTCCCCATTCGGTTAATTGTCTGTTTAGCATTTTGAATTGTAAAATAAAATATTCTTTCATTATTTTGGTGCGCTAAAATGGCTGTTAACGTTCCGCCGCTTCTCGTCAGTTGCGAAGTTCGGAACTTTTTATTTTCTGTTAAAGATAAAATTTCTTGCGAAATGTAAACGCAAACTCACAACAAAATGCGCAATTGCGAGAAACGGCTGTTATGTGTAGCCGTGATATTTTTACCAAGCACTTTTATATTTTTCCACATTCTTTAACCGTTTCTGTTCGTAATAATAATCACCTTTCCGTTTTTCACCTACTTTTTCTTTAATGAAGAAAATATAACCTGGAATTCCATTTTTTTCAAAGTACATTATTACAATAGCTTTCTCGTTGCAACTTATCAAATCATATTTGTGTGCTCCCCAAGTAAAAATACTGTCTTTTGAAACTGACCAATTGCGATTACCGCTAATCAAATCTCCATCATTATTAAATAAGCTCAAATCTCTTTCATATTTGTCGTAAGTTTTATCTTTATGAAACTTAAAATACATATATCCAGATTGACCTTGACTGTAATATGTCCAATATTCATTTTGGCCAGTTACAAATGTATCTTCTATGGAGTTTGTCTTTGAACAACTCAAAAAAGTAATGACGATGATAAATATGTATAAAGTTTTCTTCATTAATAGTTCTATTGAAAAGCTGATGACGGTTACACATAACGTTTTGTAGCTACCCGAAGGGCGGGACTTTTACCACAAAACTTGATTTGAAAAACTAATGTTTAATTTACCACAAAACTGTCTTTGAAACACAAAACCCCGCCTTTTGGGTAGCTGCTGTTATAGCCAGTGGTTCGTTCTCGTTCGTTAGTTTTCATTGTATCCAAATTGTCTGCTTTGTAAAACTTCTTTCCACCAACTTTCCCTGTCAATTATAATTTGGTCGTCCGTTGTCGATTTGTAAATATCAAGGATTGAGTAATTGAAATTTTGTTTTATATGGTCAAAGGTTAGTTTTTTAAGCCCAACGTTTCCACCGTGTCCAGTTGAAATATAAGCTCTCCAACGACCTAAAATCATATTTTCACCGTAAGCCGAACCAACATACATTTTACCATTTGATTTGTCGGTCAGCAGATAAACTCCTTTTTGGTTTTGCAATGCAGTTTTCCAGTTGTCTTTCTCTGAAACACGCTTCATTTCGTCCCAAGAGATATTAACCTTTTCATAGCCTGGAAATAAATCATTGTCGAAAGTGTCAGGTAAAATTTGAGAAATATAACAGTCGTCAAATACTGATTCAGCATTACGAATCATTGTCTGTGCTTTGTTCTTAAATTTAATAATTAAGCGACCAACATATTTTTGGTAATCAGGTAAGTCTTGATACTCGTAGCCAACACCATTTAGGTAATTCAAGTCCTTAGTTACTTGTCCAATATGAAATAGCAACCAAAAATCTTCGTTTGGTTTTATCTTAACTAGTCCAATTGTAATTTGTCCAGCTTTGTACGATTTGTTTTTGTTGTAGTTCCAGTATTGCCCTTCAAGCATTGTCGATATGTCGCCATTCTTAAAAACTTCTATTGGATTCCAATTCTGAGCAAACATCAAGTTGAAACGAATCTTCACATTGTTAAGATTGTCAAGTCGTAGTATGTCGTTTAATTTAATGCTGTTCATTTTCTAATTTTTTTTGTTTCGTTTGTCGTCCTACCATTGGCTATAACTTGTATATATGCGATAATAAATTTCGGGTATGCCACCAATTTTCACTCGCTAAACGAAGTTATGTTTCGTTTTTTTATAAATCAAATATAACATATTATTCTTACAAATCATCAAACGGACTTTTTATTTGTTGGATGCTTTTGGTGCTTACATGGGTGTAAATCTCAGTCGTTTTGCTGCTATTGTGACCCAGTAATTCCTGTATGTAACGCAAATCGGTTCCGCTCTCTAGCAAATGGGTCGCATAACTGTGCCGCAACCAATGCAAAGTCACCGGTTTCACAATGTCCGCTTTTTTCAGCGCTTGCTTCAATATCAGTTGCAAACTCCGAGCATCATAGGGCAATCCTTCTTTTCGACCTTCAAATAAATACGTTTTGGGTTTGTAAACTTTATAATACGATCGTAGCATCTCCAAGATCCTCGGACTCAACGGCACAATTCGGTCTTTTTTCCCTTTAGCGTTTTTTAGCAACACAATGTTTCTCCTCGAATCAATGTGAACAGGCTGCAATGCCAATAATTCGCCACAGCGCAATCCACAACTGTAAATCATACTCAACATCGTTTTGTGTTTCAAATTGGAATGGGCTTCTAAGATCTTCTTCACTTCTTCCTTGCTCAACACATTCGGAAGTACCTTCTCTCGTTTGGGACGATGAATTTTATCAATTTCGATTTTAGTATCTTTTACAATCATGAAATACAATTTGATCGCATTTACAATCTGATTTTGATAAGAACTAGACAATTGATGCTTCAAAATATAAGCGTTATTATACATGATCACATCATCGTTCGTAATCTCATGTACCGATTTGCTTCGGCAAAAAGTTAAAAACGATTTCAATGCTTCACTATAGGTTTTAATCGTATTTGGACTGTACCGTTTCGACAAAAGATAGCGCCTAAAAGTAGCAATACTTTCGACTCCCTCCGAATTCGGACCCATAGTAGCAGCAAGCGGCAACTGAAAGTACAATCGATTGGCCTCGGTGTCGGGCACATGCCAATAATGCTTTGTGGCACTCCATCGGGCGTCTTCAAACGTCTTGATGATAAAGAGGTGGGTGGTGGTTTTTTCAAAAGTGACCGCAATTCGTGGCGATCCTTTGTGGCGGATGGTTTTGGCTTCGAAATTCATAGTGTTGGCTTATAATGAATGACGAAAATAAAAAAAAATCCCCAATTACTTGAGGATTTTGATTGATTGTAGGCTAAAAATTATTTTCGAGCCAATACTTTTTCAACGGCAGCAACAATAGCTTGGTTGTTCAGTTTGTATTTTTCCATCAATTGATCAGGTGTACCGCTTTCTCCAAAACTGTCGTTGACCGCCACAAATTCTTGGGGTACCAAATAGTTTTGAACCAAGGTTCTAGATACGCTTTCACCCAATCCACCAATGATGTTATGCTCTTCAGCTGTCACCACACAACCTGTTTTCTGAACCGATTTTAAAATCGCTTCTTCGTCCAACGGTTTGATGGTGTGAATGTTGATTACTTCTGCAGAAATACCTTGTGCTTCCAATGCTTCGGCAGCTACTAAGGCTTCCCAAACCAAGTGACCGGTTGCAACAATGGTAACATCGGTTCCTTCGTTTAACAAAATGGCTTTTCCAATTACAAATGGTTCGTCGGCAGGCATAAAGTTAGGCACTACCGGACGTCCAAAACGCAAATAGGCCGGACCATGATGTTGCGCAAGTGCAATGGTTGCTGCTTTGGTTTGGTTGTAATCACACGTGTTGATTACGGTCATTCCTGGCAACATTTTCATCAAGCCAATGTCTTCCAAGATTTGGTGGGTAGCCCCGTCTTCACCCAAGGTCAATCCCGCGTGTGAAGCACAAATTTTTACATTTTTATCAGAATACGCCACCGATTGACGGATTTGGTCGTAGACTCTTCCCGTCGAAAAGTTAGCAAATGTTCCCGTAAACGGAATTTTACCTCCAATGGTTAATCCAGCTGCAATCCCAATCATGTTGGCTTCTGCAATCCCGATTTGGAAAAATCGTTCAGGATGGTTTTTTTTGAAATCGTCAAATTTTAACGAACCGATCAAATCGGCACATAAGGCCACTACATTTTCGTTTGTTTGACCCAATTCGGTCATACCAGCACCAAATCCAGAGCGGGTATCTTTACTTCCTGTGTTTGTATATTTTTTCATAATTCTAGTAGTCTCCTAAAGTTGCTGGGTTTTGTGCTAATGCATTGGCTAATTGCTCGTCGTTTGGCGCTTTTCCGTGCCAAGCGTGGGTATGCATCATGAAATCGACACCGTTCCCCATTTCGGTATGTAACAAGATACAAACAGGTTGTCCGTGACCCGATTTTGCTTTGGCATCGGCCAAACCAGCTTTGATCGCGTCAATGTTGTTCCCTTCTTTGATTTCTAACACAATCCAATCAAATGCTTCAAATTTTGCTTTCACACTTCCCATGCACAACACTTCGTCGGTCGTTCCGTCAATTTGTTTTCCGTTCAGGTCCACAGTAGCAATCAAGTTGTCCACTTTTTTAGCAGAAGCATACATGATGGCTTCCCAATTTTGTCCTTCTTGCAATTCTCCGTCTCCCAAAAGAGCATAGATCAAATGGTTGTCGTTGTTTAATTTTTTGGCTTGAGCCGCACCCACAGCAACCGATAAACCTTGACCCAATGAACCCGATGCCATGCGAATACCTGGTAAACCTTCGTGCGTGGTTGGGTGTCCTTGAAGACGTGTGTTTAATTTTCTGAAAGTCGCTAATTCAGCCACTGGAAAATAACCGCTACGTGCTAAAACGCTATAAAAAACGGGAGAAATATGTCCGTTTGAAAGGAAGAACAAATCTTCACCCAATCCGTTCATGTCAAATCCAGCTTTGCGGGACATGGTATCTTGATAAAGTGTTACTAAAAATTCAGCACATCCGAGTGAACCTCCAGGGTGACCAGAGTTTACGGCGTGCACCATACGAAGAATATCTCTTCTAACTTGGGTCGTAAAATCGTTTAGTTGTTGTGTGTTTGACATTGTGTGTAGTTAAAATTTTCATACAAAAATAGGCTTATTTTTTGGTGTTGCAAATGTTTTAAAATAGAAGTTATTAGTATTTTTTAACAGGTGTTTAAAAGGTATTTTTTACCACTCAAAAGCCTGTAAAATCAAGTCAAAACGGGTTGCTTTGATCAACATACAAGCAGCCACGCACCGTTCAAAAAGTAGTTTCTGTGTTAATTTGGGTTAAATTTATGTGGTAACTAATTTTCAAATTGTGTAATTGCCTTATATTTGCCAACTGAAAACGATTTTATGAAATTTGAATTACTAAATAAAGACCCTCTTTCAAAAGCGCGTGCCGGTAAAATAACCACAGACCACGGAGTGATCGAAACGCCTATTTTTATGCCTGTTGGAACCGTTGCTTCTGTAAAAGGGGTGCACCAACGCGAGTTGAAAGAAGAAATCAATCCCGATATTATTTTAGGTAATACCTACCATTTATACCTTCGTCCGCAAGTGGATATTTTAGAAAAAGCAGGCGGATTGCATAAGTTCATGAATTGGGACCGAAACATTTTAACCGATTCAGGTGGATATCAAGTGTATTCGCTCTCTGCCAATAGAAAAATAAAAGAAGAAGGTGTAAAATTCAAATCACATATTGATGGGTCGTATCATTTTTTTACACCCGAAAATGTAATGGAAATTCAACGTACCATCGGAGCCGATATCATCATGGCTTTTGACGAGTGCACGCCGTACCCATGTGATTATCATTACGCAAAAAGATCCATGAAAATGACACATCGTTGGCTGGATCGTTGCATCAATCACTTAGAAAAAGTGCCGGTAAAGTATGGTTACGAACAAACGTTCTTTCCCATTGTGCAAGGAAGTACCTACAAAGATTTGCGCATGCAATCGGCAGAATACATTGCCAATTCCAACCAACAAGGAAATGCGATTGGCGGATTGTCTGTAGGAGAACCCGCAGAAGAAATGTATGCCATGACCGATGTGGTGTGTTCTATTTTACCCGAAGACAAACCGAGGTATTTGATGGGTGTTGGAACGCCAATCAATATCCTTGAAAACATAGCATTGGGTGTAGATATGTTCGATTGCGTAATGCCAACCCGTAACGCAAGAAACGGAATGTTGTTCACCGCAAACGGTACCATCAACATAAAAAATAAAAAATGGGAGGATGATTTTTCACCCGTCGACGAAATGGGAATCACCTTTGTAGACCGTGAATATTCCAAAGCCTATTTGAGACATTTATTTGCTTCCAACGAATACCTAGGAAAACAAATTGCAACCATTCACAACCTAGGGTTTTATATGTGGTTGGTGCGCGAAGCAAGAAAGCACATCATTGCAGGTGATTTTAGAACTTGGAAAGAAATGATGGTGAAAAACATGAGCCAACGATTATAAATAGATAAGTATGCTTAGTATTATTGACAAATACATATTAAAACGTTATCTCACCACTTTTGTCGTGATGTTGTTGATGTTTGTCCCAATCGGAATCGTCATTGACGTTTCTGAAAAGGTAAACAAGATGATTGAAAATCACGTGCCAATGAAAGCGATTGCGTTGTATTATGTCGATTTTACGATTTATTTTGCCAATTTATTGTTTCCAATTTTTTTGTTTTTATCCATTATTTGGTTTACCTCCAAATTGGCGAATAACACCGAAATCATTGCCATACTTAGTTCGGGTATTTCCTTTACTCGATTTTTGAGACCCTACATCATGGGAGCTACCATAGTTTCTGTATTTGCTTTGTTGATGGGATTTTTTCTGGTGCCCAAAGCCAGCGAAGGATTCAAGAATTTTAGGTACATGTACTTAATTGGGAATGGCCAAAATGAAATGCGCGAAAACTCCAACGTGTTGCGACAAATCAGCAAAGACGAATACATTTATGTGAGTAGTTTTAATAACGATGCCCAAACCGCTTTCGATTTTTCGATGGAGAAATTTGAAAACGACAAATTAAAATACAAAGTTTCAGCAAGCAGAATCAAATGGAACGAACAAGACAGCACGTACACCCTTTTTAATTATCAAAAAAGAAAAGTAGGTGAAATAAGCGATCAACTTTACACCGAAGAAAAAAAGGATACGGTTTTTAATTTTGATTTAGAAGATTTAACACCGTTGGTGTACATTGCAGAGACGCTGCCTTATTTTGAGTTAAATAAATTTATCGACAAAGAAAAAGAAAGAGGTTCGTCTAACATCAATGTGTATTTGGTGGTATTGTACAAAAAATACAGCATTCCGGTTTCGGCTTTTATATTAACCATCATTGCGGTTTCGGTTTCTTCCATGAAACGAAGAGGAGGGATGGGGATGAATTTAGCCATCGGAATTTTATTGGCCTTTGCTTTTGTCTTTTTGGACAAGGTTTTTGGGGTATTGGCCGAAAAATCAGCTGCGCCGCCGATCATTGCAGTTTGGATTCCGAACATTGTTTTTGGAATATTAGCCATTTATTTACTGCGCAATGCCAAACGATAATCTCAAAAGTTATCTGCACTTGCACCTCATTGTTTTTATTTGGGGTTTTACAGCAATTCTAGGAGCTCTTATTTCTTTAGATGCGCTTCCGTTGGTATGGTTCCGAATGTTGTTTGCCGTCGTCTTTATTTTTGGTTACATCAAAATCAAAAAAATCAATCTCACGGTTTCCAAAAGAGACCTACTTCGGTTTCTGCTAGCAGGTTTGATCATTGCACTTCATTGGTTTACTTTTTTTAAAGCAATCAAAGAGTCCAATGTCTCGGTTACTTTAGCCTGCCTTTCTACAGGTGCTTTTTTTACCTCACTGATAGAACCCATCTTTTTTGGTAAGAAAATCATTTGGTACGAAGTTTTCTTCGGATTGCTTGTAGTTGTGGGCTTGTACATCATCTTTAATGTCGAAATCAATTATTATTACGGCATGGCTTTGGCCTTGATTTCTGCCTTTCTTTCGGGCTTGTTTGCCGTGATTAACAGCAAATTTGTGCAAAAAAACGATCCGGTACTTATTTCATTTTACGAACTTTCGGGTGGTACTCTTTTCTTTAGTTTGCTGCTCGCCCTGACGTCTAGTTTCAATGCCGATTTTTTCCATTTATCTACTGCCGATTTTACGTATTTATTGATTTTAAGTTCCGTATGCACCGCTTATGCTTTCATTGTCTCGACTTCGGTGATGAAATACTTGAGTCCTTACACAGTGATGCTGACCATCAATCTAGAGCCGATCTACGGAATCATATTGGCAGTCCTTATTTTTGAAGAAAAAGAAAAAATGAGTGTTGCTTTTTATGTAGGTGCTTTAATTATCTTGAGCACCGTATTGCTAAACGCGGTCATCAAGTCGCGAAAAAAAGCCGAATAGGGAGTAATTGCGTACCTCGCTTTCCAACGGTTCAAAACTTCCGTTCGCTATTCCTTGTGAACTTCGTTAATATCAAAAGATTTGATCAAATTGCTTTTACAAAAGAGATAATATTTTATCTTTGTAGTCCATTAATTAAATAAAAACGCACAAATCCTATGGAATATTTAGATTTTGAGCTTCCCATCAAAGAATTAGAAGACCAATTAGACAAATGTGAAATAATTGGTTTAGAATCAGACGTTGATGTAACCAATACTTGCAAACAAATTGAGAAAAAGTTAGAAGAGACTAAGCGTAAAATTTATAAAAATCTTACCGCTTGGCAACGTGTTCAATTGTCACGTCATCCAAGTCGTCCTTATACCATGGACCATGTGAATGCACTTTGCGGTGACTCTTGGTTGGAACTTTTTGGAGATCGTAACTTCAAAGACGACAAAGCAATGATTGGTGGATTGGGTAAAATTGGTGGACAATCGTTTATGATTGTAGGTCAACAAAAAGGATACAATACCAAAACACGTCAATATAGAAATTTCGGAATGGCTAATCCAGAAGGATACAGAAAAGCATTACGCTTGATGAAAATGGCCGAAAAATTCAATGTTCCTGTCGTAACTTTTATTGATACTCCTGGAGCTTATCCAGGTTTGGAAGCAGAAGAACGCGGACAAGGAGAAGCTATTGCTAGAAACATTCTTGAAATGATTCGTTTGAAAGTGCCTATTATTTGCGTCATTGTAGGTGAAGGAGCATCAGGTGGAGCACTCGGAATTGGAGTAGGTGACCGTGTATTGATGATGGAAAACACGTGGTATTCAGTAATTTCGCCAGAATCGTGCTCTTCTATTTTATGGAAAAGCTGGGAGTACAAAGAACAAGCTGCAGAAGCTTTGAAGTTGACTTCAGCTGATATGAAAAGACAAAAATTAGTAGACGATATCATTCCGGAACCACTAGGTGGAGCACATTACGATCGCCCAACTACGTTTAAAACGGTGGAACAATACATCACTAAAGCTTACAACGAATTAAAAGATTTATCAACAACCGAATTGGTGAATCAACGTATGGATAAATACAGTAAAATGGGAGAGTTTAAAGAATAATCCTATAAAACCTTATCAAATCATCCGTCTTGAATTTTTTGAGACGGATTTTTTTTGTGTTATTAACAGAAAGTATGTACTTATTAACAATCATGTGTAATAACTAAACTTTCCAAAAATAATAAAAAAAACTACTTTCGCTTTCATGGAAAATCAACTCAGTACAAGACCCACATTTGTAGAAAAAGCGACAATAATCAATCTGGAAAAAGGCAAGCTACCCCCACAGGCATTAGACCTTGAGGAGGCAGTACTTGGTGCCATGATGATTGATAAAAAAGGAGTAGATGAGGTAATCGATATTCTGCAATCGGATGCGTTTTACAAAGACGCACACAAACACATTTTTGAAGCTATTTTTCAGTTGTTCACAGATTCGCAACCCATTGACTTGTTAACAGTTTCGGCGCAATTAAAGAAGAACGCTAAACTTGATTTGGCCGGTGGCGATTATTATCTTATCCAACTCACACAAAACATCTCTTCTTCGGCACACATTGAGTTCCACTCTAGAATTATTTTACAAAAATTCATCCAACGAAGTTTGATTCGTATTTCTTCTGAAATTATTGAAGATTCTTACGATGAAACGACCGATGTTTTTGACTTGCTTGATAAAGCAGAATCAAAACTATACGAAGTAACCCAAGGAAACATCAAACGTAGTTCGGAAACGGCGCAAAGTTTGGTGAATCAAGCCAAAAAAAGAATCGAAGAAATTGCCAATAAAGAAGGTTTGAGCGGAATCGCAACGGGCTTTGAAAAGCTAGATAAAGTTACTTCAGGTTGGCAGCCTTCCGATTTGATCATCATCGCTGCTCGTCCGGGTATGGGTAAAACAGCCTTCGTTTTATCGATGGCTCGAAATGTAGCAATCGATTTTGGACATCCCGTAGCTCTGTTTTCACTAGAGATGTCTTCGGTTCAATTAATCACACGTCTTATTTCGTCAGAAACCGGACTTTCATCAGAAAAATTAAGAACCGGAAAATTAGAAAAACACGAGTGGGAACAATTAAGTGTCAAAGTAAAAGACCTTGAAAAAGCCCCACTTTTTATAGACGACACCCCTTCACTTTCTATTTTTGACCTTCGAGCAAAGGCAAGACGTTTGAAATCGCAACATGATATCAAAATCATCATCGTCGATTACCTTCAATTGATGACTGCCGGAGGAAACGGAAAAGGCGGCGGTAATCGTGAGCAAGAAATATCTACCATCTCTCGAAATTTGAAAGCACTTGCAAAAGAATTGGAAGTTCCAGTTATTGCACTTTCGCAACTTTCTCGTGCTGTAGAAACGCGTGGTTCAAGCAAACGACCTTTGCTTTCTGACCTTCGTGAATCGGGAGCGATTGAGCAAGATGCCGATATCGTATCTTTCATTTACCGACCTGAATATTATAAAATTGACGAATGGGATGACGACGAACAAGGTTCAACCAAAGACCAAGGGGAATTCATTATTGCGAAGCACAGAAATGGTAGCTTAGAAAACGTGCGATTGAAGTTCATTGGTCATTTAGGGAAATTTGATAACCTCGAGGATTATTCAGGTGGGTTTGACGATTTACCATCCAAAATGAACCTGGACGAATCGGCTTTTTTAACCAGAAATTTACCTTCTGCCAACGAAGCATTTGGAAGTAATTTTAATTCAAATTCAGATGATAGCGATGTTCCATTCTAATAGGAGCCCTTTTTCGATCATCTTTGAAATAAACCTTTATCATGTCAACTAAAAAATATTTTGTTCTGTTTTTCGTCTTGTTGACTTTTGCTACCAAAGCAAATTTCATCTTGCTGCCCATGGATGATGTTTCTCAGAAAAATCACCTCAAGGCATATGGAATCACCTTTTGGTGTTTGGAAAAAGAATACAAAGCGAGTTGGTTGCTCAATTATCGAGGGGGTTCTTTTTTACTTCCTGATGCGCCAGAAATTCGAAAAGAATGCCAAGTCAGAGGCGTTAGTTTTGAAGTACTTTCCGATAATGACGCCAATCAAATATTGAACGAAATCGCCAGCCCTTCTCAAAACATGGAGACGGTTGTATTAGAAAAAGCTCCAAAAATTGCGGTTTATACTCCCAAAGGGAAACAACCTTGGGACGATGCCGTTACCATGGTTTTGACCTATGCCGAAATTCCATTTACACCCATTTACGACCAAGAAGTACTCTCTGATCAATTGATTCTGTATGATTGGCTGCATTTGCACCACGAAGATTTTACGGGTCAATACGGTAAGTTTTATGGAGCATACCGCAATGCGCCTTGGTACATCGAACAAAAGAAAGAGTCGGAACAATTGGCCCTTCAATTGGGTTTCAATAAAGTTTCGGAAGAGAAATTGGCGGTTTCCAAAAAAATACGTGATTTTGTAATTGGCGGTGGATTTATGTTTGCGATGTGTTCGGCCACCGATAGTTTTGACATTGCCCTGGCAGCAGAAGGAATTGATATTTGTGAGCCTATGTTTGATGGAGATGGAAGTGAGCCCAACTATCAATCCAAAATGGATTATTCTAAGTCTTTTGCATTCAAAAACTTTATTGTTGATAGAAACCCAGAACACTACGAATTTTCAGATATTGACATGACTGAAAAGCGCAAACTACCGATGGAAAAAGATTATTTCACCTTGATGGAATTTTCTGCAAAATGGGATGTTATTCCGAGTATGCTTTGTCAAAACCACACCCAATTGGTGAAAGGTTTTATGGGGCAAACCACGGCTTATGAACGCGATTTGATCAAATCCAACGTGTTGGTGCTTGGAGAAAATCAAATGAATGCTGAAGCACGCTACATTCACGGTCAAAAAGGAAAAGGGTTTTTTACGTTCTATGGTGGGCACGACCCAGAAGATTACCAACACAGAGTGGGAGATGAGCCTACGTTATTGGATTTGCATCCCAATTCACCTGGATTCCGTCTTATTTTGAACAACGTTTTATTCCCTGCAGCAAAGAAGAAAAAACAAAAAACCTAGGAACCACTTGGGGTCATAGATAAAAAATACAGCACAAAAAAAATCCCAATTTTTCAATTGGGATTTCTTTTATAAGTAAGTTAAATAGGTTGTACAAACGTTTTTATTTCACTTTTTTCACAACAGCTTTGAAAGCTTCTGGGTGATTCATTGCTAAATCAGCTAATACTTTACGGTTCAATTCGATTCCGTTTTTCTTAACTTGTCCCATGAATTGAGAGTAACTCATTCCTTCCAATCTAGCTCCAGCGTTGATACGTTGAATCCATAATGCACGGAAGTTTCTCTTGTTTTGTTTTCTATCGCGATATGCATATAACATCGCTTTTTCAACTGCGTTTTTAGCTACAGTCCAAACGTTTTTACGACGACCAAAGAAACCTTTGGCTTGCTTCATTATCTTTTTTCTTCTTGCTCTTTTAGCAACTGAATTTACTGATCTTGGCATAATTTTCTTGTTTTTTTGTAGTAGGCGTCCCGAATTTAATCAAGGGAACTTTGTAAGCCATACTCCAAGGTTATTAAAATTGTTTTAACCTAAAGAATCAAATAGGGAGGGTTTTGTTGTCGGTTGTTGAATACATTCAGCAGCCTCTTCGCAACCAAGTTCTATTTAGATGATTCTTAATTGTTGTTTGATGCTTCTTTCATCTGTTGGGTGAACCAAGGCAGAGTGAGTCAAAGCTAATTTACGTTTTTTAGATTTTTTTGTCAAGATATGACTCTTAAAAGCGTGTTTTCTCTTAATTTTTCCAGAACCTGTAACTTTGAATCGTTTTTTGGCGCTAGATTTGGTTTTCATTTTAGGCATAATTTCCCTAATTTATTTAATTTAACTTACTTACTTTATTTTTGAGTGAATAGCCAGTTGCCATGCGTTTTCGTTGATTACAACGCAACACTGTTGACGGTTGCCTAGTTACTATTTTTTCTTCTTTGGAGCAATGTACATAATCATACGCTTGCCTTCCAATACGGGTAATGCCTCTACTTTTCCAAAATCTTCCAGATCTTGTGCTAAACGCAACAACAAAATTTGTCCTTGCTCTTTGTAAATGATAGATCTACCTTTAAAAAACACAAACGCTTTTAGTTTAGCGCCATCTTTTAAGAATTTTTCTGCGTTTTTTCTTTTAAAATCATAATCATGCTCATCAGTTTGAGGTCCAAAACGGATCTCTTTCACAACAATTTGAGTAGATTTTGCTTTCAGTTCTTTTTCTCTTTTCTTCTGCATGTAAACGAACTTTTTATAGTCCATAATTTTACATACAGGCGGTTCAGCATTGGGAGAAATTTCTACTAAATCCAATTCTAACTGGTCTGCAAGACGCATGGCATCGGCAGTTTTAAAAATACCTGGTTCTACGTTGTCTCCTACAAGACGCACCTCAGGGACACGAATAAAATTGTTTATTCTGTGTTCGTCTTTTTTTTCTACTCGAGGCTGGTAACCTCTGTTGTTTCTAATTGCTATGGCTTTATTATTTTAGTTAAACTTCAAATGTTTTTAATGTTTTGCTTATTTCATCTTGTATCATTGAAGCAAATTCTTCAATAGTTACCGAAATATTGCCTTTTCCTTCTTGTCCATGACGGCGAACAGAAATCGTATTGTTTCGTTCTTCTTCATCACCAACAATCAGCATAAACGGCATTTTCTGAACTTCGGCATCTCTAATTTTCTTACCAATCGTCTCGTTGCGGTTGTCAATTAGGGCGCGAATTTCGTGATTTTCTAGCAGATTTAAAACTTTTTCTGCATATTTTTCATATTTTTCACTCAAAGACAAGATAATAGCTTGTTCTGGCATCAACCAAATTGGGAAATTTCCAGCCGTGTGTTCTAGTAATATAGCAATGAAACGTTCCATCGATCCGAAAGGCGCTCGGTGGATCATCACAGGTCGGTGTAACTTGTCATCTGCTCCTTTGTAAGTCAAGTCAAAACGCTCAGGTAAGTTATAATCTACCTGAATTGTTCCCAATTGCCAACTTCTACCCAAAGCATCTTTGACCATAAAGTCCAACTTCGGACCATAAAAGGCTGCTTCACCATATTCTACAACGGTATTCAATCCTTTGTCTTTGGCAGCATTGATGATCGCATTTTCAGCTTTCTCCCAATTTTCATCGCTACCAATATATTTTTCTCTGTTTTCTTGGTCTCTCAATGAGATTTGAGCTGTAAAATTTTCAAATCCCAACGATCCAAAAACATACAATACCAAGTCAATTACTTTTTTAAACTCTTCGTCCAGTTGTTCTGGAGTACAAAAAATGTGAGCATCGTCTTGTGTAAAACCTCTTACACGAGTCAAACCATGCAACTCACCCGATTGCTCATAGCGGTAAACGGTTCCGAATTCTGCATAACGTTTCGGTAAATCTTTGTACGACCACGGACGCACATTGTAAATTTCACAGTGGTGAGGGCAATTCATCGGTTTTAATAAAAATTCCTCTCCCTCTGCTGGAGTATTTATAGGCTGAAAACTATCGGCACCATACTTGGCATAGTGTCCAGATGTTACATACAATTCTTTTTGTCCAATATGTGGCGTCACCACTTGCTCGTAACCTGCTTTTTTCTGCGCTTTTTTCAAAAATTGCTCCAAGCGATCGCGCAATGCAGCACCTTTCGGTAACCACAAAGGAAGTCCTTGTCCTACTTTTTGTGAAAACGCAAACAATTCAAGTTCTTTTCCAAGTTTTCTATGGTCACGTCTTTTAGCTTCCTCTAGTAATTCAAGGTAGTCTGTCAAATCTTTTTGTTTAGGAAATGAAATTCCGTACACGCGAGTCAACTGCTTGTTTTTTTCATCACCTCGCCAGTAAGCACCCGCCACGCTCATGATTTTTACAGCTTTGATGATGCCTGTATTTGGGATGTGACCTCCACGACATAAATCGGTAAAGTTAGAATGATCGCAAAAAGTGATGGTTCCGTCTTCCAGATTTTCAATCAATTCGGTTTTAAATTCGTTTCCTTTATAGATGGCCAAAGCTTCGGCTTTCGATACAGGTCGCAAAGTAAACTCGTGCTTCTCTCTCGAAATTTCCAACATGCGGTCTTCAATTTTCTTAAAATCAGCCTCAGAAATTTTTGTTTCGCAAAAATCAACATCGTAATAGAACCCATTGTCAATCGCAGGTCCCAAGGTCAATTTGATTCCCGGGTACATTTCTTCCAATACCTGAGCCATTACGTGAGAAGTAGAATGCCAGAACGCTTTTTTCCCTTCTTTATCATTCCAGGTAAACAAAACCAAGTTTCCATCAGCGTTCAAAGCTGTTGATGACTCAACGGTTGTACCATTAAATGAAGCCGAAATCACATTTCGAGCCAATCCTTCACTTATACTTTTTGCAACATCCATCGGAGTAGTGCCTTTTGCAAACTCCTTCACCGAACCATCAGGTAGCGTAATCTTAATCATTCCTAAAAAATTTATAGTTTGCAAATATAGGAGATAATCAAAATACATACAATATATATAAGGTATTTATTTTTTTTCAGCAGCTCTTCCGGCTTTTCATTTCAAGCCTGCGTGCATCTCCTTGTTTTTCTGGGGTCCCTCACGAGCTTCCCAGAGGCTTCTGGGTTCGCTGTTCGGGTCCAAGAAAAATGGTCGGTTCTGCAAGCAGGGCTTTCCATTGCAATCCGGGCTAGGTATGAGCCATTAGGCAAAAGGCAATAGTTAAAAGCCACCAAACTCCAACCAGCCACCAGATCCAAAATTTTCTTTACGCGCTAACGTTCACATGTCCAAAGACTTAAAAAAAACTTTTGAAAAACCTGTTGCAAAGCCTTGCGTAAGAAAAAAGAAGTACTACTTTTGCAGCCGCAATACAGATGATCTGGGTTGTTTACGCAAGTAGCACCATGGCAGAATATTTGGATGTACGGTCTTACAAATAGCATCAAAAAAATAAAGCAAAAAAGATTTGCGAGGAAACTAAAAAGGATTTACCTTTGCCATCCGCAAATACAGAAAAGCATTATGGGCGTGTTAAAAAAGAAAAAGAAATTTTTTTTCGAAAAGCTTGCCAGATAAAAAAAAAGATGTACTTTTGCACCCGCTTTGAGAGACAAGCGAACCAAAAAGAGAACAAGTTCATAGACATATTGAATTGACAGCCGTCCCGATTTATCGGGACACAAAACAAAGAGAGTAAGTGAATCGAGAGATTTGAATAAGCTAGCTTATATCGTACAAAATTAAAATATACGATGAAGAGTTTGATCCTGGCTCAGGATGAACGCTAGCGGCAGGCTTAACACATGCAAGTCGAGGGGTATAGTTCTTCGGAGCTAGAGACCGGCGCACGGGTGCGTAACGCGTATGCAAT
>JACCDN010184421.1_pt1 | contig 54196 bp, 35 predicted proteins | sample 7441691 | NCBI WGS metagenome assembly JACCDN01 (sample SAMN15323439, study PRJNA562643) | freshwater metagenome | isolation source: river surface water | place: USA:Blue River Watershed | collected 2017-08-16 | reverse complement strand
GGGCAGGTACGGAATAGTAACGTGATCCCTAAAGAAGATACTCAGGGATTTACGGATTCGGTTCCATGGGAAGAAATTAAACGGAACGGGGATGGTGCTATTAAGGAATGGATTTTAGATCAACTTGAAGGGACCTCTGTCACAGTAGTATTGATCGGAGCTCAAACAGCACAACGCGACTGGGTTAATTTTGAAATTTGCAAAAGTTGGGAGAAAGGTAATGCAATTATTGGTCTCTATATTCACGGGATTAAGGATGAGAAGGGTCACACTGATACACAGGGTGTTAATCCTCTTGATACCGTATATCTTTCAAACGATCAGCCGCTCTCAAGTGTCTGCTCACTTTATGATTGGGTATTAGATAATGGCAGAGATAATTTGGGGAAATGGGCAGATAAGGCCGTTGAAGATCGTAATGTGTATACGGGAGAGACGGCTCTTATCACTATCTATCCTTTCAAGCATAATTTACTCTCAAAAGATTTTAGGCCAACCATTATCCGTAATCCCCCTAGGCCATGGGGATATTAAGTGGCACTCTGGTATTTTCAGATGAGGAAGTATCATCGGTTACTGCAAGGTACTCTAACCTTAAAAGGATTAATAGTGGAACAATCGAGGGAATTTTAGATTTTGAGGCTATATATGAAGAATATACTTTAACTGACAGTTTTCAAATTAAAATTACTGCAGAGAATCCTCATTCTGATCGAATCCCCGCTTTATATGAAATTGGTGGACGTACTCAATTAATTGCGAAGAAACGGAGATTGACAGATATTAGAGATCTGCATTGTAATTTAGATGGTTCTGCGTGTGTATGTGTAAAACAGCTAGAGAAACAGAAATTTCCGAGAGGATCGGACCTTTTTGTATTTGTAGAAGAACTCGCAGTTCCTTATCTATTTGAGCTATCTTACTATGAGAGTCATAAAAAGTGGTTGTGGGGAGAATATTCCCATGGCAATCTTGGTCTCCTTGAGTTTTATGCAGATGATCACTCTCCTCAAACAGTAGAGGGTGTCTCAGAAATATTGCAGATAATGTGCAAGGGAGAAAATTGGAAAGATTATCATAGGCAATTTTGTAGACCTAGCGCTAAAAGACCTTGTCTTTGTGGTTCTCGCAAATCTTTTGGTAAATGTCATCCAAAAGCTTGGAGTGGTTTGCGTCAGTTGAATAGTGAAATAAAGAGACTTGATTTAGTAGATGATGTCATTTCCATATGCGTAAATACCTGAAATCATACCAATACTATGCTGACCTCTACGATCACCATACGGTAGATATTTGTCGAAAAATTGAACAGCAGGTTAGGAATGAAGAAAGCAATATGCCTAGGAAGCAGAAGATGACCAAGAAACAGGTAGTAGTAATGCAGAAAATGGTTCTCAATATAATGATTTACTTTCAAACTGGTGAGCGATACTTAGAGCGTGACTCCACTATTAGGGAATGGATGGACAGAGATCGTAAAATAGATGATTTATACGAGCATGCAGAACCTCCAGAGGGAGTTAGGTGCCTCACATGCCGAAATCGACTAGAAGTGGATATGAAGGAGTTGTGGATGGGAATAGATAAACCAGATCGAGTATTGTTTTTCTTCAAATGTCCCAACCGCTGTTTGCCACGGCGAGCGTTCTTTTCAGATGGTAAAGAATGGCGCATTAAACCGACATTATGTGCCAACTGTAATATGCCACTGAACATCAAACGAGACGGATCAAAGAAGAAAATCATCATGGTCACTTTTTGTCCCAAGTGTGGTTATTCTAAAAAGGAAGAAATGGATATGACAAGTCCAAAAGAGGAAGATGATTTTGATGAGAACTTCGCAAAGGATCGCGACCGCTTCTGCCTGAACGAAGATGACGGCAAGAAATTCCAAGAAGAAAAGTGGCACATGCAGCAATCCTCGAAGTTCGTAGAAGATTGGAAAGAGAAAGAAAAGGAGCAGAAGGAAAAGCTGAAGCAAAATCCAGGAGGATATCATCTTAAAGGTGTAGGTTATACCTGCGCTGTCTGCCACAACCACACTCTTGAGGGCGACAATTGGTATGATGAGTATGGCATCAAGTGCCTTGTGTGCCAGAAAGCTATCGACGAGGGCGAAATTCCTCCAACGGTCGCAAGCGATAAGGAAAGTTGGTACACCAAATACGATCTAGAGAGTAGGTTTAACGTAAAAAGTGCGACACTCCGTAAATGGGTCAAAGAAGGCACCATAAAACGACGCTACGTTAGCTACTACGGCAAAGGCGTGCATTACGAGTTTTTCATGATCGCTGACAACAAAGACTTCCTACCACCGAAGAATATGGTGGAATCTCGTTCAGTAAAAGAGCGGAAGGATGGAAAGAATTACTACACAAGCTATCCCTGGTATCATTTTGTTGATCCAATGGTGTATCTCAAGGGGTACAAGATCGTGGATTACCTGAAAGTGGCCCAAGGAGACTAAAAGAAATAGTGACAGGAGATTGTAACTTTCTATAGCCAACCTGTGTCACTTTTGTCACTTTTTTAGTCTGCACGAGATGCGTCGAAAAGAGTTTTTAAAATATGCTAAGATTCCCTTACTGGGATTGGTTCTCTGAGAGTTCTAACACGAGATGGCCCGCCATCCCGCACACGCGGGATGCTTATGCTCATCCTAATTCTCATTCTCACGCTTATCCTAAGTCTCTAACATGGGCATGAGAATATCGTCAATACAATGTGGCTGAACCTTGCAGGTATGAGTAGTTTCTTGATAAAGGGAATTAACTTCATCCTACATGAAACCATCTAGAAAGCCACAAGAAACGGAAGAACGTATCAAAGTAAAAGTTCTTTGTCTCTTTCATAATGACGGCAAAATTTTAGCCTCAAGGGGCCTCAACAAAATCACCAATCAAGTATTCTACCGATTATTGGGTGGTAGCCTAGACTTCTTTGAAACAGCCGAAGTAGGAATCCGCAGAGAGATTGATGAAGAGCTCCATAGTAAAATTGAGAATCTTCGATTCATTGAAGTCACAGAAAATATTTTTAGCCATGAAGACTGGCGTGGACATGAAATTATCTTCCTTTATTCAGGTAATCTTGCCCGCAAAGAACTCTATGACCAGCAAAGGATCCATATCGTAGAGGACACATATGAATTTGATGCTGAGTGGATAGCAATCACAGATATACTCAATGGAACTCGGACTTTGTTTCCAGCATTAGATTGGGAAAAGTTATTTGCCATGCTCGTGAGATGAATCCGGGCTAAGAGAATAAAAGGTAAAGGAGGCAGTTGTTAAGATAAGAACTAAAATGCTTCCTTCGTCACCTTATGATATTTCTCCCAGATATCTTGAAATTCTGGAGATTGTTTTAGCAATTGTTGGAGTGTGCCTGAAGCAATAATCTTTCCTGATTGGAAGAAGTAAATTTCATCAAACAAGTTGAGTAAGTGGAGACGATGAATAGACGCAATAATTGTCTTTGCTTTGAAGGTTTTAAAAATATTACGATAAATGTGCAGCTCATTTTTGCTATCCACTGAACTCGTAGACTCATCAAGTAGAATGATTTCTTTATCTTCACTAGCCAAAAGACCTCGTGCCAAAGCTAAACGTTGTTTTTCTCCTCCACTTAAATTCACTCCTTTTTCAAAAATAAATGATTCTAATTTATGAGGGAGCCGCTCCACTACATCAGTAAAGCAGGCCATGTCGGTAAACTTCTTGATGTACGCATCAGTATGATTGATACCTACCGTAATATTCTCTCGAATTGAAGTAGAAAAAATCTCTGGATCTTGGGGTATAAGCGCAATCGACTCACTAATTGACTTAAATCCATTGGGGAGAAGCTTTCCATCCAACTCCAACTGACATTCAGTAGGCTGATAAAGTTCTCTAATAATTTTAAGAAAAGTCGTTTTACCACTACCGCTAGCACCAATTACGGCAATTCTTTTACCGCGAGTAATAGTTAAGGACACATCATCCAAATGCAATTGACCTTTCTTGGCAGTTTGGTAAGCAAAGCTAAGATTTTTGATCGAGAGATTGTGCCAACGACTGCCCAGAGCAACATCTTTTGGTTTTCTTAGGGAACTAAACTCATTAGCAATCTGCTCCGCATTGAGTACGGCAGCTTTTTGTTGAACAATATCGCCATACATATAAGCAAACCGGAAGAAAAGATCAGTAATACGAGTAATATAGCCGTACAAAGCATACACGGTACCAATCAGCACCACCTCACCCGAAGCCAAATGGCTATAAAAATAGGCAGCTAGAACCCAAGTCGTCATCAACACACTAGAAAGACTGACCAAAAACCACTTCACTTCATTGACTACATTATTACGACTAAAAAGTTTAAAGGGTTTAAGAATTTCTTTATAAATAGCTGATGCCACTAACTTTTCTATTCGCAAAATAATCACGGTAGTGATATTGCTAATGACATCAAACACCTTGGCTGACACTTTATTCTCAGCTCCATAAATCTCCTTGTATTGTCTCACCAAAACTTTATCGAACTGTAAAATAAAGATAATGGTAATGGTCACCATAAAGAGCACAATGTACGACGCACTGAGATCAAAATAAATTAAAGCAAAATACGAGCTTACTAATTTCACTACTGACTCGATTAGTTGAAAAGTGTCTCCTGAATAGCGATAAAGAGCTGCCGTTCCTTTCTCCACTTTATCGATAGTATCCCCAGAATGATGATCACTATGCCAATCCATCGGGAAGGCCATCACTCCCTCAAGTAAATATTTTTTGTAGTTTGATCGCACAATAAAGGCATTTTTATTTTCAATGACCCGAGCTGGCCCATGGAATGACCAAAAAACGATTTCAATGAGAATTCTAAAAGCCAAAGCCCCCAACAGAAAAGGCATGCTAGTAGTAGTAATCCCCTGCACCTGAATAGTATTGAGAATATAAGCGATTACTAATGGTTCAAAAAAGAAAATCCCATTTGCAGAGATAAACATGAAGAGATACAGCACAACACTACGCCTATTCGTCCCCGCGTATTTCCATAGTTTTCGGGTCAAGTAAATTATCGGACTATTCAAAAAACTCATTATTTTGTTCATTATTAGCTACTAATACGGATATTCCCACTTGCTATTACAAAGCCGACTGGATTGTCTCCTAAGGAAAGACTATATTTAAGTAAATATTAAATTTCTCTATGGACGAAAATACTTCACCTACTCCTACTCCAACTGACAATACCTCTCCGTTTGGGAAATTAGACTCACGTTTAATCACTAGAATCATTAGCGGTGTCATTGGTCTAGGACTACTCTATACTGGTTACAATACTTTTAGTAAAAATGACCAAGTAGATACTTGGAATGGGGTGCTTTACTGTCACAATACTGCCGTAGAAGATTTAGACCGAGCGATCAGCCAATATTATGACACCACCAATTTCGATGAGCCCAAAAAGACCACTTACCAAGGATTATCTCAAGCAAATACTTGGAATATGTGTACTACAAAACTGGATGAAGCAATGCAGAAAGGCAATCAAAAACCAGAATTGAATGCTACTTTGAAAGATTTCAAAGATAGTGCTCAAAAAGTAGTGGATAAACTTTCCGCAATAGCCCCCTATTATAAGAATAAAGAGTATCTCACTGATCAATATGCCAAAGGAAAGGCAGCTGACTCTGAGATTGAAACGGCAGTCAAACAATACACGGTTACTAGCCGTAAATTTACTGAAGCTGTAGACCAAGCAGAAAATGTGCAACGCCAAGAAGACATTTCTGAAGCTGCAAAGGACCCACAAAGAAAAAATGAAGCCTTGCTATTACAAGTAATGGATCTAGCTAAGAAAACCATGGAAAGCATGCATGTTGAAGCTCCCAACAAAACCACCGTTAGCACTCAAATCCAAAGCCTACAGACCAATTTAGACCTGTTCAAAAACACAGCTCTCACTGAGATGAAAAGCGGTCCAAACCAAAGTAAGTATCAAGCCTGGAAGAGCTGGTCAGACAAAGCTAGTAAGTTTCTCGATGCAGCTAAAGCATTCAATAACCTAGCGCCAACTAGCAAAGAGGATGATCAGCTAGAAAGCCTCTACCAAACTGAAGAGACTTACAACAATATGATTGACCAGTATAATAGTTCCAATACACCCAATAATCATCCTCTCAACGCTTCAGCTGAGTAGTATTTATGGCACGATCTAGACCAAACCTATTCCTCTGTTCTGTTGGTATTTTAATTGGCTTGGCCTTAGGATTTTTCGCCATTCAAAATGGTCTCTATTGGTATCAGTTTTCACGTACAGCAATTACTACCAATGGTTCAGTTACCAGCTTCAAAAGTGAAAATAGAACGGATCGATCAGGTACCTATTTAGTATACACACCAATAGTATCTTTTCTTGATAACAAAGGTGTCACTCACCAAATAAGCGGAAAAATATCTGATCCAAATCCTCAGGAAAGAATCGGCACTAATGTGACCGTATTATACCCAGAAAAGTCTCCCCAAGAAGCACGGATCTACCGCTTTACAGAACTCTATTTAGCAGCCTCTATTTTGGGTGGATTTGCTGTTCTATTTTTACTCATGGGAATAATCCCCCTTTTTCTAGCATGGTACCGAAACAAAAAGATCCATTCTTTACAAGAAAGTAACACTAGTGTTGAAGCGAAGGTTTCTGAAATAGTCCAAACTGACATAAGACAGGGATTAATCGTTCACAAATTCTATTACATCAAAGCGACGTACACAGATAAAAGTACGAATCAGCATTATTCATTTTCCAGTAAAAAATATCGGGGCAAATTTAATAAAATGCCAGATATTGCAGTCAACGACATCGTAAAAGTGTTTATTGATCCTACCAATCCTCAAAAAGATTACTTTATGGTAATTGATGAATAGATTGTACATTATTCAATCATCCCCACTTGGCGTTTAGCCTGATAGCGTTCCATTTCCGTCTTCAAGACTGGAAATTTACTTAAACTAGCATTATCAGCAACTAGGTTAGTAGCTGCTTCTCGAGTCTTATAAATCAAATCACTATCCGTTAAGGTAGCCATCTTGAAATCAGGCAGCCCACTTTGCTTGGTACCATAAATTTCGCCTGGCCCACGTAATTGTAAGTCCAATTCTGCCAAATCGAACCCACTATGATGCTTTTCCATAGCTTGCAATCTAGCGTAACTGTTGTCTCCTCCATGACTTGTAAAGAGTAGACAATACGATTGATGCTGACCACGACCAACGCGACCACGAAATTGATGCAATTGAGCCAATCCAAAACGTTCCGCTCCTTCAATCATCATAATTGAAGCATTGGGCACATTTACCCCCACTTCAATGACAGAGGTAGAGACGAGAATATCTATTTCTTTATCGACAAAGCGCTGCATAATTGCCTCTTTTTCCTTAGGTTTCATTTTGCCATGGAGCAGTCCTACTTTTTTTTGAGGAAAAACATCTTGGCTTAAGTGCTCATACACTTGCGTAGCTGCCTTTACTTCCAAGAAATCAGACTCTTCAATCAGAGGACAGACAACGAAAATTTGTCTACCTTTATTGATATGATCCTCAATAAACAAGTAAGCCTGTTTGCGTTCTTTTTCAGTAATCACCTTGGTAATAATCTTTTGTCTTCCAGGGGGAAGCTCTTTAATAAGTGAAAGATCCTGATCGCCATAGAGAGTCAAAGCTAAACTACGAGGAATAGGTGTTGCTGTCATTAGCAATAAATGCGGCGAACCGTGAGTTTTTAGTTGAGCACGCTGTTGTACTCCGAAGCGATGTTGTTCATCTACGATTGCCAAACCCAAATTAGCAAAACCAACTCGTTCTTGAATAATAGCATGAGTTCCAATGATGATATCGATCGTTTTGTTCTTCAACCCTAGAACCAATTCGCTTTTTTGTTTTTCAGGAGTAGACCCAACCAGAAGCTCGGCTCGAATACCATACTTACCAAAAAGTGGCAGTAGCGTTTCTGCATGTTGATGAGCAAGGATTTCTGTGGGGGCCATGAGAGCACCTTGGTAACCTGATTTAACAGCCTGGAAAAGAGCGATAGCAGAAACAATAGTTTTACCTGACCCCACATCGCCCTGTAACATTCTGAGCATGGGGATGTTCTTCTCCATATCTTTAAGAATTTCAAAGCTGGCAACCTTTTGGTCATTAGTAAGGCCAAAAGCCAATTGACTAACAAATAGCTTGATATCAGCTGTTCGAAGCGGCATCGCTTTTCCATGGTGCTCACCCAATTGCCACGCTCGCCTTTTCAACTGTACCTGCAACTGCATCAAAAGCATCTCTTCAAAAGCTAAGCGAAAGCGAGCAGCCTGTAATTCTTTTTCTCCTTGGGGAAAATGTACTTGTTTGATCGCCCACTCGCGCGGGACCAAGCTATATTTCTCACGAATATGTTCAGGTAAAAATTCTTCAAAGCGTCCCGCAAGAGACAAATGTTGATGGATCTGATTGCGTAACCAACGAGACGACACCCCCTCAGTCTCGGGGTAAATAGGCACAAGCCTGCCAGTATGAATCTGCTCATCCTTCACCACTTCCACACTAGGATTTTGCATACTCATACGTCCAAAAGCGAATTTAATCTTACCAGACAGAATTACTTCCATACCTGGCTTTAATTGATTGATCAAAAAAGGCTGATGAAACCATACTACAGCCAAAGCACCACTTTCATCACTAACTTTAGCTTCAGTGAGTACTTTACGATTCTTTGTGCGCACATTTTTGATCTGATGAACTGTTACCTTCAAAGTATTTTGCTCATTCTGAACCGCATAAACGATCTGTCTGATATCAGTTTGATTGTCGTATGTCCGCGGAAAATGCGTGAGCAAATCAGCAACTGTAAAAATACCTAGCTTCTGTAAGTTTTTAGCCATCACATCTCCCACCCGTGGCAGTTCCGTTACTCGACTATATAAGCTCAACATAATTCATTGATTACCAAAAGCATATTAACTGGAAACATAAAAATGCAAAGTATTCTTTTCTGCATTCTAAAATCTAGAATCTAGATTCTAAATTTTAGATTCTCATCTAATTTGTGAACTGAACTCTGAATCCGACATTACATTTCTCCTTTTCATTATTCTTAATTTGCGCCTAAAAATCACTCTCGATCGATCATCACATCCGGCGGCAGAAAGGTAACAAGATGCTCCATGGTCTGTGATTCAAGGGGAGATTTAACCATTACTTGATAAGCAAATTGCCCTACTCTGCGATACTGCCACGTAGGTGCTGGCCCCAATACTTCGTACTGGAGATTGCGTGCAATTTTTTGCGCTTCTAACATTTCTAACAATTTCACACCCTTTTTAGCAGCCTCAGTTACCTTTTCATCATAAACTGTGAGACGAATAACATTACAAAATGGTGGGTACCAAAATTCCTGGCGAAAACTAAGTTCAGATTGTTTGAATGCTTCAAAATCTTGTCCAACTACATGTTTCAAAACATCATAATCAGGATCATAAGTTTGAATAAGCACTTTCCCTTGTTCCCCAGAACGTCCGGCTCTACCAGCCACTTGAGTCAAAATCTGAAATGTTTTTTCTTGAGCTGTATATTCGGGAAAGTGAAAAGACAGATCAGCTAACAATACCCCCACTAAACTCACTTTAGGTAAATGCAAGCCTTTAGCAATCATCTGCGTACCCAAAATGATATCATACTTATGATCCAAAACATCCTGGTAAAAGGCGTAATACTTCTCTGGAGAGGTCATTGTGTCTTTATCGACCCTTACTATCCTTGCTGTAGGGAAAAGCTGTTCTAGCTCCATTAAAATCCTCTGAGTGCCACTACCAAGTGCCTTCAAGGTCACACTTCCACAATGCCCACAAACACTCGGTGGTACTTTGCTAAAACCACAATAATGACAAATCAGTTTTGCTTCGGGATCATAGCCTGCTAAGGAGGACTTCAAATGAACTGTCAAACTAATATCACATTCTGGACAGACCTCTCTTTTGCCACATTCGCGACAAAGATAGCTAGTTGCAAAGCCTCGTCGATTGAGAAAGAGTAATACTTGTTTTTGTTGCTGTAGCTCTGTCTGAATCTCTTCTTGTAATCGTTGGGAGATTGGCGAAAAATTACGAGCTTTTAATTCATTACGCATATCAATAAGTTCGATATGCGGCATCTGACCATTCACCCGCTCGGGAAGCCGCACAATTCTTTGCTCTCGATCAACCACCGTAGTTAATCGCGGAGTAGCGCTCCCAAGAATCAATATACTATCCGTTTTTTGCCTTAACTCTCGTGCAACAGCCACAGCGTGATAGCGAGGCGATTGCTCTTGGTGATAACTAGCTTCATGCTCCTCATCAACAATGATTAATCCCAGCTTAAATGCAGGCGCAAACAAAGCACTACGAGCACCCAAAACCACATTTTTAATGCCAGATCGTATCTCTTGAAAAAGTTTTCTCCTACCCGCAGTTGTCACTCCTGAATGGAGAATGGCCACTTGATTGGGGAATCTAGCCTCAAAACGAGCACAAGTTTGAGGAGTCAAAGCAATTTCCGGCACTAGAATCATTACTTGCTTACCTTGAGCTAAAACAGCTTTGGCTACCTGTAAATAAATCTCAGTTTTGCCTGATCCTGTTACCCCATGAAGCAACCATGTGGTCGGATCACTCTTTGCAATTTGATCCACAATGCCTTGTTGATCAGCTGTTAGAACATGATTTTCTGTACTTGCCTCCACCTGAGGCAAATGCTTCAACTGACGTTGTGATATGCGACTAATTTTCCATTGATCTCGTGGCAAAAAAGCTAAAAATGTCTTAAGCAATGGAGCTCCATAGTAAACAGCCATCCACTGCGCTACCACAATCTGTTGCGCAGACAGTAATTGGTCATAAGCACCTTCAATAGCGAGAATCTTATAATCAACTTGAGTAGGCGGTAATGTTTTTTCTACCACAATGCCAAAACTCGCCTTATTACGAAAAGGTAACTTTACCAAAGTACCAGGTGCAATCTCTATACTAGCAGTATAGGTAAGAGCTCCCACCTTGAGACAAAAATCTACTGGCAGCAACACATGATAAAAGTACATAGACATAGTTTTCCCAAAAGCAATTGAACTCACTATAGAGATAACAAAGCTTAAGGAAAAGGTGAGCACTGATCACTGTTAAGAAATCGTTTCAAAGCACAGGAGATTTTTTTCATAATTGAATTGTTATTATCGACTTACTCTTTTGCGCAAAGGAGAATTTTTAACATGTACTTTATGACCAAAAAAGTGAGTACCATATTTCTTTTGCTAGCTACTTTTAGCTACGGACAATCACTTTTCAGTTCAATACCGCTGACACAGGCAGCACAACTACGTGATGTGGTTATTAGTGAAATTGCTTGGGCTGGCTCTGGTGATAGTGCTAGTGACGAATGGTTAGAGCTCTACAACAACACCGACACTCCAATCACTCTAACCAATTGGAGTATCGATGACGACAATGGAGCTCAGACATATCTACTACAAGGGACAATTGCTGGTCATAGTTATTATTTAATTGAAAGTCGTGAAATTGCCACGAGCATTACAGCTGACTTAGTCAAAAGCACGTCACTTAGCAATGCCGGTGATAGTTTGGCGTTAAAAGATGCGAATCAAAATATCATTGATACAGTTAATGGTAACAGTGGAGTCTGGTTTGCAGGCTCCAACACTGCCCATGCCAGTATGGAGCGTATCAGCCTTAATAGTGACGGTGACCAAGCAAGCAACTGGCGAACAGCAGGCACAATTGCCCCAGCAACCAGTAGTGCTGGTGGCCCTATAGTAGGATCACCCCAAAATAGTGGAAATACTATTCAACCAACCAGTACAAGCGCGCCAACAACTTTAACCTTACTCAGTTCCGTCAATCCAAACACGGTTCATAATGATCAAGATATTACGATAAGTTTTGCTATTCAAAATGCCACCAATATTAGTAACTATGGTCTAGACATTGGTTACGACCATGATCAACTCACCTTCATATCAGCAAATGAGGGTGACTTCCTCAAAGGTAATGGAAACACAAGCTTCCAAAGCGGCTTACAAAATAACCAACCTGGAACTATTGTCATCGGCGCTGCCCGTACTGAAAGTCCTTTGACGGGAAAAAGTGGCAATGGGGCATTATTTACATTGCTATTTCACACCAACAGCACAGCTCACGGAAGCACTACTGTTACCCTAAAACCAACCAGTTTTCTTAGTACCCCTAGTAGTCACTTCAACAATATTACTTGGCCTGTCACAACGTTCAGTATCGCTAACTCAAGTAGTATCAATATTAGTAATCTGCGAGCTAGTCAGGGGCCTGAACGCTATAGCATTCAACTCAATTGGGACAGTAACAGTGATGGACCATTTCAAATCCAACGCCAAGACAGTCAGGGAAGTTGGCAAATACTAGGCACGACTACAACCACCAGTTTCCTTGATCGAGACTCAGTTTTGTTGGGTGGAAATATTGTTCCCCACCTTACCTACCACTACCGAGTCAGCAGCAATGATGGCGGCAACAACCAGCAAGTAAGTGGTGAAGAGCTTCGCGGCCTAAAATCAGACAATACACGCAGTGATCGGGTAGATGGGGGTGATTTAGAGCAAATAGCTAGATTATGGACATTAGAAACCACCGACAATCAGTTTAATGCCAAAGCTGATACCAATTTCGATGGCAGTATTAGCGGTGAGGATTTGTTAGATGTAGCTGTCGATTGGGCAAAAACCTATCAGTAACCAAAAACTAGGGAGCATTCACTATGTTCCCTAGTCCTCTTTTACTCATTTATGAAAACATCACTTATTACTTATTTCACTTTCCTTAGTCTAATGCTTGTTCATACTCCCATTAGCCTAGCTGAAAGCGAAGGCATGCACCTACGGGTAGTAGAAAATTCACCGACTAAACTAAGTCTGCGCATTGAAGGCACAGCGATCAGCAAACCACTTGTCGGTATCAGTGCAACACTTCACCTTCCCAAAGGTTTAACCTATCAATCCTACACAGCTGGCCAATTCTTCGAGGTGAGCAACGATCAAATCACCTACCTCATATCGCCGAAGAAAAGTGATCTTCAAACTATCATTATCGGAATTGCCAGCTTAGGAAAAACCAGCAAAGCAAAAAACGGTTCTTTCGTAACCCTACACTTTCAAAAAGCATCCCCAAGCATCTCATTGTCAGATCTGCAATTTGAAAAATCAGTAGCCAGCGGTATTGAAAATGACCAACGCATCGACTACCCCAGTATTCCCTGGTCTATAGATTACGAACTAACCGCAGCAGGCCAACCATTACAATTAACACTCCTATGCACTCTATTGATTAGTCTAACTTTGATTACAATAAAGATCAGGAAAAAGTTGAGAGTGGAAAGTTGAGAGTTGAGAGTGCCTATAACTTGGGTGTCGTCTCTTAAGCTTAGTAATTAATTCATCCCAATGTCTAAAATTCGCAATTGGAATTCTGCATTCTGAACTCTGAATTCTGAATTCATGCTTACCTCCAAACCAAAAGATATGGTATAATCAACTGAAGTCTCAAAAAATAAACATGCCAACACCAAAAAAGAAAAGGGTTCTTCACCCGACAAAAACCAAAACTAAACCCAATTTGTTCTGGAATTGGATCGCTAGCCTTGGCAATAAAAAACAAGCTAAACCAACCCACCCACGAACATTAGTCGCTAGAAGGAGCTTAACCAAAAGAACAGTCGGCCAAAAAGGGCATAAGAAAGTTGATATCACCATCATTGGATTGGGCCTAGTAATTGCTATTATCTTTGGCAGTAGCAATATCCAGAACTTGTTTAAAGCAAGCATTCTTTCACTCAATCAAAAAAATGCCATTGTTACTTCTGCAAAAGCTCGTTTAGGCATTGGTTACCAGTTAGGTGGTCAAGGTCCCAGTAGTTACGATTGTTCAGGCTTTACCGGTGCCGTAATAAAAGAGGCACTTGGAATTACTTTGCCCCGAACCTCAAGAGATCAGTATAGCGTCGGACAAAATATTGCCTTTGCCAACCTCGGTGTCGGAGACTTAGTATTTTTCAAAACATCTGGTGGAGATTCGATCTCGCATGTAGGTATTATTACCAATATTAGCGGCAATGATATCAAAATGACCCATGCCAATAGTTATACTGGCAAGGTGCAAGAGGAAGACATCAAAAATAGTACTTACTGGCAAAAAACGTATTACGGTGCCCGTGAAATTACCAATGCCACTAAGGAAATTGTCGCACCAATTGTTCCAGATATTACTAAACCAGTACCACCAGCCATCGAAACCAAACCAGATGAATATAACAACTATTTCCCACCATCCGAGCTCAACGATGCTCGTATCAAAGTAGGTGCAGCGACTATCGAACAAACAACAGATAGTACCAAAATTATCAATGACACCATTATTCGAACTACACCAACAGCCACTCCTTCGGCCAGTGCTAGCATTTCACCCAGTCCAACACCAACAACAATAGCAACATCAGTAGTACCTACACCGAGTGCAAGTGCGACAGTGATGGTATCACCATCACCCTCGCCTTCAATCGCTCCATTAGCATCATCTACAGCATCAACAACACCATCGCCATCAATAAGCCCTTCAAGCACACCAAAAACAGCAACATTTGCTGATGTTAGCACTAGTAGTAAAGCATATGAAGCAATCGAAAAGTTAGCTGCTGCCGGCATAATCAATGGCTACGAAGATGGCACCTTCCGTCCAAACGCTTCGGTCACTAGAGCTGAATTGCTCAAAATGATCTATAAAGCATTAGATAAACCATTAGCTACCGTTAAAACATCTCCTTTTACTGATGTGACCACTAAACATGCACTATTCAGTTACATTATTAATGCTTACAATAGTGGTTTAGTAAAAGGCTACGGAAACAAACTCTTTAAACCAAATCAATCTGTAACTAGAGCTGAAGGTAGCAAAATGATTTTGAAAGGTTTCAATATCACTTCTGAAATCAAAAAGACTGGCTTCAATGATCTAGACAGCAAGAGTGATCTAACTCCTTATATCGCTTATCTTCTTAGCAAGGATCTACTGAGTGCTGCCAACAACAAAGCACAACCAAACATGGCACTTACTCGTGCTGATACAGCCTATATCATTGCCAATCTCATTGACTAATTAATACGCTCAGCAATGAGCGCCAACCCATTCATAAATTGATCGGGTAGCCAAAGAGTAGTGCCAATCAATACAACTAGAAGAAGCAAAGCGTAGAGGGAAACCAAGGCTTTGCTTCTTTTAGTTAAACCCACAGGAATACATTGATGCCATAGATTGGCCAACCGAAGCGTTCCGAGAATAGTAAACACGACAAATACCACCAGGATGAGCGTCAAGAGTAAATAGCTAGAGGCAAAAACAGCCACTATTTGTGAAAACAACAAAAAAGTCGTTAGAAATAGTCCAGTTGGAGGCATACTCCAGAGAAGCATTATCGCGAATAGCAAAAATGCATGTGACCATGAAAATCTTGATTGAGCGATAGTAGCATGATCAGTATCTGAACCTACACCTTTACGTAAGCGACTAATGTAACCATTGATAGATGTTAATGCCCTCCAAAATCCTAACGTGATAATCGTGCCATTTTCATACTCGTGTAATTCATCCTGACTTTCTTGAAACAGATACTGAATAATCGAGACAAACATGAGAGCTACAAAGAAAATACTCAAATGCAACAATACTGCCAATCCTGAAGATCCAATTGGCGACCACCACAAAAGCAGAGCCAAACCTAAATGAAGACAAAAAAACCAAAGCGTAAGCCAGTATCGGTAATAATAAAAAACCGTTAATCCCAACAAAGCAATAGCCATCAAAACAACACCAATAATATTGGCACTCACTACCGTGAAAAGATGCAAAGAAAGAGCCATGGCAACCACAGTAAAGAACCAATTGATTACTGCTAAGCCCAAATGAACTCTAGCTTCTTGTTGACCAGAGAACCAAACAACTAACACCAACAACGAAATAATAGCCATTGCTGCTTGCTGCCATAATCCCGGCATTAGTAAAACAGCGAGTGAGAAGAAACTAAAAAGCGCAAAATATCCTTGTTCCATTAAGCGCTTTTTTGCATCAATACGGTTGAGCAACAAGCCTCCCGCAAAAGTAACTAACCCTATCAATTGTAAAGATTGTGCCCAAAGCAGAAATTCACCTACCGGCATGAACCAGAGCAATACAGATTGAAATGCAAATACAGGTAAAGCCACCCACAAAAGAGACATTTGTCGCCAACGAGCACCTAAAGACACGAGAACAAACAATAACGGCAGCAGCAAAAGATAAAGAGACATAGAAAAGTTAGGCTAAGACAAGATAAGCAAATAAGCCTGCACTAATGAGCGCACCTATCACCTGCAAAACGAGAACAGTTCTTAATGATAACAAACGATGAACCAATGACGCTAACACTAAAATTACCACAGCAATGAAAAATTTGAGCAGTAAAAATCCAACAGCTAATAGTATAGCCCCCCCGCTCCAATTCCAAGCCAACAGCGCAGGAAAGAATAGAGCACTCATCCACAGTACTAATAACCATATGCTAGTACTACCTATCCAGGCATTAAAGTCATATTTGCTAGCAGGTGAAACAACAAATCGACTCCACAATATTAAAGTAAGCACAGCCAAAACCAGTCCAATAATAAGTTCTACGGATGAAAAGAAAATTCCATTGCTGAGTAAAACGGTATTATGAAAAGCACCGCCAAGGAACACAGCACTCAAAAGCATGAATAACCAAGCAATGTTACCCAAGACTACCAAGACCTTAAAAGGTTTGTTGACCAAAAGAAGCTGACTACCGAGGAGCATCACCCACATAAAACTTGTATCAGCCATCCAATCTAACGGAGCTCGCAAACTAATACTAGGAACTAAAAGGACCAAAACCATTAAAGCCGCCCATGCAATCAATGCTAGCTGGCTTGGCTTACGCCCCCGTCCCCCTAGATCTGCATACGGTTTCATGAACATCTTGGGATCTCGTTCAACTATAGCCCCCACTACTCCCATCAATAGTGGTGAAAGCAACCAGATAAACACTATTTGTAAAACCAAAATGAGAACTACAGAGAGTGACATAAATGATTAGAGATTAGCTGCAATAGACTTTTTCGTCTTTTCCCCCATAAGTAAACTCACTACAAGCCAGAACAACACTACCAATATGATTACAAATGGCACATACATAGTATTGGTTATCCCCTGAATACTCACAGAAAATGAAGTCCATGTACCCTGAACTAATGTCCCACTTAAACCTAAAAATGTCAGTGTATATCGAGCAAGCAGTTCAGTAACCATACCACAGCCCACCATCAGAACCGTTATTGCTAGCGTCCAGACTACCAATGGCCAATGAGTAATTTGATGCCAAAGTAAAATTTCCTCTCCCTCTGGAAGCGATCTTATTCCTGCAATCATCGCATAAAAACCACCTATAGCAATTGAAAGTACTAGTGTGCTCAACATAACAATCTTCCACACTGGATCACTCACAAGCACAATTGATTGCCATAGTCCTTGGAAAGCAAACCATAGACTAGTAAATAAACTAATAGCCAAGACCACTAAGCGCAATTGATTCAGGCCTCGATAAGTTCTCACCCAAAAGTACAAAGCACCATTCAAGACTCCCGCAATTAAGGCCCAATAAAGAGCCACTCCCCAAATAGAAACCATAGCCGCAATATTGCCCTGCAAGGCCCAAAAAAACAATCCTCCTATACTGAGTAACATTGATAAAGCTAATGACCAAAACGTAATCACCGTTTTCTTAATCCAAGCATAGAGACTAAAAAACAATAGCATCCCTACACCAAAGATAACCATACCAACATTCAACCACAGTGATACTGCAGGTACAAAAAATAGCTCTACCCTCAAAAAGAGATAACCAATCAAAATAAACATTAATACGCTAAACATCCCTGCGATATAAGCACTACTAGCCCTAACTAACTGCTTAGCAGTAATTGCTAATGTAATCATGCCTACCAATAACAAGCATGTAACTACCCAAGTTACTGTGTCTTCTAAGTAAGTAACTGACTGAACCAATGCACCAAAATAAAGATTTTGAGCAGAAGACGCTAGTAGCAACCACATAATTGTCAAAGCCATAACACTGATTTCAAAGAGCGCAATGTACTTAGTAATTAATTTTCTTTGTAAACCAGTTTCTTTATCCATCAAAAGATAAAACCACCCAACAAGCCCAAAAAGCTGCATCAAAAAACAAAAAAACAACACATTACTACTAGCTACCAGTAAACTTACAACCAAAAAACCTGCATGTGCGAGAGCTTGAACGCTAGGAGTATCATCACGATTGGCAATTGACCAAAAACTAAAAAAGCCCACCCCCACAATTCCTATCAAAAGCAAAAAGAAAGCCGTAAAAATATCGATATGCAGAGCTGTTGTAATAGTCGTTATCCCCTGAAATAACTGAAAGTCTAAACTAGTCCCCACATCAAAAAGCTGCCAACTTAAATATAGTAACAAACTACTACCCACTACTCCCCAAAATAACGATGCTGCCCTGGCAACTGCTCTCCATCGACTAAAAACCAAACTAAAAATACCGCCAAGGCCAAAAGCTGCGACAGAAAGTAAGAACGAATAAGTTAAGGGCATAATTTCTTGAAAGTTCAGAGTCGAGTATAGGCCAACGAATGAAAAGGGAAAAGAGAAATTCAGAATTCAGAGTGCAGAATGCAGAATTGAAATTGTGTCATCTAAATGGAGAATTTCAGGCCTCGGGCATCAGGCTTCTTGCCTCACAATTCAGCTCTCAGGCAGGGTCAAGTTCAAGACTGAGATCAGAGGAAAGCTTTGTACTGTGGCAACTTTCCGCTCTCAATTCCCCCAACCTCTTGGTATTGCATACAAAAATGTGGTAAACTATGGGGAAGGTCCAAAAAACCCCCAAAAAAATAAACACATAAACATAACAGTATGTCATTCCTCTCTCGTCTCTCTAGTTTGTTTGCTCTTAAGCAAAAAACAGCCGTGAAGCTGATCGCTATCATGAGTGTATTTGCCTTTGTAATCAATCTGACACCAGAGCTCTATCGAGACGTGGCGAGCCAAGCGTCAGAGGAAGGTGGGGATGTGACAGCTGCGGCTCCTCCTAGTCCACCATCTGCAGGGCCATATATGATTGTTGATGCGGGTGGAAATGCATCATCAATTAATCTCAGTGACTGTACTTTGTGGCCTGCAAGCACCCCATTTCCATCAATGACAAGTAGTGGAGCATGCAGCCTAGACGAGGCTATATCAAAAGCAAATGCTGATACAGATAATAGAACAATTACCATTATTTTTTCTAATGCCTGGTCATTGTCAGCTTTAGCTGGATTATTTGGTGGAGACCCAGTTCCAACTAACAGCCTCACAGTAAATTTGCCAACTATTAATCGTCCAAGTGGATACCCACTCGTTATAGATGGTGCTCTGGGTACTGGAAAAATTTCTCTTGCAGATGGAAGCTCTGGGAATAATACTTTAACTCATTTTTTCCGCATTGGTAGCAGTCAACCTTCTCAACATGTCACTATTAAAAACATAGCTTTTACTAGACTATTGAGACCGGGAGCTGTTGCTATTACTACTGATGTAGGTACTACGCCAACTCCTGAAAGTGGAAATATCGCTTCATTAATTATTGAAAACAACTATTTTGGCACAACCGATGGTATTACATTGACACCAAACAGAGCAATTTGGCAAGCTGCCAAGATTTTTGTAGAACCAAGCAGTGTAAGTGATGTGATAATTAGAGGAAATAATGTATATAACAGCGTTGCTGGTTTTGAAGTAGGAACAGCTGATGATTTCAATTCAACGAGCTGTCTAGGCGAAGCTAATGGTAATTACGAGATCACCAATAATATTATTGGTTTGAACAAAGACAAGGGCATCGACCGTAGTTATGCAGGCATCAATATCCAAGGAGCTTGGAGTTTGTTTGCAGTAAAAGTTTGTAATATTGATCGAGCTAATATTAGATCTAATACTATAGGTAATTCTTTAGGAAAGTTGCCCAGCCCATTGGGACTAGATACTGCTATTGATATCAAAAACTCTTCTTATATAGTACGTGACAATAATATTGGCATTATCAAAAATTCTGACGGTTCTTTTGCCACTGATCTAGATTGGGGAATCGTTGGATATGGAATTAAAGTTGAAGGACATATTGGTGATTTTGATGATGATAGAAAATCATACATAGCAGGCAACAGTATTGCCAACATATTTACAGCGCTAGATCCTACTGTAATCACCACCTATTGTAACAGCTCACCATTTGTTGATTTATATGATATTAACCAAGCCGATTCAGCAGCGTGTGGTGGCAGTGGTATCTTACTAGTAGCTACTAAAGACAATTTAATTTACAACAATATTATCGGGCATCCGCTTACACCAAATTTCGGGTATGGTATTGAAATACAAGGTGTTATGAGCCAATTTGCTGGAACATCAATATTTGCCCCAACATTTGACAATGAGATATTCAAAAATATTATCAGCTATAACTTAGCAGATGGTGTATTCATAAACACTATCAAGAATTTTCTTCCCGACAGCGAAATACCAGCTAATCAACTTTGTAAATCTCCATTAACTATTCCTGATTTAAGTGGTGTAACAGAGCAACAAACTAACAATTGTCAAAATACACTTATCCAAAATGCTGTATTACGTAATGGTCGATATAACGCTGCAAACTTCTGTGTGGGTCAACTTTGTACAGGTAGTCCAGAAGGTGGTATTGGCTATGACTTAAAGGTTTCTACAGACACTACAGAGCAAAAGTATGCCTCAGTGCTTTCACCTTATACCGGATCTGGAACCACCAATGACACTGATATTACTGTTAATGATAGTAACGATAGTGATCGCGGTGCCAACGATGCAATCAATACTCCAGTTCTCTACGGTAGTGGATCTGATTTGACAGGTATAGCAAGTAGTGCTCGTACTATGCGTGGTAACTTATCAGGTAGCACTAATGGTAGATATTGGGTGGAAGTATTTGCTGTAAATTGTCCAGCAGAATTTTTAAGCACCACTCCAACTATAACTTGGGACAATGCATCGACTAATTGTGATACAGACAGTCCAACACTGAGTGCTCAGAACTCCAAACAAACTTATGGTCAAGGGTTTATATTTTTATGTGGTGTATATGTAAACAAAACTTCAACTAATTCTGATTGGTCTTGTGACCCCGGTGATTATGGTAATAGCTATAGTGGAGGTTTAATTACGGCAACAGCTTCAGCTCTTGAATTGCCACTTACATCATTGGCTGCTGCTGCTGACAACGGTCCAAGCAATGGAGCAGATCAACCAGCTCCTGGTATTGGCGGCACCCCACCCTCACCAATCAGTGACTTTCCTGGAATAGATCCCTTAAATCCTCCGCGCTTTTCATGTCAAGTAATTAATATTTACGCACCAAGTTCACCAGGATGTGCTGGCCGTGCAGGAAATTTTTCTCCACCAACAACAGATCCTATCTTGCGGGCGATGTTAGCTGCACTAAGCAATTCATCTGAGTTTAGTAGAAATGTATTTATTGCTGCCCCAGATGTAGGCGTAAGCAAGAATGTACGCTCATGTACTGGTCCATTACCTGAAGATTGTACAGGCAGCTTTTCACCTTCTACGACTAGACAGCCTGGTCAATATGTAGAATTCAAAATTGATTTACAAAATAACAGTACAACTGGAATCAATGTTAATCTCAACGATGATGCTCCAATTGGTTTAACATTCTTACCAAGTACATGTATTTATTTTAGTGGGTTAACTACTATTCCAAATGATAGACCAAGTACAGGGTCATCTACTTGTGGAATTGTTGGATCAAGCAGCATAACCATAGCTCCGCCTACAACATTAGCAGCCGATAGTAAAGTTTCTTTCTATATTTTGGCACGGGTCAATACTGACGCCCTAGCTGGTCCCCACGTAAATACAGCTCGTGTCTTTGCTCCTAGTACTAGTTGTACAGCTGAAAATCGTTGTACTGCTACCGCGAATGTAATTGTAGAGATACAACCAACAGCAAACTTAGTAAAGACAATTCAATCACCAGATACCAACAGCAATCTAGACAACGAGACATTGAATGCTCCAACAGCCCAAACCACTACCAATTATCGCATAGTAACAACATTAACAGGTGTAACTAAAGCAAATGTTGATTCTTTAATCATCACTGATAACTTCCCAAAGACAATCAGTACAACGCAAGTAATGGATTACTCAACAAGCAACTGTCAATTTACAATGCAACGTAATGGTGGACCTGCAACTACAGCTCAGAATTGCGACAACTTAACTAATATTAATTCCACAAACTTAGCAGACTTGGCAATATGGCATGGAACCAGTCTTAATACAGCATTCCCTACCTTCTCTGCCAACGACACATTCGTTATTACTATCAACTACCGAGGACTAGTTCCAGCTAACCCATTATTAAGCTCAGATCCACAATCAAACATTACTAATGTTGCCAAATTTATTGGTACTGGATTCACCACTCAAACAGATAACACAACATTAACAATCACCCCTCCAAGCAGCACACCTGTAGTCCCTACCTTCCATAAGCAAGTACGTGCTTGTACTGGTACAACTGCTGATACTTGTACTGGGGCCTTCAGTGAAACTGGTCTTTCTAATGTAGCCCCTGGAAGTACGGTAGAATTCCGTTTCGAGGCTACATCAAGTAGTGGAGCAACCTTTGCTTTCCGTGATCCTGCTCCTACTGGTATCACATTCGCCACTTCAGCTAATAGCTGTTTAGCTTATGCAGGAATAGCTCAATTAAGTGGCAGTGCCGCTCGTCCTACCACAGGCAGCAGCCCATGTACCTTTGATGCTACATCTGGCACTCAAATACTCAATACTAGCAATGTAACTATTGCTGCCAACCAATATGCATACGTCTATGCATTAGCTACTATCTCAAGCACAGCTACTGGTACCATTACTAATACAGCAGGTTTGAATGGTAACGGTTGTAGTACTACAGTTGCTCAATGTAATGACCCAGCAACAATTACTATTACTGCTACCACACCTGGCCAAGTATCAATTGATAAACAAGTAAATCCTACAGCAGTCACTTCTAGTGCTACTACTCAAGATGTTACTTACACTATTGTTCTTACTAAACCAAATACATTTGCGATCAATAATGCCAATTGGACAGATACATTCCCAACTACTCCAGTAGCACTCAGCAATTACACTTGTACTTCAGTGAGTGTATTACCTGCTGGATCACAAACAATTGCTTGTCCTACGACATTCCCACCAGCTGGAAATACGCTTTTCACTGGCACAATCAATGCTGCAGTTACCAGCATCACAATTACTTACACAGCACGTGTACCTGCTAATGCCGTAACGACTACTGCTCAAAGTGTAGTCAATTCTACTTCAATTACAGGAGCACGTAGCACTGACGCAGTAGCAATCAGCCAAACCGATACCGCTACTCTTACTGTCAACCCAGCTAATGCTAGTGGAACACCAGTTGTAAGCTTGAGTAAGCGTGCTGACAATGGAGTAACCACTAGTGACCGTTCAACTGAGAAAATCTATAAACCTGGTGATACGGTAAATTACACACTTTCAATGTTAAACAGTGGTGCTAGTGCTGCTACTGGAGTATCACTTCAAGACTTGTTCCATAGCATGCTAAAGAGCATGACTATCAATGCTTTACCAGCAGGTGCTACACAATCACTTACTACTACAACATTCAACTTCGGTAATATTACTGTTCCGACTGGCACCACACCTACCACGGTAACCTACCATGGCACAATCGCTGACAATGACAACTTTGATCTCGATCTCTTTGATCTCGACGAAGGTAGCAATCCTGCTCGTGATGATGATTTCTACGCTTCTAAGGACGCAGATATCGATGATGACCTTGGGACATCAAACAATAGCCACCGTCGTGCTGAAGATATTCTAGGAGCACCGGACAACAAGTTCGTTTCTCTCGGATCAGATGGTGAAATGACTATCGATCTAGGAACAAAAGTAATCGTTAACGGTAGCGGTGATGACTTTGCTCTCCGCACGATCAACCAATCAGTTGATGATACTGACCAAGCAGGTGAAGACCTCAAGGTATCAGTATCTCAAGATGGTACTACCTTCAAGACTATCAATCCTCGCTCAGGTGACGGTAACCGCTATGACTTAAGCAAAGCACGAATGTCATGGGTGCGATACATTCGTCTCCAAGATGAGTCATCAAGTGTTCAAGCAAAAGCTCCAGGTACTGATATCGATGCTATCTGTTTACTCAATATTGGTGTTCAACTACCAAACCGCGTCAACATGAGCATTGGTTCTCAAAGCGCATTCGCTACTGAATATGTAACAGTGGATGTAACCAAGGTATTCGACAAGAAGCCTAGTGCAAACAACTGTGATGAACCAGAACAAGTGGTTGTGCAAGAACAGTTGCCACCTGCTCCACCAGCACCATTACCTCCAGCTCCAGTTTATATCCCAACACCTCCACCAGCATTACCAAAAACTGGTGCTGAACCTCTAGTCCTAGTCTCACTAGTCTCTAGCTTGGCATGGGTATTCACTCGCAAGAAGAAGTAAATGCAAAGCTAATCCGTAGTTAAACACCAAGAGGGAAGAGGTAAAAGACTAAAAACTTTCTACCAACTCCCTCTTTCTCCTTCTTCTCTAGTAAAAATTCTGCATTCGCAATTCTGAGTTCTGAATTAATCACCAATGTATTTCTTCAAAAAACACCACATTACCAGCTTTCTCATTATTACCACGCTGATTTTTGGTTGTTTTTTTCATTTAACTCCTGAAGCATTTGCAGACAACTATGCCATCCTTGTTGATGACACCTCAAGTGTTACACATGAAACTCCTTGTGCTGCAGCCTCTACATCAAACGATGACTGTGACTTACATGAAGTTTTCTTAGGGCCAGGCAATGCAGCTGCAATTGCATTTAGTTTGAATCGCGATGGTAATACCAATCGTAACTTCAAAATTTCTATTGATGACAACATCTCTCAAATCGCTATCAATCAAGTAATACCTATCCAGTTTGATGGTGATTGTAGTAATTGTTCCATTGAAATCGATGGAGCGAAATCTAATGGAACCAAAACGAGAATCATACCTCAGAGCAGCACCCCTCCCGCCAGTGCCTTCTTAGTCAGTGAAGATATCGGTAATATTACCATCAAAAACTTTGATTTTCAGGGTTTTTCTGGGCCGGCAATTGTAGTGCAAAGCATTCACAATACCAGAGTAGAAATCAGCTCCAACAGCTTTGGCAAAATCAATCCAAGCACTCAAGCCAATCACACTGGCATCACGGTAACCGATGGTGACAGATTATTGATCAGAAACAATGTATTTGGTCGACAAACAGATAATGGCATTGAGCTTAAGGGCAGTAGCAGCAATAATACCATTCAAGAAAATTTATTTGGCGTTGCCAGTGTAACTGACCTAGCAAACTTCCTCCCAGGTATTCAAAATGATGCCATTAATATTAGCGAACAAAGCCAAAATACCCAAATTATCGATAACATCATTACAAATGCCGGTCGTAATGGTATCAGTATTATTGGTGGCACTGGCCATGAAATAGGGAATAACCGTATTTTCAATAATCAAGGCCTTGGCGTAGCTATAACAAGCCTCGGAAATAACCAAACACAACCAGCTCAATTAACCGGGGCCAACCGTATTGGTAATGCTATTAAGTTATCAGGAACTGCTGAGACTCAAAGTCAAATTACTATTTACAAAGCTAATAATTCGAATAGCCCCGCAATCACTCCTGACACACAGGGTGGCGAAGGGTTTGAAGTACTACAAAGTAGATTTGTGGACAGCAGTGAAGACGAAGATCCTCGGCTTGGTCGATTCACATTTTCATTACCAAGTAGTGATCTTATTTTAGGCGACACAGTATCTACCATAAAGACACTTAACAATAACTCCTCAGAATTTTCCAACAATGTTGTCATCAGCGAAAAACAAGCTCCAAGTGTTACGGCTAGTAGTTCACCACAGTCACCTCAACCAGGAACCCTAGTAACGTTGACAGCATCAGCAACAGATCCTGATAGCACAGCCACTCAACTTAGCTTCAATTGGCAACAACAAAGTGGTCCCACTGTTACGCTTAGTAGCAACTCTACAGTCAATCCTAGCTTCACAGCACCAACAGTAAGCACTTCGACGACCCTATCTTTTCAAGTAACGGTTACTGATGAAGTTGGATTAACTGATCAAGCACCAGTTACGGTTATCATCACACCAGCATCACCAACCAATAGAGCACCAATAGCCAATGCGGGCATCGACCAAACAACTCCTAGCAGCACCCAGGTACAACTCAATGCTACAGGATCTACAGACCCTGATGGTGATACTCTGACATATCAATGGACTCAGGCAACAAGCGATAGTTACCACGTAGTACTAAGCAGCGCAACAGCTAGCAGACCGCAATTCATTAGTCCACCAATTACTGAATTACAAACTGATCTTCACTTCACCTTACAAGTTACTGATAGTCAAGGTGCCCAAAGCAGCGATGATGTGGTTGTGCATGTTACCCGAACCAAACAAACTCCAGTAGCTACAATCACCGTAAGATCAGGTACTAGTTTCCCAGCTGGAACGGAGATTACTTTAGACGGTGGCAGCAGCACATTCGATCCCACCACTTCGGTGCGTCAATACCGTTTTCGTCATATACCCAATAATAGTAGCGACATCCCACTGACTATTAACCAAACAAATAGTTCCGCTAGCCTCGCCCGAGTAACACTGCCAAGTAGTATCAGTAATAGCAGAGATTACCGCTTTGAGTTAATTGTTAATGATGGAACTACCGATAGTGCGGCTGATACTGTTTTGGTACAGTCTACCATAACACAACCAACCAATAGCCCAACACCAACACCTTCTGCCACACCCACATGTTCAGCTGATTTACCAAATGCTGACGCAGGGAATACAATCACCACCAACAATACTCCTGGTAAAATTATTACTTTAAATGGTAGCTCTAGCACTGATCCACATAACTTACCGCTCACTTACTATTGGCGACAAATGCCTACCGGACCTCGTGTAGATATTAGAAATGACCAGAGCCCAACACCCAATTTTACCATTCCTACATTCAGTGAAAAAAATTTAACGCTCAGTTTCCAATTAACCGTGACTAATAGCTGTAATCGCTCTAATATTAGTATTGTAAGAGTGAGTATTGGTAACAGTGATGCCGATAATGACGGCTTAGATATTACCGAGGAAGAACGTCTCGGCACTAATCCCAACCAAGCAGATACTGATAGTGATGATATCAATGACGGCGTAGAAGTGCGTAGTGGTTGTACGAATCCTACGAACCCAGATTCTGACAATGATGGTCTCCGCGATGGCGATGAAGATCTGAACCGTAATGGTACTACAGATGGAGGCGAGACCAACCCCTGTCTAGCTGATACCGAGCATGATGAAATGCCTGATGGGTACGAAACGAATAATCAACTCAACCCTCTCGATCCTCGTGATGCAAATGAAGATAAAGATCGCGATGGATTAACAAATCTAGAAGAATTTATTTTCAAAACCAATCCTACCATTGCAGATACCGACAGTGATGGCTTAAACGATGGATTAGAAGTAAAGATTTCGCGTACTTCACCAATCAAAGACGATACCGATGGCGATGGTATAGTCGATGGCAAAGAAGATACCAATCGTAGCGGATTAGTAGATCCAGGTGAAACTGATCCAAACCGCTTTGATACTGATAGTGACGGACTTTCTGATGGATTAGAAATAGGACTTACCAGTCCTCAAGGAAAACATACTGACCCAAAAAAATTCAAACCGGACTTGGATCGCCTCAGTAAAACAAATGCTTTAGCGGCTGATACGGACGGTGACCGTATTTTAGATGGCAATGAAGACACCAACCATAATGGCAGTGTCGACTGTGGAGAGACGAATCCACTTGATCCTACGAATAAAGTAATACTTTGTACGCCAGTGACTACACCAAAACCTACAGTTACTAAAGAGGCCCGGTTAGGAAATGGTACTGGTATCAGTGTGAAAGGATCAACTACCAAGACTGGTGGAATCGTAAATTTAGTTGGACCAAAATCATCAAATATACAAAAGACTATAAAGCTTACTAATCCATTTTCTATTCAAGTAAGCAAAGGTACTAGCAAACAAGCTCGCACCCCATTACAAATTACACCGCTAGCTAGCATATCGGTGCTACCTGGCATCATATTGCCTACAACGGGACCAGCAATATCTTCTATTTTAGTTTATTCGCCTTTCTTCTCTCTAGTAAATAAATAGTAGTAAAAAAGATAATAGCAAAGAGACACATCACTATAATAGCAGCTAATTTGGCTCTAGCTCCCTGCAAAATAAGCGATACCATACCAAACAGTGCAGCAATACTATAAAGCAGCAAACAAATCTGAGGTACAGTTAATCCGAGATTGAGCAAGCGATGGTGCAGGTGCTTCTTGTCACCCTGTGTGGGTGATTTTTTATCAATAAAAACTCTTCTACCTGCTACCCAAAATGCATCGAGTATAGGAATACCTAATACTAAGAAAAAACTCGCTACTTTAGCACTAGAGAATATAGCCAGTATTGCCAATGTAAAGCCTAAAAAAGTAGCACCACTATCCCCTAGCAAAATCTTGGCAGGATAAAAATTGAAATACAAGAATACACAAAGTAAAACAGCCAAAAGAAAAGCTGCTTGAGCAATAGTAGGCTGATTAACAAATGGCAAAAGACTGAGTAGTCCTAGAGTCAAACTTGAAATCAAGCTAATACCACTAGCCAAACCATCCATTCCATCCACCCAATTCATCATATTCACAAATAACAGTATCCAAAATATAGTAATAGCCTTAGTCATCCAAGGATTATTGAGGAAAAGAAACCAAGCTTCATTAGTAAATGGATTAGTGAGAACTGAGATCTGAATACCAAATGCTACTACTATTAAACAGGCAATAATTTCAACAATTAGGCGAACCCACCACGGTAAACGATACTTATCATCAATAAAGTTAACCCCAACAATAAGAATACCTCCAAGCAAAAATCCCCATAAATGTTGATCCCAGGGAAGAATGAGTAGTAAAGATACAAAGAATAAACCAGCAATTACAATACCACCAGCTCTTGGACGCGATACGGTATGAGTACTATGATTCTCAGTACGGTCTTTCCATCCCCACTTTGGGAAAACTACTACCGCCTTTCTTAGCAAAGCAAAAGCCAAAAAAGCCAGTATAATTGTTAATCCACAGAACCACAATGGTAAAGCATTAATCAAAATTTCTATCATGCTGCTCCTTTTTTATTAATCACGACCCAAATAGTACGAAATAAAATTTGCCAATCTAAACGCAGTGACCAGTTCTGAATATAATAACTTTCCAAGCGCACCTCTTCATCAAAAGACAAATCTGAAGCACCGTTTACCTGAGCCATGCCAGTCATTCCTGGTTTAGCTCTCAGCAGTCGTAATTGTTTAGTAGTATATTTAGCTACTTCTTCTGGTTCATGAGCTCTTGGGCCTACCAAAGTCATTTGACCTTTCAACACATTCCAAAGCTGAGGTAGTTCATCTAGCCTGAATTTCCGCAACACTTTTCCAATCGAGGTCACCCGAGGATCATCTTTCATTTTAAATAAAGGTCCACCTTTACGTTCATTTTGAGCCATCAAATCTTTTTTCATTTGATGAGCACCTACAATCATTGATCGAAACTTATACATAGTAAATGGCGTCTGATACTTTTTATTCCCCACTCTAGTCAGACCAATAAATACTGGACCAGGAGCCCAAATTTTAATCAAAATAGCAATTACTAAAAATACTGGCGAAAGAACAATCATTCCCAAAAGACTAATAACAATATCCATCAAACGCTTACCAATTCTCCCCCACCCCTTCAAAGGAGTAGCTGAAACCTCAATCAAGGGATAATCACCTACATACAAAGCATCAAGCCGTTTAGCACTACTAGCAAAAATGCTAGGAACATAACGAAAGAGAATCTTATGATCGGCACAAAAATCAAAGAGGTCTTCTTGCTTTGCCTGGTTCACTCTGTCAGTAGCTAGCCACACTTCGTCTATAGTTAAGTCTCTACCATTAGATTGCTGGAACTGCGCAAAGATTTCATTGAAATTTTGAATTTCAATCTGTTCATCCGGAAGCAAACTAGCTAATTGGTAACCATGTAAATGATGAATTTCATGAGCTAAGTATTGTGACTGTTCCCCACTACCGACTATTACTACTCGTTTTACGGCTACTCCCATACGATAAAGCAGGCGCTTAACGAGACGAATCAAAATTCTACCAATGAAAGCCAGTCCAAAGAAAATACCAAATGCAGTAACCAAAAGTAGACGAGAAAAATAAAATTGCTGCTCTAAGAATAAGATAGCTAAAGCCATTCCAACCCAAATCAAGGTTGCATAAGAAAGCAGGCTCACTTCTCTCAAGAAACTTCGGCGCTTAAATGCATATAAACCTAAAGAAAAAAAGACTATTAGTTGAACCAAAAGAATAATACCAAAGAAGGGCAAATAATTACTCAAAGCTGGAACATACTCTTTACCACCAATATACCCATTTACTTTCAAGACAAAAGCAGAAAAAAAGGCAAAGAGTGAAGCTCCAATATCTAATCCAATCTGTAATAAAACAAACCATTCAGACAGTTTAGCTTTCATGTAACAGGTAAACAGTTATACTTTTCGAGGCATAATAATATTGATATATCCCTCTTCTTTGCCGCGAAGCAATCCAGGGCTGCTATCACTATTAATATTGAGTTGTACTTTATCTTCAGGAATATGTTCTAGTGCCGCTAATAAAAAATGTGCACTGAAAGTAATCTTCTTTTCTTCACCAGTCATTTCACCTAAAAGAACGGATCGATCTTTACCAATTTCTTGGGTTTCACCAGACAAAATCAATTCTCCATCTTTCAATTCAATATAAAGGTTATGGGTTCCAGTTTGAGAGAATAAACTTGTTCTTTTAACAGCACGAATAAAATCATCACGAAAAACCTCAATTGTAGCGCTAAAGCTTGCAGGTATAATTTTCTCATAAGGAGGAAAATTGCCTTCAATCAGACGAGATATAACAGTCACATCCCCAACCACAAATTTAACTTGATTCTCCCCTACTATAATCTGAACAGCATCCTGCCTTTTAGACATGATTCTCTGGAGCTCCAAGACAGTTTTGCTTGGCACAATTATTTTCATTTCTTCAGCATGATCGAGAGCCAAAGGAATTGTTTTTTCAGCTAATCGATAGCTATCTGTAGCCACTAATTTTAACACGTTATCTTTATAGTACATCAAGACACCAGCCAAAACAGGTCTTGTTTCATCGCTTGCTGCTGCAAAAACAGTTTTTTCTAAGCCTTTGGCAATATTATCGTAAGGCAAAGTAAATTGTAATTTCTCTTCTACCTGAGGAATAAGTGGGAATTCCTGAGCATCAATCCCCTTGAAAGTGGTGAGATCTTTCCCACTCTTTACTTGCAAAGTATTCAATTCCAGCAATTCAATCTCAACGGTTTCTGTAAGTAACAAATTACAATAAGCACTAAAAAGCTTTGCAGGAACCGTAATTGAACCTGATGCTTGGACATCACAGGTAAAACTTGTGACAATTGCTAATTCTAGATTAGTCGTAGCCAATGTTACAACGCCTTCTTCAGCTTTGATTAAAACATTACCGAGCACGGGGAGGGTTGATCTCGTCGGAATTGCTCTGGTTACTAAATCCAAAGCTTGAGTAAGATTTTCTTTTGAGCAGACAAATTTCATAAATCGCTTTATTACCTTTGATAGAGTATCAAGTTTTTTTCACCCTGCAAGCTTTCTAGTGTTATATGTATTTTATATATATCTATAAGAAATAATAGTAATAGGCTCTTGTGCACTTGATGTTTTTTGCTGTCTAATAACTATTCTCATCAAGCTAAATAGCATTAATATCTTCTATTTTAAACTAAAGTAAACTTTTTGGCTTTAAATAGGCATTGCTTTGTTGTCTTTTGTGAATCTACTTTCTAGTAAACAAATTTCCACGGTGGAAAACTTTCTAACTTTCAGTGCAAATGAGAAATTTTTTAGACAGGTATTGCTGGTGACTAAAAAATGAAACAAAAATTTAACAAGTTGATTGCAAAAAAAGCGTAAAACTTTTCCACTTTATTCACTTTCTGTGGAAGAAAAAATTTTCTTCGCTTCTGTGATTACTAAATCCTGACTTACTTGGTCGATTTGCTTTACTGCAAGATACTTTTTTACCTGCTCAAAGATACTTTCTTGCTTGTTTACACGGTTTTTTGTAGTTTTTTTTAGTTCCTTTCCTTCATCGACACGACGTTCAATGCCGGCGAAATAATATGAGTTTTGTAAATAATCTTTAATATTTTGCATCCCAATACTACTGACAAATTCCTCATCGCCAGAGACTATAACTCTCACTACTTTCCCTTCTACGTCTTGTTCTGGTGGGTTTAATTGCGTGTTAATATGCCAAGTATAGAAGTCTCTTACATCTAATGGAATAAATTTAACTGTTGTTTTGAAATTAGGTTCATTGATAGTTACTAAAACACAGCCTTTCTCCTCTTTTTCTTCACCAAAATCGATACGTTGGGGTGATCCTGCATAGACTACATAGGGTTCAGTATGAAGTACTTGATGTCTATGCAAATGACCACATGCTACATAGTGAAGCTGATTATTCGCTAAGAGACTCAATGGTACCACTAAATCTTTACCAATCATTACATTTCTTTCACTGCCAAATGTGGCTCCCATAACTGTTGCATGTACAATCGCTACATGAGCAATTCCAGGAGTTAATTCCATAATCTTTTCTTGAAAGAGTTGACTGGCTTTTTCTAATAAAATTGTATCAATTTCTTCTAAGCTCCTACCTTTGTATGATTCGTTTTTTAGTAAAAAGTTACGAGTAATCCATGGCCATGTCACTATGCCAAGGGGACCAGATTTGGTGTTAATAGTAAATTGTTCGATTTTTTTACTTACTCGAACCCGGGGTAGATCGAGTGACCGGTAAATTTCCAAGGTGTGAGCTTTGGACTCAATATTTGGCAGATCATGGTTGCCAACGAGAAGAATCACTTGTCGATTAGGTTCACTAAAAGCCTTAAGTGCTCGAGCAAAAGCATTTTGATAGGTTGGACTAGGATCACGATTTTTAAAAGCATCACCACTAAAGATTACTACATCTACATCTTCATTATTTGCGATAGCTATCATATCATCCAAAGCCTTTTGCCAATCTAGAAATCGACTAGATAACCCTGTACTGGGATCAATATGTCCATAGTTTTCCATGCCAAGATGGAGATCTGAAAAATGAAGAATTTTCATAGGCCTAAAGATAACTTTCCCCCCAAAACACTTTATAGTATTCTCACTGGCGAAAGTAGGGCAATATCAATAACTCTGTATCCTGACTTATATGGAATGTCCACGCTGTCATACATTGGAAACGGCCGTTATTGACTCACGTCTTGCGGAACATAACAAAGCAATTCGTCGTCGTCGACAATGTGATAAATGTGAATTTCGCTTTTCTACAATTGAGAGGGTCCGCTATGAGGGATTTGTAGTGATCAAAAAAGATGGTACGAGAGAACCATACAATCGCCAAAAATTAGAAGAAGGTATTTGGAAGGCTTGTATTAAGCGACCTGTAACCCAAATGCAAGTTGATGAGTTACTTATCAAACTAGAAGAAAAGTGGTCTTTAGAAAAAGAAGTACTCTCAACTACTATTGGTAAAGATGTATTGAAGGCTTTAAAACAACTTGATCAGGTCGCCTATATCCGTTTTGCCTCAGTCTACCGCTCTTTTTCTGATGTTGATTCATTCCAAAAGCTACTGGAAGATTTGACCGCATAAGCTGGCACCATCAGAAAATCTAGATTCTAGAATCTAAATTACGCAAACTTAAGATTTAGGTCTTAACTATGTTTTTTTCTTGCGTAAGTGATGCTTGTTGCTGCTAGGGCAATAAGCATGCTCCACAATAAATACGGCCTTAATTTTTGCCAGAGACTTATTTGCGTTGCGCTAGACCATTCTTTCTCGGAAATGCTGCTAATTGGGCCCACATTACCGGCTGCATCGGCAACAGCTATGAAGTACTGGCTAGTCCAGGTATTGGGACTAAGCGTGAATTTACCACTTACATCTGCCTGTACGAAATAGTCATTACTTTGTTGTCCTAGTGTTTTGATGCCTACAAATGCATACGGTTCAGTTTGTCCTTGAATACTTGCCCATGAGGCCGTAGTGATTGTTGGTTTCTTAGGAGCAGTGCGGTCAACCAAAAATTGATATTCAGAACGTACCACACCATTATTGTCTTTAAGAGTGAACTGATGAGCTCCCTCTTCCAATTTATTCTTACTGGTGACGATCCATTCACCGTTTTCGTCTATATTCACAGGGTAATCAGTTGGATTTTCACTGGCGATAGTCAGTGTATAGCTATTTCCATCAGCCTTAGTTCTTCCAAAGAATGTCGGAGTGTCTACATTGGTGGCAGGTACTACTGTTTCACCAAATATAGTTGATCCATTGCCTGTTTCTAGGAGTCCATTGAGAGTCGGTGGGAGGTTTTTTAAAGTATATCCTTGAGGTGAGCTCAGGTCTGTATATTGATTAACTTGATCTTTTACTCGAAGTGACAGGTACCCTGATTCGGAGATGTTTTTAGGCAAGAAATAAATAAACCTACCACTGCTATTTGGTGTGACACTTGCTAGTTTGATGTCTTCACTTCCCCGTTTCCAAATTTCAATGCTGTCGGGTACTTTGTTTAAGTATGGAGATACTGTTCCGGTTACTATCCCTGCTTGGCTTTGACCTGTGAATCTGGCTTCAGTGATTTGTAATGAATAAAATTTCTTTTGTTCGTGACCATTACCGTCGATAGCGCTGAGGACAGCACCAAAAGTGCCAATATTAAGGAAGGGTTCACTGGTCACCGTACTATCATTGGTATACGTAATTACATTATTAAGTGATGGGAGTTTCGTGCCAATAGAAGTAGGTATGCTGTCACCAAAGTAATAGATATGGGATCTAGTTTCTCTGACGAGATGCTCTTCGCCCGTGGTACTAATATCGATAATATCTTGGGTTTTAGCACTTGCTGGTTCTACTAACAATTCATGATCTTTAGGCAAATAGATATCCTGGTGGGCGCTATCACTTGTACTCACATTTACTGTAGTTGTATTGCCAACATGGTCACGGATGCCTAGGGTACTATTATCTAAGATAGGTACTGCAACTAAGCCTGGTTTAGCCAACTCCACTATGGTGTTGTTTGGAAGAGTAATAGTATAAGGAGCCACGCCTCCACTAACAGTTACTAATCGTGTACTGCCCGCTAGTCCTTGTACTTGGTTGGGGTATATTTCCGGCATCGTTACCAAAACGGTATTTTGGTAAATACCGATATTTCCTTGTTCGTCGGTCACTTGACTCACAATAGTGTAGATACCTGGTGTTTGATAACTATGTTGTATTGGCAATTGTTCAGCGATGCCTGCAACTCTCCGTGTTTTGTTGAATGCTCGTTTTGCCTCAGCATTTTCAGTAATAGTTCCATCACCCCAATCTATCTGATAATCCCAAGTAAATGCATTGTCTGTTCTACCAGAAACATCTACAGCTTCTCCAAGTAAGTAAATTGGTTCATTAACACCAATCATTGCTGGTATCTTTTGTGATTGTGCTTTGGTGGTCCAGTTTGGAGCATTATTTCTCGTTGCCCATGTTTCTGCTGTGATTCGAGGATGATCATGGCTTTGTCCGCCGATTGCTACTATGCCTACTTGCTTGATAATTGTCCCATCGATCAATGTACGGATGCTGCTAACGATATATTCACCGGGGTATGTATAAATATGTTTAGCTTTCTCCTGCATTGATATACCAATATCTTTTCCTAGAGACCACGCTTGCGTTTCAGTATTACCAGCCAATTCTACGGGATCACCTAAATGGTTTTGGATCAGGTTACCAGTAATTGAACTATTAGTAATACTATCTCCTGTAGATGCATAAGCAGTTTGATAGTTGAGAGCATTGCCTAGTGCCAATGTTGAAGTGATCGTACTTTGATTATTACTACTAGCACCAAGACTATTTATTTCTTTATTGTCTTGTACTTGCCAATCGCGAATTGCTGATATTGGGGACATTGAGCCATCATCGAGTACTGCTCTTGCCGCAAAGTAATATCGTTGGCCAGGCGTCAATGAGGCTATCAATTTTTCTGGAGCAGGCGTTTTACGTAATTCATCTACAGTAATAACAGCTATTGTTGCTATTCCCTGTCGTAAATTGCTTTCCACAGTACTATAGAGAATTTCATATCGTTGTATGGGGCGTAGTTCTATTAAGTTTTGTAAGCTGATTTCTGGTTGCAGTAGGTACTGTAATTGAAGCGTGTTACTACTATCAGCTAGTACTACCTTTGCATTACTAATGCTGATACTTTCACTAATCGCTTTGCTGCCAAAGTAAAGTAGGGTGCTGAGTAATTCTTTTTTGTCATTAATTAAATTGAATGTTGTTAGCCCAGAGAATGGATTGGTTTGCCAAATAAATTGTAATTGGCGTTGATTGATATCAGATAAATCTACCGTTGCTTGAGCTGAGCTGGTTAAGCTGCTATTAAGAGTAAGTTTACAACGGCTTCCCTCGCGAACTCCAGATATGGAGGCTAGTGATGTCCCACTGTTACTGAAAATAAGGCTATTGGTCTGACAAAATGAATTTACTGTAAAGGTTACACTACCAGCTAAACTACTTTGATTATTTGCTAGGCCCTGTTCCACTACGGTTCCATTGGTAGTGAAAGTAGTTCGGCTTATATCATGATCTTGCCATACGCTGACATTACCAAAAGTTTGAGCAACTTGAGTGGTGATACTATCCAACGGAGATTTTCCAACTTTAATGAATCTAAGACCACGCCAATTAAAGTTTTCATTTTGCCACAATATAAGACCATCATCTCGACGTAAAACGATAGAGTTGTTATGAAAACTTAATTGGAACTGGTATTTTCTTCCCGGGCTAAAACTAATTCCATTGGTACTACGTACTGTACGAATAGCATGTTGATCCCAACTGATTATTTCCAAGTTTCCATCAGGATTTTGTAAAATAGAGATTGCATTTTGGTGAGGATTTGATTCATCCGCACTGGTAAATGTTGCGATGTGAGCTTGAGTAGTTGGCAGTGTTATGAATTGCCCTGTCCAACTGATACTACCTTGGGTTATTGTCTCGCCAAAGTCTAGGTTTAGATACGCATTTGGATCTGTTCCATTATTCCAGCCATCTTGATTAAGCAGTCCCACATGTGATGTGATCAGTGGATCATTGGTACTTACAGATAGATGTTTCCATGGGAGAAATTCCTTTAGCCCTTCAGCCTTGAAGGGACAAGTAGTGATTAAACTACAGTCTTCTTTTAGGCCAAAAACCGTGCTGAAGTTTATATAATCACTTAATAAAGATAATACTCTGGTGTCCGATGTTCCTTGTTTTGCTCTTTGCTCAAAGTTTTGACTAGCACTCCCCTCACCGTCTGTGGTAAGTATTTGGCTAATAAAACCTTTACTATGGGTAAGTACGTACATATTTTCTGTACTCATATCACTACCACTTAGCCAATCTTTACCCGCCAAGATAACTGGTTTTACAATGCTAGCTATTTGCTCTTTTTGTGTAGTATTTAGTAATTCATTATTAGCTATAACTGATGGGCGGTAGAAGAAGTCAGCCTCGGATCTACTACTAAATATGCCCTGGGAGGTTATGCTGCTTTGGGTTTCATAGGTTGATGGTGGAATCTTAGCCGTAGCGTCAATTCCTATTTGTAATGGTAGAGCTTGATCACCATTGCTATAGAGCAAAAGAGAGATTTGAGTTGTTTCTGGGATTGGCATCCATCCTCTAAATGTTCCGCCCTGATCGCCTGTCTCTAACACTACTTTGGAGAAATTTTGTCGATCTACGATACGTAAAATATCTCCAGGGTTAATCTGATAATAAAGATAAATTGCATTAATTGGGCTGGGACTTTCTAGGGTGGGCCCTGGAATTGTTTTGGCCTGGTCATCATTAACTCCTTCAAAGTTGAAGCTTTGATTGATCCTGTTGCCACCATTGGCATCGGGGAATTGCCAACCAGCATTGGGCATTGGTTTTGCAGCAGTGACTACATTATCTTGGTCTTGGATGTTTTTTAAAGTTGCTTTATTTGGGAAAAAAACACTATTTTTGATGAAGCTACTACCTTCTACATTGCTATTAAGCAAAAGATCATTGGTTTGGAAAATACTATTATAAATAAAAACTCTATTGGTCTGATTAGCATTCAATACTACTTTGTTGTTTACAAAATTGCTGTTGGCGACACGAACATAAGCTGATGGGGATACGGCGATAGCTTGTTCAGCTTGAAGAATCACTACACTATTGATATTGCTTGCTCCTTCAGCTGCGCGGACTGCTGTACCTGCTTGCTCTAAATACATATTTTGAATGCCACTGCCATTACTAAGGACTATGGAAGTTTTTCCAGGGAGCCCAAAGAGAATAGTTTGACTATTAGCTAATGGTTGCCAAGTCCTACTGTTATACCCCCCCCTTAGAATAACGCCACTTGGTACCACTAAGTCATGTTCATTGTAGCGGCCACTGCTAATAGCAATAACACCAGTTTTGGTAATTGCCAAAGCTGATTGAATCGTAAGAAAATCTCCTTGACCATTGCTATCTACTCTAGCGGTAACCGTTAGGCCTTCGGGTAATGGTTGAAAACCTACTGTAACTTGATTCTTCTCTTGTGCAATATTAATAATATTGACGACACCTAATGGTTGATTAGTAGCCGCCATAGCTGTTAGTGGTAGGCTTTGGAAAACAATGCTAATTATTATGAATGTTGCGAAAAATCGCATGATATTAGAGTGAATTTTCATTGTTGATTTTGAGAAAAATGCGGCCAGCATTCAAATAAATAATATCTTTATCCCCATCTTGATCAATGTCGATAGCCCTTACTTGAGGTTTATTACTTGTCAGGGTAGTTCCACCAATCATTGATTGGATTGAGCTGGGCGTATCCATAACCAAGCTTGTTACTTTAGTCATACGTTCTTCCGTGCTCACTGGTAGAGGGTCAATTGCTACTATTTCATAAGCTGTACTAGCTCTTTGATGAAGTGCATCTGGCACCCGAGCACTGACATTTCCTGCTGCTGCTTCTAGGTAGAGATGATACTGGTCATTGTGCTCAATAGTGTATTGATTGTCACTGATACGGATAGTGCGGTTTGCAAGACTGTCAATTGGTAGCCAGTTAGCATTAAGGTCAGTAATAACGCTACGTGATGTTGTGCCAACTGCACTTGCATTGGGAAGAGTTACCTGACCATAACTTGTCTCAAGTACTGCACCTTTTAAGCTCCCTGTGTAGCTGAAACAACCTTGACCATCACCATAATAGACTAGCTCACGTTTGGTATCGTCGGTGTTGGTTGTTAACCAAAAAATATCACCAGGAAGCAATGCGGTTTGGAACGCTTCTAGTCCTTCACCTGTAGCTGGCAAAGTGACATCAACGATCAGTTGATTCTCTGTTCCCTGACGGATAGGAATCAATTTGTTTGGACCACTTGTGAAACTAATATAGCTACCGGTCAGATTTCTTGAACGAATCATGCTGGGAGGCACGGCAATGGTGAAGGTTAGTACATGACTATCTGTATTGTATGCTGTACTAACATTGCTGCTTTGTAATTCCTCAGAAGTATGTGTAATCAGACTCAAATCCAAATTATTATCACCACCGAATTGACCAATAGCTAATGCTGTGGGTGTAGCGATATCCTGTGGGATGAATGGCTTGCATGCCATTGGGATCAAGTTTGGAGAGCCTGTACTTTTATTCACATGGAGAGTGATATTTTTACTAATCGCCTTAATTGGCATCAAATAGTTGATATATTGACCTACACTAAAAAGTTCTCGGTAGTCAGCTAGAGTAGGGTTTTCTTCTGGAGCGATTTGTTTATCCAAATAAATTGCATTTCGAGGGCTATCATCAGTGGGGCCCGTATTGCTTTTGACTATATATTGATTACCACTATTACTAACAATGGTTGATTGCGTAAGAATATTCTTTCGTAATAACTGATCAGTAATGATGTAGTTAGAGCCAACTTCAATAATTCTCGCCCGTCGCCAATCTTTAGAACTTATCCACTGGGGAGGCAAGATACCTACGAGATCTTCTTTCTGGTCATTGGAAAGATCAGCGCTGAGTAGAGCCAATGGAGTTTGAGGTAATTTTAGCCCAGTATATGTTCTGAACTCACCATTCTCGCGTGTAATAATTGCCCCATTTCCTGTTTCATCAAAAGCTACAATGTTCTCTTGGTCACTTTCATCTTGTTTCATCGTACTGATGAATGCTATCTGACTGAGGTTGGTATTGATAGCTGTGCCTGTACTTTGATCGAAAGAAGACGGGTCAGGGAAACTTTCTCTTTCTGCTACTGCCTGTAGCGGAGTAGTGAGTATTTGATTGAGGCTAGTTACTATTAGTAAGCAGCTAATACTCGTTACTATGACAATGTGGGATTTAGTTTTTAGCATGCGATGGCAGATTTAAGAAGGCAACAGCAAACAAGGATCTCCAAGTAGATTAACATTTTCATTGAGCCCTGGAAGCAGAGCTTGTCCAAGCATATCACCGCCGGCCCAACTACTAAATAAAGGTAAATCCTTCAGCCCTGGAAATTGCATATTACTGTCATCAAAGCTGTAATTTTGACTGGCTATAGTACCAGAAATCACTAACGAAGCTAAGCTGGCTCCCGATCTCAGCTCTTGATAGGCGGGCAAATTAGTAGCGTTTGCTACCAAGCCAACATGACCGGTATAAATACTGAGTAGGCTTTTAGTTTCTGGACTGCGATTATTCAAGCATGAGCCGTTTAAGTATTGGGATATTGCTTCATCCAAATTATTATAAGCTATTTCATACGTATCAGGGAGACTAGAAAATTGATTCAAGGGTGGAAGACGATTTTTACTAAAGTAGAGATATTTATCTGTAGAATTGAGAAAATAGTGCCAACCGATCAATTCTTTGATTTGTTCATCGCCTATATTATTGGTAGTCCAGCTATTATCCGCTCCCTCCAGAATATTGGGGTGGTTAAATCCTCCTCGGGGAACTGTAAATTCAGCAGTTACTGCCGAAGGATCAATTAAAATAGTTTTTATAGTAGTCGGTTCATCACTGATACTTCTCACTAATGCGCCCGGACGAATTACAAAGTATTTTCCTACTAAGGTGCCATTTACTGTAAATAAGTTAGGGTTAGCAGCCTCTGCCAGTAATGATCCCCGAGGAATAGTGTTGACCCATGCTTTTAGTGTATTGATTTGATTACGAATTCTTTCGATTTCCTCGCTACCACTATCCGGAAGTGGATTGATATTGTTACACACATTTTCAGGAATCAATGCTGCTGGGTATTGGCTGAAAAGTCGGTGATTGATGGCGATTGTAGATGAGAATACCCCCAGTTGTGTAAGAAATTCACCCACAGCATTTTCTTGTGTACTAATAATAGCAGGGTCTTGGGTGTTATTTAATTCAAGAAAGTATTGGCCAACAGCAGGTAATACGGCAGCCATCGTGCTCAATACAGGTTCATCGTACCAAGAGTCAAAGGTGGCTTTTATTTGACTACTGCTAATACTGGGTAAGCTTTGCCATCGACGAGTGCTTCGCAGCGCATCTTTCCAAGCTTTTTCACTTGCTTTAATAGTATTTTCGTAGCTTTGAGGATTGAATGGCTGTGTGTCTATGGGTGAATGAATAGCTTTGTCGAGGTTGTTCCAGAGCTGATCATCATGGATTTGGTCATTGAAGAATATGGCCCGATTGTATGCTGTAGTATTGCTGTAATAACTATGATTGGCATCAAAATAGCCTTGAAATCCTGCAGGTGTGAGATCAGGTAAATAGCCTAAAAAGATTTCAGGGTGAATGTTTTCCCGTACGAGTGCTTCTTGGCTAATAAACTTTTCTTGACCAGCATTGAAGACAAAGTATTTATTTTCAAAGTCACTATACGGCAACAAGCTTACTTGTGTCGTTCCTTTATTTTCCGTATTGGGTAATGGCAAGGCTACTAGGAGAGCTCCTTTGAGATTCTCGTTAAAAAAGCCATTTTCCAGTGTGGCAGCTACGGTGTAAGCTTGTCTATTGGTACTTTGATTTTGATCCAGTGACAGCAGTTTCTTTTCAATAGTAATAGTAGGATAGTTTCTAACTAGTGCGGGGCGTATGTCTGCAATGTATCGATCCAATAATGGTCCGGTCGTATTATTTTCTTCTTCAGTGGTTACTACCCAGAAATGTGGATTGATATCGTCTGTATTTTGTAGGTACGCAATATTTAAGCCCTGTAAGAGCACTAAACTTCCTATGAAACTTCCAACAATATACGTGTAGTGTTTTTTCATGTAATCTGCCAATTGAGTTCTTCAATTCATCTTAGCACAAAATAGGGCATATACTCAATCTTTTCCATGGTCCAGCAAATTTCACTGCAAGGTTTTCGAAATATCGCATCAGCATCAATCAAGTTTGAATGTCCTCTCGTTGTTTTTTATGGTCAAAATGGTCAAGGGAAAACCAATCTTTTAGAATCATTAGCAATTGTAGCTTGTGGATCATCATTCCGTGATCAAAAAAAACACTTATGGTTGCCATTTGGAGCCGATCAAAACCAATTCGCCTCTATTGTTCTGAGTACTGATGAGGGAATTACCCATCGAGTAGTGGTTGCTGCTCCCGCTCAATCGGCTCAGGCGCAAGTTAAGTTTTGGCGTAACGATATTCCTGTCAGCTTAGCAGATTTCATTGGTGAAATACCGGTAGTGGTATTTCGTCCTGAGGATATGAATTTATTTATTTTGGACCCTACACTGCGTCGATCATTCTTGGACAGTGTTCTTTTCCAGGTCTTTCCTCTCTATCGGCAGGCTTATAGTCAAGCGAAGAAGACTTTGGTCAATCGTAATGCATTGCTTAAATCTATTCAAAAAGGTGAAGCTGTTATGGAAGAATTAAGCTTTTGGAATGAGCAATATTTACAATATTCAGCTGTACTGCAACAATATCGAGCTCTGCTATTGTCCTATTTAGATAAAGAATTGGCTACTGTGTACCAACAGTTTTCACATGTTGAATTGCCTCTAAAAGTACAATATCAAAAATCACTATTCGAGCCTGAGGCGAACGTGCTCTTAGAACGTAGTAGAGGATTTACTCTTTCAGGCGCTCATCGGGATGATTTCTGTATACTTGCTGAAGGTTCTGAGGTCCCTTGGACCATTACTGCATCGCGAGGTGAAATGAGGACTTTGATTCTAGCCTTGAAGTCTATGCTGGTTATGTTTTTGGCTGAAAAACTAGAGCAGAAACCCATTGTTCTTTTGGATGATGTTTTGTCCGAGTTTGATGATGAACGTCAGGAATTGGTACTCTCTTGGAAAGCTGATTACCAATTATTCATTACTGTAGCCGGCAATATCAAGCAAATTAAAGATGCACAAATGATTAAAGTCGAAAATGGGCAGGTGGTTTAATAGGCTACGAAGTCACCGTTAGTGCGGCCTAAGTAAGTTGAGAGCACTTTAGTTAGACGATTTATGTTCTCAAGCTATAAATTGTGTGCTATCATGGTATGAAGTATTTTTCTATGAAAAAAAGCCGATTAATATCTTGGAGACAATCAATCTTTACCGCTGTTTCATTGAGTTTGGTTATGGGGACAATGTTGAGCCTAGCTGACTTTAGTCCTACTAGTCTCACTGAGGGGTATCAGGCACCATCAATACCCTCTCGAGATGACCTGACTGCAAGGATTCCTCAAGCTCCTAGAGTACCAGAAGCAGACCCTGCAACCTTGAGGCAATCTGGTACTACGCTTTTGCAACAATTCAATCCAGATACAGCCAATGATCACAATGCTATTCGCCAGCAAATAGGTGCATTGGGTGGAGAGGTTGCGCGCCCTGATAGCGGGGCCCCTGCAGATCCGTTGGGTAACAATGTTGCTACCGGACAAAACACTCAGTCTAGTGTTAGTAATACAGGCACCTTACCCGCTGGTACAATTTCTGCTGAACCTCGTCCTTCACGGTTGGGTCAGTCTGCAGTTGATCGTTATGGTCGAGATGCCTTACAGAGTTGGTACAATTCATTGGCAGCTACTATGGTATTGCGAGCCGAGGTTGTGACTAAACAAACCAAGAAGCTCGCTGATAAGTTTGATGAAGTAAATACGATTCATAAAGAAATTAACGAGTATTGGAAGGATCTTAATAGCACTTCCAATGCGATTTTAGTTCAGTTACCTACTAATCCAGGCAGATGAAATGGTCTCTTTTTAGTTTAATTGCTGGCACATTGATTATGGGAAATGTCTTAGTACATGCCCAGAGCTTACCTAATATTCCTTCGATTCCGGAGGTGCCAACACGTATTCCTGATGAAGCGCTCCGGACTCTCAATGTTGCTCCAGATCAAATATCTCAATTGCCAGTTCAGGCGCAACAAGAGATTGCTCGGCAACAGGCTTCACTAAGAGATACGATTTTACGTCAGAGTCAAGAACAGATAGCCGCTTCTCGTGGAGGAATAGCTTTGCCATCTAATGAACCGTCTAGTAATGGTCAACCTACAGAAACCTCCACTTCATCACCTGGTGCAGCTGGTCAATCCGCATTGAACCTGAGCCGGTCTTACTTAAGTAGTGCCCATGATTTGAATGAAGCAAATATTGCGCAAACACTTTCGTTGGCAACAGCTGCAGACATTAGACTCTGGAAAGGCTATTACGACTCAATGTTCACTAAAATTGAAGAGACTCGGCGATCCTATGAACGTATCAAAGGTAGCTTGGAGCGTTATAAAAATCAGTTAGACAGTATGCTCAACCAGTTACCGACAACTATTCTTTCTTGCACTAGATAAAATGAAACGCCCTATTTTAAATACATATCGAATTCAATCAATGATTTTGATTGCTTTGACAGTAGGACTAATTACGCCTTATGTCAGTGCCCAGGTTGATATGCCTTCGGTTGTTCCTAGCTCCCTTAATCAATCTCAGCTTTCAGATCAGGCTAATACTGCTCGTGACCAATTAGATGCTGAAGCTCGAAATCGAAGACGCAACTTAGAGAGATCTGCCAATGATACTCTGCGACAGACCCTGGAAAGAGTAAATGTCCCATCTAATCCAGTCGATGCGCTCAGTGGGGCAAATCCTGAGAATACACTACGAGGGGCTCAGGCTGATGGTTTCGAGGCAGTGGATCAAGTAATGGCTGGAAGTAACTTACCTCCTGCTGATGCTCCAGCCTTGGTAAATGGTGATGCCAGCTCTTTAATTGACGCTGGTGTGACTAGTCCTGAAGATATCAATAGAGTAATTAGCCAGGCAAATAGAGCGTATACCAATGGCAGTAATGAAAGCCTTTTTGCTCGATCTCAAGCAGACTGGGCCTCTGGTGTTCGCAACCTAGCTAACTGTTCTAGTGGTGATGATGATGGTAAAGATTTTTGTCAGTCTTTAGAAGATCTCAAGGGGGTCTTGAATGAGATTAAAGCTGACATGCGCGAGACAGTGAGTGCAGCTCATCGCTTACAGGCATATGTCACAGCAAAACCAGCTTTTCTTAATACTCCATCACTTACCAACCCAGTTTGCAATGGATTGTTGCTGCCAGGTCCAAGCATCCCTTTAAATCAAGTAAATATTGCCAACACAGATGCTGCTTATGATCCAGCTAGTGGCAGACTAACCCTGGAAGCTGTTAAAAATGAATTACTCGCAGCTGGTGATTTAGCTGAAAATAATTCTACTCTAGATAACAATGCAACCGCTTTAGGCCATGGTATTAACCTCATCAGGAATAATAATGGTATCTATAGTCAAAATGTCGCTCAATTACAGGGTAAATATGACGCCCTGACGCAGCGTGTTTGGCAAAATTTCGATACTACTATGGAAAAGAGATTTCAGACTCTCAGAAAGCACACTGAAGAGATGAACACCCTTGCTAATCAGCTGGCTCAGATTCAATTAATGTTAGCTCAACGACCGCGAACACCATAATCTATGAAGCTGAAAATTATCCTTGCTACTAGTACATTTTTTATTGCCACACCATTGCTTATTGGTCAGAGCTTACCTTCTACTGTGCTTCCAACGGTACCATCTGTTCCCAACATATCTGGATCATCTTTACCTTCGATCCCCAATCTTAGTAATGGAAGCTTTTCCAGTCCCCTTCCAGCGTCGGTTTTGAGTCAGTCAGGGTTGGATACTAGCACTTTATCTCAGAACCCTGCCGAAAGAGCGCGTGGTTTAACTGATCAATATAAACAAGGCCTTTTGGATGATTCGCGCTTACCCACTTTGCCTGATAATAGTAGCCAGCTAGGTACAATGGCTAAGCGCTTTGCCGAGCAAACATTTCCTCAAGAATTTCAAGCTGCCAAGGGGCTACTCGCATTACCACAGGCATTACCTAGCAGTTTTCCTACCAGCATCCCTACGGCATTGCCAACCAGCGTGAGTGGTTTACCTACCAGTATTCCTACAGCACTGCCAACCAGCATGAGTGGTTTACCTACCAGTATTCCTACAGCATTGCCAACCAGCGTGAGTGGTTTACCTACCAGCATTCCTACAGCATTACCAACAAGCCCAACTACTTTACCTACTAGTATTCCAACGACCTTTTCTACACCTTCCATCCCCTCTTTCTAGTCTATGATTAAAAAACTTTTTTTTATTGCGTTACTAGCTCTCAGTATTGGTTTGACCACTACGTATGCTCAATCGACGGCCTTAGATATTGCTCAAAACCAAGAGCGCAGTAGTACGACATTTGCCAACGAACAGCTCACAGCTAGTAATGCCAATCGTTATGCAGCATTGCAAAACCAAGTTGGTTCTACTATTAGTAGCCATGGAAGTATTGTTGATGAAGCCAAAAGAAATCTGGATCAGGTGCTCATCAAATTAGATCAAGCTACTAGTAGCTATACTAGTTTCAATCTTCGTTTCTTGCACTAAGCAGTAATGAACTGAATAAACTTCCGTTTACCTACCTGAACAATTAAGGGGGTTTTACTAGGGGTAAAAGTATAAGTGCGATCCTTTACCGGTTCTTGATTGACTTTGATTCCGCCCTGTTCAATAAGGCGGTTTAGTTGCGATTTCGATGTTTCTATACCACTCTGGAATAATGCCTCTACTAAGCTGATTTCTATCCCTGGTAATTGATGTGTGTGGATTTCGTCTGGTAGGGCTTTTTTTTGAAAAAGTTGGATGAAATTTTTCTCTGCTTCCAGGGCTGCTTCGGGACTGTGGTAAATGCTTACAATCTCTCGAGCTAGGCGCATTTTAGCATCACGAGGGTTGCCACCGTTTTTAATTGTTTCTACCATGGCGGCTATTTCTTCCATAGAGACATTGGTGGCTAGTTCAAAGTAACGTGCGATAAGTTGGTCAGGGATAGACATCGCTTTTCCATACTGATCTTCAGGTGACTCTAGAATGCCGATATAATTGTTAAGCGACTTGCTCATTTTGAGCTTGCCATCTAAGCCTTCGAGAATTGGCATGGTCATTACATGCTGTGGTTCTTCTCCAAAGGCTTTTTGTAATACGCGACCTGCTAAACAATTAAACTTTTGATCACTGCCACCAATTTCCAAGTCAGCTTTAAGCACTACAGAATCGTAGCCTTGCATTAAAGGGTAGAAAAATTCATGGAGATGGATGGGTTTGTTTTCATTCATGCGTTTTTCGAACATGTCACGTTCGAGCATCTGCTGCACCGTAAAATGCGATGCGAGTCCAATTACTTCACCAAAGCTCATATGTTCTAACCAGTCTGCATTATAAACCACCTCCAATTTATTCATATCCAAGACCTTGCCAGCTTGGTCCATGTAGTTTTTGAAATTTTCTTCTACATCTTCTTTGGTCAGTTGTTTGCGAGTTTCCCCTTTGTCAGTAGGATCCCCTATTTTTCCGGTAAAGTTCCCCACTATCAAAATGCAATGATGGCCAGCATCTTGGAATTGGCGAAGCTTTCTAAACGGAACAGCATGTCCAATGTGCAGTGCACTTCCGGTAGGGTCGATACCAAGCTTGATTCGTAGCTTTTTGCCGCTTTCTAATTTCTTTTTGAACTCATCGTAAATAATGACCTCGCTAGTTCCACGCTGTAAGAGAGCTTTGATCGTATTGGGAGAAGTGTCGACTGTTGGCATGAGAATAGATAAATAATGAGTAGGTAAACTACCAGAGTAGTAAATTTACCATACTTAAAAGGCTTTCTGATTGTAAAAAAGAAAGCCTTTTAAAGCAAATTATAGGCCGGGAATTTTTAGTCTACAACTCTTATGAATGGTCCGCGGCATGATGTATATGCAATTGCACCGATTGTTGGTGTCATTGTGACGTCATAAATACCATTCGCAACAGTGGGAGTCACGATCGGAGTATTTGGAGCAGTAAATACTTGACGAGGTGAAACACCTGAAAGCATATAATAAAAACTATAATTAACTGTACTACTAGGAGGCACTGTGACAGCCTCAGCGATATATTGCACTTGTCCTCTACTAGCTCGGCTGTATGTGCACTCGGTAGCACCAGGGTTACATCCTGGAATTCCCACTACGATAACTCTTGTGCAAGTAGGTGCGCCGCTGGCGATGGTAATTCTAGTAGTTATGCCCGCATCTGGGCTTGCATCAGCTCTAGCATCAGCTCCAGCCTCTAATCCTGTGTCGCCTTCTACTTCTGCTGGTAGGTCTCTAGTGGCGTCAATAACATCTCGACTGTCCGCCCCATCTATGACATCAATGGCATCCATTGGATCTCTAGCGTCAATGATTTCAATGTCTGCACCGTTATCACCTCGGTCGTCTTGAGCGTCTTGTCTGTCTTCTGTGGGAGCATCGGGTTCACCGCTGCTAACATCAAGTCCATTGTCCCCTGGTGCATCTTCTACTCGCGCATCCACAATTGCTAGTTCGTTAGCTGTGTCAGCAGGGCTATCGTGAGGGGTAGTATCGGAAGGGATATCAATTGTGATGGCTTCACTGCTGACATCAGGATTGTCAGTTGTAGTAATATCTACTGCGGCATCCATGGAAGCAATTCCCTCTGTTGCTGCGTCCATTTGAGGATTATCTGGCGTATCTGCTGTTGCTCCGTCCATGGGAGGAGGTGTTGTGTCGTCTCCTACATCAGCTGCATCGCTGAAATTGCTGGCGCCATCGGCGATAACTTGGACGTTAAAAGGGTTGTCGATCACATTAGTAGCACAGCCTGTTAACTTCAGGACAATTAATCCTATAGCCGCTCTTGTGCTGTTTCCAGGTCTGGTTTTTTTGATATATTTTTCAGCTATCTCTCTACTTGCTTTTGGTGCTTGGTGAGTCATAAAATTGTAAGTTTGCGCTTTATAATAGATAACTTATAGGCGTTTTGTCAATTGTTGCGCTGACAGCATAATTTCATATTTAGCTAGTTATCATTCATAGAAGTAATTCTCATCTACTATGAACAGGTATGGCATTTTTATAATTGCGGCCATTCTATCTTATACCTTTTATGCGCAATTGAGCTTAACTACTGATTTAGAATCAGCTAAAGTTTTGCTTCAGAAAAGTGAAAGCTATGCTATTACTATAGTGGAAATTTTGCGACAGTCCCCTACTGAAGTTTTTGCTATAGCGAAAATCGACTCTGTTAATGCTTCTATACTGGTAAAAATTCCAACGTCTAACGCTGCTCTTTACGATAGAATGCTTGTTAGTGGTGAAATTAACTTTGATTTGGATCCTCAGTTGAATAGTTATTACAGTGTAAAAAGAATTGTTGCTAGCCTGGAAGTATCTACGATTCTTTTTACTGAAAGCCATTTTTCTATCCTTGGCTATTTTCATAGAATGAGATTAACTGTATCAAATATTTTAACTGCCAAGCTGAACTATCGTGCTGCTGCTTTGCTTGCTGGTATCCTGTGGGGTGATACAGATTTGCTACCCCGGGCTGTAAAAGACAACTTCAAAGAAGTCGGACTGAGTCATGTGATGGCTGTTTCTGGAGCTAATATGAGTTTATTGGCGCAGATCGTTCTTAATCTTCTCTATTTCTTACCAATTCGCTGGCGCTATCTGCTAACGATAATTTTTATCATTCTTTTTAGTGGTGTAGTTGGGATGTCAGCTGCTGTGATTAGAGCGGCATTGATGGCTATTGTGGGTGCTATCGCTGCTATTTCAGGTCAGCGGTACTGGAGTCAGCGTGCTTTTATTTTTGTTTTGCTTGCTGTGTTCATCTTCAATCCGCTCATTATTTTATATGATGTCGGTTTCCAGCTATCCTGTGCTGCTACAGCCAGCTTGTTGTTTTTGAACCCAAGGGTAATGGTGTTTTTTGGGTTTGTGCCTTATCAAAGTTTACGTAATTTGCTTGCAACAACAATTACCGTTTCATTAGGGATTTTACCGATAACACTTTATTGCTTCTCTGTTTGGTATCCCCTTTCATTGCTAGTAAATGTTTTGCTGCTCCCTTTGATTTCCTTACTTTCTATGGTGCTTTATTTTCTATTTATTCTTTTGTTTTTACCCTTTATCCAAGATATTGTGGCTGAAATTGTTAGTAGTGCTCTTAGTAGTTTACTGGAGTTGATCCGTATCTTGGCTGGTGTCTCTTCCAGTCTGGTATTAACATGGAAAATGCCGCTGTCTATCGTCTTCCTGTCCTACTTCCTTCTTATATTCTTGATTGTCGAAGGTGGGTGGGGTGGAATAATTTCCAGGGTAAAAAGCTTAATAGGCAAGCTCTAATTATTTCTCGTACCTGTACATCATTTGAAAATTTGCTAGGGTGTAAAAGATAACAATTTACTATGAGTGCAAGTACTCAACTCAATCTTCGTCAGGTCGCCCAGCTTATCAAGCGTAGCACCAAAAGTGTACGTAATTATATTAAGGCTGGTCGTTTGCGTGCTTCCAAGGTAGAAAGTGTTAATGGTCCTGAATATAGTTTTACTGTTGCTGACGTTATTGATTTTGCCAAGGCTGACCTTGGAATTGATCTAGTAATAGGCGAGGCTCTTGAGCGTGAAGATGATAAGGGCGGGGCTGTGGACCAAGCTGATTCCGTGGTAGTTGATGATACTAGTTTGCCGCTGATTCCGTATCATGATCAAAAGTTAGATCTTAGTCAGTTTACTCAGGTGTTGTTGTCTTTGGAGAATGATAAAATGAAGCTGATTGAAGATTTTGGTGAGTATAAGGCACGTTTGGCTTACAAGATGGGGCAATTGGAGAGTCAAGTGAAGCAGCTAGAGTCTGGAGCTGATGAAAAAGAGCGTCTCAAAAAGAAAGTTGTTGATTTAGAGAAAAATTATAAAGTTCGTGATATGGATGCTCGCCAATTATTGGCAATGAAAGAGTTTTACGAGGGCAGGCCTTGGTGGAAATTTTGGCAAAAATTTGATTTGAAAGATTCAGAAAAATTAGTTGGAGGTTCTTACTAACAGTTTATGAGAAAATTACTCTTAATAATGGTGCTTTTTGCTGTGTTCTTGATTTGGGATTTTAATCGATTTTTGTCTTCCCCAGTCAGCTTTACTGCGAATACTTTAGTTGTTGAACAGGGGATGGGGTTCAATGATCTTCGTGACGATCTTATTAAGAACAATCAATCATTGTTGGCTACTCTTTACTATCCACTTTATATTAAAGTAACTAGTCCCGGTTTGAAGTTCGGGCCGCATTCAATAGCTACCAATGCTACAGTTGAGTCTCTTATTGCAAGTCTAGAGCAAGATCCCGATGATGTAAAAGTTCGTCTGCCAGAAGGGGATAGGTTGGAGGCTTTTGCTAAAACACTGGCGCTTGCCGGGCTAAGCAATGAGAAGGAGATTTTGTCGTGTTTTAAAACTTGTGAAGCGGTTGCGCCTAGTCTTTTTGATGATGTGTCTGGTTATGAAGGATTCTTGTTTCCTGATACATATGTTTTTAGTCCGGCTTCATCGCCAAAACAAATAGTAGAGCTTTTACTAAAAAATTTCCGCAATAAATTTGAACCCTTGGTTGGCAAATATTCTGGGTTTTTAGCTCAGCATAAGCCTAGAGATATTGTTATTATAGCTTCTCTTTTGGAGAGGGAGGCTGTTTCACTTGAGGATAAGAGGATAGTGGCTGGGATCTTATATAATAGAATTGATGTGGGTATGCGTCTGGATGTAGATGCTACGGTAAGTTATATGAAAGGGGATTGGCGAGCCCCAATCACTTATGAGGATCTTCAACGTGACTCTCCTTATAACACTAGAAAGAACCTCGGACTGCCCCCTGGGCCAATCTGTAATCCAGGTTTAGTCAGTTTAGAGGCAGCTATGTCACCAGCACCATCCAGTTATTTGTACTATTTAACTGGAAACAACGGTCACATGTATTACGCTAAGACATTAGAAGAGCATAATGTGAACAAAGAGAAATTTTTGTAATTCGCTATCAAGAAGCTAGGGTGTCAAATCTAAATAAACAGTTGAGAATAATTATCAAACAAGTTTTAAACATCGATTAAAACTTGTTCAAAACTACTATTCTAGGGCTAAAAAATTACTGTTTTGGGTAAATTGACGCTTAAATTTGGAGGATAAGTGCTTTTTGTTCGTTGACATCAAGGAAATCACTATGCTAACTTCCCCTGCGATACGCGTGCTCTTCACATTTTTAGTGTTTTCGTTGTCTCTTGTAACGGTTTTATTACTGTCACGTAATAAGATTGTGACAAGAGGCTAGACCCTGGAAATGTTCCATGGCCAACGCTTATGCTCCTTAACATGTCGGGTGAAATAAAGTGAGATTTTGAGTCTCACTTAACAATTATGTTTTTTTACTGGTTCTAATATCTTAGTACTCGTGTCTATCTTTCAAAATAGACAAACACTGCGAATAAACTCTTTATATATAGTTATTCGCGCAGATAAATCTTTTATCTAAAATTATTTACTTTTAATTACTAGTCTTAATATGACAAAACTTCGCAAGATAGCTGTAGCAGTTTCTACTGCAGCTATGTTTTTCGGGGTATTGCCACAAGCATTAGCAGGTAGCATCTTCTCAGATGTTGCTGATACTAATGAATTTGCGGTATTTATTCATGATTTGCAAGCGCAAGGTATCGTTAGTGGTGTTGGCACAACAGGTATGTACATGCCTGAACGTAATGTTACTCGTGGTGAAATGATGAAAATGGTCATCAACGCTATGAAAAAGTCAGGCGAAGGTAAGAGTGCTCTTACTGACGTTCTGAATACTCCAGCTCTTCCAGGTGCTCCTCACTTTGAAGATGTACCAGCTGGAAGCTCATTCTACGATCAAGTAGAAATGGCTTATGCTCTAGGTATCGTCAATGGCCGCCGTGCTCCTGCTGAAGGTGTACAAGGTTCATTTGGTGTTAACGAGCCAGTATTACGTCAAGAAGCAATGAAGATGGTGGTAGGTGCTTACCGCAAGGTAGCAGCTGACACATTCATGCAAGATTTGACTGGTGGACCATCATTCGATGATGTGTCTGCAAGTTCAGAATTCTATGACTTCATTCAGACTGCTTACAATCTAGCGATTGTGAATGGTTATGGTAACAGCAAATTTGGTCCTATGGATCCAATGCGCCGTGACCAAATGGCTAAGGTGATCTCTAACACGATGAAAGTATTTACTACTGGCAAACCATTGTCTGTAGGAG
>JACCDN010404560.1_pt1 | contig 54215 bp, 50 predicted proteins | sample 7441691 | NCBI WGS metagenome assembly JACCDN01 (sample SAMN15323439, study PRJNA562643) | freshwater metagenome | isolation source: river surface water | place: USA:Blue River Watershed | collected 2017-08-16 | reverse complement strand
GACGTACAATTGTGGGCAATCGCGAAGAAACGCGCGAAGTTTAAAAGAGGCCTAGGGGCCTATTCAGTAGTTATCCCTTTTCTGTGGGTTATTTGGTTTTTAACCTCACAGGATAAAGATATTAATCGTTTCCCATGGCCTATTTGGCCCATGTTAGGCTGGGGATTAGGCTTAGGAATTCAATATGTGAATGCCTATGTGATCGAAGTAGGATCATTAGAGCAAAGCGAATACGATAAGTTGAAGGCTAAGCAATAAAAGCGGAAACATAATTCATTTAGGTCAGGATATGAAAAGCTAACTATTTTTTTAACTTATGTTTCTAAACCGACGAAACATGAAAAAAATAGCGATCCTTTTGCTGAGTTTCAGCCTATCACTTTCTGCTCAGATACCTGCTGGAAAGAAAGTGATTTCCTCTTTGTATGTGTATGATATTGCTTCAGGAAAGTCCGAATTAATTCTGACGGAGAAACGCCATTTCGAAGCGCCTAACTGGTCTCGAGACGGCAAGTTTTTACTCATCAATGCCTACGGGAAACTCGAAAAAATTAGCCCGAAAGGTGAGAAATTAGGGCAGTTAAACACGGGTTCGGTTGCCAAGGCAAACAACGATCATGGCTATACTTTTGACGGGAAAACCTTATTTATTTCTAGTGGAAAGCCGGAAATAAAAGGGGGCTCCTCCTTTATTTATAAGGTTTCAGCTGAGGGTGGGGAACCTATTCAATTGACTCCATTGACCCCTTCTTATTGGCATGGGGTTTCTCCCGATGCAAAAACGATGGTTTATGCAGCTTCCAGAAATGGGAATTTTGATATCTATGCGATGTCAACTGAAGGCGGCGACGAAATACGTTTAACGACTCAAGAAAGTCTCGATGACGGCCCAGAATATTCTCCAGATGGGAAATACATTTACATCAATTCCTATCGTTCAGGCATGATGCAGATTTGGCGGATGAAGCCGGATGGATCTGATCCAGAGCAGATGACTTTTGACGCGCATTCGAATTGGTTTGCACATATCGCACCTAACAATAAAGTGGCAACCATTATTTCTTATATGGAGGACCAAAAGCAGGGCCACCCCTTTGGCCATCAAGTAAAACTGCGTTTGCTGGACTTAAAAACAAAAAAAGTAAAAGATTTAACGGAGGCTTTTTATGGTGGGCAAGGAACTATTAATGTGCCCTCTTGGAGTCCCGATGGCAAGAAATTCGCCTATGTGCGGTATGCTTTGGAAGATTTATAAAAAGGAAGTAAATTCACAAAAAACCTATTGGATATGAACAAAGATAGTCAAGCTTCCAGACGGAAGTTCTTACAACAAATTGGGGCGACTAGCCTCGTGGCAGCCTCCTCGCCATTCGCCTCTTTAGCCGCGCAACAAAAAGCAGAGGAACGCATCTTAACCTATGAAAAACGTATCTCGGTAGGCGAAAAAATTCGCCTTGGCGTGATTGGTTTTGGGGTACAAGGCCACTTCGATTTAGCTTCAGCGCTGAAAGTGCCAGGGGTAGAATTAGCTGGAATCTGTGATTTATATACAGGCCGTATCGAAAACGCGAAGGAATTATACGGTAAGGATTTGTATACGACCCGTAATTACAAAGAATTATTAGACCGTTCTGATATTGACGCGGTGATCATCGCGACACATGATGTATGGCACTCGCGGATTACCATCGATGCTTTGGCAAAAGGCAAACACGTCTACATCGAAAAACCGATGGTTTACAAAATCGATGAGGGCCCTAAGGTAATCGCAGCTCAAAAGAAATACGGCAAAGTCTTGCAAGTAGGATCTCAGCGTGTGAGTAGCATCGGCTTAGCGAAAGCGAAAGAAATGTTAGCAGCAGGTGAGATTGGAAAATTAAATATGGTGAACGCGGTCTACGATCGCCAAAGCTCCATCGGCGCTTGGCAGTATACCATTCCGAAAGACGCAGATGCCTCCACTTGCGATTGGAATCGCTTCATCGAAGCTACCGCGAAAATGGAATTTGATGCAAAGAAATTCTTCTGGTGGCGAGCCTTCAAGGAGGTAGGAACGGGTGTAGCGGGCGACTTATTCATCCATTTGCTATCTGGGACTCACTTTATGACTAACTCTAATGGACCTGAAACGATCTTTTCGACAGGTCAATTTAGTCATTGGAACGATGGCCGTAACTTGCCAGATGTGATGTCAGGCGTTATGCAATACGGTAACACGGCGGAGCATCCAGCTTTCCAATTAACACTCCAAGTAAACTTTGTCAGCGGAACGGGTGGACAAGAAGTGATTCGTTTAATCGGATCAGAAGGGGTGATGGATGTGAAAGGAAATACCATCTCTGTGAAGCACAGCATTATGCCAGAAGCACCAGGCTTTGGAGGATATGATTCGGTGTTTACGCTTCCTAAAAGCATGCAAGATGAAATGACCCGCGAATACAATGCGAAGTGGACAGAAGCTCAACGCGCGCGCCCAATCAAGGAAGACGTTGTATTTAAAGCGCCTGCGGGATATAGCGAGCACGTAGATCACTTTACGAACTTCTTCGATGCGATTCGCAACGGTACTTCGGTAGTGGAAGATGCGACGTTTGGATTTAGAGCCGCGGCACCAGCCTTAGCTTGTAATGAAAGTTATTTCCAAAAGAAAATTATTCAGTGGGATCCAGTGAATATGAAATTGAAGTAATAAAAAAAGCCGGTCTTACATAGACCGGCTTTTTTCTTGAATAAAAATCTGACTATTTAAAAGTCACATCGAAACGATCTAAGTTCATCACCTTCGTCCAAGCCGCTACGAAATCCTTTACAAATTTAGTTTGTGAATCCTTCGTTGCGTAGACTTCAGCCAAAGCACGTAGCTCTGAGTTCGAACCAAAAATCAGGTCAGCACGCGTTGCAGTCGCAACCACAGCTCCTTTTTCATTTTTACCTACGTACTCTTCTTTTGCTTCGTCTACTGGCTTCCAGGTAGTTCCCATTTCTAACAAGTTCACAAAAAAGTCGTTAGATAATGCGTCTTTCTTCGTTGTAAATACGCCGTGTTTCGAACCGTTGTAATTTGTGTTCAACACACGCATACCACCTGTCAATACCGTCATTTCAGGCGCAGTCAAGGTTAATAATTGCGCTTTGTCTACGAAGATTTCCTCTGTCGAAAGTGTGTAACGCGTCTTCATGTAGTTACGGAAACCATCTCCCATCGGCTCTAATAAATTCACCGAAGCGATATCTGTTTGCTCTTGTGAAGCATCCATGCGACCTGGTGTAAATGGAACGGTTGTTTTCACACCCGCGTTCGCCGCTGCTTTTTCAACTGCAGCTGAACCACCTAACACGATTAAGTCTGCGATAGAGATCTTTTTCTTACCAGATTTGGCATTAAAATCTTTCTGAATTTTTTCATAAACAGCTAACACTTTCTCCAATTGCTTTGGATTATTAACCTCCCAATTACGTTGTGGCAATAAGCGAATACGCGCTCCGTTTGCACCACCGCGTCGATCGGAGTGACGGTAAGTAGAAGCTGAAGCCCAAGCCGTCGAAACTAATTCGCTGATTGACAAACCAGAGTTTAAAATGGTCGTTTTCAAAGCGGCTACGTCTTGCGCGTTCACAACCTCGTGATTCAAAGCTGGAATTGGATCTTGCCAAAGCAATTGCTCCTTTGGAACCTCTGGTCCTAAATACGTTGAGCTAGGACCCATGTCGCGGTGCGTTAATTTAAACCAAGCTTTCGCAAAAGCCTTCGCATACAATTCCGGATTGTCTAAGAAACTACGTGAGATTTTCTCATAGATCGGATCAGCGCGCAAGGCGATATCCGTTGTCAACATTGTAGGTTTGTGGAAAACGTTTTTGTCAAAAGCATCCGGGATAATGTTCGCGCTATTCTTCGCGATCCACTGGTTCGCTCCTGCTGGGCTTTTCTCTAATGTCCACTCATTATTGAACAATAAGTGTAAGTATCCGATACCCCACTGCGTAGGCGTCGACGTCCAAGTTACCTCTAAACCCGACGTGATCGCATCTTTTCCTTTACCTGATTTGTACGTGCTTTCCCAGCCCATTCCTTGCTTCTCGATACTTGCTGCTTCTGGGTCTGCGCCTACGTTTGTTGCAGGTCCTGCACCGTGTGTTTTACCAAAGGTGTGACCACCCGCGATTAATGCAACCGTTTCTTCATCGTTCATCGCCATTCGACCAAACGTTTCACGGATATCTTTTGCCGAAGCTATTGGATCTGGTACGCCATTAGGCCCTTCTGGATTCACATAGATTAAGCCCATTTGAACTGCAGCTAATGGAGACTCTAATTTGCGATCACCTGAATAGCGATTTTTATCGTCTAACCATTTCTTCTCTGATCCCCAATACACGTTATCTTCTGGTTCCCAAACGTCTGTACGTCCACCCGCAAAACCAAAGGTCTTAAAGCCCATTTGCTCAAGTGATACGTTTCCTGTTAGAACCATTAAGTCAGCCCAAGAAATTTTATCGCCATACTTTTGCTTGATCGGCCATAACAAACGACGCGCCTTATCAAGGTTTGTGTTATCTGGCCACGAGTTCAAAGGAGAAAAACGCTGTTGGCCTGCTCTTGCACCGCCACGTCCATCACCTGAACGATACGTACCTGCACTATGCCACGCCATACGAATGAAAAGTGGGCCATAATTGCCAAAATCGGCCGGCCACCAATCTTGTGATTTCGTTAATACGGCCGCGATGTCTTTTTTCAACGCGAAATAATCAAGGCTCTTAAATGCTTTGATGTAGTTGAAGTCAGGTCCCATCGGGTTTGACTTTTCTGAGTTTTGACGTAGCATACCCACGTTCAATTGGCTAGGCCACCAATCTTTGTTTGTGGTTGCTGAACGCATTCCTGTGTGAGGATTGATGCCCGCGTGCGGGTTTGTTCCTGCCGCTGCATGTGGGTTAGCACCATGCGGATTAGCTCCTGCTGCTGCGTGTGGATTCGCTGCCGCTGCAGGTTTAGCTGAATAATCCTGTGCTTGTGCAGCAAATGTTGCCGCAATTGCGCTGATTAATAGTAGTTTTTTCATGATTCTTGATTTTTAGTGGAGTGAAATTAGGCGTAAATAATTTATAGAGAAAACTGAAATTTTCTATATTTGGCATAGATAAAATCTATAATCGTGAATATACAGCAATTAGAATACATACTAGCCGTTGATCAATTTAAAAGCTTCTCCAAAGCAGCTGATTATTGTCATGTTACACAAGCTACTTTGAGCGCAATGGTCAAAAAGTTGGAGGAACAGCTGGATATCGTGATTTTTGACCGAAAGGCAAATCCCATTGCGACGACAGAAAATGGGCGTGAGATTCTATTGCAAGCCCAGCAAGTGGTGGCGCATGCGAATGCGTTATTATCTTCCTCCAAGGCGATTAATCAAAAAGTAGAGGGACGCGTAAAAATGGGGGTAATCCCTACGATTGCCAGTTCCATGCTGCCATTAATCATGAAATATTTAGTAGAAAAGTATCCTTTGTTATACCTTGAAATTTACGAGGTGACGACGAATCAATTGATCAAAGATTTGCGCAGTGGGAAGTTAGATGTGGGCATATTGAGCACACCCATCGCCTCTACCGAGGTGGAGACAGAGCTCTTGTATGTGGAAGATTTATATCTGTATGGCCATTTGCCGAAGGGTGAAAAAAAGCTTCAAAAATCTTCTTTAAGTCAACAGCGGATGTTTTTATTGCAAGAAGGTCACTGTCTTCGGGATCAAATCATTCAGCTTTGTGATTTAAAAAAGCAAAAATCACTTCCTCCTAATTTATCAGTAGAGTCTAACACGTTTGATACCTTGCTGAACTTAGTAGATGAATTTAAAGGACTTACCGTATTGCCTGCATTGTACGTAGGCCAAATGAGTGAAGCCAGAAAATCGCATTTGATTGATTTGACGGATGGTGCCTTGACGCGCGAAGTGAGCTTAGCTTATTACCGTCCCTATGCAAAATGGAATATTTTGAACCGTTTAAAAGCGGAAATATCCGTTAAAGTGAATGAACGATTGAAATTAGAAGTTTTGTCGTAAATTTCCATTCATGGAAAATCAAATCGTTCAACACATCTCAGATCCAGCGGTATTGGAGCAATTGTACCGTTCTAATCCAAGCGCATTTACACGTGCTTTTCAATCGGTTTATCCGCAAATTTCATCAGAAGTAACGGCTCAAATTTGGCAGCAAAGGCTAGCCGTATCCTCTACCTCGTGGGGTTCGAAACGAGATTGGACTTTGCTTGGAGTCGTCGCTGTTTTTGCCGCCTTTTTAATGCAATTGCCGGATCTATTTTCGATATCTCATGATTTGTATTTCCCTCGAAATATGTCATTCATCGTAATTCCGGGGATTGGGGCTTATTTCGCTTATAAGCAAGGGTTACGCATTCGCGATTTAGCCTGGCCTTTGTCTATTTTAGTCGCATCCATTGTCTATGTCAATCTATTACCAGAGGGAAGCACGACGCTTCTTTTGACATGTTTACATATTCCTATTCTACTATGGTTAGTAGTCGGGTATATTTTTGCTGGAAATGATTCAGCGAAACGGATGGAATTTTTGCGCTACCACGGAGATTTAGTTCTGATGACGGAAGTTATTGGATTAGCAGGGGGATTGTTTACGGCGTTAACGCTTAATCTATTTAAATTGATTGAGCTCGATATCGAGGATTATTATTTCCGCTACTTGGTGCTCTCTATCTTACCATCGGTGCCGCTTTTGGCCACCTTTTTAGTCCGCCAAAACGTCAGTTTAGTCAGTAAAATTTCCCCTGTCATCGCACGCATATTTACACCCATCGTTACGATCACCCTAGTCTTGTTTTTAGGGGCGGTTATATTTACCGGAAAGGACCCATACAATGACCGGGAATTCTTGTTAGTGTTTAACGGGATCTTGATAGGTGTGATGGCTTTGATTTTGTTCTCTTTAGGGGAGGCGACGAAAGTACATGCATCGCGCGTGCATCAGTATTTTTTGTTTGCTTTAGCGCTCGTCGCGATCATCGATAATGGTATTGCTTTATCGGCGATCGGATACCGTCTTGTGGAATTCGGAATTACGCCTAACCGAGTAGTCGTTTTAGGCAGTAATGCGTTGATAATGGTTCATTTGATGCTGGCTACGAAAAATTTATGGGGTTTTTTAAGAGGCCAAACGACCATCGAAGAAGTCGAGAAAGGAATCACCTCTTATTTGCCTATTTATGCTATTTGGGCTGCTATTGTCAGCTTTTTGTTTCCTCTTATATTCCAATTTAAGTAGTTTTGAACAGGGACAATTCACGTGTTTTTCAAGTGGTATTAGGGGCCGGAATTTTAGCTGGACTAGCCGCTATAATTTGCACAGTTTTCGGAATTTCTGGAGCTGCCATTTGCTTGATGGCTTGTTTTGTATTACTTGCCTTGGGCTTTCAAGGCCATCCTATTTTGAAAGGGTTTTCTTATACCCTGTTCATTTTTGCCGCCTCCACTTATGCTCTGAATTATCCGGAATATCTAGTGGCCTATCAAGGATTTCCTTTGAAGAAATTAGTTACTCCCTTGTTAATTATTACCATGTTTGGAATGGGGATTCACATGAATTTGGGGCGGTTTGTGGAGATTGTTAAATCTCCTAAACCTATTCTAGCCGGAATTTTTTGCCACTACTTAATCATGCCCGGTATCGGTATGGCACTCGCCATGTCGACGGATCTTCCACCTGAAATCGCGGCCGGAATTATTCTAGTGGGTTGTTCCCCTAGTGGAGTGGCTTCTAATGTGATGGCCTATATTTCTGGAGGAAATTTAGCCCTATCCGTGACAGTTACGGCTATATCAACGTTACTTGCCCCATTAGTCACGCCCTTATTAATGAAGATACTGGCGAATCAATTAGTGCCTATAGACTTTTGGGACATGTTTTGGCACATTATGGAAATCGTAATTTTCCCCGTTATTGCTGGATTAGTGTACAATCAATATGCTTATGGGAAACAGAAATGGTTAGATGAATTATTGCCTATTTTGTCGATGGCGTCCATCATATTTATTGTCGCCTTGACTGTATCGGCAGGGCATAATACCTTGTTGACGATCGGCTGGTTACTGATTTTAATTGTGTTAGTACATAATTTATTAGGCTACTTTTTTGGCTATAAGATTAGTAAATGGATGGGGATTAATGAACAGGATTCCCGGACAATTGCCTTTGAGGTAGGTTTGCAAAATGCGGGTTTAGCGTCTGGGATAGCTGCTAAAATGGGTTACATAGCCACGATGGGCTTAGTGCCTGGTATTTTTGGATCAATGCAAAATATTACCGCTTCGATTTTAGCGAATTGGTGGGGTAGAAATAAATAGTTTAAACGAATAATGAATATGAAAAAGTTAGCTTTCTTCTTTATTTTGGCCTCATTTATAGCCTCAGCCCAAACGAAACCAGCCGGGAAGTTAGACCCCGCTAAACCCGTATTAGTGCTAGATGCTTCTTGTGGGACGTGTAATTTTGGGATGCCTGGTAAAGAATGTTACCTAGCGGTTAAATACGAAGGCAAGGTTCATGCCGTGGAAGGCACTGGATTAGACGATCACGGTGATGCCCATGAACAGAAAGGCTTTTGTATGGCGGTGCGCAAGGCTAAAGTACAAGGTAGCTTGAAAGGCGATAAATTCGTCGTAACGTATTTCGAGCTTTTAAAGCCTTAAGCCACAATATATTTCCGTCCAATACCGAACAAAATGGTGTTTGCTATCGTCGCACATCCTACGATAATGATGGCCATCGTAAACGGAGTTCCATCAAACAAAAGTCCGACTAAAGTCGCACATACTGCGCCCCAAGCCATTTGAATAGAGCCTAGCATCGCGGAGGCAGTCCCAGCCCCTCGGTGGAATGGACGTAAGGCCAGTGTGGCTACATTAGGGAAATTAAAGCCTTGGCAGCCCATAATCAGGAAGAGCAAGGCGATGTTTAATTCCATTGATAGCAGTTCAAACTTCGCTAAAATGGACAATAAAACCCCTAAGAGTAATTGCGTGGGGAGAGTCACTTTTAAAATTTGTAGGCTCGAATACTTTCTTAAAACCACCCGATTTAATTGACTCGCGGAGATAATTCCGGAGGCCACAATTGCAAATATGAATCCAAATTTGGACTCATTTACCCCATAATATGTCAAAAAGGTCAATGGCGCTCCACCTACATAAGTGAAAATACTACCTGCCCCTATGGCTCCTGTAAAGGCAAAAACTAAGTATTCTTTTTGTTTGAATAAGGCTTTATATGCCTTGACTACCGTGTTAATGCGAAAGGGTCCGCCGTGTTCCCGATTTGTCTTTTCTGGCAACCAAGATTTGATCAAGAAAATGATCACAGCGAGGATGAAAGCAAGGACTAAAAAGATGGCTTTCCAGCTTGCAATCGTTAATAATAAGCTACCTAAGGAAGGTGCTAAAATAGGAGAAACACCCAGGATTAAAATCATCAAAGACATGATTTTTGGTCTTTCTTTTTCTTCGAATGTTTCTCGAATGACCGCATTAGGGGCCACCATTCCGACGCTACCGCCTAGTGCTTGAAATAAACGACAAACGATTAACATTTCGACTGAAGTCGAGAAGGCACAAGCAACCGAACTGAGTACATAGAGTGATAAACCTATGTAGAGTACATTTTTACGCCCAAAATGATCTAGCAGCGGGCCACTCATTAATTGGCCTATACAAATCCCTAAAAAGAAGCTGGAAAGCGTATATCCCATCTCCTCTTGGGAGCATTGCAAAACCGAAGCAATATTTTTAAATGCGGGCAAATACATGTCGATGGACAAAGGTCCAATGGCTGACAAGATTCCCAGAATTAAGATAATTTTAGTGCGGTTCGCAGAGGTAAGCATTAGAAAGGGTCTAGGTAAGAAACGGCAAAGATACGCCCAATTATCCTAAATTAATACCCCTGCGCTTGCTTGTAAAGCATAGATTGTCTTAAACAGGTAGGCTTTTAGCTCCGTTAACTTTTCAGCTGCCTCCATCGCTTTGGTCTCCCGACTGTTAATTAAAAACAAAGAAGATTCTCCTTGTTGGAACCGGTTTTCCTCCGCTTTTACTAAGGCTTGGTAGTTTAAAACGGCTTTCTGTTGTGTGTCAATTTGTTTTTTTAGGGCCTCTACTTCGTTATAATAGGAGCTCACTTTTACTTGAATCTGTTGTCTTTTTTGGGCTAGATTAAGCGACTCTTCTTGAATTTTGAGTTTAGCTAATTGGTAATCAGCTCTCCCCTGAGACAAGCGAAGTGGCATGGCAAACTTGATACCGTATTGATAGTTATTGTCAAATAGGGGCCGCACTTCCACATTTGGGGTAAGGCCCCGTGATAAGGCATTATAGGACACATCTAGTTTAGGCAACAAGCTTTGGAACTTTAACTTTCTCTCCACCTGCAGACCTTCAATCTTAAATTGATACGCACTTAAATCCGGATGATTTGCATAGGCCTTTTCCAAAAGAGAATTCAGGTCTAAATCAAAGTCCGCCAGCCAAGCGAATTCATTCACTACCTCTGCAGGTTGTACCTCTGGAGATAATTCCTGTGGGGTATTATTCTCTTGCCATAAATAGACAGATAAGGAGAGGCGAGAATTCTCGCGTTCTACCCACTTAGCTTGGTACAGATTATCAAAATACTGTAGTTGAGTTATGGCCTCCACCGTATCTATAGCAGGTCTTTCTCCTAGCTCCACACTTTGTTTCACAAAGGAAACACGGGCTGTAGCGATTTGTAAATTTTGATCTACAATTTTTAAAACTCGTACACTTTTAACCCAATTCCAATAGGAAGCCATGGCTTCTGAAAACAGGTCATTTAGAATACTTCTCTGCTCTTGAAGGGCCATCTTATTGATCAGCTTAGATTGCTGTAGGCTGGCCCTGCGCTGGTCCATGAGTAAGTTCTTGGCTAAAGGAACAGTAATTCCGATGTAGCTAGTTTCACCTAAAGTTTCACTCGAATTCAGGCGCGATCCTTGTAAATTTTCCATTCCAGAACGCAGTTCAATACCATACCAGGTGGGAATGTTAAGCTCTGGAGCGTGGGAGGTATAATAATTTTTCCCGTCAAATGTTTTCTGAGTGCTATAATGACTTAGAATCGGATCAAAACCTCCTCTAGCCTGAAGGATTTGAGCCTCTGATTTCTGCACACCTATGCTAGCCTGCTTCGCAATAGGATGGTAAGTTTGCACGATTTTCAAAAACGCTTCAGGATATAAAACCGGCGTTTGAGCAAAGCTGGCAACACTTACGAACAAGAAGGCAATCAGACTATTCTTCATCCTTTTTTACCGTGTAAAAATCGGCAGGGAAACCATTGATATTTCGCCATATCTCATACCAAAGTGGCACATCATTTAACAAGGCAATACCTTGTGCTCCCGCACCCATTTTGATTTGTTTAGGCCATTTTTTGTCTTTCGGATCTTCTACCACAATCACGCGGAACATCCCCTTATCATCAATGTTATTTTCTACTGCTCGGATCTTGCCTGGGAAGGTTCCAAAACTCTGATCTGGCCATCCTCCAGCAAAAATAATCGCCGGGAAACCATCAAAAATAAACCTCACATCCTGCCCAGGGACAACCAGAGGCAAATCCACCGGTCTCACATACATCTCTACGGCATAATTAGTATTTTGCGGAACAACTGTTAATAATTCCTCTCCATCTTTCAAAAGCTCACCAATACCCGCTTTTTTCGCGTTAATGATTTGACCACTTTGTGGAGCTAATATGTAGTACATTCCATCCCGAATAGTATAACTCGCTACTTGGTTTTCCAGCTTAGCAATTTCACCTTTTCCCGTTTCAATCATTCCTAAACTTTGGAATTTTTCTCCCTCCGCTTTGTTCATTTTTTCGCTATACTCTTGATCCACACCTCGTAGTTCAATTTTCGTATTTTGAATCTCTTGCAGTGTTTGATTTACCTTATTTTCTGAGATCGTTTTCTTCGCTAACGAGTTTTGCATCGACGCATTTCTTTGTTGGAATTGTGTCTGTGAAATCAACCCCTTTTTGAACATTTCTTGATTTCGTTCAAACTGGTCTTTTACTAAGTTATACTCATTCGAAGCCGCTTCCAGTTCAGATTTTTCACCCGTTAACTTTTGCTGCAATTGGGTTATTTTGTTTGCTAACTGATCTTGCTTTAATGATTTCGAAGTTCGCAAATTGTTAATTTGATCTTCTGTAGACTTTACTTTCTGTTCATAAAATTCCACAGTCCCCTTCTTTGCGTTTAGTTGTTCTTGGGTCCTTAAAATTAACTTGGGATCTAGGTATTCTGCCTTGATCTCGGAGATTTTTGCAAGCGTGTCTCCTTGCTCCACAAAATCACCCTCTTTTACCCACCAGCGACTGATTTTACCAGCAATAGGGCTATAGATTTTTTGTGGTTTCTGTTCCTGGTATAGACTGGTGATCTGCCCTTTCGAACGGATATTTTGCGTCCAAGGAAGAAAAAGGATTCCAAGTAAAATAAGTCCTAGTCCGATTAACCAAGGTCTCGTAGCTGGCCCTTTCCCGCGCAGGTAAATCTGATTAAATGACTTAAACTTTTCCATGATCGAAGACCAATTTTTTATTGAATCCTAAAGACTCGTTAGTAGAAATGATAACAGTTACGTCCGATTTTTTCAATAAGTAATCCCGCAAATTCTCAGCTAAAGTAGCATTCAATCCATTCCATGGATTTTCTAATAAAAGCAATCTTTTATCCCCGCAAAGTGCGCGAAGTATAAGAATCTTTTTAATAATTGTTTGTGGCGTTCTCTTACCCAGTGGCTCGATTTCCGTATCAAAACCTTGCGGGAAATGATTCAGGAAATCAGCGAATCCTAAGTTATTAGCTGTTTCTAAAATCAGGGATGGATTGACGTCTTTATCACCTAAGCTAATATTTTCCCAAACTGTACCATCAAATATCTCTTGCGCTTGAAGTAAAATGCCCGTGTGCTTGCGCAGACTATCTAAACTGTAGTTTTTAATAGGGACTTTGTTAATTAATAAAGTTCCTTTAAAGTCAGGGTAGTTACCCGTTAAAATCCGCATGAAGATGGATTTCCCCGAACCTCCCGGGCCCGTTATTTGGATTTTATCTCCTGCTTCAATATGTAGATTTAAAGAATCCAATACGGGTTTATCTGTCTCAAATTCAAAACTGAAGTTTTTCATTTCGATTTCTAATCCCGTTTGTGTTTTAAGCTCTAAATCACCGCTGCTATCTATTGGGCTATCGGTAACGCTGCCTAATTTTTCTAAACCAGTAATGACATCATAGGCACTATCTAAGCTAATAATCAATTTTTCTACCGCTCCGATCACTAACATAATGACGATTTCCGCAGCTACGAATTCCCCAATGTTTAACTGTTGATTAATTAACAAATAGGAACCCAAGGTGAGCATCAAGGTGGTTAAGGCAATCTTAAAAAAGACTAGGGATTTGTATTGAAAAAGCAAAACATGAAAGTGATTCGTTCTTGCAGCTAGGTAACCCATCACACTGGAATCAGTTCGCTTTAAGTTCAAATTGGAGCCCTGACTAAATTTAAATGTTTTAATGGTGCGGGCAATCTCACCAAAAAACCCAGCTACTTCGTATTTATAATTTGATTCCTCAATACTTGTTTCAATTCCCTTTTCAGAAGTGTAATACAAAATGACGCCTAATAGCACTAACAAGATTACGCCTAAAATGATGAAAAGAGGGTGATAAAGAGACAAAAGGACGATTCCGAAAATAATTTGAACCGTCGCAACTGGAATATCAAGTAGTAGTTTCGCAAATCCTTTTTGAATATTAATTGAGTCGAAAAAACGATTGACCTTCTCGGGGATATGGTATTTATCCATTTGCTTTAAATCTAATTGAGGGATTTTATCTGCAAATTCAAAGGCGTAGTGAGCGAAAACTTTTTGTTGAATCGATTCGATGATTTTCATCTGATTGATTTGGAATAATCCCATCAGAAAAACCCCTAAAACCACTAGAAAAATCAATACATAAATGGAGGTGACCATGGTAGCACCCATGACTAAGCCTATGATTGTTTGAACGCCTAAGGGCATACTTAGATTGACAATACCGCCTAGAATAGAGAATAAATAAATCGATCGTATTTCCTTATCATGATCTTTAATCAGTGATTGGATTCTCTTTAGCGGACTTATTTTTTGCATGTCATCTATTTTTCTCCTGCAAAACTATATATACTTTTTCGATTAATAGTAATACTATTATTAATAAGTGTTAAAGTATATTTTGTGTTGGTAAATCTATTGCTACTTTTGTCTCCGTAGATAGGTATTTAACCATGGATTACTCACTTAGTTTTAAAGTTAACGAAAAGATTTACTTGCGAGACCCTGAAGGCACAGAACTTGGCAAGAAAATTGTTAAGAACGCGATTGATTTGATTTATCAATTGGGTTTTGAGCATTTTACGTTCAAAAAATTGGCTAAAGAAATGAATACAACAGAGGCGACTATCTACCGTTATTTTGAGAATAAACACCGTCTTTTACTCTATATCCTGAACTGGTATTGGTCGTATATGGAATATTTAGTGGTGTTTCAGTTGCCTCCCTTGGTAGATTCAAAAGCAAGACTAATACGTCTGATTGAGCTTTTAACGCATCCCTTGCCGGAGAGTGAAGGCCAGATAGATTACAATAAAAACTATTTGCATCAAATTGTTATTTCAGAAAGTAGTAAGGTATATTTAGTAAAAGAGGTAAAAGAAATCAACGAAAATGCTGTTTTTAAGCCCTATAAAGACCTTTGCGCCCGTATTTCAGAAATAATTCAATCGCATAATCCTAATTATGCCTATCCGCATTCGCTCAGTAGTACCTTGATAGAAACTGCGCATTCCCAGCTGTTTTTCAGCCAACACCTACCTAAGTTAACGGATGCGGATAAAGAAAATAAGACTGCATTTGTAGAGCGTTATTTGAAGGATTTATTGTTTAAATCTTTGCAGGCTTAGCCTAGAATTTTTTAGCTTTATTGCATGATGAAGCTCCTGACGATTTTCCTTGCCCTTTCATTCTCCCTTTTAGCTGCCGATAAGCCGGCCTATGTTTTGTATAATGCGAAAGGCAAAAAGATATCATACGAGAAAATGTTGAAGGATCTTCGCACTCGAGATGTGGTCTTGATAGGGGAGTTGCATAATAATCCCATCAGCCATTGGTTAGAATTAGAGATCACGCAGGCCTTAGCGGAAAAGCGTCAGTTGGTTCTAGGGGCGGAGATGTTTGAACGGGATAATCAGAGCGCTTTAACAAACTATTTGCAGGGGAAAATTACGGCGAAGGGCTTGGATTCATCGGCTCGTCTTTGGAAGAATTACAAAACGGATTATGCTCCTTTAGTTCATTTTGCCAAAGAGAAAAACCTGCCTTTCATTGCCACCAATGTGCCTCGAAAATATGCAAGTTCAGTCGCTCGAGGAGGTTTTGAAAGTTTATCTACCCTACCTGCAGAAGAAAAAGCATGGATCGCACCACTGCCTATCGCTTACGATGCAAATTTGCCAGGCTACCAAAAAATGCTAACCATGATGGGGGAACATACTTCCCCTGATATGCCCAAAGCGCAAGCTTTGAAAGACGCGACGATGGCTCATTTTATCTTCTCGAATTGGATTCCAGGTTCGCTTTTTATTCACTACAATGGCTCTTATCACTCGGAATATTACGAGGGAATTTCTTGGTATTTAAAGCGCTCAAAAGCAGACATCAAGATCGCTACGATCGCCACCGTTTCTCAAAAAGAGATCGATTCCCTACTCCCAGAGCATCTTTTGAAAGCAGATTATATCATCTGTGTGGAGGACGATATGACGGGGACGTATTAATTATCCGTTCTAAAAGGAGAGGCAGGCAATCCCTCCACATTTATGAGGTTCGCTCCCTCTGGATTATCTGCCCACCCATAGCGAACATACATGGGTTCCGAAATCTCCTCACTCCAAACTACGACTGTATTCCGTTCGATGATTGCTTTTGCCCACACAAATTTCTTGTCTTTCCCAGCTATAGCGAATTGCATTAATTCGTCTTCGTCCGTTTTATTAATGGTAAGACCGCTTCCAGTTTCGCGGAAACGAATGCGAATTCGATTGCCTTCGATGGCGTTAGATTCATAGATGGGTCCAGAAGAAACAATCTTTTCGACGTAGGCTATTTTTCTCGCCGCAAGTGCGAGTCTTTCGCCGATCGGTTTCTTCGTCAAGGGATGAATGTCATTCCATTCGCCTAGATCTAAGGTCACGGCCATACCACTGCGTGGAATGGATAAACTCTTCAGCTGTCCATCGCGAAGGACGGCCATATTACTTTCCGATGGCAAGAAATTGCGGTCTTGAAAACCGGGTAATTGTACATATAAAAAGGGAAGATCGGGTTGCTTGAATTTGGTGCGCCAGTCATTCGCTAGTGCAGGTAAGAGTGACTCGTAAACTCCCGGCTTTCCTACATTGGATTCCCCCTGGTACCATACGATTCCCTTTAATGAGTAGGTTAAGAACGGCGCAATCATCGCATTGTATAAGGCAGTAGGGGTGTAGGCGGAAGGCGCGGGCTTCTCTGTTACCACAGGAAATACCTCGCCCACTTTGTATTCCCAATCTCCTTGAAGGTCGATGCTTCGATCGCCTACGATCATTTCATATCTTTTGTCCGGAACAAATCCACCTTTGCCGGCGGTATTCGTCACCCTTATCACCACTAAATTTTTGCCCGCTTTTAGTAAACCATTTTTCACCGTATATCTACGAGGAGGATATTGATAAGTCACATTTCCCACCTGTTCTCCATTCACAAAAACTTGATCTGCGTCGACGATTCGCCCCATGAATAGTTTAGCAGGCATCCCTGCGAGAGACGACGGAATCTCGATTTCCCGTCTGAACCAAACCACCCCATTTAGGTCTCGTAAGCCTTGATCTTCCCAAAAACCAGGGATAGCAAAACGCTTCCATCCTTTAGGTTGATAGCTTTCACTCGCCCATTTTTCTGCGAGTCCACGGTCGGTGGATTTTTTTGCGATAGGTGTCTGTGGAGCCGTCTTTGTCGTGTCTTTTACATAGGCTGGAAACTCTTTTAATCCTTCTTCGCTGATCCAAGACTCGATAGGAGTCCCTCCCACGCTGGAGTTAATAATTCCGATGGGCACTTGGTATTTCGCATATAAATCGCGTGCGAAAAAATAGGATACGGCACCCATTTGCAGGACGTTTTCCGGGGTAACCGGAAGCCACGAACTCGCAGGTAAATCTTGCTTAACATCTACCTTAGAAATGGCCGTAGGAATAAAGAAATTTCGAATTTGTGGGTAATTCGCAGAGGCGATATCTGAGGAATATTTTTCTTTTACTCGCTCCATGTTGAGAACCATATTCGATTGCCCTGAACAGAGCCAAACATCCCCGAAAAGAACATCTTTTAGCAGGACTTCATTCACTTTGATTTCATAAGGACCTCCGGCAGAGGTTGCCGGCAGCATTGTGAACCAGCTACCTTTTGAGTCTGCGATGGCTCGAATCTTTTTCCCTTTAAAGTTCACTGTAACTTTTTCCCCAGGATTCGCCCAGCCCCAAATTTTAACAGGAATATCCCGCTGAAGCACCATTCCATTGCTGACCAACGTGGGAAGTTTAACATCTGAAAAAGCACTAAAGCTGAGGAGTAAAAAGAGGAATTTTTTCATAGAGATCTAGATCGACTGACGAATATACGCATTTTTGTGAAGCCTGACCTGACCTGATAATTCGGTGTAACCTATTGTAATTCAATGAAATTCTGCATTCCTTGTATAAAATTCTAAACCTACATGAAAAAATTAGCCTTATTATCACTGGCAGGAATGCTGACGCTAGCTTTTTTGGCCTCCTTTCATTCTACTTCAACTCGTACCACTTTTGTCGACACCCTGAAAATTCCGGATGGAGTCGATCCGAATGATGAGAACTGGAAAGGGATTGATTTAGCGCCTAAAGATCCGGTGCAGCCTTTGACCATCGATGAGCAGTTGAAGAAGTTTTTATTACCGACTGGCTATCAAATGCAACCTGTTTTAACGGAGCCGCAGATTCAGCAGCCTGCTGAAATTGTGTTTGATGGGAATGGGCGAATGTATGTTTTGGAATTGAGATCCTACATGTTAGACGCGGATTCCAAAAACGAGCTAGAACCTACCAGCCGAATTTCTCGCTGGGAAGACAAAAATAACGATGGAATTTATGAGACTGGAACAGCTTTCGTAGACGGATTAATCTTCCCTCGTTTCGTTTTGCCCTATGGCAAAAATAGCGTTTTGACGATGGAGTCAGATCAAGACAATATCTACAAATTCACGGATACAAACGGTGACGGCAAGGCCGATAAAAAAGAGTTTTTCACGAATAAATACGGTCGATCTGGGAACGTAGAACACCAGCAAGCTTTCTTGTTTTACGGCATGGACAACTGGCTTTATTCTACCTATAATGCTTTCCGTATCCGTGAAACGCCTAACGGCATTATCCGCGAAAAAACAGGCGCAAACCGGGCCCAGTGGGGAATTACACAAGACGATGATGGAAAATTATACTTCCAAGGGGGAGCTTCTGGTGTGCCATCCCACTTCCAATTCCCGATCCAATATGGCAATTTTGAGGTGCCTAACGAACTAGCGCCAGGCTTCGTAATCCCTTACGGTGCGGCGGTAAAAGTATCCGATATGCAAGGTGGAATGGACGAGATTCGCCAGCCTGATGGCTCCTTAAATCGAGTGACGGGATCTGCAGGTAATGATATTTTCCGCGGTGATCGTTTGCCGGCTTCTCTGCGTGGTCAGCTCTTTTATGGAGAACCTGTGGCTAGAATTGTCCGCCAAATCAACCCGGTGAAGACGGAAGGTTTAACTACTTTACACAACGTTTATCAAGATCAAAAATCCGAGTTCATTCGTTCTACCGACCCCCTTTTCCGACCTATTGATATGGCCACGGCTCCTGACGGTACGATGTACATTGTGGATATGTACCATGGAATTATTCAAGAGGGACAATGGACGCCTAAAGGGTCGTATTTGCGCACAAAAATTGAGCAATACAAATTAGACAAAGTAGTGGGTTTGGGACGTATTTGGCGATTAAGCCATGAGGGCTTTAAGCGTGACACGAAACAGCCACGTATGTATGATGATAAATCAGCCACACTTGTTACTTATTTAAATCACCCTAACGGTTGGTGGCGAGATATGGCGCAACAAGTGTTAGTACAACGTAATGATAAATCGGTCGTACCAGCATTAACTGCAATGGCTTTGAAAGGAACGAATGTGAATGGTCGTATTCATGCAATCTGGACCTTGGAAGGTTTAGGAGCGCTGAAGGTGGCGACCGTTTCTAAGCTGGCCACTGATGCAAATCCGCGTATTCGAATTCAAGCCTTAAAGGCATCCGAGACCCTATATAAAGCAGGCGAAAAAGGGTTAGTGGATGTGTATAATAAAGCACTAAAAGACACGGATAATGAGGTAGTGATGCAGGCGATTTTTACGCAGAAATTCTTGAAGGTTCCAGAACATGAAACCGCTATCAAAACGACTTTAGTTTCGAATAAATCGGCCGGTGTAAAGTTGATAGGAGAACAAATTATCGCGCCTCCTAAACCGCGAAACAACGGGCCATTTAATGGGCCAGAATTGAGTAAAGAGCAGAAGGGAATTTTAGAAAGAGGGGAATTAGTGTTCGCTGAATTATGCTCTCAATGCCACGGTAATGATGGGATGGGAAAGCAGATGGGAGATGGGAAGTTACTTGCACCGGCTTTAGCGGGATCCTTCCGCATTCAACAGCACCCAGAATACGCGGTGCGCGTTATCTTGCACGGTTTAGAAGGAGCAATTGAGGGAAAAACTTATGCGGGCGGTTTGATGCAACCGATGAAAGAGCAGTCAGATCAATGGATCTCTGACGTGGTTTCTTATATCCGAAACGGCTTATCGAATGACGCATCTTTCGTCACACCGCAGCAGGTAGCAGCCATTCGGGCAAATACGAATAAGCAAGCGGGGATGTATAAATTCGAGTCATTGTTGAAGCAAGTTCCGGTGGAATTTGTTCCGGACCAAAGCTGGAAATTCTACGCTACCCATACCGCTTCTACTCGTGTGGGCGGTAATGCCTCTCCTAAAAGTGCCTTTAATTTTGAGGGCTGGTCGACGGGAAAAACACAGGAGAAAGACATGGTATTTCAAGTAGAATTTCCAACTGAATACACCCTTTCGGAATTCCATTTTACTTCAAACTCAGGCTTCAAGAAGGGTCAAAGACCGAAACCCGGGGTTACCCCAGAATACACGCATACCTATCCACGGAACTTGTTAGTGGAAGCATCTACAAATGGAACAGACTGGAAGGTCGTTCAGGCAAATGTGAAAGGAACGCAAGGCGATAATATCGTAGCACTTCCTCCTACACGTACGAAGTTCTTGCGCTTGAAATTAGCGGAAGGAGTTAGTGCTGCTGCAGATGATACAACGCCTTGGTCAATGAGGGGGATGAAGATTTTTGGCTTACGTTAATCAGAGTATAAACCTATTTAAAAATATGAAATCAAATCGAAGAAATTTTATCCAATCCCTAGGACTTGGAGCCGCGACGTTAAGTGTGGGCTCTAATCCTTTGAATCCGGGACAAACAGCTCCTGTTGATTCCGATGATCAGTTGTTATTCGTGGGCGATAATATCGCTGTCGCGAATACGCAATATGGCAAAGTCAGAGGCTTTGTATTGCGGGGTATTAATCAATTTTTAGGCATTCCTTACGGTGCGGATACGTCCGGCAAAAACCGGTTTATGCCACCGGTAAAACCAGAACCATGGACGGGCATAAAACCGACTGTTTGGTGGGGGAATACCGCTCCTCAAATCATGGAGAAGCGGTATTCAAATGCCTATGCTTCCTTCGTGGATCACTGGAATTATGATGATGTTTCGGAGGACTGTTTGAAGTTAAATGTGTGGACGCCCAAGATTGATTCAGGTAAAAGACCGGTGGTAGTTTGGTTACATGGCGGAGGCTTTACGAATGGAAATGCGATCGAACAAGATGGATACCATGGTGAAAATTTGAGTCGTTTAGGAGATATCGTTTTCTGTTCGATTAATCACCGTCTTGGGCCGTTTGGCTATTCACATTTGAAGGCTGCGGGTGGTCATCCGCATTCGGGTAATGTGGGGAATTTAGATATGGTGGCTGCGCTGGAATGGGTGAAGAATAACATCGCGAATTTTGGTGGAGATCCGAATAATGTGACCATCATAGGTCAGTCTGGTGGAGGTGCGAAAGTGACTTCTTTGATGAATATGCCAGCGGCGAAAGGTCTTTTCCATAAGGCAGTGGCTTTGAGTGGCACGTCATTAACGGGAGTGAATAAAGAATATGCGGAGAAGCTGGGCTTGAAGGTGATGGAAGAGGCTGGATTAAAGCCAGGTGAAATCGAAAAATTACAGCAAATTCCGTGGAGAGAATACATTGATATTACGACACGGGCGGTAGAGAAATTCGCAGAAGAAGCGAAGAAAATGAATGTCTCACGTGGTGGATTTTCGCCGGTAGCAGATGGGGTGACGATGAATGATCAGCCTTTTTTCTCAGATCCTAATCATTTTTCAGCAGACATTCCGTTAATCATTAATACCACTTTCCACGAATCTAGTCCGAGTAGAACAGATGCTAAATTAGAAGAAATCAGTTTAGCTGAGGTGGTGGAGAAAATCAAGCCACGGTTTGGGGCAGATTCTGCAAAAATTGTAGAGGCATATAGCCAAAACTTCCCGAAAGCAAAACCGGTCGAAGTTTGGGCGATGATTATGTCAAACCGGAAGAATGCCATTGCAGCTGCAGACGCTAAAGTGTCACAACGAAAGGCACCAGTGTATGTATCTTGGTTCGGCTGGCAACCACCGCTTTTTGATGGACGTATGCGTGCGTTCCATTGTGATGATATCTGTTTTTGGTTCTATAATACCGACCTCATGTTAACACATACAGGAGGAGGGAAAAGACCGAGAGCCTTGTCTACGAAGATGGCGAAATCCTTTTTGAGTTTCATCAAGACAGGTAACCCGAACGGCGGAGGATTGCCTGCTTGGAAGCCTTACACAAAAGAAAATGGTGAGACGATGATCCTTGATGATACCTGTCAACTGGTGAATAATCCAGATGCTGTGGGTAGAAAAGCGTTAGGCTAATCTATTCCACGACTACCTCATATAAACCAGCGCTGAGTTCGATTTCGATTCGTTCCGCGCTGGTTTTTGTTTTCGCACCCGTCAAGCCTTTCACTATTTTCTGACCCACTAATTTCACCTTTGCAGAGGTATTCGCAGGAATCAAGAATCGGTAAGTTGTCTGATTCCCGTTCTTTCTCCACTCACTTTTGATGGTACCGTACATCGTTTCTACATGCCCTTTAGCAAAGGTAATTTTGCCAGTCGGATCTGGCGTAGGCTGTAAGATGAAATGCTGATATCCCGGTGATGCTTCATCACGTTGAATACCTAGTGAATGTGTGTACATCCAGGCCGCTACAGCTCCGAAAGAATAGTGGTTAAATGAGTTCATACTATTATTGCCACCGAACCCATTTTCGATCGTATACGAGTTTAATCTTTCCCAAATACTGGTCGCTCCATTTGCAACCGAATACAACCAAGAAGGATAGGTTTTCGTCGTCAATAATCCATAAGCGATAGCGTGTTTTCCGTTCGCAGATAGTGCCTCGGAGATGGACGCTGTACCAATGAATCCTGTCATCAAGGAATAAGGAGGGCGAGCCACGCCTTGATCGTCTTTGTTCGATCGGGTGATTGTGGAGACTAAGTGCGTTAAAGCGTGAGTTGCATTCGTCGCATTGAATGTTCCTAAGGCCAAAGGAATCGCATAAGATGCCTGCGTATCCATCAGCTGTCCTTTGTCGGTAGACTCGGTGCTGACACGGTCGTTTGGCGCTCCCATGAATCCTGTCTTAACTCCAGATTTAATTGTTTTGAAGTTAGTCTTGTCCACATAAATTTCGTTGAAGGCGACTTTTTTAGCTTCGCTTTGGGCCAAATATTGATCCGCTTCTTTCGAAAAACCTAGCACGCGTCCGACCTTCGAAACGATGGCTAAATCAGCCGCCTGGTAGGCCATCCAAAACAAGGTATTGTCATTTTTATTTCCCTCCGGACTGAGCCAGTCACCCAGCGGTCCTTCGTTTAGAATACCTTCCTTCACCTTTGAATCCAAGAAAGTCATGTAGCGTTTCATGGCATCATAATGTTCTGCCAGCATCGCCTTGTCGCCGTATTGTAAATAGGTTTCCCAAGGGATGACAATGCCTGCGCTTCCCCACAAAGTTCCGCCAAAACCACCGCCCATCGGAGCCACGTCCGTGAAACGGCCATCCGCCCGTTGTACGTCCCGCATGGCTAGTAAATGGCGGCGCATAAAGTTGTTAACGGGTGCCATCATGGTCGCGGTTTTAGAGAAAACATTGATGTCGCCGCTCCAACCCATGCGCTCATTTCTAGCGGGGGTATCTGTCGGAATAGATAAGAAATTCGAGCGCATTGACCAGGTGATATTAGACCAAAGTTTGTTCACCATCGGGTCTGACGTTTCATAATAAGAGCTGATATTTTTTATAGACGAAAGTACGATTCCAGCTACTTGAGGTAATTCCGGCGCTTGGTCTACGCCCGTAATTTCAAGGTAGCGATAACCGTGGAAGGTGAAGCGAGGTTGAATGTATTCGTCGCCTCCTTGTAGGATGTGGATGTCTTGAGCTAATGCCGCTCGGATATTTTCGAGCATGATCATTCCTTTTTGGCCAGCGTATTCGGCTAAATCAGGATATAAAACTTCCGCAAAACGCATCGTGATGACTTGTCCTGGCTTTCCGTTTTTGATGAGAATCTTAGGGAAACCGACCATGTTTTGGCCCATGTCATACACATAAACCCCTTTTCTAGGCTCTGCTATTGATTTAGCCTGCAAAACTTGCTGAACTCTTACGCGATCATCCAGGTGATTAACAAGTTTCATGCCTTTGTAATCTAAGGCAAAACTCGTTCCAGCCAAGTCGATTTTTGCAGCTGGAGCCCAGTATTTATCATTGAAATTTTTAGTAGACCAACCTTCAATAGCTGCTTTTTTCCTTGCATCAAAAACCTCTCCTTGAAAGAAACTTCCCACTCTAATAGGGCCATCTGTGAATGATTTCCAGTCAGCCGGATTCGTTTGAATAACTTGTTCTGTTCCGTCTGTGTAACGAATTTCTAAAGAGGCTAACAGCGATTGACGATCGCCAAAATAGTTCCAATTATCCCCGCTAAACGTAATGTTTCCACTCCACCAGCCCTCACTCAACCAAGCTCCCCAGGCGTTCACGCCTTTATTCAACAGCGAAGTCACGTCAAAAACCCGGTAGGTATGTGTCTTATTGTATTGCGTTAAACCCGGGTTAAAGTACTCATCACCCACGCGTTTCCCATTTAAATACAGTTCATAAATTCCTCTAGCCGTGGCATAAATGCGCGCACTTTTAATCGTTTTTCCTTCAGTTGATGAAAATTCTGTTCGCAGCATCGGTGCGGCGTGGCTACTTGGATTAGCCACGCTAAATTTCCCGGAAACGGTGAAGGTTTTACCATCGTAGCTCAGCTCTTTCCACAAACCAGGATTCTCTGAAGCTTGAAATAAGGGATTACTCGGCAGTCTAAAATTGCGGATAATTACATCTGAAAAACGAGCTGATTCTCCTTCGTTCGTTGCGAATCCAATGTCCGAAAGCATCGGAAAACTAATGAAATTATTACCTAGCCCGATGGGGTTAAGGTTCACGCCAGAGGGCGCAAAAATATTCGCGTTTTTATCGGTAGGATTAATCTTATGTTCCTTGTCCACGGCGTCGATATAGAAATCAAATACGCCGAAATTACACTCTGCAAACACGGTGTGTTTTTCGGATTTATTCGACTGATTAAGGATGTTTGCTGGGATTTTAAAGCTTTTAAATGCTTGATCTGCGCGGTCTTTTTTATCGTATCCCACGCGATAAATTTGCAAATAAGCTTGTCCTGAATCTGATTTACTTAATTCAGAAATATCTAGTTCTAGTTTAACATAGGATTGATTCTGAGCACTTGCCACCTCCTGAATATTCAGATTTCGGTTTTGTAAACGGGGATCATTTGCCCCAAAAATAAAGCTAGCCTTCGTCCCTTTATCGATTTGAACTCCATATTGAAACTTGTAAACCGACAAATAATGGGAGTAAAAATTGAGGTCATTTGATCCGATCCATTCTGCCCCTTTCCAGGCATCGATTGAAGGGTTCATTAGTCCTGTTTCGAAATTTGCCTCTTGTGAAGTTTTCACATTTTTCCCATTCCAAACCTCCAGTGTCCAGCGATAAGCCGTCTTAGCTTTCAGTGCTTCGCCCGAATACGTAATTCCTAAAGAAATGGAGGTATTTTGTTTTTTTGAATCCCAAATGGTGCGTCCAGTTTCGTCTTGCACTACAATACGATAAGCACTCTGTTTTTCTCCGCGAATAGGGGATTCCATTCGCCATGAAAAGCGCGGATGAGCTTCATCTAAACCAAGTGGAGCAGTCTGGTATTCTACTTGTAAGTTGTTGATTTTTACTTGTGCTTGCGCAATGAATGAGAACGCAATTAATAGGCCTGCGAGGATTCGTTTTTTCATGTTACCATAGGTTTACAACTAAAGTACAAAAAGAAAACGAAGTGGGTGTCCTAGTAGGAGATTAGAATAAAAAAAAGAGCAGCGCCCGCAGGGCGCTGCTCTAAATTAATTATTTTGTCATTTCAATCATTGCTGATCTGTCATATACTAACCACTCTTCTACTAGTTTGCCATCTTTGATCGCATCTACCGAGTTGATAAATGTTTTCATTGACTTGTCTCCTTTTGTTAGGGTGATTGTTTGATAAGAAATCACGTAGTTGGTAACTCCTTTATCGCTAGGCTTGTTGTTTATACTTTCCCAAATCGGGCCTAATTCCACTTTTACTTTAACGCCTTTGTCAGCGAATAATTTGAACATCGCCATGTTCGCGTCAAGTCCCATTGAATCTAAGTTGTCGTGGAAAACAACATCCGGAGCATAGGTTGATCGGTAGACAGAGGTGTCTCCTGTTTCAATTGCCATAACTGATTTTTTAACAAGCTCAATGTTAGCAGTGCTGTCAAACGTGACACCGCTTTGGCCATTTGCATCAGCAGATGCGGAAGCACCTTCTTCCTTTTTAGTACAAGCGAAAATGCTTCCCGCAAGAACGAATAATAGAACGATTTTTTTCATTTCTTTGGTTATTTAAAAGAGTTAAAATATGACCAAAGAACGTACAATTAATCTCTATTAACTGTAATTGAAACACGCATATGTTCCCTTTACGGATTTGGGAACAAATTTTGAGAAAGAAGGCGGCTGATTTGACCTTCCGTTAAGCCCCAGCGAGCTTCGATTTTCGTCGCTTTTTCAAGTCGAGGATAATCCTGTAGGTGTTTATTAAGGAAGGGGGCTAAGGGATGATGTAGTCCAGAACCGTTTTTACCTAGTCGATTCCAAATTTGTCTAAAAGCTTCAATATCCTTTCTAGAGAGCTTTGTTTTTTGTGAGAATGCCTGCATCAAATCTTCTTTAGTATGCTGATCAAATCCACGCCAAATGCGGAATTTTCTTTTTCGGAGCGGACGAACTAAATACAAATGGAGCGTTTTATACGCTTGTAATAATTCAATGATGAAAAATAAATGTACGAAGCAATAAAGGTCAAAATCGAACCAAAGATACACCTCCGAATGCTTCGGAATATGATGTATTTTTTTGAATTCTGACACCGTTTTTTGCTGGTATTCCGATGCAGGAATGCCGTATGTTTTTTCTAAATAGTCGGCACGCATTTGAAAAAAGCTCTCCTCAGAATCAGCCTTCAATGGGCCTTCCACGAGCATTTCTCGAATGACGATCGCATTTTCTGTTTGCAAATCATATTGCAAGCAGTCCCCATTTAGAATGTGCACTTTCACTTAGGCATCAATTGCATCATAGACGATTACCTTCTTCCACAAGTGTGCATAATTCTTTACGAAGTCGACATGGATAGGATGGTCTTGGTAGACTTTTTGGCCGGCTTCATCATCGAAAAACATCAATTCTGAAACGTCCCAGCTTGTGTCAACCACATCGCGTTTTTCAGTAGAGGCTAAAGTTCCGATGTGGATTTCTTTAATCGTTGGAATTCCTTTTAAGGCTTTCAGTCCCTTGATTAATTGCTGTTTATCTGCTTCTGAGGCAGGGTTATTTAGCCAAAAAAATACGTGGTGCAATAAAGGTTTTTTAGCGGCTGCACTAACTGTTCTGGTGCTAGCTAGTAATCCAGCGGAGGCAATAAAATGACGTCTTTTCATAGTTTAAATTTTTGAGTTGAGGCTTTGGATATCAAAACCTGCCACTTGTTTATATTGATTCATAATTTGTTCTAGTTCTTCTTCCGGAACTTCTTCCTCGCTAAACCCATCAGGAAAGCGTTCTTCCATCAAGTCCATAATGAAATCGGGTCCTTTTTGCCGGTTTTGTAGCACCACTTTTGCCGTCGCTGGAACACGCTCCGTATCGTAATTTTGCAAGGCTTTAACGACATCATTTTCTGCTAATAAAGCTAAGGCTAATGCGTCTGCATCCAGTATCGCTTGCGATGCTCCATTCGATCCGATAGGATACATCGGATGTGCTGCATCGCCTAAAAGAGTGACGCGAGAGAAGGACCATTTGTCTAGTGGATTGCGATCTGACATAGGGAATTCAAAGATTCCTCCGTCTGTTTTTTCGATCATTTCCGGCACATTTATCCAATCGAATTTCCAGTCTTTGTAAAGCGATAACAGAGGACCTTTTTCCACTTTTCGATTCCAATCTCGCACAGTTATGTTCGCCCCCTTTGGCTCCCGTACATTCGCTACCCAATTGATGACTTGGTTCCCATCTGCATCGGGTTCGCCTATTGGATATACCACCATTTTTTGTTTCATAGAGCCGATCATGGCCATCGAAGAACCCGTTTTATAGGGTTTCATCAGCGCCGTTCCGCGGTATAAAATGTTACCAGAAAAGACCACTCCACCTTCGTTCGGATATAAAGTTTGGCGCAAAACGGAATTGATTCCATCTGCACCGATCAAGATATCGCCCTCTTCTTTTGCGATGATTTCTCCCGTTTCTTTGTTGATAAATGTGGCCGTGATTTTGTCCCTTTTTTCTTCGAAAGATTGCAAGTGGCAATTCGTTTTCAGATTTTCAGCGCCTATGGTTTTTAGGGTTTCCTCCCAAAGCATCACCTGAAATTTCCCTCTGTGAATCGAGAATTGTGGCCAGCGGTATCCGGCAAATTTACCTCGAGGTTCTGACCAGAAAAACTGCCCAAAACGATTCGCATACACCAGCTCTTTTGTCTCCACTGCAATGGCTGCCACCTTGTCTAATAAGCCAATATTCGTTAAAACACGCACGGCATGTGGCAGGATATTTATCCCTACACCGAGTGGTTTTACGGCCTCGACAGATTCAAAAACCTTCACTTTGAAGCCGGCTTGATGCAGGCGCATCGCCGTCACTAAACCCCCAATTCCTCCTCCGGCAATTAATATTTTCATAGGGGCAAATTTTGTAATAGTTCAACTAAATGTGCCACGCTTTCTACTGGCTGGCCATTGTAAATAGAGGCTCTAAAACCTCCTTTGGTAGGAAAACCTTTAATCCCTACAATATCATTTTGATCTAAAAAATTCAGAATTTGCTGATCCATTTCGAGCGATTGACTTTTAAAACAAGCGTTCATCACGGAACGATCTTCGGACACTACAATTCCTTGTAACAGCGGATTGCGATCTATTTCGCTATAAATCATCGAAGACTTCACCTGACTTAGTCGTTGCATTTCTGCTAAACCACCTTGTTTATCAATATAGCGCAACATCAATAGCGCCACATATACGGGGTAAGTTGGAATCGTGTGATACAGCGAGTTCTCTGCGATGTGTGTGTGGTAGTCGAAAATCTTCGGAATCTTGCGATTGTTTTTCGCTGGTAAAACGTTTTTATTCACTAACACGCAGGTAATTCCCGCGATCCCAAAGTTCTTTTGGGCGGATGCAAAAATCACTCCAAATTTTTCCATCGGCAAAGGCCTCGACAGAAAATCAGAGGTCATGTCCGCGACAAGTGGCACCGCTACTTCTGGGAATTGATGGTACTGTGTTCCGTCGATGGTTTCGTTCGAAACGACATGTAAATAACGTGCCCCTTTGGCATCATTGACTTTAGGGATACGGTCGTGTTTTGTGTCTTTAGAGGAGGCTAGAAAGAAAGCATTCGCTTCGTTTGTCGCCGCTTCGATGGCTCGATTTGCCCAAAAACCGGTGTCCACAAAAGCAATCTTGTCTGTAGGTTCCGTCAAGTTCATGGGTGCTACCGATAGCTGACTCGAAGCACCACCCGGTAGCCAAAGCACCGCCCAATCATCCGACAGGCCGTATAATTTTTTCACGAGGGCATTTGCCTCATCTAATAAATCAGTGAAAATGGGGGAGCGATGACTGATTTCCGCAATCGAAACGCCCATTCCTTGGTAATCAACTAAACCTGCAGCGGCCTCTTGAATTACTTCAAAAGGTAAGGTCGCAGGTCCGGGAAAGAAATTGTGTTTACGCATTAGGATATGGTTTTGGCGCTAATTTTTAAGGTGATAAGTCCGGCGATAAATGAAGGAAGAGCGAAGAAGATAAAACTTTGTGCCATCCCAAAACCTAAGCCCACTAATAATCCTCCTAGAACAGGCCCGATAATTCCGCCTAAACGTCCCATGCCTATGGCCCAACCTACACCCGTAGAACGGAAAGCAGTGGGATACATGCGAGCCGCTACGGCATACAAACCGACGAAGCTTCCCTGCACTCCGAACCCGAGGAAAAACAAGACAACTAGAATTAAATTGGACCCAGAAAATAGACCAAAAATTCCCAGCAAAACGGCGGTAATCAATAGCAAAGTCCTGATTGATTTTTTTAATCCAAACCGACTCGAAAAATACCCTTGCACTGGAATTCCCACGATGGCGCCTAGATTAAAAATGGTGCCTGAATAAATAGCTAATTCCATCGATAGGCCTGCATTGGTGGCTAATTTAGGAATCCAATTCATTAAGAAATAAAGTGTGGTAAATGACAAAAACAAGGCACTCCAAAGCTGCCAAGTGCTCCACTTAAATTCACTCGTAAATAGGGCACTAAGCTTAGCGTCTTCAGGCTTTGCTTTGGCCTTAAATTCATCCGATTCTTTCAATAAAAATAGCAAGATAGGAACGATTAAAAAAGTAGCGATTCCAGCCAGTTCAAACAGATGCTCCCAACCACTTTCTGCAATGATTTTTGCCGAAGAAATCCCCGTTAATACAGCGCCCACCGGATAGCCAGCCACGACTGTGCTCACCCAAAAATCGCGTGTCCGATCAGGCGCATATTCTGCCGTAATTGCCGCCGTACTCGCCATCATCGTACCTATACCTAAGCCACTAATAAAACGGTAGATCATCATCACATTAATATCCGTCGCATAAGAGGTCAAATAAATACAAGACCCCATAAGTAGGGCAGCTAAAATCATCAAAGGCTTACGCCCAAAACGATCCGCCAATGGCGCTAAAAAAATCGCTCCCACCGTCATTCCGACTAGGCCAGAACTAAACACAATCCCTAAATTCGCCGGTGAAATACTCCAGGCTTTTGCAATGGCCGGCGCCGTATAAGATATAATTAAAACATCCATTCCATCTAGCATATTGCAGAGGAAACAGATCAAAATAATGAGAAGTTGAATTGCTTTCATTGGGATTACATTACCTTCCAAACACGAATCAAAACCGCATCCGGCAGTCGTTCTCCCGTACACACAAATAAACTATTGTTCACCCAATCATACTTGCCTTTAGGCGCCTCGAATTTAGGTGTTGCTCGGAAATAATATTCGTTTGCATCTACTTTTTCACCTTTGGCGATTCTTGCCGCTATCTCTGGTGTAGCTGCACGTATTCCCGTATTTTTCACATAAATCAACGTGCCATCGTCGGTTCTAAACTGGTAATGCGCCTCTAATTCTGTCACACCATCCGCACGTAAAACTTGCCAGTCTGCTCCACCATTCAGGATTTCGCCTTTGATCTTAGGACCATCTACTGTGCCCCCTATGATAGGGATAATACGGCGGGTTCCATGTGGAGTTTCGCCCACAATCAAGGCCGGATTTAGTTTAACTTTTAAGTCACAGAAATACTCGAGTGCTGGCGCGGTTTGTGCCTGGGAAATGGAAATGCTCATAAGGATCAGAAGGAGAATTTTTTTCATAGGTTTAGATTTTGTCTCAATTTACTAGATAAAGGTGCTTTTTGCTAAAATATACCCTGAATTCTGTATTTTAGTCGCCTAAACCTAAACTAATGAGCATCAGACACGCAGGCATTTTTAATTTCAAACCCACGGTTTCCGAATCGCAGAAACATGCATTTTTCGTTGCTTTAAAAGCCTTAGAAGAAATTAAAGGTGTAGAAAAAATGGAAGTTTCTCGCCAAACTAGTTCGAAGAATAAGTTTAAATACGGCTTTTCGATGGAGTTCGCGAACAACGAAATTTACCAAGCCTATTCGATTCACCCCCAGCATGACGCGTTCGTGCAGGATTTCTTTATTCCATTGGTGGAAGATTTTATGGAGATTGATACCGAGAAGCTGATGTAAGTAATTGATCTAATTTTGCTTGTAATTCTTTCGTCAACGGATCTACTTTTCTGCGAGTAGTTAGTGAAATAGGGAAGCCCTGTTTTTGTAATACGTATTTTGCACTCGTTGGATAGGCGGAGTGCATTAGGGCCATATTTTCGGTTAAAAACTGCTGGAATTCTTCCGAAGGTTTCGAGCAAAACTTAGCGATTAAATCCGGAAAAAAATTCCCCTGAATGCAGGAGAGACCCATGGAGCCGGCTTCTAGAGAGGCTTTGGCATGAACCATATAGGCATCATAGACCCCAAAACGCGCCGAGGAACCCGTCTGAATTTTTTCCCTAACTTGATCTAGATTTAAGGAGGTATCCTTGTGGTAACATAGGCGACCAGACCTTAAAAGATCTTGTAAAACGGGAATCGAAACCAATCGTTTATATGGGACAGGGCATTCATAAATGCCAAAAGGTACACCAGGAGTCAGCTCCATCCATTGATGAATCCGGGTTAAAAATACCTCATCTGATTCTTCCGCTAAAACAAATTGATTGTTCAAAACGATGACCGCATCAACGCCTAGCGCATAAACCTGATTCGAAAAGTCAGCCATTTCTTCTACCGACCCTTGAAAAGTCCCCGTCGCCACTACAGGCACACGACCTGCCGTTTGCTCTACGACCGTTTTTATTACGGCTAATCGTTCTTCTAGAGATAATTCATACATCTCACTCGACAAGCAATTCGCAAAAAGTCCTACCGCACCGGTGTCGATATAGTAGTCACAAAGTTGGCGTAAAGTCGCATAATCGACCGATAAATCGTCGTGAAATGGAGTCAGCATAACAGGAATAAATCCGCGAGGCAAGGCTTTCATTTCGTTCGAATTTTAGCTAAAAAATACCCAATCCCCACGATGCTTAGTGTACCTAAAACAACGGTCATTTTAGCGTCTAACGGGATTTGTAAATAGGCAGGCCATTTATCTTTAAAGGACATGCCCGCAATCAAAATGACCCCGAGGGCAGCGGCTATTTTTGCGTCAAAATTAGCTGCTTTTTTCGCTAGAAAACCAAGCAAAAAGATCCCTAGCATTCCTCCCGCAAAGATCCCCGAAAGCTTCCACCATACGTCCAGAAGACTTTTTACGCCGATCATACTGATGCCAAAAACAATCCCTAAACCACCCATGCAGGCGGTGGCAAAAAGCAAGACCCGAAACTGCTTTTTATCATCGGCGACCGGGTTGACATAACGTAAATAAATGTCTTTCAAAAACACCGTTGCAGAGCTATTCATCCCCGAACTCATCGTACTCATTCCTGCTGACATCAGGGCCGCTACCAGCAAGCCTAAAAATCCCGTCGGAATCTGAGTTTTCATGAAAAAGGGCAATACACGATCCCCGTAGTCGCTCGCTTTTAAAGCCTCTAATGGGATGTTTTTTTCTATGGAAACCTGCTGTTTCAATTCGAGAATGAGCGCGGGATTGTCCCCATAAAACGCATAAAGAGCCGTTCCAATGAAGAAAAACAAGAAGGAAACCGGGACATAATACAACACACAAAGCCAAATACTCATACCCGCATCACGAGGGTTCGAAGCGGTGTGGTAGCGCTGGATGTAGTTTTGGTCTATCCCAAAATTCGTCAGATTGATGAAAAATCCGTAGAGTAAAATCACCCAAAAAGAGCTTGTCTGAAAATCCAGATTAAAGGATCCTAAATTGAATTTTTCCTCCCGCAACCCTGTTTCAATGATCGTGCTAAGGGGCGTTTTCAAGGTAATTAAATAAAGAATCATCCCTGCCCCTAGCGTCTTCAAAATGGCCTGTATTACTTCCGTCCAAATCACCGCTTCCATTCCCCCTAAAACGGTATACAGAATGATGCAAAGGCCTGCGACGATAATAATCAAGCGCATGTCGATACCCGTAAGCGCATTCAAAGTCAGAGCGATACCATAGAAAATGGTCCCCATTCTCGCGAGTTGCGTTAGAATAAAACAGACCATCGCATAGGACCTAGCCCAACCGCCAAAACGTTTTTCTAAATGGGTATAAGCACTTATTTCTCCACTCTCTCGGTAAAAGGGCACAAACCATTTCGTTGCTACAATAGCCGCGAGGGGAATGGAAAGGCTGAAAACAAAGGGATTCCAATTCGATCCAAAAGACTTCCCTGGATCCCCTAAAAAAGTAATGGCACTTAAAAATGTGGCATAAAAACTGAGGCCTAAAGCCCAGCCTGGAATGGCGCCTGAGGCCGTAGTAAATTGCGCTGAACTCTTGTTTTTTCGGGAAAAATACACCCCTATCCCGATCATGGCGAGCAGGTAAAAAACAATAAGTAGCAGGTCGAGCAGAGCCATTACAGGGAAAGAATTACATGTTTAATTTTCTTCCGTTTCCAGGTATAGGTGATGTGGACTTTACCATCTTTGGTCTGAATAACTGCCGGATAGGAGAATTCTTCTCCGGGTTCATTCTCTAAGGTAGCGACATCTTTCCAGGTCTTTCCATCACTAGAAATGGCCACGCTGATAGGAGAGCGGCCTTTTTTCACTGGATTATAGACGATAACGTGTCGGCCGTCTTTGAGAGTCACCGCGTCGATTCCAGAATTAGGATTTAATAAGTTAGTTGGTTCTAGCGCAGTCCAGCTCTGACCTTGATCGGAAGAAAAGGCCTGTAAAATGAATCCATTTTTAGAACGGCAAACAAGCTGCAAGCGACCATCCGGTAAGAATAAAATACTGGGCTGAATGGCTGAAGTCTTTACACCATCGTTTAATGGACCCGTTCTTGACCAGGTTTTACCTAAGTCGAGGGTAAATTCCATGTGTAATCTCCAGTCGTGATCCTCGGAACTGGATGGGCATAAGAGGGTGCCGTCTTTTAAGAGAACAGCCTTATTTTTAATGGGGCCATAGATGTCGTTAGGGAGTTTATCGGCTTTAGACCATGTTTTTCCTCCATCAAAGGATCTTTTCAGCATGCCCCACCATTTGTCCGGTGCAGGACCCTCTTTATAGAATAGGATTAATTCTTTACCTGGAACTTGGTATAATACGGGGTTCCAAAGTGGGTAACGCTTACCATCTGATTGAATTCCATTCGCTATTTCAACCGGCGTTTCCCATTTTCCATTGACATAATGACTAAACCAAATCCCTACATCAGGATTCCTTTCGTGCTTACCTCCAAACCAAGCGCCGACTAACCCGGAAGGGGTTTCTTCAATTGTAGAGGCGTGACAGGAAGGGTATGGAGCACTTTCGTAGATGAATGCGTTTTTTTCAATTTGGGCAGAGGCACAAAATGTCCAAGCGCAAAAAATGCTTAGGGTAATGAATTTCATAGGTAAATAGGTTGTTAGCAGTAATATTATGAAATTATTCCTAATTTCGAATGCCTTAATCCTATTTCATGAAACAAATGATATTCCTGCTCAGCCTTTTGAGCTTCAGCGCTTTTAGCCAAGCAGATTTTGAGAAAAATTTGCAGAAACGTCTGATTTTAGCGGAAGATGGTGCCACGATTGAGATCGAGGCAGGCCGGTTTTCATTGACGAAAAGTTTGTCTTTGGAAGGCAAAAAGAACATTACCTTGCGCGGCAAGGGGATGGATAAAACGATTTTAAGCTTTAAGGGTCAAACCCAAGGGGCTGAAGGCATTAAGGTTTCTAATTGTGAAAACATCGTTATAGAAGATATGACGACGGAGGACTCTAAGGGAGATTTAATTAAGACGATGCAGGTGAAGGGCATCACTTTTCGACGCGTAAAGACTGCCTGGACCGGCGGACCGAAATCCTCCAATGGCTCTTATGGGCTTTATCCGGTCTTGTGTGAGAATGTGTTGATCGATTCCTGCATAGCGATCGGTGCTTCCGATGCGGGAATTTATGTAGGTCAATCAAAACACATTATCGTTCGAAATTCAGCAGCCTACCAAAATGTAGCTGGGATTGAAATCGAAAATTCGCTTTATGCAGACGTTTACAACAATAAAGCGATTGGGAACACGGGGGGGATTTTGGTTTTTGATTTACCCGATTTAGTTCAGAAAAAAGGAGGTCACGTCCGTGTTCATCACAACCTCGTGCAAGATAATAATTTAAAGAATTTCGCCCCGAAAGGGAATATCGTAGGAAATGTGCCTAAGGGCACAGGAATGATGGTTTTGGCAACGAGTAATGTGGAGGTATTCGAAAACCAAATCATTAATCATGCCACGATTGGGGTGGCGATTGTCTCTTATTTTATGACGGAGAATGAAATAAAAGATAAGGAATACGATCCCTATCCAACCACCGTTGCTGTACACCATAATACTTTCGAGCGGAAGCCAAGGAGAGTGCCTATGGATAGCCGTTTTGGTAAAATGTACCGTTTCGTTTTACGTTTTGGTCGCAACGTCCCGGCAGTTGTTTTTGATGGCATTTTAAATCCAAGGAAGGTAGGTCCAGACGGGAAATACCCACTGCATTATTCGATTTGTGTTCGCGAAAACGTCAATCAAAGTACCGCTTTTCTGGATGCGGAGCATGACTTCAAAGGGCTAAAACAAGGAAAAGATTTGTTCGATTGTGATTTTGAAAACGTGAAATCTATCAAGTTCTAATGCGCATTCTCTTCTTTTTGTTGTTAGCGTTTATTGGCCTGGTTTCAGCGGATGCGGACTACAAGGAAAACCTATCTGATTACGGTTTTTTCAAAGACAATATAAAGGATCAAATTCCAGCAGATGGCGTCGTTCTTTACACATTAAATTCTCCCCTTTTCTCAGATTATGCCTCGAAACTGCGTTTCGTAAAGCTGCCAGCGGGGCAATCAGTAGCCTATAATCCGGACTCAGTTTTACAATTTCCTGTGGGAACGGCCATCGTGAAAACCTTCTATTATCCTATCGATGAGCGCAACCCGAAGAAGGGCCGGCGCTTAATGGAAACGCGAGTTTTATTGCATGAGGCCAAAGGCTGGGTGGCTTTGCCCTATATTTGGAACAAAGAACAAACGGATGCAGTCCTCGAAGTGGCGGGGGGGAGCGACCAAGTTTCTTGGATAGACGCTGCAGGCAAAAAGCAATCTTTTGAATACCAGGTACCTAATATGAACCAGTGCAAGGGTTGTCACGAACGTTCTGGCGAAATGACTCCCATTGGTCCTTCAGTTAGACAGTTAAACGATGGCCAGCAATTGCAACATTGGGAGACGGCCGGTCTATTAAAGGGCTTACCCAAGGACCATATTCCTGCGCTGGTTAACTATTCTGACGCCAGCGCTTCCCTCGATGATCGTGTAAAGGCGTACCTTGATATTAACTGTGCACATTGCCATAATCCGACGGGTCCAGCTCGTTCATCTGGTCTTTATTTAACTTGGGATTCCAAAGATCGCACGGCTTACGGATTCTTGAAACCACCGGTGGCGGCAGGCAGAGGCTCTGGAAACTTGAGTTATGATATTGTTCCAGGAAAGCCAGAACTGAGTATTTTACATTACCGGATGGCTTCTCGGGATCCCGGCGTCATGATGCCAGAATTAGGTCGACAACTCACTCATCATGAGGGAGTTGAATTAGTTCGCAACTGGATTTCTTCTCTTAAATAGTGGATGGAGATTTGTTCCAAAATCCGATTTTGGTACAAATGAGACGAGTGATATAATTTCATTTAAAAGGAATGTTTCTAGGTTTATGGAAACATTTAACCTTTAAAAAATGAAAAAACTAATCACCACCCTAGCCCTAGTCCTGCTAGTATCTGCAGCGACTTTCGCACAAACGCGTTACACCATGGTAGCGTACCACAAATTACAACCTGGCAAAACAATGGATGATGCCATCGCCATCGAGAAGCAATATCTTCCAATTCACGAGGCGCGTAAAGCAGCTGGACTTATTGGTGGATGGGCCATGTATGTTCCTTACAACAACATCAAATCTGAGGGAATTGATTTCGATTACATGACCGTAAATTGGGGATCTGATTTAGATAAAATACACCTTTATCCGATGGAATTATTTGGCAGTATCTCAAAAACCGATCCAGGTTTAAAGAAACTAGCAGCCGCTACCGTAAGTACCCAAACCATTCTTCGCCATTCCATAGGTAAGAAAATTACAGGAACAAATCCGGGCACAAACAAAGACCATTATATCATTTTTGATATGATGAAAGTATCAGATGCTGCTGCCTACGAAGCATTTGAGCAAAAAGTATTAAAGGTACACGAGGAAAGAGTGGCTGCTGGAAATATTTCTGGCTGGTCATTCTACAAAACGTTATATCCTTCTTCGGATGAAGTCAAAGCTAATTACACTACAGTTCAAAGTGTGGAGAAATTATCTAACCTAGATCAATTCTCAGACAGCTATTACAAGGCAATTCCAAAGGCTTTAGGTATCTCTCCAGAAGAATTCATGAAGCAGGCAACGGTCAAAAGAACAATGACCGCAACTATGATTACTAAAATTGCTTTATCTACTAAATAAATAGAACAATGAAAACGAGGCAGCTGCTATGGCTGCTGCCGCTAAAAAGTAGTAAAATTTTTGTTGAAAAGAGTATAGAAAAAGGGGGCGCTTTTAGTGCTCCCTTTTTTATTTTACTGCCGCTTCTAAATCTGCGATGATAAATTTCGACATCTGTAAAAAGGCATAAGTCGCCTTAGGAGCGGTTTCTGGATTCGTCATTAATTTGCCTAAAATTGATGGAACAATTTGCCATGATACACCGTAGCGGTCTTTCAACCAGCCACATCTTCCCGGCGAACCTCCAGCCACTAAATTGTCCCATAAGTGGTCAATTTCTTCTTGCGTATCCACTGTTACCATCATCGAAACACCCTCGTTAAAGTTGTGTTGATGATCCATCGAACTCTCCATTAAATGGAAGGGTTTCCCGTTTAAGGTGAATTGTGAATATTTTACATTCCCTTCTGTATCGTGCTCCCCTTTTTCGTAAAGTGCTTTGTGTAGGATCTCGGAATTGGGGAAAAGCGAGGTGTAGAAATCAATTGCATCTGAGGCCTTGCCGTTGTTCGCACCATTGAACATCAAGTTAGGTGCTAGCTTCTCGTGCGACTCATGGTTTTTCATGATCTGCCAATTCACTCCATATTGATCCGCGCACCAGCCATAGAGCGGGCTCCAGGGATAGGTGTTTAGAGGCATTAAAACGGTGCCGTTTTCGGTTAATTTTTCCCATGTTTGCCTGATTTCATTCTCCTCTTCTAGATTGATGAAAAAGGAAATAGACGGATTAATGGGATATCCAGGGCCTCCATTTAGGTGCATAAAACGACGCCCCAATAGCCGGTAATTCACCGCCATTGGATTTTCTGAAATAGGTTCGAAGTCGGAGAAAGTATCTTTATAAAAGTCTGCAGCCTCTTTTGCATTCTTATCAAACCAGAGGCAGGTGGCGATTTCTTGTATCATAATGGGATTAAATTTCAAAAGAAATGTTGACTTTTCCACCCAATCCCTTTTCAACAATATCGTATAAAGTCTTCATGGTAACATTGCTGCCATCGTTTTCTACTCGAGAAATATAAGAACGTTTTTTGTTGATAATTTTCCCTAACTGTTCTTGAGTTAGGTTTTTTTGCTCCCTCGCATTCCGCAAAAGAAGACCAATTTTGAAAGATTCGAAGTCTCTTTCGACCCCGTCTCTGCGCTCGGTTCCTATTTCGCCATAGACCGAGTCTTTTATTTTTTTCCAGGATTTAGTTTCCATTTTTTTCTAAGTAGTAAGTACGCATTAAAATTTTCGCTTTATCAATTTCAACCTTCGGAGTTTTTTGCGTTTTTTTCGTGAATCCGTTGAGTAGTATCACGAGATTGCCCTCGTCGAAAAAGCAAAATATACGCCAGATATTACTCCCTAATTGAACCCTCGCTTCATACAGGCCTTTCGTTCCTGAGATAAGTTTAAAATAATTCGATGGAATTCTATCCATCGTCTCCAGGAGGCTGATTATTTTATGGATTTTATTCTGGGTTCGAATATCTAATGCCAAAAGAAAATCTTCAAAATGGTTTTTATAGGCAATTATCTGACGGATGGTGTCCATTTGAAATTGTAACTTTAAAGTTACGTTTAAATTTTGTATTTCCAAATCTCCACATAATATTCCTGCCATCTGAACAGCTTATTGATAATTTAAAAAATAACTAAAAAAATAGTTAGAAATGTTTTGTAACTAAAAATTTAGTTATACATTTGCCTCAACGAAAGACAAAAACATGAAAAAACTAACACAAGCAGAGGAGCAGGTGATGCAGGTGATCTGGTCCTTGCCAGAGGGCGGATTCTTGAAGGACATCATCGAGCTATTGCCGGAGCCTAAACCGCATTCGAATACAGTCGCGACTTTGTTGAAGATTTTAGTGGAGAAAGACTTTGTAAAAATCTCTAATCCGAATCGCAACAACTTGTATTCCGCGAAGGTCTCTAAGCAAGATTATTCGGGCCAAAGAATGGCGGGTCTAACCGAATCTTTTTTCGACGGATCTTATGCGAATGTCGTATCCTATTTAGTGGATAAAAAACAGATGTCCATCGAAGATTTAGAATTGTTATTGCAAAACCTTAAATCGAAAGGCGATGAATAAGACTGAAATCTTTATGTACCTGCTGAAGTCGGTGATTTTGTCAGGGATTTTCTTTGGCTATTATTCGTTGTTTCTAAAGAACACGATTTACCACGCCTACAATCGCTTTTACTTATTGGCTTCGATGGCGTTTAGTTTAGGGATTCCATTTTTGAACTTATCGATGTTTACGGTTACCGAAGAAGAAGTGCCTGCTGCTCAAGTTTTAATATACTTGATGCAAAGTTCTTCAGCTCCAGTACAAGCGCCGAATATCGCTTGGGAAATACTTGCAATAGGCTTAATCAGTTTGCTATTCGTAGGATATTTGGCTTATAGTATTATCCGAATTTACCTGTTGAAAAGTAAGAATCACGTGACAAAGATGAGAGAGTTTGACTTCATTGAAACGGAGTTAGACGAAGCGCCTTTTTCGTTTTTTAATAATCTTTTTTGGAAAAAATCGATCTCGATTGAAGATGAAGGAGGCAAAAAAATATTACAACACGAGCTTTCGCACATTCGCCAAAACCATTCGATAGATCGCCTTTTCACTCAATTTATTTGCGCGATTTTCTGGATGAATCCCTTTAATTGGATCATTCAAAAGGAACTGCAAAATATCCATGAATTCATTGCTGACCGGGATGCGGTGGGCGAAGGAGAGGTGGATGCTTTTGCCAAAATGCTTTTACAAAACTATTACGGTAATCATTTTTTAAACCCGAGTCATTCATTCTATTATTCATCCATTAAACGAAGAATTATCATGTTAACAACCTCCCAAATCCCTAAATACGCCTACCTGAGAAAGGTGGCCGTGTTGCCTATGTTGGCCTTTATTTTGGCCTTATTCTCCATCCAAGTAAGTGCACAAGAAAAAAAGCCTAAAAAAGGGGTGGAATACAAAGTCACGATGCGACCAGATTCTACTACATTTTCAGACCCTAAAACGGGTAAAAAGATATTCACTGTTGCAACGAAAGACATGCCACCTCCGCCAGCGCCAGCAGCACCGCCGGCTCCGCCTGTTACAGCAGAGACGATTAAGGTCACTCATTCGTTTTCTGATGCTAAATTCAACAGTAATATGGATTCTAGCGCAATTGTAATGAAAGGAATGCGTGACGGGAAAGAAATAACCGTGACAGTCAAAGGGTCGAATAAAAACATTTCCCCTAATGATCAGGCAAGCATTGTGTTGAGGTCTTCTTCTGGCCAAAAAGAAAAGCCACTTATCGTTATCGATGGCGTCATCAGGACAGATTTTGAAATGAACAAAATTAGTCCTGACAACATTCAGTCAATAAATGTCTTGAAGGGCGAAAGTGCGAAAGCAAAATACGCAGAAAAAGGAGCTAATGGAGTGGTCGAAATCACCACTAAAAAGCCTTAGCGTACAAGGGTTTAAATTTGTTTATGAAGGTAATTGTAATAGGCGGTGATTTTCACCAGCCTATTACCGTTTAACCCTATTTGTAATTTTTCCTCAGAACCTCTACCTTGTGGCGAAATTTAAAACCGAAAAACCTTGAAAAAATTCTTCAAAATCCTAGGCTGGACACTACTGACTTTTGTTGTTCTTCTTTTTGCTGCCGGCAGTCTATTTATCTACAAAGTGAAGAACGGATTCCCTGTAAGCTATGAAACAGAGAAGCCTGAAATTTCAATTCCAGCAGATAAACCAGCTATCCTTTTATTCTTTAAAACGACGGGATTTAGACATGGAGAATCGATCGATGCATCAAAGCTTACATTGAGGGCATTATGCCACAAAAACCCGAGCTGGTTTTTATATGAAACGGAAGAGGGAGGGATATTCAATCCGGAGCAATTAGCGCAATTTGAGGTAGTGATTTTTGATAATTCGACGGGTCGAGTTTTGGATGACGAACAGCAAAAAGTCTTAGAGCAGTATGTAGAAAATGGCGGAACCTTGATGGGAATTCACGGGGCTGGAGATGATTCGCATCACTGGGATTGGTATGAAAAGAATCTCTTAGGCGCGAAGTTTTCGCATCATCCGTTGAATCCGCAGTTTCAAAAGGCGCAAGTATCCTTGCAAGACACCACTTTTTCGACAGGCTTATCTAAGTCCTTTGAGGGTAATGATGAATGGTATGTTTTCTTCAATCAACCTAAGGACGCCACCATCGTTTACTCCATCGATGGAGAGAAGATTTTACCTAGTGGAAATATGTTGTGGATGACGGATAAGAATTTTGGGATGGGTAAAAATCATCCGGTTGCCTGGTATAAATCAGTTGGAAAAGGGAAGACCTTTTACACGTCTATGGGCCACTCGAAGGAGGTTTGGGCGAATCCAGATTTCACTAATTTAATCGAAGAAGCGATTAAGTGGGGCGTTAAAAGGTAGCCGGATCCGGACAATTTCTCGAGTAAAAAGCGAGATCTCGCTTAGAACAAACGCCTGGATAATCGCCGTAAAATCCTTGCATATTGCGGATGAGTTGAAAATGTAAGTGCGGAGGCCATCCGCCATTTTCATCTTGTTCCCCCAAATGACAAAGCCGCTGGCCGGCTGCAATGGGCATTCCGACCGATAGGCCTTCTAGATCTGAAAAAGCCAAGTGACCGTATAAACTGTAAATTCCTAAAGCTGGATGGTGTAAAATAATCGTAGGTCCATAATTTCCGGAGCCGGGATTGACTTGAAAACTGTGCACCACGCCATCCGCCACGGCGAAAACGGGAGTTCCTGCTGTCGTCCAAAAATCAATACCTAAATGGATGTTCCTGAAGTCTTCACAAGTGGTAGCGAAATTTTCGTGTGCCTCGTAGATGATGCGGTGTTCGAGGTAGCCGCCTGCACCGATTTTGGCCCCTACATACTGATCTATATAGGCGCAAAAAGCAGATATATTCCCGAAAATAGATGGATTCAACTCCTTGTTAGCGACACTAAGATCTAGCGCTATGCTGTTCGATGGTGTAAGGGGTTCAGAAAATAGGCGATGAATCATTCTTGAGTTTAATTGCTTAAATTTAATCAAAGATAAATGATGCGCCTTCTATTCCTTTTGCTTCTTGCTCCCTTTTTCCTATTTGCCCAGCAAAAATATGTATTGACCGGATCCGTGGTGGAAAAAGGAAATGTGGCTATTCCCGGTGCTAGTGTGTTCATCGAAGGATCTACGATGGGAACTCAAACGGATGTGAGCGGGCATTTCAGTATGAAAAACATACCGGCTGGTCGGCATCGGTTGGTTGCTTCCATGGTGGGCTATGTGCCTAAAATGCTATTTATCGAGGTGCCAGGGAACACAACCTCCTTTAATTTCTCTTTGGAGGAAGATAATAAAACCTTAGCCGAAGTTCGGGTAGTAGGATCGCAGGACAAGACGTGGGAAAAGCAATTTCGGGCTTTTGAAAGGGGCTTCATAGGTGAAAACTATAATCGAAAAGAGGTCTACATTACAAATCGTGAAGTAGTGGATTTTACCGAAAATAAGGAGGTATTTATTGCTAAAGCTTCCAAGCCTTTAGAAATCGTGAATAAGTCGCTAGGGTATAAAATCACGTATTTTTTGTACGATTTTGAGAAGACAAACAGTCTGACCTCCTTTAAGGGACTAGCTAGTTTTCAGCAATTAGTGCCAGAAGATGCTCGTCAGGAGCGCAGATGGAAACGTAACCGAGTGGATGCCTACGAAGGATCCATCAAACATTTTTTGAAATCATTCGTGGATAATCGACTAGAGGAGGAGGGGTTTAATGCCTTTTTATTGAAACCGGAATACTTGAATAACTTGCGTCGAGGCTTGTTTTTTGACCGAAATAGCGAGCGACATATTTCCTTTAATCCGGTCGATTTAATAGGAGCGATTTCCCCAGAAGGATTGATCACTTTGAACTGGGATATTCCCATGGAAATTGTGTTTAATCGAAAGCGGGTTTCCCGTCCTGTCTTTATGGATGCTCCTTATCCTTATTCTATTCTAATTCCTAAAGGTCCTATTCAAATAACGCGTAATGGCGATTACCCTTACTCAATTGAAATGCGCGGAGAAATGAGCAAAATAGGAATGGCGGACTTGCTTCCATTGGATTTTGATATTAGCCAGCCCTAGTCTATTTATCACCATAATGCCCTCATTTGTCTATTATTCGGTTGACGGCATACTTTTTTCTTACATTTACGTTTAAGAAAAAAATAAAATTTATGCGCTATATTATTCTTGTTCTGACAGTAGGCTTATGGAGCTGCAGTGAAAATACATTAGAGACGGTGGTCACCGCTGATCCGTATACGGAGATTAAAAAAGCTTTATCGATTAATCCTGTTGTGCTGGATAATTATGCTGCACAAGGAAAGCCAGCTTATGTGAATAAAGATAATACGGCGGCAAATCCGATTTCGGATAAGACGGCGACCTTAGGGCGGGTGTTATTTTATGACAAAAACCTTAGCGTTAATAATACGATTTCATGCGCGAGTTGCCACAAGCAAGAGTTTGCGTTTGGGGATACGGCAATATCGAGTTTAGGGGTGGATAATGGCCGGACAGAGCGGCACTCGATGCGTTTGATTAATACGCGCTATGCAAATGAGGCGAAGTTTTTTTGGAATGAACGCGCGGCTAGTTTAGAGGCGCAAGTGACGATTCCGATTCAAGATCATTTAGAGATGGGATTTAGTGGCCAAACTGGACGTGGCAATATGACTTCTCTTATCACAAAACTAGGCGGCATCGGCTACTACAAAGAATTATTTAAGCTCGCTTACGGCGATGCTACGATTACGGAGGCGCGGATGCAAACGGCGTTGGCTCAGTTTATTAGAAGTATTCAATCCTTCGATTCTAAATACGATCTAGGCCGAGCTCAGGCTCCTAACGATGGAGCCCCTTTTCCTAACTTTACGGCGCAAGAAAACGCCGGGAAGAACCTCTTTTTAGCCCCACCTATTTTTAATGCGGCAAGCGTTCGCATTGGTGGAGGTTTTGGTTGCCAAGGTTGCCACCAAGCACCGGAGTTTGATATTGACCCTAACTCACGAAATAATGGTTTCATCGGTGTGATCGGAAGTGCGCAAACGGATTTGACGAATACGCGTTCTCCCTCTTTAAGAGATATTTTAAATGCAGCGGGTGTAGCCAATACTCCCTTTATGCATACGGCGGCCTCGGCTACAATTCGCCAGGTATTGAATCATTATAATTCGATTGCTGCCGTGCCAAGAAATACAAATTTAGACCCGCGTTTAAGGCCGAATAATATAGGCCAAAATCTGCAAATGACACCCGATGAGATCAATGCCATGGTCGCCTTTCTGCGAACTTTGACGGGCAAGGATGTCTACACGAATAAGAAATGGGGGAATCCTTTTCTGTAGATAATTGTGTAATATTGTCGGAATAAATTCTTCCGATGAAAAAAATCTTATTAGTCTTAGCGCTGCCCTTGTTTGCTCAGGCGCAGCAAATCAATAAAATCATTACGCGCGCAGAAACGGAGCGCATCGAAACCTATTTAGCCTCTAACGAATTAGCGGGCAGAAAACCGTTCACTCCGGGAATCGAAAAAGCGGCGAAATTCATCGCAGGAGAATTTGAGAAAGCAGGATTACAGAAAACGAATGGGTCTTATTTGCAGACATTCCCGATGTTCAAGTCCCAGCTTATCTCTGTTTCAGGAAATGCTGATGACAAATCGCTAGATTCAAAACAGGTAGCGATTATTTCCAAAGAGGCCTCCCTACAAATCGATGAGAAATCGGGATACGAGGTGGTGAGTGTAAAGGAAGGAGAGAATTTTGGCCAAATCGCCTACCGAATTATGTCTGCGACGAAACCTACCATTGCTTTCTTGCACGAGAGCTTTGCTAAATTCATCCCACGCCTTTCTGGTAGAGGGCCACTAAGAGAAGGTCAGGCGAATGTTATTTTTGTCGTGGCTAATACGGTACCTGCTTCCTTTAAAATTAAGGCAAACCTACAAGTAGATCGTCTGGAATTGTCTAATGTGGTAGGCATCCTACCTGGCAAAAGTCGCCCGAATGAATACGTGATATTTTCTGGGCATTATGACCATTTAGGCATAGGCAAACCAGTGCAAGGGGACTCCATTTATAATGGCGCAAACGACGATGCGGCTGGAACAACTGCCGTGATGATGCTTGCAAAATACTATGCGAAAAAGCGCAATAATGAACGTACATTAATCTTTGCTGCGTTCACTGCTGAGGAGAGTGGTGGACATGGAAGTTCCTATTTCTCGAAGCAATTCAATCCGGATCAGGTGATGGCCATGTTTAATCTAGAGATGATCGGAACAGAAAGCAAATGGGGTAAGAATAGTGCTTATATCACAGGTTACGAGAAGTCCTCAATGGGAGAAATTTTAAAGAAAAACTTAGTTGGCTCTGCTTTCACTTTTTATCCCGATCCCTATCCAGATCAAAACTTATTCTACCGTTCTGACAATGCAACACTAGCAGAATTAGGCGTTCCTGCACATACCATTTCTACATCGAAGATGGATAGCGAGCCTAATTACCACAAGGCGAGTGATGAGGTACAGACTTTGGACTTAGACAATATGACCGAAATCATTAAGGCCATCGCGACAAGCGCAACCAGCATCATTTCTGGGAAGGATACGCCTAGCCGAGTGGATACGACGAAGCTAAAGTAGATCATCTACGCTGTTTAGGATATAGCAGTGCTTGTGGTTTTTCATCCCTATTTTAGGGTAATACCCCTCTGCGGCCGGTGCTGCTAACAGGATAACTTTGGCTCTTGGGATAAAGTTTTTTACCTCTTTAATAAGTTGTTTCCCTATACCTTGATGCTGATAGGCTTCATCTATTGCTAGGTCCGATAAATAGCTGGTATAAACAAAATCAGTCATTACACGCGCTAAACCCACTAATTTTTCCCCATCATAGGCCCCTACATAGACATTGCCATGCTCAAACATCACTTGCATAGCCTCTTTATCAGCTAAAGGACGACGCATGCCTAAAGTAGACTTATCGAGAATATCGATGAAATCTTGAGAACTAATATTAGGCTGTGTGATATAGGTGATGGACATCGGAAAATATTTAATAGGACTCTTAATTATTTCACAAAAAAAGGTCATTTTTACAAAAAACCTAGACTTATGAAAATTAAACAACTGTTAATCGTATGCCTTTTGGCATTGCCTGCAATCATGCAAGCTCAGAAATTATACACCTATCCCATCGGTGTTCAAGCCTACACTTTTAGAAATCAATTTCCTAAAGACGTAGCAAAAACGCTCGACCTGATTCAATCCATGGGCATTACAGAGATCGAAGGCGGTGCTCAAAAAGGCCAAACTCCTGAACAATTTAAACAAATGTGCGCGGATCGTGGCATTAGTGTTCCATCCACTGGGGTGGATTATAACGAATTAGCTAATCCTGCTGGGGCCATTGCAAAGGCTAAAATCTTAGGGGCGAAGTTTGTGATGTGCGCTTGGATTCCGCATAAAGTGCGTGGTGGATTTACACTAGAGGAGGCTCAAAAGGCAGTCGCTTTATTCAATGAGGCAGGCAAAAAATTCAAGGAAAATGGGTTGACACTTTGCTACCATGACCATGGATATGAGTTCCAGCCTTTTGGCAAAAATGAAACCTTGTTAGACTACATCATCCAAAACACGAATCCGGAATATGTTTCTTTCGAAATGGATGTTTTGTGGACGATGCACGGTGGAGGCGCTGATATGCCCGAGAAATTATTGAAGAAATACCCTACACGTTTTAAGTTAATGCACGTAAAGGATCTTCGAAAAGGAGTGGCAGGCGATTTAACGGGTGGTACTCCAGCAGAAAATGACGTGCCGGTAGGAACAGGCCAAGGAAATTGGAAAGCGATTATCAAGCTAGCTAAAAAGAACGGCATCGAACATTGCTTCATCGAAGATGAAAGCAATAAAGAAGTGGAATTCGTTCCGTTAAGTATCGCGTATTTAAAGAGTCTCTAGAATTTAAGATTATAGGCTAGATAGGGGATCGCTGATGGGCCTCCGACACTGGGAGTTACAAAACCAGCGTCAAGCGCAGAGCGTTCCCCTAATAATCTTAGGCCTAGGGATAAAACCCCATTGTATTGATTTACTGTATTCTGGTATTGACCGGTTACAACATCGTAGTTAACGGTCTTCGTCGAAAATATCCAGTTCTCAGTAATTAGCATGGCTCTTTTTGATATCCTTGTCATACCTGAAATGGTAAACATGGGTTTATTTGCAAATTTCCAGCTGTAGTCTTCGCTACCCATTCCTGTATTTTCATTGACTGCCCCTAGACCAGCGTTTAGCGTAAAATTATGTTCTTTCGTTCCATAAGTAAAGGAACCATAAACGGTACCCACTCCAAAATTTAAATCTTGAATCAGGGATGTCGCAAATAGAATTCCCCCACCCATATGTACTTTCTCAGCTACTTGATAGCCTATTTTAGGGGTTATGAAAATCGCAAAGGGGACGACAAATCCTCCTCCCAAGGAGAAATGATCTGTTAAACCAACTTGGAAGGAATTGAGAAGAATTAAGGCATTTTGGTAGTATTTATCTCCTTTTTTTAAGGGAATCGCAGATGGACCAAAGAAATAACGTGAAGAATGAGGATTAGTAAATCGGTCATTTTCGTTTTTCGAAATCACATTCAATGACTTGATGGTGGACCAGGCCACGGTTACCTTGCCTAAATCATCCGTTGCAACAGAGACATCCGATTCAGATTTTTGGAGAAGTTGGCCTCGAATTATTTTGCCATTTTTTAATTCAACGGAAACATAGGTGGAATCTTGGGCTTTTGCCACAAAACTTACCATGACTAAAAAGGCAATCAATAAATTTTTCATTCTGCTGCTGTTTATATCTACAAATCTCAACGCTTTATCTCATATTTCATCCTAATAAACAGATTAATTTTCAATTTTGCCGTATTAAAAACAAACCCTATGATCAATTCAATCGGCCTAAGTTTACTAGCATTGACACCAGCAGCTTCTTCAGCAACTGGTTTATTAACCTCACACTTCGAAAACGTATTAGGAACATCATTAGATCTTAAGATCGTCGCTTCCTCTGAAGCAGCAGCTTCAGCGGCTGAAGTGAAGGTATTAGCGGAGATCAATCGTTTGAACGATATCCTTTCAGCTCATGGCTCTTCGGAGTTTATTCTGTGGCGCTCGACTCGCGGCGAATCGGTAGAGATTTCTTCCGAGTTACGCGAGGTGTTAGAGCATTTCGAAGAATGGAATGCGAAGACGGATGGAGCATTGAATGCGGCGTCTGACCACATTTCGCAATTATGGACATCCGAAATTCCTTCAATGGAAGCGCGCGAAAATGCGGTAATGGAAGTGAATCAGCCTCATTGGTCTTTAGATGAAAACGGAGCAACTCGCTTAACGGACACGGAATTAAAGTTGCACAGTTTTACGAAATCTTATGTGATGGAGAAGGCGGCGACTGAGGCGATGAGCGAGGAGGGTGTAGCTGGAGTGGTGGTGAACATTGGTGGGGATTTTGTGGTGAAGGGTGATTGGACAGAGAAAATAGGGGTATCGAATCCGAGAGATGCGGCAGAGAATGCGGAGGTTTTAGCCTATTTACAAGTAAATAATAAAGCCGTGGCGACTTCTGGGGATTACCGCAGAGGTACGGAGATTGAAGGCGAGCATTATTCGCATATCATGGATCCGCGGACGGCGGAACCGGCTTCGGAGGTTATTTCTGCGACGGTGGCGCACGAAGATGCGGTGACAGCAGGAGCTTTAGCGACGGCATTTAATGTACTCGGCGTGGCAGCTTCGATCGATTTAGCAACACAATATCCGGAGGCTTCTTACCTGATTGTGGATAAGGATGGTTCCGAATTCAGAAGTGAGAACTGGCCTTCGACCTCTACGGAGAAGTCTGCGATTAGTCTTGTGAATGTCAAAGAGAAATTGTGGGCTGTCGGTCAATCCTTGGATATTACGTTTGAATTAGCACGTTTCGAAGGTAGGGCTAGACGTCCGTTTGTGGCGGTTTGGATCGAAGATGAGAATCACAAGCCGGTGAGAAGAATCGCGGTTTGGTATAATAAGCCACGCTGGTTGCCAGATTTACGTTCTTGGTTTGCGGCGAAAAGAGAAGTGGAATTTGACGCGGCTTCGGTGACGGGTGCGACACGGGGGGCTGGGGAGTATACCTTGGTTTGGGATGGCAAGAATGATAAGGGAGAATATGTACCTTTGGGGAAATATACCGTGTTTATCGAGGCGGCTCGCGAGCATGGAACGTATCAATTGATTAAGCAGGAGATGAAGTTTGATGGGAAAGCGAAAAATCAGGCTTTGCCAGGTGGGGAGGAGATGAGCTCGGCTTCATTAAGTTACAAAACTAAGTAGCATGAGAGATTTAGCGACGTGGTCAAGGTGGCTGCACATCTATTTGTCGATGTTCAGTTTCATCATTGTCTTGTTTTTTTCGGTGACGGGTCTGACCCTGAACCACGTGGATTGGTTTCCGGAAAGTACGGTGGTTTCTGAGCTGAAAGGTTCAGTGAATGCTGGCTGGGTTTCAGTAGCTGATACGGCCAAAATCCCCAAACTCGATATTGTCGAACAGCTTCGCGCTAATCATAGCATAAAAGGGCAATTGAATGATTTTCGTATCGATGAGGAAGAGATCTCAATTTCTTTTCAGGGCCCTGGCTACACGGCTGATTTCTTCGTGAATCGTGCGGATGGAAAGTATGAATTAACTGAAACGAAGATGGGCCTCATCGCTGTCATCAACGATTTACATAAGGGTCGAGATACCGGGAAAGCTTGGACTTGGGTGATCGATTTCTCTGCCATCTTTATGATTGTTATCTCGGTTACGGGGTTAATTTTGTTAGTATTTTTAAAGAAAAAACGCACGAACGGGTTGCTTTGGTTAGCAATTGGAGGAGTTGTGGTATTGTTATTTTACGTACTTATATGATGATTCAAATTTCAAAGTTCAAAGACCAAAGTTCAAAGAGGATTCATTTTTTCTTTTTGCTTTGTTCTTTGCTATTTGTAAAAGCTGCTTTTGCGCAAGAAAACCACGCCCCCGCTCCGCCTATTCCGGTGGAGGCGACATTTGGCAATAACCGGGTTCAGTTTATCGGCGTTTTAAATCGTCCGGTGAGCGCGGATGGCAAGTTGAGTTACTTTAACCTCAGCATGGGGATGGTTGATTATAAGAATACTGCTTCAGAGACGGAGATGGTGATTGTGAATAACTTGACTTATACTCTTTTTGGTAATGTTAGAGCCACAGCCGGCGCTGAATGGCATTATAAGTTAGGCTTAGTGCCGCAAGTGGGATTACAGTATTTTAAGGCGAATAGGACCTGGTTATTTTTATTAAACCCCAACATTAATTTCCAGCCAACACGTTCCATTTCAACCATTGGTATCGTAGAATTCAAGCCAGCTATTTCGAAGGATCTTTCGTTTTATTCGAAAGCTCAGGTTTTACATGTGGCCAGTTTAAGCGAGGGAACGCACGCTCGTAGTGCCTTGATGCTTCGAGCGGGTATCACGAAAGGCAAGTTCACTTTAGGTCTAGGCGCGAATTTTGATTATTATGGCCCTATGAAGATAGAAAAGAATAATGTGGGTCTGTTTACTCGCTTAGCACTTTAATGAAGAAATTACTCCTTCTTTTTTGTTTGAGTTTATGGGGCTGTGAAACGGTGCAGCCACTGGATGATGCGACGATGAATTTGAATCTTTGGAACGAAAAGAAAATCGAAAACTATTCCTTTTCGTTTAAAAGGGTTTGTTTTTGTCCTTTAGAATATGTGGGGCCACATCAAATTGTGGTGAAAAATGGGAAGATTTCCACCGTAAATGGCGCGCCTTATAACAAAGCAGAACGTTATGGGGTCCTATATACGATCCCGGAATTATTGCAGGTCATTAAGGAGAACATCGATAAAAAACCAGCTAAGCAAACATTGAATTTTAATCCAACTTACGGTTATCCTACGAGCGTGTTTTTCGATTTTTCAGAAATGATCGCGGATGAAGAAATCGGATATGAAATCACGAATTTCAAAATCAACTAGGGGCAAATAGAGATGGGTAGCGATTTTCTAGGTGTGGGGGAATAAGCTTTACAGGTGATGCATTCAGCAGTCAACTGACTAGAATCTAACTTGAATAAGAATTCATCCCCTTCTTTTAGACTGACTGGTAAGGCGCAAGGATTAGAAAGTGCGAACGCATTTTTATAGATTTTACCCGAGTCTGGATTTTTCCATTGGGCTTCGACTTTCGAAGTGTCTATCGAGCCTTCGACTAATTCGATTACGTAATTATTACAAATTCCTTTCAAAGATAGTCTGCCTTTGTAACAGTTTTCTGGTAAGACCTCTTGGGATTGGCAGGCGACTATGCTTAAGCAAAATAATAGTAGTAGTAGTTTCATTCTGCTAAAGTAATCATCGCTTTTATCACCTGTGCGCCGGGCTCGTTAATTTTTGTAAAAATATCAAGAAGCTGATTTTTGCCAAAACGATGGCTAATAAACATACCCGCATCAATCTTTCCCGAACGGAACAAACCTATCACATACCTGAAGTCTTCGATCGTCGCATTGCGACTACTCATTAACGTTGCTTCGCGCTTGTGAAATTCAGGGTGCGAAAAAGAGATCGCCTGTTTTTGTAAACCGATCAAAACGTATTTGCCACCGTGGGCTATTTTAGCAAAGCCAGATTCGATGGCAGCTAAATTTCCAGTCGCATCGATGACAGTGGAATAAGCGTTCGCGGCGGCTTCTGAAACCCCTAAATTTTCGATGCAAAACCTCAAACGAGCTGCGTTCGGTTCTGCAACCTCGACCAAAGCACCTTGGATTTTTGCTAATAAAATGGTAAATAAACCGATGGGGCCGGCGCCCATGACGAGGACTTTTTCTGACGGCTGGATCGTGGCTCTCCGAAGTCCGTGTGCTGCAATAGACAATGGCTCTACTAAAGCAAGTTCGTCTGCCGACAGCCCATTTCCGAGTAAAATGTAGCGATCTTCCACCACAATATACTCCCGCATCCCTCCATCGATATGCACCCCAAAAACTTGTAAAATTTCACAGCAATTCGGCTTACCAGCTTCACACGCATTGCACGATCCACAATTAAAATAAGGGATAATTGTAGCAAATTCGCCTGGCGAAAAGGTATCAGATTCCATGATTTCAACTGCCAGTTCGTGACCTAAAATTCGGGGATAAGAAAAGAAGGGTTGATTGCCGGCAAAGGCGTGAATGTCAGTTCCGCAGATACCTATGTTTCGTACACGAAGAAGGGAAGAACCTGCTGCGCGCTGAGGCATTTCTGTCTCCTGCGACGCTAAAATACCCGGCTCAATACATATCCATTGTTGCATAGGGTTGAAATTAACAATTTTAATTAAATGGAGAGGTATAAAATGGTAATTACAAATCTCCAGATTAGAGAGAGGAGATAAGAGAGTAGAGATGGGCTCTATTTTATCTATAATCTCTAATCTGACTTTCGTCATTTTTCAACTATTCTCTCCCATTTACCTTTGCACCCATGCAACAGGTAAGTCTAGAACTATTGAATAAGTACAACGTGGCGATTCCGCGCTACACGAGTTATCCGACGGTACCTTTTTGGGATGATACGATTGATGGTGAACACTGGAAAACCATGTTCG